>Ga0208519_100013_pt1 | contig 388016 bp, 343 predicted proteins | sample LakWasM130_HOW14_2_FD_183940 | JGI IMG/M metagenome (GOLD analysis project Ga0208519, IMG submission 183940) | Freshwater sediment methanotrophic microbial communities from Lake Washington under simulated oxygen tension - Sediment Metagenome... | ecosystem: Environmental > Aquatic > Freshwater...
TAGATTCTTATTAATTTCTGCTTTCTTACCCGGATACTGCTGAATTTGTACATCAAAATCACCATCGCCTAATGCGCGCATCACTTCCGTTACTTCTTCTTTCTCACGTACGTGCGCACCTACCATTACATTGACACCCATCACAGTTTTCGCAAAGGCACCACTATATTTGCTGACATCCATCGATGCATCAATATTACCGACTTCGTGCTCTTTCGACATCTCTGCGATATCTTCAATAATTGCTTTTACATTAGCACGCAACTGTTCAATAGCTTCATTAATAAAGCTCAACTTGCCAGGCAATTGGTCAAAAGGTTGATCGAAATCACCATTAGAAAAGTTAATCACACTTTGAGTAATTTTGTGTACCAATTTAGCTTGCGAAGCTAACATAGCATTGATCTTCTCAGCCATGGACTTATAACTTCCATGAAGCTGATCCAGCTCAATCAACGCTTCTAAATTACCTTTTCCATGTTCAACAGTCATACTTTCGATATGAGATACAATCACAGACATATTGGTTGACATTGTTTTTAGCGCAAATTTAACACTAGATTTATCTCGAGCATCAACATCAATAAGTTGATTTAAATTGCCATTAGCAAGTTGCCTCGCAATGTTAACAACATCCTCAGGTGACCCACCAATCATGTTGGCTTCTTTGCGCAGGTTATTCGCAATAATGATGAGAAGTGCTGCTTCAAAAACAACAGCTAATGCATGTATTAATAGCAACTTATAATTCGCTCCTGATTGGAAAACATAAAATCCAGAGTCATAAGTTTGAAAGGAATTGAAACTAATGTGATGAACTGCGATGACTAGTGCAGCCGCGAAAATTGGCTTCCAGTCACGATAGTAAAGTAGAAAAGCCAATAAAATGAAAATAGAAAAATGCGCTTCATTCATGCCCCGTGTTTGCTGAATAAAAAGTGCAGAGAACACCATGAAAGCAGCAGCAAGCGAGATTCTAGCAATCACTGAACCTGGCATCGTTTTGACGAAAAGCAACGGAATAATAAGTGCAGGTACACCGATAGCTAAAGCCTCAAATTGTGTTCCATTTGAATAACCAATAAAGAAACTAATCGCGACCAATACTACTAATGTCATTGACATTAATTTATCTGCGCTAGTTGCCCATGGATCTATCTGACTGTTTTTTTCTGCTACCATTTTATTTCCAATTCTTTTAAAACGATCAATTAATATTTAATCACTTGCTCTACACAATGACGCTACCCAACTATTTTGCTGCTTAAAGCTATTCAACATCACTGAAGTGTAACTCAGCCAAAGAACAAGCAAAATCCATGAAAATAAATGCCTAAATCGCATTATATTTTGTTTCATACAACTAAAATTAATTAAATCTTCATTTAGATTTTGCATTTAACTCTTAATATTATTAATTTAAACTTAGCTTCAAATGAAATTCAATCATATCTAATGATCTAATTTAAACACACTCACAGCTTTCATCAGTTCGTCTGCCTGATCCATCAACGACTCTGCAGCGGCAGCAGCCTCTTCTACTAAGGCTGTATTTTGCTGTGTGACGTCGTCCATTTTCATGATGGCTTCATTGACTTGTTCAATACCAACGCTTTGCTCTTGCGAAGCAGCTGAGATTTCAGCGATGATATCTGTGACCCGCTTAACAGAGGTCACAATTTCATGCATTGTATTACCAGCCTTTTCTACTTGCACTGTACCTACGTTAGTATTGTTAACGGACTCAGTAATCAGCACTTTAATCTCTTTGGCTGCTGAAGCTGAGCGTTGTGCTAGGTTACGTACTTCTCCTGCAACCACTGCGAATCCACGACCTTGTTCACCTGCTCTTGCCGCTTCAACTGCTGCGTTCAACGCTAAGATGTTCGTTTGGAATGCAATGCCGTCAATCACGCTAATGATGTCTTCAATTTTCTTGGCACTTTGATTAATGTTTGCCATTGTAGTCACTACTTCTGACACAACAACACCACCTTTAACCGCAACATCAGAGGCGGCTGATGCAAGTTGGTTGGCTTGTTTAGCGTTGTCGGCATTTTGCTTCACGGTTGAAGATAGCTCTTCCATGCTGGCGGCTGTTTTTTCTAGTGAGGCTGCTTGATCTTCAGTACGACGTGACAAATCAGAATTACCTTGTGCAATTTCTTTAGCAGCTGTGTTAATTGTCTCAATAGACATTTTAACAGTAGCAATTGGGCCAACAATCATCTCAAGGGTGTTGTTAACGCCCTCAACAATTTTACGGAAATCTCCAAAATGTTGATCCGGATCAGCTCTAACAGAGACATTACCTTCACCAGCAGCATCAGAAAGCATTTTTGTATCTGCAACTAGTGCGTTGATTGCAGAAAAACAAGTATTTAAGTTATCTTTAATTTTGTTAAAATCACCGTTATAGCGGTGAGTGATCTGCTGCGGGATGTCACCGCGAGCAATGTCCTCTACGCTATTTGCGGCCATGTTTAAAGGCTCAATAATTGCATCAAGCGTAGCATTAAGCCCCTCAATTACTTTACGATACTCTCCAAGATGTTTTAGTGCGTCTGCACGTGCGCTTAAATCACCGGCTTCAGCAGCTTTTGCAAGTAAATTACCGTCTGCTACTAAGGATTTTATCGCAATGCCACATGCGTTCAGGTTGTTCTTAATGATATTAAAATCACCCTTATACTCAGTTGTTATTTCTTCAGGAATCACACCTTTTGAAAGATTATCAACATAATTTGCGGCCATATTTAGTGGACCAATGACAGCCTCTAACAATTTATTCATGCCTTCACTAATATCCTTTAGAAAACCATCTGGATACTGTGTTGCATCGATTCTATTCCTTAAATCACCTGAAACAGTCTGCTCTATTAAACGGGCTATACTCTGTTCAGCAGCCAACTCCTCTGTTCTATCCTCCCACTGAATCATGCGGCCGAGATAGTGACCTTCTGCATTGTGCACAGGGTTAAAAGTTAACCTTAAATGACGATCAGCCATTGTCGTGTCTAGTACTTTAGTGCCTTTAAGCTCTGCGACATATGATGCACGATCTTCTTCGTTCTCTATATATTTGCCTAAAGTGCCGCCAACCAGATTGTCTACAGAAAATCCAGGATGCGATTTCGCTATATTGGCACTCATTTTCTCCCATAGTTTGAAACTGGCTTTATTCATGTAAATAAGCTTATTAACTTCATTGCCAACAGTCACAGGAATAGACGCATTATCTAATGCTGACTTAATACGATCTACACCTGCCAAGGTATCTGTATAGTCAAAATCTATCCTAGTTTTTAAAGCCCTGTATGCATCCATCACATCGGTCATTTCATCTCGATGACCTGTCCGCAATACAGAATCATGATCCTCACCTTGCGCAGTTGCCATTAAGTAACTAATCGCCATTGCAATACGTGGCATGATTGCTCGGTAAAGTTGCCAGCCGAGAAAACCTGTAATAAGTAATCCAAGAAAGATGAACAAGATATTTAAATTACGTTTGAAAGCATAATTCTCTTGCGCAAGGCTAAACTCTTTAGCTGCAATATCAAGTTGTAATAGCGTTAATTCACTTATTTTTTCAGATAAAGGCTCAATTGACGGATACAAATTATTAATTGTAAACTCTGCAATCAACGACTCATCTTGGGTGCGAATAATCTCTTTTAACTTTGCTGTTGCTAAATTAGCTTGCTCAATAAGAGGTTTAGCTTCTGAGATTAATACTTTTTCTTCAGGAACTAAGTATGTTTGTGTATATGCTTGCCAGTTTTTATCGACAGCTTTAATAGCATCATCTACATTTTTTTGTGCTTGGGACCAACTAATATTGCCATTTCGCAACTTATGGGAAGTATCAACAATATTGACTGCGTACATATCAGCAACAATTTTAAGCTGCTGTAGTGGTACTACACGGTCATTGTAGACTGTGGATAAGCGATCATTACTATATTGAATACCATATAAGCCATTTACTCCTAGGCCTAAACAGGTAAATGCTACTGCAATAAATATAGAGACAATTCTAGCTTTGAGTGAGAAGTTTCGTCTAAGGTTGTTAGCCTTTGTCATGACGCCTTCTAGCCAACTATGATGCTCTTTCAGGTAGCGATGGTAATTAAGCGCACCTTCAATTTGTGCACGCGATGCTTTTTTACGCACTGAAATATAACCAGATATCGTACCATTTTCTTTTACAGGAGAAACAACTGCCTCAACCCAGTAATAATCCCCATTTTTACAGCGATTCTTGACAATACCAATCCAAGGCTTACCTGATTTAACGGTGCTCCACAAATCTTGAAATGCTTCAGGTGGCATATCAGGGTGGCGAACAATATTATGACTCTGGCCAATCAGCTCTTCTTCAGTAAACCCGCTTATCTCAACAAAATCCCTGTTGATAAACGTGATTCTGCCTTTTAAGTCAGTTTTGGAAACAATTTGATGGGTACTATTAAGCTCTAGCTCATGCTGTGTTACTGGCATATTGATCTTCATGATTTTATTCTTTCTAGTACTTAAGTAACTTTAATAATACTCACAACGTTTATTGCAGATTAATACACACTAAAACTTAAGCCAACTAACTATGCCATTTATCACGACCATTAAAATAGGGAGATATGATTAGATTAAAATCTAATCATATCTCCCTTAGCTTTAAAACTCTTCCCAATCATCACCAGCGTTACCAGCAATGGCTTTACTAGTCCCTGTAATACGATTCTGTACACTGGCTTCAATAGCATTAATCGCATTAATGGTTCGTTTTGATGTCTTAGAAAACTCTCCGCCTAGCAATTGCTTAGCTTCTGTTTGTTTCTGGTTATGCACACATCGCACGATATGCCCTACACTCTCATGAAACTCCGCATGTGCAGTTTTAAGTTCTTTATACTCTGGTGTATGAGCATGTTTTTGTGCTCGACCATGTATCCAGCCACCTAATGGGCACTGATCATCACGACAAACTTTCTCTACTTCTAAATGCTCTTTTGAACGACCTGCAATGTAGTCTACCAAGCGCGTTTTCCATTTAATATGAGCTTGCTTTGCCTCTTCAAATGAAAAATCATGTGTTAACTTAGGTGTAGCTACCGTGGCCGCAATACGCGATGGCTGTGGAATTGTCCTTAAGTTTGGTCTACTTTGCATGCTAGACCCTCCACTCAATTTAAACGCACTCACTGTATCCATTAAACCAACGGCCTGATCTACTAGCGATTCAGCAGCCGCTGCAGCTTCTTCAACAAGTGCCGCATTTTGTTGTGTCACTTCGTCCATGCTGGTGATGGCGTTGTTGACTTGGTCAATGCCAGCACTTTGTTCTATGGATGCTGCGGCGATTTCACCCATGATGTCAGTGACGCGTTGAACCGAAGTCACGATTTCTTGCATGGTGGCGCCGGCGTTTTCTACTTGTTTGGTGCCTTCTGCGGTTTTGTTGACGGAGTCGGTGATGAGTTCTTTGATTTCTTTGGCTGCTGAGGCTGAGCGTTGTGCTAGGTTGCGGACTTCTCCGGCAACCACTGCAAAGCCACGGCCTTGTTCTCCGGCTCTGGCCGCTTCTACTGCAGCATTGAGGGCTAGGATGTTGGTTTGGAAGGCGATGCCGTCTATCACGCTGATGATGTCTTCAATCTTGTGGGCGCTTTGGTTAATGGCGTTCATGGTGTTGACGACTTGACCAACGACTTCTCCACCTTTGACTGCGACACCTGAGGCGGCGCTAGCTAGTTGATTGGCTTGTTTGGCGTTTTCCGCGTTTTGTTTTACTGTCGAGGCAAGCTGTTCCATGCTAGAGGCTGTTTCTTCTAGGCTAGATGCTTGCTGTTCTGTGCGGCTTGATAGGTCGGTGTTGCCTGAGGAGATTTCTCCAGCTGCGGTGTTGATGGTTTCACCGGCTTCTTTCACTTGGATGATCACTTCCGTCATTTTATCCATCAGTGCATTCACGCCATCACATAGGCTAGCAATTGCGCCAGTTTTGCCCGCTAGTGAAACTCGACTACTGAGGTTGCCTGTTTTAGCGGCTTCAATTATCAATTGAGTTTCTTCAACTGCGTCAGATAATACTTGTGCTTCTTGTGCTTTTTCTGCAGCATCTGCTGCATTCTGTTGCATCACAGCATCTAACGTGCCATTAACGCCCTCAACCACTTTTCGGTAATCACCCCAGTGTTTAGAAATATCTGCACGTGTATTTAACTCATGATTTTGGGCCGCTTCTGCCAACATATTGGCATCTGATACTAACAAGCTAAGCGCATCAATACATGCATTCAAATTGTTTTTAATGATATTAAAATCACCATTGTAGTGATCTGTAATTTTTGCTGGAATATTACCCTTCGCAAAGTTATCAACGTAGCCAGCGGCTACATTCAACGGGTTAATCACCGCATCTAAACAGTTATTAAATCCTTCAACAACTTTACGGAAATCACCTTGATATTTTGTGATATCACCACGGTTATTTAAACGTCCCTCAATCGCAGCATTTTCTAAACTAATTGCTTCATTCACTAAGTTATTAACAGCATCAATACACGTGTTTATATTGTTTTTAATGGTATTGAAATCGCCATTGTAATGATCAACAATCTTCGTTGGGATATCCCCTTTTGAGATTCTTTCCATATAACTTGCTGCTACATTAAGAGGCCCAATAACGGCATTCAAAGTATCATTCACACCAGTGACAACCTTACGGAAATCACCCTGATGGTGGCTTGCATCTGCACGCGCAGATAAACGACCTTGTTGCGACGCTTGAGATAGTGTCGCAATATCCGAAATCAATAACTTAATATTAGCTTGCATCGTGCTCATTGCGGCCATTGTGCTACTACGATCATTTGCAGCTAATGGTATAGTAAAATCTAAATCACCCAATGCAATGCGCTTAGCTGTGTCATACATCGTATCTGGTTCACCACCTAAGGCTTTAGTAATTGAGCGCGTGATTGCAAAACCTAACCAAATTAATATCAGTATGGAAAAAAACAATCCAGAAAATGTGAGCAAACGTACATTTTCATAATTAGTTGATGCTTTGACATATTCATTTGCCGCGATTTCTAGATTCAACTTAACCATAGCATTCATGTCAGCCTCAGCTGCCACGTAATAATCATATGCTTTTTGATTGGTGAGTTTTAGAGCTTCATAATTATTAGCGCGCAATTGTTCAACCGCAGGTTTTAAAACCACCTCAACAAACTGACCGCGGCTTTTAGCAAACTTGTCAGCGAGTATTTTCTCTTCTGTTGTTAAGCTGTTCTGTAGATATGTAGCCCAAATACCACTGATTTCTTTAATTTTACTTTCAATAAAATCAGCTTCTTTTATGGCAGATTGAGCATCAAGTTCAATATAGGTCTGTCCATCTTCAGCTACTACTAAGTTGTATTGACTTAAAGCTGCATTTAAATGAGCACGATTCTTGAGCATATTCAAGGTAATTTGATTTAATGACTCGACTGGGACCATCCTATCCTGATAGACAGACTTAAGACTACTTCTAACTTGGCTTAGCTCATATAAGCCAATTGCAGCCTGTACTGCTACCACAGAAACAGCTAGTACAATAATCAGCATTAATCGCTGTGCAACCGTTAGCGCTCTCAGTAATCTCATCCCATATCTCCGTATTTACAACATATTAGAACTACACAAATCACAGCTTAGAATGCAGTCAATCGACTCAGGAATTAAGCCAATTTCTTCAGTTCAAAGTAAGTATGATTTATAAATTTTTATCGGTTAGAACTTCTTTACTTACTTACTCGAAACTACTACTGATTAGGCAGCAACTGCATCAACCAAAGCCATTTCCTGGCTTGTCATTAACTGTTCGATATCAACCAAAATCAACATTCTTTGGTCTAGTGTAGCCAGCCCTACGATATATTTAGTATCTATACTGGTCACTAAGGAAGGCACATCACGGATTTGTTCTTCTTTTAAAGCAATTACATCAGATACACCATCTACAACAATCCCTACAACTCGCCCATGCAGGTTAAGAATAATGACGACTGTAAACTCGTTATATTCAACTTTACCTAAATTAAACTTAATACGTAAATCAACGATTGGTACAATTTTTCCACGCAGATTAACAACACCTTTAATAAACTCTGGGGTGTTAGCTATCTGAGTCACTGCGTCATAGCCACGGATTTCTTGAACTTTCAAAATCTCTAAACCATACTCTTCAGCGCCTAAAACAAAGGTGAGGTATTCACCTTCTGCACTTTTAGCTTTCGAACTACTTATTAAATTATCTGTACTCATTATTTAAGCTCCTTATGCATTACTTTGCATATGCTGATTATTTTGGTTAGAAAATGAGGCTGCGCCAGTAATATAGTTGGTGGTTTGCCCCATTTGTATCAAAGCGGCTACATCTAAGATTAAAGCAACTGATCCATCACCCATGATAGTGGCGCCAGATACGCCTGGAATCTTCTTAAAGTTTGTTTCTAGACTCTTAATCACTACTTGCTGCTGCCCTACTAGGCGATCAACAAACAAAGCTGATTTTTTACCGTCAGACTCAAGTAAGACTAAGACACCTTGTGTAGGGTCAGTAATATCTGTCTTATGGTTAAATAAACTATGTAAGGCAATAATAGGCAAGTATTCACCACGCACATGCACCATACGCCCCTCACCAGTGACAGTTTTGATATCTTCGGCACGTGGTTGCAGAGTTTCAACAATTAAATTAAGCGGAATCACATAGACACTATCGCCTAATGAAACTGACATGCCATCTAAAATTGCGAGTGTGAGTGGGAGTGCAATAGATATTGTGGTACCAAATCCAAGTGCAGAGCGAATTTCAACTGAGCCCCCCATTGCCGTGATATTTCTTTTAACAACATCCATTCCTACACCACGTCCCGAGACATCGGTAACAACCTCTGCGGTAGAAAATCCAGGTGCGAAGATTAGTGAGAACACTTCACCATCAGTCATATTTTCACTAACTGGCAAGCCATTTGATTGTGCTTTAGCAAGAATTCTGTCTCGATTAAGACCTGCACCGTCATCAGTCACTTCGATGACAATGCTACCGCCTTTGTGAGCAGCAGAAAGTGTTAAAGTCCCGGATTCGCTCTTACCTGCTTTTCTACGATTTTCTGGTATTTCAATACCGTGATCCACACTGTTCCTAACCAAATGTGTAAGGGGGTCAACAATGCGTTCGATTAATCCCTTATCCAACTCTGTTGTGGCACCAACTGTCACAAAATCTACTTTTTTGTTTAATTTAGCGGCAAGATCACGCACCATCCGAGGGAAGCGGGAGAATACAAAATCCATCGGCATCATACGAATTGACATCACGGACTCTTGTAAATCACGAGTATTACGTGTTAATTGGCCAACACTGTTAATTAACGCTTCATTATGAACGGGATCCAGCATGCTAATTCGCTGCTCAATCATCGCTTGCGTGATTACCAACTCACCAACCAAATTAATTAGTTGATCAACTTTTTCAACACCTACACGAATTGAAGAGGCTTCTGCACTCGCTGGCGCCTTATCAGCCTCACGACGTCCTGCATTTCTACGATCAGCTTCCTGTGAAGCTGTACTAGCAGCTACTTCGGTCTTTACTGCAGTAGCAAGTTGTGCACTAGTCGTACCACTATTGGCTAGTGTAAGTGCAGTGTCGTCACCAATTAGATTGGCTTTAACAGCATCAGGGTGAGGCTGAAATGGTGCAAAGAAGCCATAACCCTCTTCTTGTTTCTCTTTACCTTCTTCTTCAAAAAGACCGTAACCGACCTCTTCTTGAACTAAAACCTTAGTACTAGTATCGACTTGAGTTTCAACTGCTGTGGCTACTCCAGACTTTACCTCTTCAGCTGTAGGTGCGCTTACAACGGGGGCATCTGATTTCAACGTAATCACTAAATCATCTGGATCAACAATAAACGAGCAAATAGAAACAATATCGTCTTGTGATGAATCTGTCGTTAAGCTGATAACAAAACGTCCATCCGCTTGCTTACTTACTGTAGCGTCACCTAAAAGGCCTAGTTCTTCTTGCAAGTTTTCAACATCTTTTTCTGTAATATCAGGCATTACGATATTGAAGCAACTCATCCCATCTGGCATTGCAGTTTCTATGGAGTCTTTAACGATGGGTTCTGCAGGCTGAGGCGTTGGAGCAGTGGCAACTGGAGCAACAACTGGCGTAGAAACAGCACCGGCTTCTGAAAGTTGCTTCAACATCATTTTGACGTCAGCCACTTGCTCTTCATCTACCTCTGTTGCCAAACGATGCCCATCCAACTCCATCTTGAGCACATCTTTAGCAGCAAGGAATGCATCAACATGCTCAGCTGTGAGTGACATTTCATGTTTACGAATTTTATCTAACAAATTTTCAAGCACATGCGTAATTTCGGTCATATCCATAAAACCAAAAGTAGCCGCACCACCTTTAATTGAGTGTGCCGCACGGAAAATTGCGTTTAATTCCTCATTGTCAGGATTCGCAATATTAATACCTAAGAGCAAACGCTCAGCCTCAGCTAATAGCTCCTCAGCCTCATCAAAGAAGACCTCATAAAACTGACTCATATCAATTGTCATTGCCGCACTCCATCTTATTTACGTGCACTAGCATACAAAACGTATGGTTTGCGCTAATACTGCCGCTACTTTTTATTCAAGCCTTTAGTGATTCTATTTAGAAGAAAAAATTTAATCATATCTAAATCAATCTAAGTTCATTTTGCGTTAAAAATTTTTCACTTCTAGAAATGAGTCTCTCATTTGGATGTCACTTAAGAACTGATTGCTTATTATTTTTGGTAAATAAGTAACTTAAACTCACACCACTTAACATCTAGATACTAAATAGCCCGAAAAACTAAAAAACCTTATGAGCCGATAAAACCTTATGAGCCGATCACTTTTTGTACAACTTCAATCAAACGTTTCGGATCAAAAGGTTTAACTAGCCAGCCATTAGCACCGGCAGCCTTACCTTTTGCTTTCATTTCATCACTAGACTCTGTCGTTAACATCAAAATTGGCACTTTTTGATAAGAACCTAATTCACGTAAGTTTTTAATTAATGTTAGACCATCCATAATTGGCATATTTTGATCAGTTAACACTAGATCCACAGTTTTCTCTTTGGCTTTATTCAGACCGTCTTGTCCATCTACCGCCTGAACTACATCATAGCCTGCAGCTTTTAGACTAAATGCCACCATTTGGCGCAGAGATCCTGAGTCGTCTACTGCTAATATTGTTTTTGCCATTTATTTACTCACTTTTTACTGTTAACAAACAATCACGCTTACCACTTGAACCAGAGCGCTATTATGCTTAACCTACTCTGCCTAACGGCAGTAAACCTAATATATTTAGCCTTAGCGCTCTAAAAAAGATCAATTTCACCAGTTGCCATGTCTTTCTGTCCAACTGATCGACGCAACCCGCCAGACAAAGCATGGCTACCTACTTGCAAACTATTACTAATTTCTTCTAAAAACTTCACTATTTCTTCGTGTTCATGACTAGGATCCATCTCGTTACTATGAGACTCAACTTCATGCAGCAAGTCTTTTAAGCCATTTACTCGTTTTATTGTTCTTGCTATTAACTGACTTGTAAGATCTTGGAACTGAAGACTAGTGACGGCCACATTGACTTCCTCACCAATTTTAGATTTGAATGTTTCTAGCTTTTCTAACACAGGTTTCTCGATTGCATATTTTGCAACCAATGCATCTAGAACCTGTTGCTGCTCGCAGACAGCCTCATGAACAGCTGTGAAACTGGTGCTTAACTTCTCAATAGCCTCACTTAATAGATATGTTGTTTGTAGCAAATCTGCCTCAACCTCTATTAAGTGCTGTTTGCCATGGTCAGAAACCGCAGCAAGTAGCTTGCGCAACTCAGCAATTGGTAATGTTTTTATTTCCATACAACAACGATCCTAACGCGTTGATACTACTTAATTAAGCACAACATTATTTTCAAAAAATACTATTGGTTTTATATTTAAAACTAATGAATATCACGTAACATCAGTTATTCTTATTCAGTACATTATCTACAGTTTCACTATCTGCATCAGATGCCAATGTCGCTTCACCATCATCTTTCATCGCATCCATCTCAGCCTGCTTGTTCATCACAATAATGCTGATACGTCGATTGATAGGATTAAGTGGATCATCCTTATCAAATAAAGAAACTGAGGATAGTCCCACAACACGCAACAACTTGGCTTCATCCATCCCACCAGCAATTAACTCTCTACGTGATGCGTTAGCACGGTCAGATGATAACTCCCAATTGCTGTAACCTTTTTCACCACTAGAGTAAGGTGCGGCATCCGTATGCCCAGATAAGCTAATTTTATTGGTAACACCATTCAGCATCTGTCCAATTTCTTTCAAAATTTGCCTAGCATAGGGCTGCATTTCAGCCTTTGCTGACTCAAACATAGGTCGATTTTGCTCATCAACTATTTGTATTCTTAAACCTTCTGTTGTGATATCAATCAATAATTGTTTTTTAAACTTACTTAAAGTCGGACTTTCTTCAATAGTTTTTTCTAACTTCTCTTTTAAAAGCTCCAGTTTTTCTGCTTCAGCCTTTTCTAGTGCTGCCTTAGCGTCTTTAATATCCACATTTTTTTGCTTACCCGGTGGCCCATCAACTGGCTTTACTTGCCCTTGCTTCTTAGTAAAGTCTTTACCCCCACCACCCTTGATTAAGGTATCACTAGCACCTACAGAATCCCCACCCATCAATGCAACCTTTAATGGCGTTTTAAAGTATTCAGCAATCCCTTCTTTTTGTGCTTTAGATGTAGAGCCCAACAGCCACATAAGTAGGAAGAACGCCATCATCGCAGTCACGAAGTCAGCGTAGGCAATTTTCCATGCGCCGCCATGATGGCCACCGCCACTTTTTTTAATTTTTTTTACGATAATCGGCTTGCGCAGTTCCTCAGCCATAACAACTTCCTCTATTTGCCTTTAGCTTGTTTAACATGTGTTTCAAGTTCAGCAAAACCAGGGCGTTCTGTTGAATAAAGTACCTTACGTCCAAACTCTACGGCGATAGCTGGTGCATATCCATTTAGACTCGCTAGCAGTGTCACTTTAACCGTTTGGTACATTTTTGTACTCTCTTCGAGTTTCTGTTCCAACAAGCCAGAAAGTGGCCCAACGAAGCCATAAGCAAGCAAAATACCTAAGAACGTACCTACCAAAGCATGCGCAATCAGAATGCCCAACTCAGCGGGAGGCAAAGCAACGTTCTCCATCGTATGCACAACACCCATCACAGCAGCTACAATACCGAAAGCTGGCAAACCATCCCCCAACTTTGCAATACAATGTGCTGGGACATGCCCTTCCATATGATGCGTTTCAATTTCATTATCCATTAAATTTTCAACTTGAAATGCGTCCATATTGCCGGATACCATTAAGCGTAAATAATCTGTAATAAACTCAATTAAATGATGATCATGTTGCAAAGCTGGATATTTACTAAACAAAGGGCTAGCCTCTGGATTCTCAACATCATTCTCGATAGACATCATGCCGTCTTTACGAATTTTAGTCAGAATCTCATATAACAAAGCCAATAAATCCATATAAAGTGCTTTGTTAAACTTCGATCCTTTGAAAATTGTAGGTAAAGCCTTCAGCGTAGCCTTCTGGGCTTTAGTGTCATTACCCACAATAAATGCACCAATTGCACCTCCAAAAATCATAAGCACTTCCAATGGTTGCCATAATCCACCTAAATGTCCACCTGCAAGCGCGTAGCCCCCAAAAATGGTACCGCAAACTACTACATAACCAATGATTACAAACATACTTACGCACCTCAGGTTCAGATACTACGATTTTCAAACATTCCTAATAGAATAGCCAATATAACGTAATTTAATTACTTGAATAAAGCAATTTTTTTTAACCGCGCATCTAATTTACCAAGCATAATCACCCACTAATAGCCTAGAAGTATTGATATATATCTAATAATCATATGCTTATCTAAAAATCCAACAATACAATTTATAGTAAATACTGATCCACTATTTATTTAACTTTCCAAACATATACCATCTTTTCACGGTCAGGTTGCTGAATAATCTGAGTTGGCTCTACGCCTTCTATATTAAATTCGTAACTCACCAACAAACAACCTGGTCGCATTTGAGCTTGTGCTTTTTGCCATAAATCAGACATTGCAGCAGGTGATAAATAGGCAAAAATAAGATCATAGTTTGCAAAATTCAATAATCGGTAATCACCAATCCTAAAATCCACTCTAGAACGATTAAGTTTTGCACGTACTAAACTGATTAGCCAAGGTAAGGGTGCTATTTCAATTCCCTCGACTGAGCAATCTGGTCTTAGCTTAGCAATATACATAGACATATCTCCTAAACCACTACCTATATCAATGATGCGCATTGGTTGATATTGAGGAATTAATGTTAAGACTTGTTGACGAACGGTCGCTGTAGAGGGGAAAAATGGAACTTGCGTACGAAAAGTTGTCCAGTACAAACTGAGACTAATCAAAAAGCCTACCAAGTAGATTGTATTAGGAACATGCCACTGAGACATTATCCAAACGGCTAGCGGGAAGATAAAGTGTATCCAACGCCACCATTTAGCCATATTGGTTATATTTGCAAACCATACAGCAATAGCGGCATGCATCAACACTAAAAACGACAAGAACAATAACGGGAAAGCGCTTATCACGTAGAGTGATTGCGACTTAAGGATCCAAGCAAATGAAAAAACAAAAAAAAATGCAGTAGCTTGTATTAAAACAGCAAGCGTCGCTGGTTTTAGATTGATTTTATTGAAAAATAACTGCAGCATTTGATGCCAATTTAATTTTCGGTACACACTCACCTCCCCTGTGATGCAGAGCATGTACTGATGTTTTTATTATATTTTTATGTACTTCCAGGCGATCAAAACTCTAACATAATACCAAGACATTACAAGCACCCATTAGGCGCTCATTGTTACAACTTTGTAAGTAAGCTCTTTTGCTTTTTTAGTTTTTCCAGCTCTTGAGGGAACGTGACACAGATTGCACACATAACTACCATTCAAATCGTACGCATTGACAATAAAATTGCCGCCACAACAGCTACAGCTTTGCAACTTGAGCATTTTGCTCTCAACAAACCGTACCATCGTCCATGCACGCGTCATCGATAACACAGGTTCAGCCCCCTCTTCCGTCTCAACTTGCTGAAGATAAAGACTGTAGGCTTTAATAATTGCATGAATACCAGTTTCACCTGTGTAATCAATCATGAATTTATAAATGTTATAAAAAATAGATGAGTGGATATTAGGCTGCCAAGTCAAAAACCAATCAGTTGAAAATGGCAACATGCCTTTTGGTGGAGAAACACCTTTAAGCTCTTTATAGAGTTTAATTAAACGCTCACGAGACAGGGTAGTTTGAGACTCTAGCAGTTGCAATCTCGCCCCTAATTTAATCATCTGGATAGCAAGCTGGATTTGCTCTGATTCATTTACTACACTTTTTACAGAAGTCACTGAGCTTTTATTTTCCATGATAATTTCCTTCTTAATTTCATCGCTAAAATCAATATGTTTAAGCTATTGTTTCAGCAACTTGACCAGACATCAATATTGCAGTGTGCAGATGCGCTTGTGATCGATCTTTTGTATAGTTAGTTAGCATACCTAAAATAGCGCCATCATCAAAGCGAAACCTCGCCAGCATGACATTTGCACTACTCAACTTGACCAACTGCATATTACTTAGACCTTCTAAAAGATCTGCGATTTCAGCACTAATACCTAAACGGAAAATTGCGGTAGCTTTATCAACCCTAATCAGCTGCTGCGCTAACATTAAATAGTTGAGGTTGGCATCTCTGATTTCCGACATCAATTCTATTTCAGTCATTTTAATTTCCAATTCTTAAGTTTATTGCAGTGATAAAAGCATACGAGCTATGGTTAGGTATACTTTGACCCTTTTTAAGGCAATTAACAAGAATCAGTAGTCGGTTTTTTTTGTGAGCGAACAAGACAAGCCAATGTAGGTGTCTGTCTTACAGACACCTACATTGGCTATGTGAATAATAAATTGTATTTGGCAACTGCACTTAATTAAATCGCGATTAAATACAGATATAAAAATTCTTAATGTTTAAAATCCATCAACAATCCTAAAGTTTTAACAATAAAAACCGTTAATTTGTATAGTTAAAGAGACTAAATCAAATTAACAAATACAATAACGCTTTCATCTAATAATCCATTAACGGCTAGAATTTAGAAAACTTTAGGGTAATTTACAAAATAATTTGAAATATTTTGTAAAAATTAAATAAGACATTGTTTTTAAACGTAAAATAATTTTAATTATTTTAATAAAAAAATTAAAATTATTAAAAACATCAATCAATCGTTGAAAAATATTTAATCTCAATAAGAAAGCAGGGTTTTCACCTGCTTATTCTCAAGATGTAAGTGCACCAATTTAATTAATAATGTGATTACTTGAGAAATAATCAGTTTTAAAACTAACCTTAATGGCGTTATTTGAGTACCAGGATGCATCATGGCTGAAGAAAGCGATTTAGAGAAAACGGAAGAGGCCTCCCCCAAGCGTTTAGAAAAAGCGCGTGAAGAAGGTGACGTTCCGCGCTCTCGTGAGCTTGCAACGGTGACAGTGCTACTGGCAGCTGGCTTTTCGATGTTAATGATGGGCGCTGACCTAGCTGAAGCGTTAAAACTATCGATGAGCTCTGGGTTAACGCTGGAACGTGCTTATGCCTACGATCCAATGATACTTTTAATGAAAATATCGGACAACATTTATAACTTATTAATCGCATTCTCACCACTAGCATTGATTTTATTTGTGGTTGCAATAGCATCACCTGCGCTAATTGGTGGCTGGGTATTCAGTGAAAAAGCACTTGCGCCTAAGTTTAGCAAACTTAATCCAATCAATGGATTAAGTAATATGTTCTCTAAAAACTCACTAGCTGAACTCATTAAGTCTATTGGAAAAGCTATTTTGGTGAGTGTGGTGTCTTATGTCGTGATTGTAAATGACATGGAATCAATTCTTTCACTTTCACTAATGCCTTTAAGCCAAAGTATTGCTGAGGTAAACGATTTATTACTGTACAGCTTTTTAGCGATTGTAAGCGTTCTTGTTTTTATCGCAGCCATCGATGTACCTTTTCAGCTATATCAATATGCTGAGAAGCTTAAAATGACGAAAGAAGAAGTAAAGCGTGAGTCTAAAGAGTCTGACGGTAACCCCGAAATTAAATCGAGAATTCGTCAACAGCAGCGAGAAATGTCTAGACGCAGAATGATGTCAGAAATCCCCAATGCGGATGTCGTGATTACGAACCCTACGCATTATGCTGTTGCAATCCAATATAAGGAAGGCGGTATGAAAGCGCCTGTTGTGGTGGCTAAGGGTGCGGATGCCGTAGCGCTTAAGATACGTGAAATTGCTGATGAGCACAAAATTCTTATTGTAGAATCACCAAAGCTAGCACGTGCGATTTACGCACATACTGAATTAGAGCATGAAATCCCTGAAGCTTTATATACTGCGGTTGCAGAAATATTGGCTTACGTATTTCAAATGCGTATTTTCAAAAAGGATGGCGGTCATCAACCAGAAGTGCCAATCACGTTACCGGTGCCTGATGAGTTGGATCCTCACAGCCTGCTACCACTTCCTAGTGTAGATGATGTGTCAAATGAACCTGGAGCGTTTGCCTAATGAACCCAATTAACTTACCAGCATGGATGACTAACCTAGGTAGCCGTTCGGTTGCTGCACCACTCATCATTGTTTTATTGTTATCAATGATGATTCTGCCATTACCAGCTATCGCACTGGATGTGTTATTCAGCTTTAATATTGCACTGTCGATCATGGTATTACTGATTGGATTGCAAACTAAAAAGGCATTGGACTTTATTGCATTCCCTACTGTGTTGTTAGTCACCACAATGCTTCGCTTATCGCTAAATGTGGCATCGACTCGTGTTGTACTCACAGAGGGCCATACTGGTCCTGATGCTGCAGGCAAAGTTATAGAGGCATTTGGCCACTTTTTAATTGGTGGTAACTATACGGTTGGTATTGTGGTATTTATCATCTTGACCATTATCAACTTCACTGTTGTGACAAAAGGTGCAGGCCGTATTGCTGAAGTTGGCGCACGGTTTACGTTGGATGCGATGCCAGGTAAACAAATGGCGATTGATGCTGATCTTAACGCAGGCCTCATTGGTGAAGATGAGGCTCGCAAGCGCCGGACTGAAATCAGTCAAGAGTCAGAGTTCTATGGCGCAATGGATGGTGCAAGTAAGTATGTGCGTGGTGATGCAGTTGCCGGTATTTTAGTCACAATCATCAATATTGTTGGTGGCTTGATTGTTGGCATGATTCAACATGGCTTGGCATTTGAAGATGCAGTCAAAATTTATACCCTACTTGCAATTGGTGACGGTTTAGTTGCTCAAATACCCTCCCTCGTTATTTCAGTAGCAGCTGGCGTGGTTGTATCAAGGGTTGCCAATAGCGAAGACATTGGCGGACAACTAACAACACAATTATTCTCCAATCCTAGAGTAATTTATGTGACGGCTGCGATTGTCGGTGGTATGGGCATTATTCCGGGTATGCCTAATTTTGCATTCATCACATTAGCACTATTCCTTGCAGGTATTGCTTATCTTGTAAGTGAACAACAAAAAGTTATCAAAGTAGAGCCTGATATTGAAGAGGCACCAATCACTCCATTAGAAGTAGAAGAAGCTAGCTGGGATGATGTGACACCTGTAGATACAGTGGGATTAGAAGTTGGTTATCGTTTAATTCCATTAGTAGATAAATTACAAGGCGGTGATTTACTTAAACGAATTAAAGGATTACGCAAGAAATTTGCTAACGAGATTGGGTTCCTCGCCCCTACTGTTCACATTCGTGACAACCTTGAGTTGAAACCATCTGGTTATCGAATCACTTTAAAAGGGGTTGAAATTGCGACTGGAGAATCCAATTATGGTCAGTACTTAGCCATTGACCCAGGGATGGTGACAGGACCACTTGCAGGACAAATCACAACAGACCCCGCCTTTGGTTTGCCAGCGGTATGGATTGACGCGGGTATCCGTGATGAAGCGCAAAGCATGGGGTACACGGTTGTGGATGCTGGTACTGTTATCGCAACACACTTAAACCATATCATTTCAATGCATGCAGCAGAGTTATTAGGTCGCCAAGAGGTACAGCAGTTACTGGATCATATTAGCAAAGAGTCTCCAAAACTAGTTGAAGATTTAGTACCTAAACTCATGCCTCTGGCAGTTGTGCAAAAAGTACTACAAAACCTCCTAGTAGAGGGTGTTCACATTAGAGACATGCGAACAATTGTTGAAACGCTTTCAGAACATGCAAGCCAGACTCAAGATACCAATGATTTAACAGCATTAGTACGCGTACAACTAGGCCGTGCAATCGTACAACAACTGTTCCCTACAGGCAACGAAGTAACAGTCATGTCACTTGATAACAACTTGGAACGACTGCTCCTACAAGCCATGCAAAATAACACCGGTGGCTCAGCAATGGAACCTGGCATGGCAGAGACGCTATCAAGACAAGCTGAAGAAGCTGCAAGACAGCAAGAGCAAATGGGCTTAACCCCAGTACTATTAGTTTCTGCACCTCTCAGAGCTGCACTTGCTAAATTCCTGCGTCGCGCTGTACCTAACTTACGTGTACTTTCACACGAAGAGTTACCTGATTCAAAAACAATCCGCGTCACTAGCCTTATTGGAGGTTCTGCATGAACATTAAACGATTTTTCGGTAAAAGCTCACGCGAAGCACTGACCATGGTGCGTAAGGAGTTAGGTGATGATGCGGTCATTCTTTCCAATAGAGCAGTTTCCGGTGGCAATGAGATTATGGCCTTCAGAGAAGAGGAGATGAATGCAATGATGAACAGTGAAAAAGCAGTGCATGCGTTTAACTATGATCAAGCTAAACATGATGACGAACCAACAGCATTATTATCATTACTGAACAAAAAAATAGCAGAAGAGCATCAACGCTTTGATGCTAAAAAAATTGATAGCCACTTAAAAGACTCAAATACACAAACACACACTCACAATGCTGATACTAGCGACACAGGCAACGTTGCTACTAGCAAACAAATGGCACTCATGTTAAATGAAATGCGCAATATGCGTAATGTCATTGAATCTCAACTTGCCACGATCGCTTGGAGTAATATCCAACAACGCGAACCGATTAAGTCTGAAATGCTTGGGGCTTTACTAAGCGCTGGTTTTAGCCCTGCATTATCAAGATATTTAGCAGAAAAACTACCTGCTAACTTGGATAGCAAAAAAGCAAATGCTTGGGTAAAACATATTCTAGGTAAAAATCTGACTACAATAGAAAATGAAACAGAGGTACTAGACCAAGGTGGAGTATTTGCCTTAATTGGCCCTACTGGTGTAGGTAAAACGACGACGACAGCAAAACTTGCAGCTCGTTATGTCATGAAACATGGCACTCAGAACTTAGGCTTAATTACAACGGATGCATATCGGGTTGGTGGTCATGAACAACTACGCATCTATGGCAAGATTTTAGGTGTAATGGTTTATGCAGTTAAAGATGAAACCGATCTCGCAATCGCGCTCAATGAATTGAAAAATAAACACACTATTTTAATAGACACGGTCGGCGTTAGTCAGCGTGACCGCATGGTAACAGAGCAAACTGCCCTGCTTTCCAGCAGCAAGACACCCATAAAAAAACTACTTTGCTTAAACGCAACGAATACCGGTGAAACATTAACTGATGTGATTATGGCATATAAAGGAAAAGGCCTTGATGGCTGCATCATTACCAAATTAGATGAAGCTGCCACAATCGGCAGCGCGCTGGATGTAATTATTCGCGAAAAATTAAAACTATATTATGTTACTAGTGGGCAGCGTGTTCCTGAAGACATCAATTTAGCGAACAAAACTGAGCTGATTTCTTTAGCATTAAACTTGAAAACACCTGCAAACCGTCCATTTCAATTCTTGGCAGAAGAGTTGCCGTTTGTAGCAGGACAAGCACGAGTCACAGGCAACATCTCGCAATTAGCGGAGATTTAATCATGTCAAACTTCAATAGCAATCACATACACAATGATCAAGCTGCAGGATTAAGACGTATCATGGCAAAACCAAAGCCTAGAGTGGTGTCGGTTTTATCTGCTTCGCCCTCTCAAGTTCAACCTCGTTTAATTACAAACCTTGCAGCTTCTATAGTGAGCCAAGGTAGCGAAGTGCTTGTCATGCATGCGTCAGAAAGCACATTTGAGCGCAGTTATGAGTTAGATCAGTCGCCTTCCCTTCTTGATGTTATTTTAGAAAAACATACCTTGCAGCAAGCAGTTAAATTAACTAGCCACGGCTTCTCTAGTGTAAGGTTAATGCAAAAAAACCTGCTAAACACTGCAAATAACAATCATACAACCAGTCAGCTTAATCTTCTTTTTAACCAATTAGCTCAGCAATACGATATGGTATTAGTAGATACCATGCTGACCAAAACTAACGTACTACCTTTGCACAAACTGAATGAAAGTGAGATTATCATTCAACTCACTCGTAAGCCAGAATCTATTACACAAGCGTACTCACTGATTAAACTGCTATGCAATGAACTAGGTAGACGTTCTTTTGGTATCATTGTAGATGACTCAACAGATGCGCAAGCACAAATAGTATTTGGTAATATATCGCAGGTGGCAAAACGTTTTATGCAAATTGAATTGAATTTTTTTGGTGCGATACCTGCTGACAGTCATTTAAACCACGCCTCAAAATTAGGCCGCTCTGTGATTGATGCATTTCCGTTTGCGTCAGCATCCACAGCATTAAAACAAATTGCGCAACGCTTAGATTACAAGCATGATAATATTTTTAACAATAAGCAGGCATCATACAACTAAGCTAAAGACGATTTATGTACACAGCGCATGGAAAAAAAGATCAAAAAGACGTTTTGCTGGATCAGCATGCTATCTTAGTTAAAAAACTTGCTTATCAATTAAAAGCCAAGCTCCCTCCAAGTGTAGAGCTTGATGATTTAATTCAAGCAGGTATGATGGGGTTATTAGATGCGGTTAACCGCTACGAGGACACCCATGGTGCCCAATTTGAGACCTATGCCGCACAAAGAATCAGAGGCTCAATGCTGGATGAGTTGCGTAGTACGGATTGGTTACCGCGTAGTATCCGTAAGAACATGCGTGATGTTGAGCATGCAATTAGCCAACTCGAGCAACAACTAGGTCAACCCCCAACTGAAAATGATGTAGCTAAAAAACTTAATTTATCGCTCGCTGATTACCATGAAATGCTAGGTGATTGTAGCGGGCACCAACTCGTTTACTACGAAGACTTTCATGAAGCTGATAGCGGAGAACACTTCTTAGATCGCTTTCAAACTGACCACGATAGTGACCCGATTAAAGGCTTACTAATTGGCGACTTCAGAGATGCTTTGATTGCAGCAATTAATTCCCTGCCAGAACGAGAAAAAATCTTGCTGGGTTTATACTACGAACAAGAATTAAACTTAAAAGAAATTGGTGCGGTAATGAGCGTTTCAGAATCCCGTGTATGTCAATTACATAGCCAGGCAGTTGCAAGGCTGCGTGCTAATTTAAGAGAGAAGTCATGGACTGGGGCAGCGTAATTGGTCTAATCCTTGCCATTGCGGGGATTATATTAGGACAAAAACTTGAAGGCGGAAACGTTGGCTCGCTGTTGCAGTTTGCAGCTTTTCTTATCGTAATGTTCGGCACTTTTGGTGCAGTACTTGTACAAACACCAACAAAGACGTTCATTCAAGGTTTGAAAATGCTTAAAAAAGTATTTAAAAAACCAGTTGATGACAAAAGGGAACTGATCAAACGCATTTTAGTTTGGAGCAATTTTGCCCGTAAAGAAGGTATTTTCATGCTTGAGCCTTTTTTAAAAAGGGAAACTGATCCATTTATTATCAAAGGCATGAGATTGATGATTGATGGCACGCCACCAGAAAAAATTCGTGAGATATGTGCGATTGATATCTACTTTCATGAAGTTCAAATGCGCAGTGCTGCAAAAGTTTGGGATGCAGCCGGAGGCTATGCACCAACCGTAGGAATTCTGGGTGCTGTATTGGGCCTAATTCATGTGATGGAAAACTTATCCGACCCAAGCAAGCTAGGTAGCGGCATTGCAGTTGCTTTTGTGGCCACTATTTATGGAGTTGGATTTGCCAATTTGATATTTTTACCTATTGCAAACAAATTAAAAGCACACATTCAATCAGAATTAAAAACGCATGAGATGTTACTCAACGCATGGGTATCGATAGCTAATGGCGATCATCCTAGAATCGTTGAGGAACGCTTAGATAGTTACTTAGATAAACCACACTAGCCACCGATCAACTTAAATACAAATTATGTCGAAACTCATCCGTAAGAGAGTAGAAGAGGATCAAGACAACCATGATCGATGGCTAGTCTCTTATGCTGACTTTATTACGCTTTTATTCGCATTTTTTGTTGTTATGTACTCCATTTCCTCTGTAGAAATAGGTAAATACAAACAACTCACTAACTCTATCGGCACAGCTTTTAGCGGTAACGGTAGCTCTGGCGTCAACCAGACAAGTACCGAAAAAGGCCTCGGCGCGCGAGGAGTGACAGAAACCAAGACCAGCTCTATCATCAAGCCACTCCCACTAAGCCATTTATATACAGAAAAAATGCGCAGAGAACGTGACTCTATGGCCAAAACGGGTGCTGAAGTATCAAACAAACTGGCGCCAATGATTGCTGAAGGAAAAATTCAAGTGATTCAAACTAGCCGTGGTATCCGTATTGATATACAAGATAACTTGCTATTTAGTGCTGGCTCTGCTGATTTATCAACAGCAGCCAACTCAATCATCAGCGAAATTGTTCCCTTAATTAAAGATAATCAACGCAAAATACAGGTAGAGGGTCACACAGACAACACGCCTATTCATAACACTACATTCTTCTCTAACTGGGAACTTTCTGCAGTGCGTGCTAGCAGTGTTGTGAGATTACTAAGCGCTTTAGGTATCAGCGAACAACGCTTAAGTGCAACTGGTCTAGGCGCATCACAACCAATCAGCGAAAATGAAACAGAATCAGGACGCGCAAAAAACAGGCGTGTATCTATTATCATTACCTACGAAGTCCCTACGCAGGAAGACACATCTAATGTCATTGCACCTCAAGTATCTGCTCTACCACCACAAGCACCGCCAACTGTGCTAAAAAACCTCACTAAATAATACCCAAAACTATCTGAGTGTAATAGTGTTTTTTGAATTGGCTAATAATGGAGTAATTTCATCAACAAAAAAGCCAGCTTTCGCTGGCTTTTAATTTGCACAAAATCGATTAATTACTCTTTACCGATTTGGTATTCTTCGTAGCTAACTTCAACAATCTTGCCAGTAGTAGCATCAACCTCGACTTTAATTTCCTCTTTATCGCCTTCTAAAATATCAAACTCGTACGAAGCTTTACCATCTGATTCAAGCTCATACTCTGTTTCCACTACAGTGCCAGGATGTGCAGCTAGCGCTGTCGCTTTAGCATCAGCTTCACTTACTTTAGCAAGTGCTTTAAATCTAGCGTCGTCAGCCTTAACCTCCTCCTCAACTTCTATTACTTTGCCAGTTTTAGCATTGCACTCAACATCCCATGCTTTACCATCTGCAGTTTCAATATCAAACTCATAAACACCTACTTTTTTCTCTGACTTGAATTCTGTCTTTACAATTGTACCTTCGTGTTTAGTTAGTGCTGCTTTTACGCACTTGCCCAAGCTGTCATAAGCCTTAGGTTTGATCGTGTCATGGCCGGCAACAGCAGAGTTCGCAAAAAATACAGCGGCAATTAAAGTAGAACCTAAAGATAAACGAAACATAATTAACTCCTATTATTGTTAGTGAAGTATAAAAATAAGTACTTAAGTAAATCTATTACTATTTTCTAATTTTACCAAACAAGCGCTAACCATTTGATTGATTTACAAAACTATTACATTTCTGGTTGTAATCAACCAATGTCAGACGTTTATCCATTCAAAATTTACGAACAAACAATAAAAAACCCAGCACTAGGCTGGGTTTCAAAACTTTCAACTAATTAATTAGTCTTTTGATGCACGTTTACGCTCATGCTCAAGCAAGTAACGTTTACGGATACGAATCGTTTTAGGGGTAATTTCCACTAACTCATCATCATCAATAAACTCAACTGCTGATTCTAAAGATAATGCTATTGGCGTAATCAAACGTACTGCCTCATCTGTACCTGATGAACGAATGTTTGTCAGTTGTTTACCTTTAATCGGGTTAACAATCAAATCATTATCACGGCTGTGAATACCAATCACCATACCTTCATATAACTTGTCGCCTGGTACAGAGAACATTTTACCGCGATCTTGCAACTTCCAAAGTGCATAAGCCACAGCTTCGCCATTTTCAGCTGAAATCAACACGCCATTACGACGGCCAGGCATATCAGCTTTTACTGGTGCATATTCATCAAACACATGACCCATCAAACCTGTACCACGTGTCATTGTTAAGAATTCACCTTGGAAACCAATCAAACCACGCGCTGGAATTCTATATTCCAAACGTGTACGGCCATTACCATCAGACTCCATATTTTGCATTTCACCACGACGACGGCCTAACTCCTCCATCGCAGCACCTTGATGCTCATCTTCTAAGTCAACGGTAAGAATTTCATATGGCTCACATTTTTCACCATTAATTTCACGGTAAACAACTTTTGGTTTACCTACTGCCATCTCAAAACCTTCGCGACGCATATTTTCAAGCAGGATCGTTAAGTGCAACTCACCACGACCAGAAACGCGGAACACGTCAGCATCTTCAGTATCTTCAACTCGTAGAGCAACGTTGACTAAAAGCTCTTTAGTTAAACGGTCACGAATTTGACGTGAAGTCACAAACTTACCTTCAGTACCAGCTAATGGTGAAGTGTTCACCATAAAGTCCATGGTCAATGTAGGCTCATCGACACCTAAATGAGGCAAACCAACTGGGTTTTCACGGTCACAAATAGTGAAACCAATACCAATATCATCTAAACCTGAAATAATCACAATGTCGCCAGCTTCTGCTTCTTCAACAGGCACACGCTCCAAACCACGGAAACCAAGCACTTGGTTGATTTTACCCGTAGCGATTTGTTTTGTTTCATTCATGACAGTTACTGCTTGGCCAGGTCTGATTTTACCGTTAGTAATACGACCAATACCCAAACGACCTGTGTAAGTTGAGTAATCTAATGCTGAAACTTGCAACTGTAAAGGTGCATTGCTATCACCAGCAGGCGGCGCTACGTGGCTTAAAATCGTTTCGAATAAAGCGCGCATGTTATCGCTTGGTTTATTCATATCTAACATTGCATAGCCATTAATTGCTGATGCATATACCACTGGGAAGTCTAATTGCTCATCTGTTGCACCTAAGTTAGCAAACAAATCAAATGTTTGATTCACTACCCAGTCAGTACGTGCACCTGGACGATCTACTTTATTAATCACAACGATTGGTTTTAAACCTAGTGCCAACGCTTTTTTAGTCACGAAACGCGTTTGTGGCATCGGGCCTTCTACAGCATCTACTAACAGAACAACGCCATCTACCATACCTAATACACGCTCAACCTCACCACCGAAGTCCGCATGGCCTGGGGTGTCCACAACGTTAATGTGCGTACCTTCGTAATTAAGCGCAGTGTTTTTTGCCAAAATAGTAATGCCGCGTTCTTTTTCAATATCGCCACTGTCCATCACACGCTCAGACACCGTCTGGTGAGATGTAAATGTACCTGCTTGATGTAGAAGTTTATCAACCATAGTTGTTTTACCATGGTCAACGTGGGCAATAATTGCGATATTTCTTAAATTACGAGACATTGTCTTGCTACCAGTTCATTGAAAGGCGGCGATTTTAACACATTAAGCCCTAAGAATGATTTAACTATCTACAAATAAAGTAAAAAACACTTTGACAAAGTGTAATTAATGCATATAATGCGCACAACTTAGAACTTTAAATAGCTTAACAAATAGCTCTAAAGGTTTTAGATTCATCGCCCTGACCCTCAGTCACTCGTGAAATTTTGAAGTGACTATCTTTAGATTTAATATTAAATCTATCTTTACTGGTTAGCGGCTATGCCCGTGCGCTGGTAAATAAAGCATCTCGAAACTATATATTTGAAATTTGCTTTTTGCGTTATGTTGTTTTTTACAACATCACTGTAAACATACATGTATTTGCTCGCGCCCTTTTATTGTTTTTATAAAACTGCTTTTGAAAGGGACTATCTTGTCTTTTGAATCATTAAATCTACACCCTACTATTATTCGTGCGTTAGAGGAATCAGGCTATACAGCCCCAACCCCTATTCAAGCCCAAGCAATTCCAGTTGTGACAGAAGGTCACGACTTGATGGCTTCAGCACAAACTGGTACAGGTAAAACTGCGGCATTTATGTTGCCAGCACTAAATCTACTAGCAACACCGCACGAATCTAAAAGTCGCGGTCCACGTATTTTGATCCTTGTACCGACACGTGAGCTTGCAACACAAGTAAACGAAGCTGCACGTAAATACGGTAAATTTATCCGTGCACGCACAGTAAGTATCGTAGGTGGTATGCCTTACCCACTACAAAACAAACTATTATCACAACCGCTAGACATTTTAGTAGCAACGCCAGGCCGTCTATTGGACCATATGGAACGTGGCCGTATTGATCTGTCACGTCTACAAATGTTGATATTAGATGAAGCTGACCGTATGTTAGACATGGGCTTCTTACCTGATGTTGAACGTATTTGCGAGCAACTCTCTGCAGAGCGTCAAACACTATTGTTCTCAGCAACGTTAGATGGTGACATCGCACGTATTGCGAACAAAATCCTTAAAAATCCTAAAACAATTCAAGTGGCAGCTCAACGTGAAAAACACGCAAACATCGAGCAACGCTTGCACTTTGTTGATGACATGACACACAAAAACAAACTACTCGAGCATTTATTGATTGCTCCTGAAGTGAATCAAGCCATCATTTTCACAAGCACAAAACGTCACGCTGATGTGTTAGCTGAAGACTTATATGCAGCTGGCCATAAAACAGCAGCTCTGCACGGTGATATGACACAAGGTGCGCGTAACCGTACATTAACTAAATTACGTCATGGTGATGTAAAAATCTTGGTAGCGACTGACGTTGCTGCTCGTGGTATCGACGTACACGGCATTACACACGTCATCAATTACGATCTACCTAAATTTGCTGAAGACTATGTACACCGTATCGGCCGTACTGGTCGTGCTGGTAACACTGGTATCGCCATTTCATTCGCGTCAAACATGGATCGACATATTCTGCGCAAAATCGAACAATTCACTGGTAACACCATGTCGCCAGCAGTGATTGAAGGCTTTGAGCCAAAACGTGCCATGAAGATGGATGGCCCTAGCGGCAGCCGTCGTGACGGTCATAAACCAGGTGGTCGTGGTGGCTTTAAACCACGTGATGACCGCGGTGGTTATAAAGGTCGTGATGATCGCAATGGCGCAAGCCGTGATAGCGCTCCTCGCAGCGAAAATCGTTTTGAAAACCGTGGCAATCGCGACTCAGCACCACGTGAAGCAAATGGTAATTCAGCTGGCTATGCGCCAAAACCTGAATTTAATCGTTCAGAAAGACCAGCTGGCGACCGTGCACGTAGCTTTGGCGATCGCGCAGCGTTTGATAAGTCTGGTGACCGTAGCCGTGGCAACAATGCGGGTACGCCTAACCGTAGCTTCGGCGATAGCGTAGCTTTCGGTAAAAAACCTTACTCACGCGACGGTCAACGTAGCGAAGGCCGTTCTGATCGTGGCGCAGCGCCTGCTGCACGTCGTGATGGCGCTCGTAGTGACAGCCGTCCTGCTGGCCGTAGCGATAGCCGTGCTCCAACACGTGCTTTTGCCGGTGCAAATGCAGGTGCGGGCAATGGTGCACCACGTCGCTCACGTAGTTTTGCATAATTTAAGTAAAGACTTTAATTGAACAGTATCCAACAAATGACAGAAACCGTAACAACTGACAGCCCAAGTTTCAGCACATTAGGACTCGCACCTGAGCTCTTACGTGCATTAACTGAATCTGGTTACACCACTCCAACCCCAATTCAGGCACAGGCGATTCCTGTTGCCTTGGCTGGAGGGGATGTAATGGCAGGCGCGCAAACAGGCACAGGTAAAACTGCGGCATTTGCGCTCCCCCTACTACAGAAGTTATTACCGCTAGCCAATAGCAGCACCTCCCCTGCCAAGCATCCCGTGCGTGCGTTAATTTTAACGCCAACACGTGAGCTTGCTATACAGGTGGAAGAAAGCGTTAAAGCGTATGCTAAGCACACGCAATTGCGCTCACTCGTTGTGTATGGTGGCGTAGATATTAAAACACAGACACCTCATCTTAAAACTGGCGTAGAAGTGTTGGTAGCGACGCCTGGCCGTTTGTTGGATCATATTGAACAAAAAACTCTGCAACTAAACCAAGTACAAATGTTAATACTTGATGAAGCTGACAGAATGCTAGACATGGGCTTCATGCCTGATTTGAAACGCATCTTGGCACTATTGCCAAAACAGCGTCAGAATTTGATGTTTTCAGCGACATTCTCAAACGAAATTAAAAAATTAGCAGATGATTTTTTAACAAAGCCTCAACTGATTGAAGTTGCACGCAGCAATGCGACCAACGACAATGTGACGCAAAAAGTATATCAAGTTGCGCAGTCAGATAAAGAAGCTTTGCTGATTCAGCTACTAAAAGAAGCCGATGCGAAACAAGTCATCGTATTCACCAAAACAAAATTAACGGCGAGCCGTTTAAGTCGTAGTCTAGTACGCGAAGGCATTGCGGCAGATGCTATTCATGGCGATAAAAATCAACAAGAACGCATTAAAGCATTAGATGCTTTTAAAGCAGGCACTGTCACTGCGCTGATTGCAACTGATGTTGCGGCGCGTGGTTTAGATATTAGTGAACTACCGATGGTGATTAACTATGAAATCCCAAGCGCGCCAGAAGACTATGTACATCGTATTGGCCGTACTGGACGAGCAGGCGCAAGTGGTGTTGCCATTTCATTTGTTAGCGATGATGAAGAGAAATATCTCGTGGAGATCGAGAAGTTAATCAAGCGCCAAATTACCAAAGAAACGGTAGCGCTAGATAAACCGAAATCAGCGTCACGCACACGTAGTCACGCAAGCAATCAGGTAAAAGAGCAAGAAGCACCTACCAGACGCTTACCTGCTAAGAAAAAAAGCGCTGACCCATGGTTTGATAAGCCATATGAACCAAGTACACAACAAAATAACGTGATAGCTACTAGACAAATTAACACCAAAAAAGCACCTGTTGCGGCATTGCTTGGTGGACTGTTATCTAGAAAGTAATTAATCTTTTAGAGTTCCCAGCTAAAAAGGGGCACTAATGGCCCCTTTTTATTACCTACAGTTATTGGATTAAGGGAAGTTAGTGCCCCTGTTGATTACGCATAAAATCAGCCACGCCATAGAGCTGATTGGCTAGTTTTTTCATCAATGCTTCATCATACTCCAACTGATGCATCGCTTTAATCATGCAATACATCCATTGATCACGTGCTGACTCTCCAATAGCAAAGGGCAAATGGCGCTTACGCAGCATAGGGTGCCCATAGCGCTCGATATAAAGTTGCGGTCCACCTGTCCACCCTGTTAGAAACATAAACAGCTTCTCACGCGCAGAAGTTAAGTCTGATTGATGCATATCACGGATAGGCTTTGCCTTAGGGTCGCTATCCATAATGTCGTAAAACGTTTCTACCAATAAACGAATATTTTGGGTGCCATTTTCTTCGCCACCAAGTAGCTCAAAAAATGTACGCTTATCACTACCCGCTTCTTCTATTTCGTTCAACATATGCCTATAACCTTAAATGTAGGAATTTTTTGCAGCGCAGTTTGTAGCCCACATCACAAATGTACGGCTACTATCCCCACATTAAACATCAACAGGTGTTACTAGACCAGCTGCTAATTTTGCACTTACTCTAGCTTCTGTAATATCTTTACCTGTCGCTAATGCAACGCCCATGCGCCTTTTAGTAAAGGACTCTGGCTTACCGAACAAGCGAATATCAGCATTGTTCACAGCCAAGGCTTTTTCCACGCCATCAAAAGCTAGCTGCTGGGTATTATGTCCACCATAGATAACTGCGCTAGCGCCAGCTTCACGTAGACTCACGTCAACAGGCAATCCTAAAATTGCACGTGCGTGCAGATCAAACTCACTGAAGCGTTGTGTTGCCATTGTCACCATGCCTGTGTCATGCGGACGAGGGCTTACCTCACTAAACCAAACGTGGTCGCCTTTTACAAACAGCTCGACCCCAAATAAGCCTAAACCGCCTAAACTATCAGTCACAGCCTTAGCTATACGTTTAGATTCTTCCAATGCCTTGGTAGCCATAGGTTGCGGCTGCCAGCTCTCCACATAATCACCTTTTTCTTGCACGTGGCCAATTGGCTCACAGAAGTAAGTAGTGATTTCACCTTGCGCATTTTTTGCGCGGACAGTTAATAGCGTAATCTCATAATCAAAGTCAATTTGGCCTTCAACAATGACTACGCCTTGGTTGACACGCCCACCCGATGCAGCGTAATCCCACGCTGATGACACTTCACTCGCCTGCGTAATGCGTGACTGCCCCTTGCCAGAGGAGGACATGGTTGGCTTGATAAAACATGGATAGCCGATACCCGCATCAATCGCAGCTTGAAGCTCAGCTTCGCTTCTTGCAAATGCATAAGGAGAAGTCGGTAGGTTAAGGTCTTCAGCTGCAAGTCTGCGAATACCTTCTCGGTTCATCGTCAATTGAACAGCTTTAACGGTAGGAATCACAGTTGCAATGCCAGCTTGTTCAATATCAGCAAGTGTTGCTGTATTTAAGGCTTCAATTTCAGGCACAATCAAATGAGGCTTTTCAAGTGCAATCAGTTGGCGTAATGCTTGATCATCAGTCATATCAATCACATGCGCACGATGCGCAACCTGATGACCTGGTGCATTTTTATAGCGATCGACAGCAATCACTTCAACACCTAGGCGTTGCAGAGCGATAATCACCTCTTTACCAAGCTCACCACTACCTAAGAGCATGACACGAGTTGCATTAGTGCTTAAAGGGGTTCCGATTCGCATAGAGATTCTTTCATTTGATGATTGCTCGAATCATACCATGCAGCTATTTTTAAGAAAATTAGAGATACACTTAATTTACAAGAAAATACAGAATAACCCAGACTGATAGATACATCGCTTTTATCATTCCAAGCTCATAAAACCGTGATTAAGCTGACTAAACTTTAATTTGATGCTTATCCATACGATAGCGCATTGTCATGCGGGTAATGCCAAGCTTCCTTGCCGCTTCTGAAACATTGTATTTAGTATCAACCAACACTTGCATTAATATAGACTTCTCTGCTGCATCTAAAGTCGATTGATGAGAGTCTGATAAAGGAACTGGAATGGTCTCCATGCGACTATTAGGTAGTGCCAAATCAATATCGGTCAGTTCTCCATGATGACAAAGCAACATAGCTCGACTGACCTGATGCTTTAATTCACGCACATTACCTGGCCAAGCGTATGTTTGTATGGTGCTAATTGCCTCTCGAGTAAAATGTGGGCTTGGTAAGCCATAACGTCTAGCGGTTTGTGCTGCAAAATTTTTTGCCAACAACATAATATCGTGACCACGATCACGCAATGGTGGCATGAAAATACTCATCATATTAAGACGGTAATATAAGTCTTGTCTAAAGCGGCCATTTTGAGACATTTCATGCAGATCACGATTAGTCGCCGCCACAAAACGAGCAGGAACTGAGCGTTCTTTAGTTGAGCCGATGCGCCGAACCACTCGACGCTCTAAAACATTAAGCAATTTTGCCTGTAGCGCCAAAGGCAATTCACCAATCTCATCTAAAAATAAAGTGCCATCTTCGGCTGCTTCTATCAGCCCAGGCCTAGCGCTAACAGCGCCCGTAAAGGCACCCTTTTCATGACCGAAGAGCTCACTTTCCATCAACTCAGCTGGTAATGATGCACAATCGACATGCACAAATGGTTTATCACTATTTGCACAAGATAAATGCAACGAACGTGCCGCAACATCCTTGCCAGTGCCTGTTTCACCACCTATCAGAACAGTAGGTGGAACGCTGTCGTTTGATACTAGCTGAGCAATACGTTTAATTTGCATCTTTACATTTTGCATTGCTAAGCTATCACCCAACAGCTCAACGCCTTCTGATGCATGTGTATTGCGTTGACGTGAATAATCAAGACTCTTACTCTGCATTGCTGCAGTTTCAGCCTTTTGGATCGACAACAACAACTCTTCTAGGTCAATTGGTTTCTTAAGATAATCAACAGCACCTAGCTTCATTGCATTAACAGCATCGCTAATCTCCCCATGCGCAGTCATGACAATCACCACAGCACCTTTTGCAACAAACTCAGTAAGTAAATCCAAGCCATTACCGTCTGGCAATCGCATATCGAGCAAAACAATGTCTGGTGTAAACTGCTTCACAATGTTTCGCGCGTCTTGTAGGCTTTCTACATGGGCACATTCATAGCCAGACTTTTGCAGGCGACGCACCACAGCGCGGGCAAAAAGAGCCTCATCTTCAACAATCAATAACTTTGATTGTTGTTTAGCTAATGCTGAAGCTTCAGTATTGTTGAGATGCGCTAATTGCAATGATTACTCCTGAAATACAAATATTAATTTTCTTTATTTGCTTAACGAAAAGCAAGAAGCATTCCAAACACCACAGATGATAAAAAAGGCCACCTAAATAACGTGATGATTTGATACTAAAAATAAAGATTACTATCATCAACCAATTGTTGGTTCATTACAACCAATAATTGGTTATATACAACCATAATATTGGTTTATTACAGCCATAAGTTTAAGTTAAACACTTAGCTATATAGTTATCATATTTTTTAATTTAATTTAATTCAATCACTTGAATTAACCAACACGTATTGAAAATTAAATTGGAATATATTTTGCTTTATATGCATATCTTTTATGAAAGATAGCCTAGAATTTTTATCGAAAGTACATAATGAAAAAACCATTAATGAAACTTACATCTGTAGCGGTGATGCTTGCTTTTGCAAACACGCCAGCACTTGCAGATGACACTGCAATTAATATCAAGAAAATCGAGGTATACGGCACAACGCCGTTACCAGGTATTGGCTTACCGTTAAATAGAGTACCTGCTAATATTCAAATGGCCTCACCAAAAGAGGTTGCTAATCAAGCTGGTGTTTCAATCGCTGATTACATGATGAACAACATGCAGGGCGTGACAGTGTCAGATATGTCTGGTAACCCATGGCAACCGGAAATTAACTTCCGTGGTTATTCCGCCTCTTCTTTATTAGGTAATGCTCAAGGCCTTTCTACTTATGTGGATGGTGTACGTGTAAACGAACCATTTGGCGATGTAACACTTTGGGACAAAATTCCTAGTTTTGCGATTGGCAACATGCAAGTAGTGCCTGGATCAAACCCATTGTTCGGCTTAAATACTTTGGGCGGTGCGATTGCTATTCAAACTAAAAGTGGTCGTGATAATCAGGGCATGGCTTTAGAATATGAAGCTGGCTCTTGGGGTCGTCAACGTGCCTTGATTGAGGCTGGTGGTGTATCAAAAGACGGTTCTGTAGATTACATGTTCGGCTATCAACACACGACTGAAGACGGATGGAGAGATTACTCACCTTCTCACCTCAACCAATTATTTGGTAAATTAGGTTGGCAAAATGAATCGACTAAGTTAGATTTGACTTACATTGGGACAGACAATAATCTCATTGGTAATGGTTTTGCACCTGAAAACCTACTGAGCGGTGATCGTGATCAGATTCATACTCGTCCAGACCTTACCAACAACTACTCACACTTCTTAGCGTTAAACGGCTCACACTGGTTTAATGAGGACACGATGTTCTCTGGTAATGTGTATTACAGAAAATCGAATCGCCATACTGTAAATGGCGACTTGTGGGAAGCAGGACTTGATGACGGAGACTCAGTTCCAGGCTATTCAAACGTAACATGTAACAACCCAGGCGACGAATGTGAGTTTACAGGCTCTACACGCAACACCTCAAAAACCACTCAAGATACCTACGGCGCAACAGGCCAGGTGACATTTGACCAAGACTGGATGGGTAAAAAGAATCAATTTGTAGTTGGTACTGGTTACGATTACACACTAATGCGATATCAACAATCAGAGCATGTAAATGTTTTTGATGACAGTACACTAGGAGTAGGTTTCACCGGGAGCACTGTTGTGTTCGATTCGACAAGAGCACCAATCTTAGCTGGTGATGGTTTGCTCCCACAAAGACAAACAACAGGTCTTACTGGTAAACAATATACAGCTCGCTTATTTGCAACAGATACATTATCGCTTAATGATCAGTGGCACTTAACGGGTGGTGCAAGCTGGAACTTTACGCGTGTTGATAACGTAGATACGCTAAGAGGACCTCGTTCAGATACAAATCCAAATAGCTTGACTGCAAAAGATAGCTACACACGTCTAAACCCAAGCATAGGCCTAACACATACACCTAATGACAATTTAACGTTCTTTACGTCTTATAGTGAATCTAGCCGTGCACCAACTTCTATTGAGTTAGGCTGTTCAAATCCAGCGGCACCATGCTTGTTGCCTTCAGCAATGGCAGATGATCCTCCACTAAACCAAGTGGTTGCGAAGACTTATGAGTTTGGTGGTCGTGGTCTACTCACAGAGAGTATTCGTTGGAATGCAGGTTTGTACCAAGCGGTTAACCATGATGACATTCAATTTACGGCTGCAGGCTCATCAAACGGTGCTGGCTACTACAAAAACGTAGGTAGAACAAAACGCCAAGGGATTGATATGGGCTTAGCTGGTGATGCTGACAAGTTCAAATGGAGTGCTTCTTACAGCTATGTTCGTGCAACTTACGACTCTGATGTTTCGTTTGTAAGCTCTTCCAATTCATCGGAAGATGGCAACTCAATGATCTACGCAAAACCGGGTGACCGAATTCCATCTATTCCAGCACATCAGTTGAAACTACGTGGTCAATATACAGTAACGCCAGCATGGTCTATTGGTACTAACGTGATCGGGTTCTCAAACGCTTATGTTTGGGGTAACGAAAACAATCAACATCGTGCGAATAGTGCAACTTGTGTTGCTGACAACACCAGCTGTGCTACAGGAAACGGCAAAGTAAGCGGCTATTTCATTGTGAACTTAGATACACAGTACAACATTGGTAATGGTTGGAAAGCATTTGCTAAAGCGACCAATATTTTTGACCGTGAATATAACGTGAGTGGCCGTTTAGCTGAAACAATGTTTACTGCTGATGGTACGTTTGGCACAGAGTCAAAACAACTTGGCCTATTACCAGGTGCTCCACGTGCGGCCTGGATTGGTGCTCGTTATGAGTTTGGTGGTCCGAAGAAGTAAACTAATAGATGTAAATTAAGCAGTCACCATTAGATAAGATTGCTTAGCAAAAAAGGGTTACAGCTTGCTGTAACCCTTTTTTATTAGCTATGCTTTTGTTTTTCTGTTAGATGTTTTTGATTAAAAATACAACTCGATTACATACTATTAAGTAACTGCCTAGGTGCAATATTCAAAAAACTACGTAACCCTAACCACGCAGCCAGTGGAATCAAAATTGCAGCCACTAATGTGCTGAATACAACCAAACTTAAATTAAACTGAAACGGTATATTGAGAACATTCACGCTAATGTAATACGCCAAACCATTCGCAGCGATTGATGCGACTAATGCCGAAATAATTCCAATACAGGCAAACTCCGCGATATAAGCAATACTTACCTGTTTGCGTGAAGCGCCAAACACACGCAGTAGTGTTGCTTCTGTCACTCGCTCTTCTCTGGTAGCAACAAGCGCTGCGTAGAGTACCGCAACACCTACAATTAAACTAAATACAAAAACATACTCAATTGCTTGACTCATTTTTTGCATAATTCCACGAACTTGTTGCATGAGTGCTGCAATATCAATCACGGTTAAATTGGGGTGCTGCTTCACCAGTAGATTAAGTGACTCTTCTGCGCCAATCGGCAAATGAAAACTGCTGATATGGCTAGCAGCAAAAGTGTCTAACACTCCTGGCGGTGTCACTGCAAAGAAATTAGCACGCATCGTATCCCACTCCACTTTTCTTAAGCTTGTGACGGTGAGTGTTAATGGACTACCTGCAACATCAAAAAGCAGTTGATCTCCAACATGAATATTAAGGCTTTTAGCTAACCCCTCTTCAAGTGAAATCAATGGCTTTCCATACTCATTTTCTTGCCACCAGCGCCCAGCAAGTAGCTTATTGTCGCTTTGCATTTGCGCAGCCCATGACAAATTAAACTCACGCTCAGCTAATCTTTTTGCACGCTCATCCTCCCATTTCACGGAATTGATTAACTGTTTATTTTTACTGACTAATCGCGCACGAACCATTGGAAAAATGGCGGCATCTTGAATATTTTGTTGAATGAAAAACTGATTTACTTGATCAATCTGGTCTGGTTGAATATTAATCACAAATCGATTAGGTGCCCCCTCTGGCAAGGAGGCTTGCCAGTTACGAATTAAATCACCTCGTATCAACGTGAGTAGCATAATGACCATCAGCCCCATACAGAACCCTATCATTTGCACAGTGGACAATCCTAGCCGTCGCTTTAAGCCTTGTATCCCTAAGTTAATTGATGCCCAGGTACTACTTTTAGGCGTTATAATTAGAAATTTCTGTGCCACATAAGTGAGGCCATAAACAAAGCCCAATATAATCAAGCTTAATGCGAGCATTGCAACAATCGTTGAAACTGCAATATTTACATCACGTGCTTGCCAAAAAATCATGGCCACCATCACAAAAGCTGCTGGTAGAAATTTTGCCTGAGCTGAAAGCGGCTGCACCAAGGTATCTCGCCTTAGTATATTCATCGCTGAAAGATTTCTCATCTGCCAAGCATGTGGTAGCACCACGGCTACCATCATCCCAATACTAGCCAAAAATCCTATTAACACAGGAGCTAAAGTGACAGATGGCAATGTTTCCACAAATAAACTACCTGCCAATTGTGATAATCCTAATTGTGCAAAAAATCCAAGCAACGCACCAACTAATGCGCTTGATAACGCGATAATTAATGTTTGAATCGTCAATATCTGCAAGACCGTGTTTTGCTGCGTACCAAAGCACCGCATCAAAGCAAATGTATTTAAACTTTGCTTGATGTAAGGAAGACTTGATAGCAACATGGCCACCATCGACAACACCACACTTACCATGGCAGATAAACCAAGAAATTGCTGAGCTTTGTCTAGGGCAGTTTTAATTTCAGGACGCGCATTACGAACATCATCCATTCGCTCGCCTCTGCCCAATATGGGTTTAACCTGTTCGGAATAACGATTAATTTGTGCTGGACTAGAGGCCAACAAAAGCTGGTACTTCACACGGCTACCATATTGAATAAGTTGAGTTGCAGGCAAATCAGCAGCATTCATCATTAGTCGTGGTGCAAAGCTAAACATATTGCCACCACGCGACGGCTCACGTAACAAAATGGCACTTACAGCCACACTTAACTCGCCTACTTGAAGCTGATCACCTACTTTTATATTCAGTAGCGTTGCTAGCCTTGGCTCAACCCAAACTTCACCAAGTTGTGGAGCCCTCTGTACAGATTGACCAATATCATTCGCGTGCTGACCTATTGTTAAATTCCCCCGCAAAGGAAAGTTTGGCTCAACCGCCTTAATTTCCACTAATTGGCTAGACTCACCATGGATCACCATACTGGCAAATTCATAGGTACGTGTCGTTAAAATTGCCTGTGGTTTGGCACGATCAGCAAAAGCATCAGGTATCGGGTGATCAGCTAAAATTGCCAAATCTCCACCAATTAACAAGCTGCCCTGCTGATTGAGTGCAGACTCAATTCTTTGTGTAAAAAAACTCACAGCAGTAATCGCCGCAACTGCCAAAATTAGTGCAAATATTAATACCCTTAATGCACCTGCACGCCACAAACTGATGGTTTGTGCCCATGCCAACCTAGCCGCCAGTATCATACTTGCGCCATTTCTAACAGAACACCATTATCTAATTTAAACAATCGCTTACAACGATTAGCCAACTTGATATCATGCGTGACTAATACTAACGTAGTACCAGCCTCTTTATTCATGTTAAACAACAAATCAATAATCATTTGACCTGTTGCACTATCCAAATTACCTGTAGGCTCATCTGCAAATAAAATACTGGGTTGTGTCGCAAAAGCACGTGCAATTGCTACACGTTGTTGCTCTCCTCCTGATAGCTGCTTAGGATAATGTTGGACACGATGACTAAGCCCCACTTTATCCAAAGCTTCAAGACTTAACATTTCAGCTCTAGGATGACTTTTTAACTGTAGTGGTAGCATCACATTTTCTAATGCCGTCAGTGCAGGTAATAATTGAAATGACTGAAACACAAAACCCATGTCTCTCGCACGAACAGCAGCGCGGCCATCTTCATTTAAATCACTAAATGCAGCACCTTTAATTTGAACGCTTCCACTGGTAGGAACGTCCAAACCAGCAAGTAAGCTAAGTAATGTGGATTTACCTGAACCTGAACTACCAATAATGGCAATTTGATCGCCATTCTCTACACTGAGATTTAGGCCACTTAATATGCGAATTTGGTTATCATGGTTAGTAATTTCGTAGTGCAGGTCTTGCGCTTGAATCATTGGAGATTGTTGCATTCATGTTGTTCCGTTTATTGTTAGTATTAAAAACCTTATTGCTTAGTTTGTTTTTCTCGAGTTTCGTTGCATGGTCGGTACCCGCTTATGCAGAAAATCCAAAAATAATGATTTACGGTGATAGTTTATCGGCAGCCTATGGTATCCCACAGCAAAAAGGATGGGCATCGTTACTGCAACAAAAACTAGTCTCAGAACATTATCAATATGATGTCGTCAACGCGAGCATTAGCGGCGAAACAACCAGTGGCGGAGCAAGCCGTATTCGTAACGCCCTCAGCCAAATAAAGCCTAATATTATCATTTTAGAGCTTGGCGCAAATGATGGTCTGCGTGGACTACCTATCGAATCAATGATCGCTAATTTAAACACGATTATTCAAGAAGGTAAAAAATCTGGTGCGAAGATATTGCTCGTGGGGATGAAAATTCCACCAAACTATGGCCCTCAATATACAAAGCTATTTAGCCAAAGCTACCTAAAGCTCAGCCAAGAGCACCAAATTCCGCTTGTACCATTTATGCTAGAAAACATTGCCGCAAAGACGAACCTAATTCAAGATGACGGTCTCCATCCTAACGCGATTGCTCAACCACTAGTACTAGATAATATTTGGTCTCAACTCAAGATACTACTTAAGAAATAGCACTAATAGCTATCATTCATGACTAGGAACATCTGCGCTTGACCTTCACTCTTCACAACAACATCTAGTATTGATTGCATCAAAAAGTGATGTATGACGACTAATATATTAAGTGCCTAGTGCTTGCCAAGTAATGTCTAAGCCTAACTCATTTTTAGATGCGCTTAGCTCATGTGCTACACCGACACCTGGGACGCATGCTAAAGTATCTTGCCAGTATATCAACGGCAAATGATCCCGCTGCCATGGTGGGATATTGGCGGCCTGTAATAGATGTTTAAGTGTTCTGGTTGGTCTTAATACGTCTGGTTTAAATCGCTCACCGCCACTACGGTTAGTAATTCTCAGCCTAGTCATACCAAATTTTAGCGCCAATCCTGCGCCCTCAACTTGCCTGAAAATCAACTTTCCACCATTCGGCACCATAAGTTCATTTTCACCATTCCAGACCAAATCAAACGGCTCATTGATTTGCTCAATAGAAAGATAAGCTCTTTGCTGATAGCGTCTTAGTGTGTAATGCTGAATTTTTATACTTAGCTCAGCATCTGGCTTAGCGTTCAATAACTGCTGTAACATTTCAGCCAAATGATCGGATGTAGGCATCGAAAGATAGTGTTGAGCAAACCACCAACGCAATAGATTCTTAGCACGCGAGTTACTTAACTGACTTAAGCCCTGCAAACAAACACTGTCATTCTCCACCAAAGTTTGTGCATCTATTTCTGCTAATGTATTCAACAAAGCATTGGCCTCAGCTAGATGTGATGCGGTTCTTGATAATACCGATTTCACACTGGGGTAACGTGCCTGCAAAATAGGCATGACATCATGACGCACAAAATTACGCTCATATTGTGTATTGTCATTACTTTCATCATCACACCACTGAAGCTCATTCTGAATAGCGTAATCGTATAGCGCTTGCCGAGAGACTCTCAGTAATGGCCTAATCAAGCTACGTATACGATCAACCTCAGCCATACTGCTAAGCCCCTTCACCCCTGCTCCTCGCATCAGCTGCAGTATGAATGTTTCTGCCTGATCATCTTGATGATGCGCCGTCACAACAAAATCTGCTTGTATAGATAGTCTTTCATCAAATAATGCCTGATAGCGCATTTGACGTGCTTCTGCTTCAATACCTAACTTACTGGATTGATCCACATTAACCTGCACCACTCTAATTGGCACATCCAGTGACTGACACTGCTCCATACACAACGCAGCCCAAGCATCTGCATTAGGACTTAATCCATGATGCACATGTAAGGCGTGTAGCTCAAACCGAAGAATAGGCTTCAGCGAAACCAATAAATGTAACAATACTGATGAGTCTAAACCGCCACTTAATGCCAGCAACAGCTTAGATGCTGGCGATGATGCTAATGAGCTTTCATCAGCAGTTAAGTGTTGAGTAAAAAAAGAATGTAGTTCGGATAGTACGGGGTGAAGTTCACTTGAAACAGGCTGGCTTGCTAACACTTGCTTACCAGCCCTTTTGATAGAAGCGTTACTTTTCAGCAACTTCTTTGAATTTACCATAGCTCATTAAGCGCTCATAACGGCTCACTAATAATGTTTTAATTGATTTAGATTTATAGCGAGTCAACTCTTCTTTGAGCGCTGCTCTTAATGACGCCATCATTTCTTCTGGTGCACGATGCGCACCGCCCATCGGCTCAGGTACGATTTTATCGACCAACCCCAATGCTTTCAGTTTATCCGCAGTAATGGCAAGCGCTTCAGCGGCGATAGAAGCTTTATCTGCACTTTTGTATAAAATAGAAGCGCAGCCTTCAGGTGAAATCACTGAGTAGGTGCCATATTGCAACATGAGTAATTGATCAACAACGCCTAATGCTAAAGCACCACCAGAACCACCTTCGCCAATAATCACGCCGATAATGGGTGTTTTAAGCTCAGCCATCACGTACAAGTTACGTGCAATGGCTTCAGATTGTCCACGCTCTTCTGCACCAATACCAGGGTAAGCACCTGGGGTATCAATCAACGTGATAATTGGTATATTGAATTTTTCCGCTAGGCGGAATAAACGCAAAGCCTTGCGATACCCTTCAGGACGTGGCATACCAAAGTTACGGTATTGACGCTCTTTGATATCTCGGCCCTTTTGATGCCCAATCACCATCACTGGCTGGCCTTCAAACCTAGCAATACCACCGACAATCGCAGGATCGTCTGAAAATGCACGATCGCCATGCAACTCTTCAAAATCTGTAAATAGTGCCTGAATATAGTCCAATGTGTACGGACGCTGTGGATGACGTGCCAACTGAGAAATCTGCCAAGCAGTCAGGTTGCCATAAATATCTTCAGACAATTTTTTGTTTTTCTTTTCTAATGCTGTCAGTTCTTTTGAGATATCTAAGTTATCGTGATCATCATGTGATGAACGCAGACTCTCGATTTTCGCTTCTAATTGAGCGATTGGCTGTTCGAAATCTAAATAAGTAATTTTCATATCGTTATATTTTGTCTCAAATTATCTGATTCTATAATGCCTATATCTGTTGCAAGGTGTAAGCCTGCATGACTAGCAGACCCATTAAAGAAACGCTAAGTTTGCATAAACCCGTTGAATTTCAGTGGCTTTCAGACCACTGACACCACGATATCCACAATGCGCTAATTATATAGGATTTTTACGTTATTCTTACTCAACCATTCGGTTAAACTCATAATCAGCTCATCATGTAAATCCACTCGCCAATCATTACCGAGCATGAGTTCGACTTTACTTGTTTGATTATGATACTCAATTTTAATCGGGCATCCACGGTATTCATCTGAAGCGCTGACACAATAAGGCTTTAATAGTGTCTTTAATTTAAGCGCATCAGATTGACCATTACACATGATTTTTAAAAAGCTGGCACGACTATTTCTTAAAGCAGAAAGGTCATATAGCTTTCTAGCATTCACACGAACACCACCAGAAAATTCATCGTGACTCACTCTGCCTTCCACAATCACCAACTGGTCATCTTTTAACAGTTGTTGCGATTGATTCAATAAATCATTGCCAACCACCACTTCAATTCTGGTGGTGCCATCATCCAAACCCACTATTGCCATTTTACCGCGCGCAGTCATACGGTTACGTACACCTGAAACAATCCCGGCTAGTAGCTGAGGTTGGTCTTTAGGCGCTAAATTTGCCAACGTTGTACTGATGAACTGGCTTAAATCTTTCTGATATGACCAATAAGGATGGCCGCTAAAGTAAAAGCCAAGCGCTGCCTTTTCTTCCTGCAAGCGCTGTTGCTCGGGCCATGGTGAAACGCTAGGTAATACATGTACAGATTGGTCAGATGCCTCACCAAACAAACTATTCTGATTACTATTGGCATTCGTTTGCTCAGCTGCACTAATCGCCAAAGCAACCCCTGCTAATAATGCATGTCGATTAGGCTCAAGTTTATCAAATGCACCGGCTCTAATCAGCGACTCAATGACGCGCCTATTCACCTTACGTAAGTCTAAACGACTGCAAAAATCAAATAAGCTTGTAAATGGGCCATCTTTTCTACGTGCTTCTAAAATCACATCAATCGCGGCAGATCCAGTGCCCTTGACTGCACCGAGACCGTACAATATTTGGTTTTTACTAATAGGCTTAAACTTGAATTCACTTTCATTGACATCAGGTGGCAATACCTCAACCTGATTCGGCGCACAATCATCATAAAATATGTGAACACTGTCTGTGTTATTCATGTCAGCAGACATCGTTGCTGCCAAGAACGCTGCCGGATAATGTGTTTTAAGAAAAGCTGTATGGTAAGCAACGAGCGCGTAGGCTGCGGCGTGAGACTTATTAAAACCATACCCTGCAAACTTTTCAAGCAAGTCAAACAAATCACTGGCCTGTTGCTCAGTCATGTTGTTTTTGGTCGCACCCTCAGTAAATATCTTACGCTGGGCATCCATCTCTTCTTTTTTCTTTTTACCCATCGCACGACGCAGCAAGTCCGCACCACCCAGACTATAGCCCGCCACCACCTGTGCAATCTGCATCACCTGCTCTTGGTAAACCGCAATCCCGTAGGTTTCTTTCAAAATCGGCTCAGTCAGCGGATGCGGATACTCTACACGCTGCTTACCATGTTTACGCCGGCAGTAATCAGGAATCAAATCCATCGGACCCGGACGATACAATGCTACCAAGGCGATAATATCTTCAAAGCAATCTGGCATCGCCTGTTTAAGCATGTCTTTCATGCCACGTGACTCTAGCTGAAATACGGCTGTCGTATTGGCAGTTTTTAATAGTTGAAACGTTGGCTTATCGTTAATAGGCAAGGTTTCAAATGATAATGGCGGCAAATTGTTACCAGCACGCTGTTTATTGGCATTATCCAATGCCATATCTAAGATGGTAAGGGTACGTAATCCTAAAAAGTCGAACTTAACCAGCCCTACTGCTTCAACGTCATCTTTATCATACTGGCTAACCAAACTTGCACCGTCAGGCTGACAATACACTGGTGAGAAATCTGCAATCTTACTGGGGGAAATTAACACACCGCCCGCATGCATACCGATATTACGTACTAAACCTTCTAGTCTTAGCGCAAGTTCAAGAAGCTCTTTGACCTCCTCTTCACTCTCACGACGCTCTGCCAATTGTGGCTCTTTTTCTAAAGCGTCAGACAGTGTAATGCCAAGTTCCAGCGGTATTAGTTTTGCAATGCCATCTACAAAATTAAAGGGCAAATCCAATACGCGCCCAACATCGCGAATCACGGCCTTTGCCGCCATGGTACCGAAGGTGGCGATCTGTGAAACAGCATCAATCCCATACTTCTGCTTCACGTAGTCAATTACACGGTCGCGTCCTTCCTGACAGAAGTCGATATCAAAGTCAGGCATGGAAACGCGGTCTGGATTTAAGAAGCGCTCGAACAGTAAGTTATACTCTAGTGGATCTAGGTCAGTAATGCCTAAACTATACGCAACGACAGAGCCCGCACCAGAACCCCGACCTGGCCCTACCGGTACGCCATTATTTTTGGCCCAGTTAATGAAGTCAGCGACGATTAAGAAATAACCAGCGAAACCCATCTGGTTAATCACATTAGTTTCAAAGTCCAACCTTGCTGAGTAGGCATCTTGTTTGCTAGCGCGAATTTGCTCATCTGGGAATAGCACTTCTAATCGCTTTGCTAACCCTAAACGCGCTTCTGAAATTAAATAATCATTCAAGCTTTCATTATTAGGGGTTGGAAACTGAGGTAAGTAATTTTTACCCAATGTGAGGTTTAAATTGCAACGCTTGGCAATTTCCACACTATTGCTTAGTGCTTCTGGCATATCAGCAAAAAGTGCTGCAATATCTGCCTGCCTTTTAAAGTACTGCTCGGTAGTGAAGTTCTGCGGGCGCCTTTTATCTGCAAGCACATAGCCTTCTGCAATACACGTTCTTGCCTCGTGTGCACGGTAATCATCTGGCGTAGTAAATTGTATGGGATGTGTAGCAACAATTGGTAAGCTTAGCTCATGTGCAATATGACGTACATGCTGAATATACTGCTCTTCGGTTGCTTTGCTTGCATCAGTGGCGATGCGCTGCACTTCTAAATAAAATCGTTCTGGAAATAATTGTTGCCATTGGTTGGCAAGCTTTTTAGCTAGCCCCAAATTACCCTGCGTACAGGCTTGACCCACATCGCCAGCAAGGCCTCCAGATAATAATAGCAACCCCTCAGTACCAGCCTCTGCAAACCAAGCGCGTTTGAATTCCGCACGACCACGATATTGATTGGTTAAGTAAGCACGACTTAACAAATGACATAAATTTAAGTATCCGGCATGAGACTGACACAGCAACAATAAACGTGAAGGTTGCTCTCGGTTATCCTCATTTTCAAGCCAAATATCACAGCCAATAATAGGCTTAACACCTTTACCCCGAGCTGTTTTATAAAATTTGATTGCACCAAACAAGTTACTTAAATCAGTTAATGCAAGCGCTGGCATTTGGTCACTCACCGCCTGCTTGACGTAGTCATCAATTCGCACAATGCCATCAACAATAGAATACTCGCTGTGGCAACGCAAATGGACAAAACTAGGAGAAACTGAAGGGGTTGGTGTCGTTTGTAGCATAAGGCAATTTTACCTTATTGATGGGTATCGTTGTAAGCAATGTCGCCACTAAAACCGATAAATAAATTGCGCTAAATGTTACATTTAGCACTTGCTAAAAAATAACTTTTAATGACTAGTTAGTCCACAACTGCAGTGGAACTAGCGTGGAGTTAATAACCATCCGTGCCACGCTAGCCGCTATCAATAATGCGATTTTTAATGATGCAGTAAAGCGTGGACCTGCTCAATCAACACATCATCTTGTACTGGCTTACCTAAGAAAGCATCGACGCCAATTTCAGTTGCCACATTACGATGTTTCTCTGCCGTACGTGAGCTAATAATAATTAAAGGTGTACGAGAAGTCAGTTCGTTATCCCTCACATAACGCGAGAACTCAAAGCCATCCATACGTGGCATTTCGATATCGGTCAAAATAATGGCAGGAGATATTTGCTGCAGTTTTTGAATCGCATCCATACCATCATTGGCCGTAACAACTTCAAATCCATCACGCTCTAGTACGCGAGAAAGTACTTTACGCATAGTAAGTGAGTCATCAACAACCAATGCAACTTTCTTCAGCTGTTCAACCACGGGCGCCACATTGGTGACTTTGATTGCGCCGCTAGATAACGCTTCCCTGTTTGCCAGCAACACTGGGTTAATCACCAAAATAATAGCACCATCGCCCATTACGGTTGCGCCAATCATACCTGGCACGTGTGCTAATTGGGTTCCCATCGGCTTCATCACCACCTCTTGGTTACCAATCAACTCATCCACATGCAACGCCGTACGATAAGCACCACTGCGTAACAAAACGACAGGCGTATAAGTATTCGCCTGCGCAACGTGATCAACATCACCAACTAGTTTTGACAAGAAATGTAACGGGTACTCTCTGCCTGCCCAAGTAATCTTATTTGCGTTATAGGCATCACTCAAATCAATTGATTTAAGCTTTTGTACCTGCTCAACCATCACAGATGGAATCGCATAAGTTTGATTACCAACACGGGCAAGCACCACTTGCGCAACAGACAACGTCACAGGTAAATAAATATTGAACATTGCACCCAAGCCTGATGCATTGCTGACATCAATACGTCCACCTAAAGCTGCAATATCACTACGCACAGCATCTAACCCTACACCGCGCCCTGCAATCTGAGACACGGTATCCGCAGTAGAAAAACCTGGCTCAAAAATAATGGTCATCAACGCTTGGTCAGATACTTCCTGATCAGCACTAAATAGACCCTTTTCTATCGCTTTTTGTTTCACTTTAGCTAGATTAACGCCAGCACCGTCATCCGTAATAACGAGTGTAATCTCATCATTTTCTAAGCTTACTTTCAGCCTAATATGGCCTACCTCAGTTTTACCTAGCTTCACACGCTCAGCCGCTGACTCAAGCCCATGTGCAACAGCGTTACGTAACAGATGCTCTAATGGTGCGCCCATTTTGTCCAACACACCACGATCGAGCTCAATAGTTTCGCCTTCGATGGTCATTTCAACGCGTTTATTCAACTCTCTAGCTGTTTGGCGTACGATACGCTGCAAACGCTCAGAAATAGTTGAAAACGGCAACATACGGACGCTCATCAAACCTTGTTGCAACTCACGATTCATGCGGTTCTGTTGTTGCAATGCGGCATCGGTCTGATCAAGGTTCAGTAGCAAACCATGCTGAATGGTCGCCACGTCGTTTACACTCTCCGCCATCATACGGGTAAGCTCTTGTAAGCGCGTAAATCGGTCAAATTCTAATGGGTCAAATGTCTCATTCGCCTCTTGCAGCAAACTCATGCGAGATTGTAACTGCGTTTCCGCTTCAATCTCCAACTCGCGCAGATAGCTACGCAATCTGCTAATACTATCAGTCAAATCAGTGGATGACTGCTTGAAGTTTTGCATTTCCCTGTCCATGCGAGAACGCATGATAGAAACCTCACCCGCTTCATTAATCAGCCTATCTAATACATCAGCGCGCATACGCAAGAATTGCGTTTTACGCTCGCTCTGCCTTGTGGATTTTGGTGTGGCTGTTTTAGCTTGAGTGGGCGAGCTTTTAGCCAACCCCATATCACCAACAATATCTTCTAACATGTAGCCAATACGGTCGAACTCAAGAAACATGGCATCAAAATCATCGGACGTTACTTGATGTCTCAATGCACGAATCACATGGTCTTCCATTCCATGTACACTATCACCAATTACCGCCTGCCCTGCCATACGCGCACTACCTTTTAAGGTATGTAACGCACGTTGCAATGAGTCGGGATATTCAGCTTCTTTTGGATTAGTGCGCCAACCTCTTAAATCTTTGCCAATTTGCGGAATCAACTCTCGTGCTTCTTCAACAAACAAGGCAAGCAACTCATCATTAACGATGGCATCTTTACGTTGCAATGCCTGTTCAGCAGCTAATAAAACATCGCCATCAATTACCAGCTCTGCCAACTCTTTAGCTTGCTCAGGAACATGTTCTTGATCAATGATTGGCGTTATCTGACTCGCTTTGGCTTTAGACCTTGTTTTTGATTTTTTCTTAGAACTCTCAGCTTTTTCGACCTCTAACACAGCTGCTTCTGCTAATTGTGCTGCAGAAGCTTGCATTGCAGCAGTTGATTCACTCAGCGCAACAATCAACGCACGTGAAGACCTCGGGTTTTTTAATGCTTTTGCTTTTTCCAAACCATCCGCTAAGGCCTTAACCACATTGCCATAAAGAGAAATGTGTTGAGATGTCCAAATACTGTGATGTTCATCTAACCAGTGCTCTAAAGCACGAGCTAAGTCACCTATTGCCTTAAATCCTGCAGTCAATGCGTTACTACCTAACGTATGTGCTGCACGGCAACTCTCTGGTGTAGGTAATTCAGAAGAATCAACGACTAACATCGATTGCGCATCGACAAGGGCTTGCAAGTGTTGCTGAGCCTCTCCTAAAAAGATATTGAAGAATGCTTTGCTTAATTTACGTGTGCCACCAATTAACACTTCTTCTTTTTGCACTTTAGGCTGGGTGCTAGCTAACGCTTGTTCAAGCTCAGATGCTAATTCAATTGCTAGCTGCTGGAATGGACCCGGCGTTAAACTCACTTTCTGGTGTTGCTGCAACATAGCCACCCAAGTTGCAAACTCAGCACTGACCTTTTCAACAAAAGCTAAAATTGCTGGCGTAGGAAAAGTTTTACGATCTAAGACAATATTAAGCAGATTTTCTACAGCCCATGCTACTTCACCCATGCCTAACAGCCCAACTGTACGCCCACTACCTTTGAGGGTATGGTACGCTCTTCGCACCTCAACAAAAGCTTCGCTGTCTGTTGTATTAACGCGTAAGGCTTGTAGATTTTGTGCCAATGACGCAAGCACCTCCTCAGCCTCGGCTAAGAAAATATCAAGAAGCTCAGCATCAAACGCCTGATCAGTCACTTCATCTATAACACGCTCAATTTCTACTACAGGTGTGATAGCTGGCTGAATGGACGTCACCGCCGCCTCATCATCATCAGTTAAATTCAAATCTATTGAAGAGAGATCAACGGCTAACACATCATTAGCGACACTCAGCCCTAATGAAGCAGCAGCCTGCTCTAAACGCAACAATGCCTCGGTCAACGCATGCTCAGACTCTGCGTGAACATGAGGCAACTCTTCTGCGTACAAACCTAACATACTCAAGTTTTCAGCAATTAGCTCAAAAACTGATTGCTGATCTTTACTATCTTCATTTGTTTGGTTGTTGCTCTCTCTAAAATGGTCCACAAAAGCGCCACTTAACTGTGCTATGGATTTCGGCACAGACATTTCCAACATATCAAATGCTGCTGAGATTTGTTGTAAAGATTTACTGGCTTCGCCTAACTCACTGATACTTTCTGGATTTCTAAAGAAAGTATCCAACGATTTTTCTACAATTGCCAATGCTGCCAGCACTTGTTTAGCAACAGCCTCAACTAAAGAAGCATCATGTTGAGTCGTAGCAAAGGCATCAACTGCTGGTGTCAGCGCCTCTCCATGCATGACTGCATTTAGACGTGAAATTTGCGTAGTAATTTTTTGACCAGCCTCAGCATCTAACTGATGATAATGGTCGCAACTTGACTCAAGCAAATTCAATGAGGCTGCAACTTCTATAAATGAAGCATCATTTAACTTAGCAACATCATTTTGCAAGGTAGCTACAGTTTGACGCGTTGCATTAAATAAATTAACAACGCCTCCATGATTAATACCTTGCTGAACAGTGTTCTGAATATGTTCAAATTTACTTACTAGTGCAGCTAAGTCATTAGCGCTAACCAATACATCACTTAAACTAATGCTAGCCCATAAGTCTTTCAATGTAGGAATGTCAGCAACCAGCTGTGCTAATGCTGCCTGTTCTGCCGCATTTGAGCTAGTAGCTTCTACCACTTGAGTTTCAGAAGGCAAAGCAGCGTCTAATTCAAACGTATTTTTAACAGCAGAAATAGTTTCAGTACTTCTGTCACTGATGGCAACATAGTAAAGTAAATCGCGTAGTAGACGGGATGGTACTTTCGCATCCCCCATCGCCACATTGCGTAATTGCCTATCTAATTTACTGCAAAGTTTTTTGGCACCAGGATTTTCTGCAACTTTTTCTTGTGCTAAGGCATCAGTAAACGCCGAAGCTGTCCACCAGAGTGTTTTCGGAGCGTTTCTAGATTGGACCTCTTGAACTTTAATCACAGCTGTACGCATGCCATCCAGCGCTACAGGATCTTTTGTGCGCAACCAATCCAACAAGGATTTTTGAAATGCCGCTCTTTGCTCTGATACAAAAATTGGGATGGATGACTCTTCAATCGGGTTACTCGGTAGGCTTTTTGGCGCACTACTATCTACATCAGGGAAAAATAACTCACTCTCATCTAATGTTTCCCCTTGTGCCTCAACGATAGGTTTGAGTGGCTTGTATAGCCTGATTGGTTGATCGGGCTCACCATTAAGCAGATCTTGCAAATATTTAGACAAGGCCTCAACCGCAGCAATGAGAGACTCCATTACCTCTTGAGTCACTGGAATCAACTGTTTCGCTAAACTATCCGCTAACTTTTCTAACTCATGGCAATAACGTTTACACCCTTCCAAACCAACCATATCAAGTGCACCACTCACTTGGTACAAATGGGCAATAGTAAATCTTAAGCTAGCAAACTCACTTGGGGTTTGATTAACCTCGTTAAAGCTTTCCAGCACTTTTTTCAGCGACTGATCAATTTCATCTTTAACCCAAGACAATGGGCCAGTATCAAATGCTTCAGGCATTATTTACTTCCATTTTCAGTTTGTAGTTTTTCATGGCTTTTTATGTGTCTTATGCTAAAAATTAAACTTCCGCGTAGATACTAAATGTCTAGAGTTTAAAACCAGCCACTGAATCACGTAATTCCTCTGCCAACGATGTGAGCTGTCCCACTGACTCAGCCGTAAGTTTTGTACCTTCTGTTGTCTGAGTCGTAATTTCTTGAATCATCTGCATGTTATTTGCAACGGTAGTGGCAGACTCCGTTTGCGCACTAGTTGCAGCAGAAATAGATTGAATCAATCGTGCAAGATTAGTAGTAACAGACTCAATCTCATTCAATGCCTGCCCGGCAGCATCTGCAACACGTGCCCCCTCAACTACACCCTCGGTACTTTTCTCCATCGCCGCCACCGCACCATGCGTATCTGTCTGAATCGTTTTCACAATTGCACTAATCTGTTTGGTCGCTTCAGATGAACGTTCCGCCAAGCGTTGAACCTCCTCAGCAACCACTGTAAAGCCACGACCAGCTTCACCCGCAGACGCTGCCTGAATAGCAGCATTCAACGCGAGAATGTTAGTTTGTTCAGTAATGTCTGAAATCAGCTCAACAATCTCACTAATCTCTTGTGAGCTTTCGCCCAAACGTTTAATACGTTTAGAAGTTTCTTGAATCTGAGTACGAATCTCATTCATCCCTGAAATAGTATTCTGTACCGCTTGAGAACCTTGAATAGCCGCTTCTAATGAACGTTGCGCCACCTGAGAAGCTTGTTCCGCGTTACTAGACACTTGCAAGATAGAGCGCGTCATATCGTTAACAGCTTGTGTAGTTTGTGTAATTTGTGACGCCTGAGTCTCAGCCGCAGTCAGCAACTGCTCTGAAGTTCCCTGCGCGACAGAAGTCGCAGAAGTCACTTGCTCGGTTGCACGGTTAATCTCAACAACAAGGTCTCGCAAACTATCAATTGTATAGTTAATAGAGTCAGCAATCGCACCTGCAATATTGTCACGTACTTCCGCTTTTACTGTTAAGTCACCATCAGCTAAGTCACCCATCTCATCTAGCAATTGCAATACGGCCTCTTGGTTTTCTTGGCCCTCTTTCGCGAGCTGAGTCGTCAAAGTCATGGATTGTACTGTTTGTTTTTTACCAAAAAAATACATCAAAGTAAGCAAGACCAAACCTAGCAACAAAAGACCAATCAATACAAACTGAATAAATCTAGTTTGTGACTCAATCAACGCCTTGTTTTCTTTAGCAATTGCTAACGTAAAAGTGTTACCTGCTTGTTTAGATGATTCAAAAGCTGCTGTTAAGTCTAGCAGTGGTGCTGAAGCTGCAACTGTACCCAATGGCAAAGCTGGAATATAACGCTTATTAGCTACTTCAAAAAAATTCTCGCCAGCACTAATCACAGCCTCCAAAGGCGCTGCTAATTTTTCATTATTTAAATTTTTACGCCAATATTCTGAGCGCTCCTTGAACAAGGCCTCACTTTTTGCCGCATTTGCTAATGCATTATCACGCTTTTGATTATTAAAACTGGTAGATGCAACATAAGCCTCGTTATATGACGCGAACGCATCTAGTGGAAACATTGGCGGAGGATTAGTGTCCGCAGTCAGTTTTTCATAAGTATCTAGTATGTTATAAATAGGGCCATTAACGCGAACTTGGTTAATTACCCAGAAGCTCAACAAGGCAAACAAAATAAACGCCACAATCTGCAAGAAAAGCTGGCGATAACCGGCGCTAATGCCTGTTGAATCATCTGTACTTTTCTTAGAAACAGATAAATTAGAAATTTTTTCTTTAACATTACTAAAGAAACCACCTATCAAAGATCCCATTTGTGGTGGCAGGCTTTTTATCGCTGCAAGATTTAATGCCATTGTTAACCCCGATTTCTAAATTTATTATGCCTACTTAACAACTTTAATTGACCAAATATCTATTACTTTATTTCTATGGTTGATTAAACACCCACTAATAAGTTAATACGTTGGCTGAACAAAGCTTTTATTTTGTACGAGCGCTTCTACATCCAACTCCAACCAATCGTTACCCTCTGTATCAATGTAAACATTCATGCTAAAAAAACTAGCATCCTGCTCAGCAGGCTGAACCTGCATAGCCTGAATGCTACGTAATCCAATTAAACTATCGACCAACAAGGCAACCTGCTCTGTAGATTCAGTACTGAGTAATAAAATACGATTATTAACCGATTTAAGTGTTGCTGGCATTCCCATAAACTGAGCTAAATCCGAAATGCTATATAAATTACCACGAACGTTTGCAACACCCAAAAACCATGCTTTAGTGAATGGCACCAATTGCAAAGGCGGCACAGGCAATACTTCTTTTACGTCTTGTAGATTAATTAAAAATCTTTTATCGCCAACATTAACACCTAAACGAGACAAAGACTCCCCACCAACTTGGCTCGCAGCATCCTTAAGCTTAGAAAGAATAGCCTCTTGAAACTCACGTAAATTAGAAGTTTGTGCCACGGTTAATTATTAATCCCAATCAATGCCGTTAAAATAAAAAAAGTCCATTACTTAAATCCAGAAACTCAAGTCCTGATTACTCAATCGTTTTAATTAATGCTAACAAATCAGCCTCAACTACTGGTTTTGTAACGCAGGCTTTCGCCCCCATTTTCAATGCCCAAGCCAAATCAGTCGCCTGCGACTTACCAGTACACAAAACAACGGGAATATGTGCAGTTGCAGGGTTTTTTGTTAGCGTGCGTGTCACCTGAAAACCTGTCAACCCAGGCATCACCACATCGCACAACACAAGATCTGGTGGATTAGCACTGACTTTAGTTAAACATTCCTCACCGCTCTCAGCACCTACGACTCGATAACCCGCAGTTTCTAGCATTTCAGTAAGAAAAAAACGATCCGTTGCTGAATCATCGACGACTAAAATAGTTTGTATTGCCATATTCAATCCACCTCTTTTTGATGACTTTTAGCTTTAGCAGCGTAAATCTGCACAGCTTCTATCAATGTATCTTGGGTAAAGGGTTTGGTAAGGTACTGGTCTGAACCGACCATACGACCGCGGGCACGGTCAAACAACCCATCTTTGCTAGATAGCATAATGACAGGCGTTGTTTTATAACGCGCATTTCTTTTAATGAGGGAGCAAGTCTGATAGCCATCAAGCCTAGGCATCATAATATCAACAAAAATCAAATCAGGATTCTCATTAGATATTTTCGCTAATGCATCAAAACCATCTTCTGCAAGAATGACTTGGCAACCAGAGGCTTTAAGAAAAATCTCAGCACTACGACGAATCGTATTGCTATCATCTATGACCATCACCTTGACTGTTGATAGCTGATCTAACGTCAGCTTTTCCTGATACGGCTTTTCCTGGGTCACCAGTAAGCTCCTTTATTTTATTATGCATCACTGCTTTAATTAGCTTTTTTGCACTTATTGTGCTTCATTTTATATATAGTCTGTCTTAATAAGCAATACTATTTAGAATATTATTCAAAATAATAATAATATTTATTTCAACCACTCTTTAGGGTAGTCTATAATAAAATTACAAATAATTACAATTGATGGTTACAATTTATAATAAATAAAAATCTAGCGCAACATAACTAGCGCAACAATTAAAGATTTAACGGGAAATGCAGTTCACCAAGGGGTAAGCATGATAATTAGGCAAGAATCATTAACATCTAAAATGACACTCAAGGATTTATCCTCTACGTCACCTTTACCATCGGCAAATTTGGTACTGGTATTTGGTTCGGTAAAACGTTTTGGTGAAGCAAAGTTACAAAGCATATTAAAAGCGCGCTACCCCACAGCACAAATCATCGGCTGTTCTACCTCTGGCGAAATCACGGCCACTGGCGTTTATGATGATAGCCTGCAAATTACCGCTATCCTGTGGGAAAAAACAGTACAACGCGTAACACATACCAAAATGACTGGTATGCAAAACTCATTTGAAACAGCTGTTACGTTAGCCAAACAACTAAAGTCAGATAGCTTAAAAGCCGTGCTGGTCTACTCAGATGGTTTAAATGTAAATGGCTCCGAATTACTAGAAGGCTTCAAAAGTGAACTTGGCGAAACGCCGATTATGGGCGGTATGGCTGGTGATGGTTTTAACTTCAGTAAAACAGTACAGCTATTTAATGACACTGTTTCAGACGGCCTAGTCATTGCCGTTGGCTTATATGGCAACAGCTTAATTGCTGCAACAGGCGTTGGCCTAGGCTGGAAACCATATGGCCCACCTCGCAAAGTCACCAAATCTGACAAGAACGTTGTGCTTGAACTTGATGGAAAACCAGCGCTCCCCTTATACAACATGTATATTGGATCACACTCAGCTAAAGGCCTACCTGGTAGTGGTTTAAATTTCCCATTTGCCATTATTGAAGATGGCAAACGCGATATTGAAAAAATTCGTACATTGCTAGCAATAGATCCAAAAAACAATAGCCTCACATTTGCAGGTAATGTCAATGAAGGTGAGACCGTTCGTTTCTGCCAATCAACCCACGACAGATTAGTGGAAGGCGCTGGAGATGCTGCTCACTTAGTCTCTAACCATGCTAATGTCAACCAAACAGGCTTGGCTATTTGCGTGAGTTGTGTTGGACGTAAAGGCGTAATGGCAGAGCTTGTGACTGATGAAGTGAAGCTAGTACAACAGATTTTAGGTGGTCAAACAGCGATTACTGGCTTTTATTCATACGGCGAGTTTGCACCAAGACCAGATACTAGCGACAGCGTACTGCACAACCAAACCATGACGATTGGTTATTTAAGTGAAGATCTACTCGCTTAAATCACTCTGCCCGCTTGAAAAAGAATGGTTTAACAAGCTTGTATAAACAGACAGCTAGTTACCATAAAATAAATAGTGAATATAAACAAGCACCAACCTAACCCACACTAGAGTTATGGTTGATTGCTTGCGCTATAAACGATAGAGTTAGCCCCTTTATACACAAGGAGAATTTAGCATGGCAACCGTGACCCTAAAAGGCAACCCAGTTAATGTTGGTGGCAACCTTCCACAAGCAGGCCAAACAGCCCCTAACTTTGCACTCGCTAATGCAAAACGTGAATTAGTTTCACTAGACGCATACTCTGGTAAACGCAAAGTATTAAACATTTTCCCAAGTATCGATACCCCTACTTGCGCAACATCAGTACGTACATTCAACCAAAAAGCGAGCAGCATCGCCAACACTGTTGTGTTATGTATCTCTGCTGACTTACCTTTCGCACAAAGCCGCTTCTGTGGCGCTGAGGGGATTGAGAATGTAGTGACACTTTCTACATTCCGTGACACTGCAAAATTTGCAACAGACTTTGGCGTATTCATTACAGACAGCAGTCTAGCAGGCTTAACAGCACGCGCTGTTGTAGTACTAGATGAAGACAATAAAGTGCTACACAGTGAATTAGTGGCAGAAATTGCTGACGAACCTAATTATGAAGCAGCCTTAGCTGTTTTATAAGTAGTTGTTCACTTGAATGACTAAAGCCCAGCAGATTAATTTGCTGGGCTTTTTATTTGATACTCATCAGTTGTGTCAATATCAACATACAATTACATTGTGATTATTGATTCATGCATATAAAACCTACTTTATGATCTACTAATTATTAATAACCGTATGATTTTAATTAAAAATTCATACCATTTTCATTAGAATAAATATCCATTGACGCAAAGTTTTACGTCAAATAGGATGTCTACTTAACGTTAGGCCTCAAAGGAAAATCATGCATTCCAAGATCGCTTTGCTATTCGTCACGTCTCTACTGACAGCCTGTGCAAGTCCATTTTTTGATGTGGGACGTACAGAAACTGTCTTGCCATTGAGCCGAGCTTGGGTAGATGGTCAAATCGTTGAGTACATCACCACAGATATATCTGACCCAGATATGGCCAGAATGATGGGTTCGAACTATGTTCCGCGGCTAGCCGCAGCCGTACGATCACAAACGGGTCAATCTCTCGTTGAACGGGTCTACAAGTTCCCCAATGAAGAACAGATAAGCATTTTTCAATCTGCACCCAATCCGGTTGGCGTTGACAATCAAGATAAAAACTACAGTCCACTCTGGCAAGTAGTTCAAGTTCGATGGAAGAAGTCATCTGTCGTGCAAGAACTCAAGTCTGAAGAGGCTCTGCTGGCTGCTCAGGAGCGCAATGAAGTCGAGTTAGAAAACACTAGCATTGTGGTCAATTGCCCTGTCATACGAAGTGCAACGGGTCAAAAGTTAAAAGGTGTGCGTTGAGGCCTAACTGTTTGGTCAAGCTGACGCCAACCTTATGGCGCAGCTTACCGCGGGCGTCAGGCCTACGGTTGACACTCACCTGATAGGTAAAATCATGATCATTCAACAATCCAAAGCAACGTTCGCAACATCGGTAACAGACAGTCTTTTCTTAAAGCGGCAAACGGTCACCCCTCTAGTGGAAAAAACTGCCGACACAACGACTATTTCACAAGCGGCTCAGGAGCGCCTCGCTGTTGATAACGCGAGTGACCTCAATCCACATACCACCGACCTGTATCGAGTGGAGGGGCCAGTCTATAGCATTGAAGACATGGTGAAGAGCAAAGGTAGGCCGCTCATTGCCGTTAAAATGACGGAAGCCCAGATCAATGAGGTCAAGCTCAGGGAACAACAAGAGAAGGCACGCGAGAATGTCAATTTCAATTACGCCAAAGCTCATCAGTATCAGCCCATTGGCCAGGTGATCGTCAATGGAAAACTCGTTGCAACGGTTTCTGATGCTGGTTCCTTCGAGTCGCCTCAGGTGATACCCAACCTGAGTGATCAGGCCTTAAGTCCAGCGGACAGACTTGCCGAAATTGCTCGCGCTGTAAAAGGCGAAATCATCTATTCAAACTTTTTACCTACCATGGGTGGCTGGATGGGGCCATCAGCTCCGGAATCGGCGCTTCCTCCTATCACAGCAAGGAGCATGAGCGAAATACTTGAACAGGAAATCGCTCCGGCCATGGAAAAAAAGATTGCTGAATGGGAGGCTCAGACTGGGAAAACCTATCCTCGTCGCGCGTAGCCATGTAGGGTGGGTCACTTGACCCACGCGTTACAACTCCTACCTGTCACTACCGCTTGGGGGTAAGCCAGTATTTGGCTTCCCCACAGAATATATTCGTTTATAAACAAGCTTCTTATGCTGAGTGAAAACCCTACCCTACACAAGTTACGCATACTAACGAAAATGTTCATCGATGTTACAATTTCAATAACATAGGTTTCAATGATGAAGTCAGCCAATTATCTCAAACAATAATTTACAATTAGGGAGTTACCATGTCTTTTCTAAGCAAACTGAAAGGCGACAACGCACCACTGCCCCCTAAGCCATCAACAAAAGCGGTTGCGCTTGCGTGGTTGGGCGGTTTTCTAGCCATTGCCGCCGTTGCCTCACTGAATGATTTTCTTTCAGTTGCGTTGGTGCTTGGGTCGTTTGGCGCATCATGTGTATTAGTTTTTGGCTATCCTGACGTGCCGTTTTCTCAACCAAGAAATGTAGTTGCTGGCCATTTCATCAGCTCTCTGGTTGGCCTTGTATTTCTTTTTGCCTTCGGCCCGCATTGGTGGTCTGTCGCGCTCGCTGTGGGTACAGCAATCGCACTGATGATGCTCACTCGCACAGTGCATCCGCCTGCTGGATCAAACCCAGTAATTGTGTTCTTAATGCAGCCAAGTTGGAGCTTTCTATTGTTCCCAACATTAGTCGGCGCCTTGGTGTTGGTAGCTGTTGCTCTGGTTTATAACAATGCAACCCGTGATACAAAGTACCCAAAATACTGGTAGCCAAGTAGCGTGGGCATTTGTGACCCATGCATTGCAATATCTTTATCTGTCACTAACGCGTGGGGTTAAGCCAGTATTTGGCTTCCTCACAGAATACAGTCGCTTATAAACAAGCTTCTTATGCTGAGTAGAAACCCTACCCTACTCAATTTAACACCTTAAAATGCACACTTATCGCACGCCTATTTTTAAGCTTATTGATTATGCTTGGGCTATACCAAACACAGCACTTGGCATATTACTTGGGCTTGTAATGCTCGCCCTAGGCGGCAGAGTGCATATCGTGGCTGGCGTCGCTGAGTTTCATGGCGGGCATGTGGGAAACTTCTTTGCATCACGCCCTCCCCCATTTTGCTTTGGTGCTATCACACTTGGTCATGTGATTTTAGGTACATGCCACAAGGAACTCTGTGCATTACGAGCACACGAACATGTGCATGTTAAGCAATATGAGCAATGGGGCGTATTCTTTTTGCCTGCTTACGCGTTGTCTAGTCTGTGGGAAATACTTCATGGTCGTAACGGATACAGCAATAACTTCTTTGAAAGGCAGGCGTATAGAGAGGATGATAAGCAAAATTTATAGTCTAGTACATCAACTAAAAAACTAACGGCGCTAGTAGCTGCTTAGTTAAAGCTTAACAAGCGTAACTCTAGCTTTAAATTTTCTATACAGTCTAGCTATGAAATGGCAGAAACGATGATAAAGAGCATAATATTTGTAACGATTGGGCTATTGGTTTCGTTTTCAGTGACTGCAGCGCCCGCTCCTTGGTATTTATGGAAAAGTAAACTGAATAACAATGTGTGGTGCACACAAACCCTACCTGGCGAAGGTTGGGTAAAGTTAGATGGCCCGTATAAAGACGCGCATTGCAAAACACTTGGACGCCCAGGTAAGTGACGGCTATAGTTAATTAGAAATTAGAGTTTAGCTATTTACGCGTTAACTGACTTAGTTACAAATTAGTTAACAAACTAGCTTAAACCTTCACAAACTCACCTTCATCAACCCCTGCCAATAAAGCTAGCAAGTCTTGGCCTTTAAGTGCGATCGCATACCCTAATACACCACTGCCTATGACCACTGCTTGATAATTTCGTACGCTTTTATCTACCAACACACGTAATGTTTCAGGTAAGGCAATTGGCGGCACTGCGCCCACCACATAACCTGTGGCTTCTGGCACTTCGTCATACTCTGCCATGCGCAACTTACGTTCGTCCAGATGTTTGCGCAGTATGCCCCAATCAGCACGGCCACCACCTGCCACTGCCAATAAGGTGTATTTTCCAGAATCTGCTTTGAAAACCACACTACGTACTACAGAAGTTGGGTCTAGGCCTTTAGCAGAGAGTAACGCTTCTAAATCACGGATAGGCTTACTGTCCTCACTCAGTGGGATTTCAATCACTTCAAACGCAATATTTTTAGATTGCAGTAAATCTGTAACAGGGGAATGAATATCAGCCATGGAAGATCCTTAATATCGCACTAATAGTTAGTGTATTTGGCGTTGCTACCCTTACATTTTTCTACTGGGTATTTTTGCGCATTTAAATCTATTTTTTTATTTGCCGCATCAATTAAATCAATACCGCAAACTTCTGCAATCCGTAACAAATAGACTAAAGTGTCAGATAACTCTTGCCCTACCTCCTCTTTCGTTTGCGCATCTAACTGGCGACTTTCCTGCTCTGTCATCCATTGAAAATGCTCTACTACCTCGCCTGCTTCTACAATCATCGCCATGGCAAGGTTCTTGGGAGAGTGAAACTGTGCCCAATCACGCTCAGTCACAAAATTGTTTACTCTGGCTCTTAGTGCATCCAATGAGTCTGCCATGTTGTTTCCTTATGCGTCTGGTTTATCTTTACGGTTTGAGCCTGCCACCATTTTAATTTCAAATAAACGGCACTCTAATGGGCCATTAAATAATGGTGTTTTTTTGCTCGGTGCAAGGCGCATGAGCTTAGGCATGCGTAAATCGTTAGTAAGGAAATAAGCATTCCAACCGGCAAATTTACGTTTCAGCGTTTCGCCCATTTTTGGATATAGCAATGTCAGCGCTTCATCTTCACCAATCCGCACACCGTATGGTGGGTTAGCCACTAATACGCCGTGATCGGCCGGTGGTACAACGTCTAGCATGTCAACATGAGACACTTGCACGGCCTCTAGCAAGCCAGCTGATTCTAGGTTTTGCTTAGTGACACGTACTGCGCGCAAATCCATATCCGAGCCGTAGATTTTTTGGAAGCTGACTTTCTTCACTTTGCTCAAAGCTTGGTTTTTGATTTTCTTCCAAGTATCAGATTCAAACGTTTTTAGCTTCTCAAAGCCAAACTCACGTTTAATGCCAGGTGCCATATCCAGGGCGACCATGGCGGCTTCTAACAGAAAAGTACCACTGCCACACATTGGGTCTAATAGTGGTTGGCCCGCTTGCCAACCTGTGAGTTTTAAAATGCCTGCGGCTAAGTTTTCACGCAATGGTGCTTCGATACTTGCACCGCGGTTGCCACGTTGATAAAGCGCTGCGCCAGAGGTATCAACATAATATTGATATTCATCTGTCGTTAAATAGGCATGGATACGCACACTAGGGGTTTTGGTGTCGATATATGGGCGGCTACCTACCGCTAGCCTAAACTTATCGCATACTGCATCTTTAATTTTTAAAGTGGCAAACTCTAGGCTTTTTAACGGGCATTTAACGCCTGTTACTTTCACCATGAAATCATGCCTAACATCAAACCATTGCGGCCAGTTCATTTTATAGGCAGCATCAAACAAGTCTTCTTCGTTCAAGTATTTACCACGGCCTACTTGCCACAAAATACGGGTAGCGATGCGTGAGTGTAAATTAGCGGCATAACACACGGACCAATCACCATCAAAGCTCACTCCGCCATCGGTCACGTTGACTACTTTTGCACTAACTTGTTTAAGCTCATCTGCAAGTAGCTGCTCTAAGCCGCGTGGGCATGTAGCAAAGTATCGGTTTGGCGCTTGCTTGCTAGTGTGATTTCTATCAGACTGAGCTTTAGGTGCGTGCTGCTCACGCGTATTTTGTTGATTAACTGCCATAAATTAACGATCGCTTTTCATAAATATTCGGTTGTTGGTACTGTTGTTATTGTCTGCTAGTTTTTCTACAAACTGCAAAAATTCAATTTTGTGCGTTTTTTCTAATAGTTTTGCATGATCACGCAGGGTATTAAGCCGTAAATCTGCAACGCCTTGTTTAAAACCAAATACTGCAATATTGCCTGGCTTACCGGTACGCAATATCAGTACTTTGTTGTTAAAGCTTTGTTCTATTCTTGCGAGATACACGTCAAACTTTTTGTCGCTACCCCATAGGTTAATCACAAATACGCCATCATTTTTTAAGGTGTTAGCACATTGATCGAAAAAGTCTTGGCTACAAAAATTAGGGGGGATGCCATTGCTATCAAACGCATCGATAAACAACACATCAGTTGCATCGATATGCTCTTCCAAATAAACCAAACCATCGGCTTCTATTACTTCAAATCTATCGTCGTTTTCTGGTACGAAGAATTGATTTTTAGCGACTTGAATAATCCTAGGGTTAATCTCCACCACCTTGCCAACAATCTCAGGGCAATGTGCATACACATATTTAGCCACCGAGCCACCACCCAATCCGATAGTGAGCATTTGTTTAACATCACGGTGAAACAGCAAAAAACACATAATCGCACGCGTGTAGGTAAGCTCTAACTCAAACGGCTCTCTAATACGCATGGCGCTTTGCACAGTGGCAGAACCTAAATGCAATGCGCGCACACCGTTGATTTCACTCACATCCACAGCATCACTCAAAGCGGCGTTTGCTAACCCACGCAACATTTTTTTTGCGGCACTAAACACTAGGCAGCCTCTACTTCGTTTTCATCGTCAGCTACTGACACATCGGCTACTACTGCTTCATTTTCTAACACTTGTATGAATTTAGTGCGTAAATCCATCATCAGCGTATCCACCTCTTGCACTTGCAAACTCACCCGTGTGCCAGTTTTTAGCTCTGGTAGGCCATACACTTTGGTCATATAGGGCAAGTTATCCAAGCGCACCAAGTTTTCTCGCCATACTGTGGCATGAATCTCTTGCACGTTTTCTTGAATTAAATACTGTAAACACCAATAGCGCTCCATGCGGATTTGGAACTCACTATACGCTTTGTAAGTGAGCTCAAAGTTACGCATATGCGTGGTGAGTGCATCGCTATTCTGCGGATAAACTGGTGGCTGATTTTGCACAACACTCATGATTTGCCGCTGATTAATTAAATCAACCGCACGGCGCAATGGAGAGGTACTCCATGAGTACTGAGCAACGCCTAAGCCTTGGTGCGGCTCAGCCTTAGTGGTCATATACACCTTACCGCCACTTTGCGCGCGATATAAACCTGGCACCTGACTACTGGCTAATAACGCACCCCATTGGCTATTGGCCTCAATCATCAACTCTGCTACTAGCTTATCCATGGGTGAACCACGATGACGCCCAACAATGCTTACCTTGCCATCATTCACGTAAAAGTTGTAATCTACTTGTGGTGGTTTCGTTGGGTCATACTTGCCACGCGCTTTTTCTAAAGACTCTGCTAAGTTAAATAGAAATAATAATTTAGACCAATATGGGTGACCACTATCAGCTGCTAACGTAGTTTCATTAAAGTAAGGCTCTAACGTGTCATGGCGTAGATTCTCTGCCACTTTAATCAGCTCTACTTTGCTATGACGCTGTGCAATCGTAAAGTCTGGGTTCACATGCAAATACATCGACAATACAGGCTTAATCTGCCCTGCATCTAGACTGAATGGTCTAATTGCAGACTCAGGCAACATGGTGATTTTGTGGCCTGGCATATAAACCGTTGATAAGCGGTGCATGGCGGCGATATCTAGCTCGCTATCAATCGCAATACCCAATGCTGGCGCAGCAATATGAATACCCACACTCATCACACCATTATCAAGCTGGCGCATTGAAAACGCATCATCAATTTCTGTGGTGGTGCTGTCATCAATACTAAATGCCTCAGCTTCTGCCATTGGTAAATCAAAGCTGATATCTGCAGGCATGGCAGACATTTGCGCATCGGTAAAGTCAGTGCCTTTGGCAAAATATTCACGCAAAAAAGCACCTAAGTGGTAATCATGCACAGATGGAATTGCACCGCATGCATGCAAAAGCTTAAGGTGGCTTAAATGCAATGCGCCTGCGGCAGTATCAAGCACCTTGTACTCAAACGCGTTTTTATCAGGCTCGTAAATGAGCATGTCACGTTTTTGCATAATCTCTTCTGGCATGGTCAGCGCTTTTAGCTGCTCTACATACCCTGCCATTTTTTCGGCTAATAAGCGTTTCTTTTCAAGTCCAGCTAGTGCTGCTTTTAAGATATCAGCTGGAGCTGCTTTATAACGCCCTTTGCCTTTACGGTTAAAATACACAGGCGCACTGTGTAGGCGAATCGCAATCGCAGCGGCCTCTAAATGCGTAGGTTTTTTACCGTAATATTCTTGAGCGAAATCTTCAAAATTAAATTCTGACTCTCCGCAGCATTCCCATAGAAAATCAAGCTCCAGCTTTTCAGCTTCAGCTTGTGCTGTTTCTAAAAATCCTGACAATGGCGCTTCGAAACGCAACAACACATTGGCCGCCTTGATTTTGCTCCGCTTACCGCTTACTGATTCAATTTGCATCGAGCTTTCGGCCTCGCTCATGATGCTAGCAACTTTAAAACTACCGTCTTCTTCGTAAAATACGTTCATTCAATTTTTTCTATTCCTAATATAACCGCAATGATACATTAGCCAGCCCATGGTTTACTGCAAAAATTGTAACTTTAAGTAAGCTAAAACATCTAAAATGTACCCTATGAGAAAACTGAATTTTGATAACCGCTTTTGCAGAGAACTCCCTAGTGACCCTGTCGCCGCGAACTACACGCGCCAAGTAAAAGGTGCACTTTGGTCTAGCGTGATGCCTACCCCTGTTAAGGCGCCTGCGCTCATAGCTTATTCAAGTTCTGTGGTTGAAATGTTAGGCTTGACTGATGCAGATATGCACCACCCTGACATGATTAATACATTAGGTGGCAATCAACTGTTAGATGGCATGCAGTCTTACGCAACCTGCTATGGGGGTCACCAATTTGGCAATTGGGCAGGTCAGTTAGGTGATGGTCGTGCAATATTGCTAGGTGAGCTTATCCATAATGACAAACGTTTTGAGCTACAACTCAAAGGCGCTGGTGAAACGCCATACTCACGCCGTGCCGATGGCCGTGCTGTTTTAAGATCATCACTGCGGGAATTTTTATGTAGTGAAGCCATGCATTACTTAGGTGTGCCAACAACGCGCGCATTAAGCCTTGTCAGCACTGGCGACCAAGTAGTACGTGATATGTTTTACGACGGCAACCCTCAAATGGAACAAGGTGCGATTGTATGCCGTGTAGCACCGTCATTTACACGTTTTGGACATTTCGAGTTACTAGCCAGCCGTGGTGAACAAGCGCTATTAAAAAAAATGATCGGCTTTACGATAGACCGAGACTTTACCGACTGGCTTCAACAACAAACACTCACATTATCAATTGACGAACCTTCTACTGAGTTAATTGAAGCATGGTTCACAGAGATATGCGACCGCACAGCACGCATGATTGCGCACTGGATGCGCGTGGGTTTTGTCCACGGCGTAATGAACACCGACAATATGTCGATTCTTGGTTTAACAATTGATTATGGTCCTTACGGCTGGGTAGATAATTTTGACCCAGGCTGGACACCAAACACCACCGATGCACAAGGCAGACGTTATTGCTTTGGCAGACAACATGACATTGGCCGCTGGAATTTAGAACGTCTCGCCGACGCACTATCTACCCAACTGCCTGATGCAGTAGGCCTAAATCACGCATTAGACCAGTATGAAGCGGTTTACACGCAAAGCTTAATGGATTCACTAGTAGGAAAGTTTGGCTTTGAGTCTTGGCAAGATGACGATGGCGAATTAATTAACCGCTGCTTTGAACTGATGACGCGAGCGGAAGTAGACATGACACTGTTTTTTACACATTTACCAAATCTGAATTTAGCCAAGCCTAACATTGCAGACTTGAAAGTCGCGTTTTACACAGAACAAGGCTATTTGAATTTTGAGCAAGATTTTAATGACTGGTTAGCACAATACGCCAAGCGCGTTTTGCAAAGCAATGAGTCTGATGAAAATAGACATGCACGCATGGCAAGCTTTAACCCACGCTATGTATTGCGTAACTATCTTGCACAAGAAGCAATCGATTTAGCCGAGCAAGGCGATACCAGTATGATAGAAACCCTGCTGAAATTATTGCAGAACCCTTACACCAAACAAGCTGGCATGGAAAAGTTTGAAGAAAAACGCCCAGACTGGGCAAGACATAAAGCTGGTTGTTCCATGCTCTCATGTAGCTCATAATAATAGCCCATGAAAATACAACAAATTTTTACTGATGCAGGCCTAAGGTCGACCAAAGCACGCATTGCTGTCTTAAATGTACTGACAAACGCAAACAGTGCATTAAGCCACTCTGAAATTCTGGAGCAAATGTCCAGCCAAAAAGAGTTTGACCGTGTCACGATTTACCGCGTATTAGATTGGCTCACTGAGCATCATTTAATCCATAAAATCTCTGGTGAAAATCGCGCATGGAAATTTCAATTATCGCAGAGTAGCTATTCACAGATAGAACCAGATTCTGATAAGAAGCAATTTCTGGCGAACTTGCATCAGCATGCTCACTTACACTGCGCATCCTGCGGAAAAGTGACATGTATACATGAATTAAAACCACAATTTCCCAAGCAAGTTTTAGCACAATATCATGTTGAATCTATTGATATTAATATCAAAGGCTTATGCTCGGACTGCAATCATCCACATTAGATGTGTGGATAAAATGCAATTAAGTTGCATTTAAGTTGCTTAATCAATAAAATCAGCGTCGAATATATTTTAGCTGGTAAATGACATCCTATTGATGTGATGCGAACCGACGTTAATCATAAGAAATTAAGTAAAACCTCTTAAATTTAATAACATTTTGCGTTTGGTAGCAGCCTTAGCATCACCACTAAGAACAATAAACGCTTAAACAGCACTCAAAGATAAATAAACATGGATAAACGCATTCCCGTTACATTACTCACTGGTTTTTTAGGCTCAGGTAAAACAACGCTGCTCAATCGATTACTGAGTGACCCCAAAATGCATGACTCCGCAGTCATCATTAATGAGCTAGGTGAAACAGGCTTAGATCATATTTTAGCAACGCAGGTAGAAAGCGAACATATTGCTGACAATACCGTACTACTCAATTCAGGCTGCATCTGCTGTAGCCTCAAAAATGAACTTGCAGATACCATGCGCGACCTATTTTTCAAGCGCGCTTTACAGGCAATTCCGCAATTTAATCGATTAGTGATTGAAACCACAGGAATGGCAGACCCAGGCCCTATTTTGGGTAACTTAATGAATGAACCGGTGATTGAGTCAACGTTTAGGTTAGATGCCGTTGTAGTCACAATTGATAGCGTTTATGGTTTAAAACAATTGCAAGAAAATACTGAGGCGCTCAAACAAGCTGCTGTTGCGGATGTACTTCTGCTCACTAAAACAGATATCGCTAACAGTGATGAAATTAAAGCACTTCAAGAAAAACTGGCTGAAATTAACCCTGGGGCCAGCCAGCATTTAATTCAACACGGCGAGATCAACCCAGACAGTATCATCGATGTCGGCCTATTTGACCCAACAGGTAAAATTGCAACCCCTCAACGCTGGCTGCGCACACCTAGCAAGATTAACCAACCTAAAGGAACACTGCCACAAAAAGCACATCAAGATGGCATTACCAGCTTTACCGTCACCATGCCAAAACCACTCAATTGGCGCGACCTTAAACCTGTTATTCTAAAACTATGCCAAACACATGGTAGCAAATTACTGCGCTTAAAAGGCATTATTCATGCGGAAGATCAGCCTGCACCGCTCGCCATTCATGCCGTACATTTTACGCCTTACCCTCCAACATTACTCGAAGGCTGGGATGAGGATGAGGCCATTTCTAGAATTGTCATTATCGGCAAAGAAATAGATGAAAGTGAAGTGAGAAAAGCACTCATGCAGGTTTGAATCACTTTAAAGCTAGTTAATTAAAACTACTGACTAAGATTAATTATCTGCAACTACTTTGAGTGGCCACGTTGGCTTGGTTTACGTTGTGTAGGCCTAGCAATTAAAGGTGATTTCAAAGGAGCCGCTTTCCAGTTAGGCTTAAGTGGTGTCATTCCCACTACCCGTTTTTTTGCAACAATAAAATAGACACCGCCTATTGCAGAAAGCCATTTAGTACCCAACTGATGCATAAAATTAAAACGATGATGCCAAGACTCCTGCTCAAATGGCGGAATATGACAACACATCTCAACAGAAACCACTTCAAACCCTAATAATGCAAGCCAATCTTTTAGTCTGCCTAAACTAATGAAGCTGCCATTCCAGGGAAATGGTTTGCCATCAGCCCTACGTTTATGTAGCAAGTTTCTGAAAAAAAGCACCACGCCCCATAAACTCAATGGGTTAAAACCCGATATCAATAAATGCCCTTCAGGCATCATGACACGCTCTGCTTCACGCAACGTTTGGTGAGGCCGTTCACTAAACTCAAGACGATGCGGCAAAATCAATACATCTAAACTAGTATCAGCGATAGGTAAAAAGTCATCACAGCAATACAAATGTGTGAACTCTGGGGACGAGACATACTCTGTAGACTTAAATCGATGAGCAATACGTGAGTTACGCAGCAAATCCATTTGCAAGCAACCTACTTGCAGTGCGTTAAATCCAAATAAATCAACAACAGCCTGATCGTATAGCGTCTGCTCTTCTTGTTGCAAATAACGACCAAGTGCTGAATCTAGCCATTGATGCTCTGGATGCAACGATACTAATCTATTCAATGGCTGGCTCATGGCGATAATGTCATTAGAATTGCATTAAAATTAAACTAATATATTACTTAAGTAATATACTTAAGCAGATGATAGACGATATACAACATCAATTACAAATTATTCCAATTCCGGCTTTTAAGGATAATTATCTTTGGCTTATCCATAACCAGCACAAGGCAATTGTCGTCGACCCAGGGGATGCCACCCCCGTGATCAAAGCCCTAAAAGAACTTAAGCTAGATTTACAAACAATATTAATTACCCATCACCATCAAGATCATATCGGTGGCGTAGAGATATTGTTAAGAACATATCCTGATGTAAAAGTTTTTGCACCTAAACTAGAGCAGTACTTATTTGCGCACGAGCCAGTCAGCGAGCCAGATAATGTTGACTTAGGAGATTGGGTAAGTACTGCTAAGGTGATTGACGTACCGGGACATACGCTTGGGCATATCGCCTATTACATTGAACATCAGCAACAACAATGGCTATTTTGTGGTGATACATTGTTTGGTGCAGGGTGCGGTCGATTGTTTGAAGGAACGCCAGCACAAATGATGAACTCTTTGCAAAAGCTTGCTTCACTACCAGCTAGTACGCAAGTTTACTGTACTCATGAATACACACTACACAATATACGCTTTGCCCTCACAATTGAACCTTCAAATAAAGCACTCACTAAGCGCTATCAAGATGCCGCTAATCTAATCAACGCTGGGCGTCCTACACTACCTTCCACCATTGCCTTAGAGTTGGCAACTAATCCTTTTCTACGTAGTGATTACTCAGAAATTCAATCTTCTTTATTCCTTAAAAAACCAACATCACTAGAAACCTTCAGCAAAATTAGAGAGCTTAGAAACTCATATTAATCATGAAGATAGAGAATATATATAAAGTAATTTACGGTGATTTTTACTTGACTAATCAAGCTCACGTTCGTTACTATGTTGCATTATGATGAACAAGAGCGTTTCTATGGGTACTCAATTTTTTTTACGCATTGGTCAATCCATCAAGACTTGTCATTTATTGTCACGCGCACGTCACACATCGCTATTATTCAGCCTCTTCTTTTTTGCAATAATCTTTAAGACTCCATCACATGCAGAATCCAACACGATCTCAAACGTAGCTGGTGATGAAATTATTATCTTCTCTGACGATACATTCAAACCAGCCATCAGAGATTTAGGCAGTAAACTAGAAACCAATAAAGACCTACAAATTCAAAAAAATCCTCGAGGCGGTCGCCTTGGTGAGAATTTAGAAATTACTATCAAAGATAAAAATGTGAGTGCTACCGATGAATCCAGCACCATATCATTTGAACAACAAGCAACTCAACATGATGATCTTTGGCAACGTATTAAAAACGGTTATGCAATGCCTGATTCAACCTCTGCGCTCACAAACAAGCATGAAGACTGGTACAGCTCACGCCCAGATTATGTGCAGCGCATGGTAGAACGTAGTCAACGTTACCTATTTCATATCGTAGAAGAAGTTGAAAAACGTGGCATGCCTACTGAAATTGCGCTACTACCGATGATTGAAAGTGCTTACAACCCCAAAGCGTATTCAAAAAGCAGTGCCTCCGGAATCTGGCAATTTATCCCATCAACCGGTAAGCATTTTGGCTTAAAACAAAACTGGTGGGTAGATAACAGACGTAACATCACTATGGCAACCGATGCGGCGCTTACCTATCTGCAAAAATTACACGCTATGTTTGGTGCTTGGGATTTAGCGCTCGCCGCATACAATGCCGGTGAAGGCACTATCGGCCGTGCCATTGAACGCAACAGAAAACTAGGCCTACCTACCGATTACGAAAGCTTGTCTCTACCTGACGAAACAAGAAACTACGTACCCAAACTACAAGCAATCAAGAACTTAATGACGCATCCAAGCAATTATGGCCTTGAGATTCCAACTATTGCTAATACACCTTATTTTGCAAAAGTAACAGCACCAGCACGTATTGACACCCACCTCGTTGCTAAGCTTGCTGAAATCAATCATGAAGAATTTCTTGCGCTTAATCCTAGTTATGACCGCCCACTGATTAACAGCGAACACGAGAACCTTGAGTTATTGCTACCGATCATGGCCGCACAAACCTTTAGAACTAACTTAGCGAGCTATGAAAAACCTTTAGTCAACTGGCAAACTTATCAGGCAAAACGTGGTGAGCGTATGGATAAAATTGCTAGTAAGTTTGGCATAAACTTGGCTCAACTGAGGGATGTCAACGACTTATCATCGCAAGCTAAAATGAAAAAGAGCACGACATTATTAGTGCCTAAAGCTGATGCTAATGACAGCACATATCTCACGGTGATTGAAGATAATGAAGTTGATGTTGAACCATCATCAAAACAAACCGTCACACACAAGGTTAAAAAAGGTGAGGTAATGCAGTCCATTGCTAAATACTATGGTGTTAGTGTTAAGCAAATACTGGCGGCGAACTCATTGAGAAACAGCAAAGTAAAAGCTGGCCAACTATTAAATATTGAACTTGCAGACACCAATGAGCTAAGCCGCTCTAAAAAAACTGCAAGCAAAAGTAAAGCCTCAGAGAGAAAAAAAACTTACACCGTTAAACGTGGTGATACATTACATAGTATTGCGGAGAAATTTGATGTTGCAGTGGCTGACCTTAAACGTTGGAACAAAAAATCATCTAGCCATATCAAGCCTGGTGCAAAGCTTGTTATTCAATAGTGGCATCATGTTAAATAAATAAATACTACCAATGCCTCCATTATCAAACCTGAAAATTGCGGTTAGTCTGTCATTCATCCTGTTTATTGCAGGGTGCCACTCCCCCACAGACAATAAAAACTTGATTGATTACAACGCTCAGTTTCCCAAAATTTCAGGAGGAACGCTCATTAATGCAATGACAGGTGAACCTAGTGGTTTAATCTCCATGATTGCTGGAGAGTCAGCCTCATCGGCAATAAGTAGCAACATTTTTAATAGCTTACTTAAATACGACAAAAACCTTGAGCTAGAGGGTGATCTTGTAGAACATTGGGACATTTCTACAGACCAAAAAACGATTACATTTAAGCTTAAGTCAAATTTAAAATGGGCGGATAACAACCCGCTCACCAGTGCAGATGTACTGTTCACATGGCAAGCAGTCACGAATGAAAAAAATGCCAGCCCATATGCTTCAGACTTTTTGCTAGTTAAAAAAGCAGAGACACCTGACCCACAAACATTTCGTGTTACTTATGAGCAAGCCTATGCCCCAGCTTTAGATAGCTGGGCGGGGCTACAAATTTTGCCAAAACACCTGCTTGAAGGTAAAGACCTCCATACTACTGCATTCGCTCGTAATCCCGTTGGTAGCCACTATTACAAATTAGATAGCTGGAAGCATGGCGAACACCTGAAACTATCAAGAAATGCAAATTCAGTCCTTGGACCTGCTCAAATCGATAATCTGGTGACACGTATTATTCCTGATAATTCTGCACAATTCTTAGAGCTAATGGCCGACAACATCGACCTCATGGGTTTAGATCCCATTAAATATTCAAGAATTATCCCTGCTCGCCCAGAGTTACAAAAAAAACTAGCGCTATACAAAGAGCTTGGCAATAGCTACACCTACATGGGATTTAATCTCAAGCACAAACCCTTTGATGATGTGCGCGTACGTCGAGCAATCAATTACGCCATCGACAAACAAGAAATTATCGATGGCGTTTATTTAGGGCTAGGCATCAACATCGCCTCCCCTTATAAACCAGGTACACGTTGGAGCAATCCAACGCTAACTCCCTACCCTTACGACCCAGCTAAAGCTCGTGCATTGCTGAAAGAGGCCGGCTTCACCGATAGTAATGGCGATGGCATATTAGAACGTGATGGCAAGCCATTTAGTTTTGAAATCATTACCAACCAAAATAAAGAACGCGAAAAGTCAGCAGTATTGATTCAACGCAGACTAAAAGAAGTAGGCATTGATGTCCAAATTCGGGCCATAGAATGGGCAAGCTTTATCAGCCGCTTTATTAAAACAGGTGATTTTGATGTTGTAGTGCTGGGCTGGGGCTTAGGTTTAGATCCTGACCAATATAATATCTGGCACTCTAGCCAACAAGCGCCTGGTCAGTTTAACTTTATCGGCTACAACAACCCTAAAATTGACAAGTTGCTAGAACAAGGCAGACTGGAACTCAATCCAGATAAACGGATGGATATCTATCATCAGTTCGCAGCAACATTATTAGAAGACTGCCCAATTATCTATTTATCAGCAGGTTATGGCCTAACTGCGATCCATAAACGCGTCAAAGGCATTGATGATCCAGCACCACCAGCAGGCATCGGCCATAACTCACAAGATTGGTATATTCCACAATCTTTAAGAAGAAACGAAATTAGTGCCCATTAATCATTATGTTTAAATACCTAATCAAACGTGTTTTGTGGATGATACCGATGCTTGTTGGCATCAGCCTAATCTCATTTTTTATAATGCACCTAGCACCAGGTGACATCACTAGCAATGAAGCTGCCTTCAATCCAAAAGCCAGCGAAGAATCGCGTCAAAAACTACGTGAAATGTACAATCTAGATAAACCTATCATTGTTCAATACGGGTTGTGGTTAAAACGAATGTTAACGCTCGATTTTGGTCAATCATTCGCTTCGCATCAAAAACCAGTGTTTTGGCAAACAACCGATGCAGAAGGTAATGTGACTGAGGGACTCATACAACAAGCCCTACCCATTACCCTCATGATTAACCTGTTAGGACTTGCTATTACCTTATCCTTGGCCATCCCCCTAGGCATCATCGCAGCCCGAAAATATCAAGGCTGGCAAGATAGATCAATTACTCTGTTTAACTTCATTGGCTTTTCAATTCCAGGGTTTTGGCTATCCCTCTTGTTAATGTACTGGCTAGGTGTAGTCAACAACTGGTTTCCAATCTCAGGTATGCATAGTCTAAACTACGAGTCATTAGATACTTGGGACAAAATTAAAGACACTTTCAGCCATTTATTCTTACCTGTTGTCATCCCATCCATTACGGGACTTGCAGGTATCACTTTATTTGTAAAAAATGGCATGTTAGATGTACTACAGCAAGATTACATCACCACAGCTCGAGCTAAAGGCTTAGGTGAGCACAAAGTGGTTTACACACATGCTTTACGTAACGCACTACTGCCTCTTATCACCATTATTGGGCTCTCCATCCCGGGTCTTATTGGCGGCTCTGTCATTGCAGAGACTATTTTCGCGATTCCAGGTATGGGTAAGTTATTTTACGATGCGGTACTCATGCGAGACTTCCCAGTAGTCATGGGCATACTGACGATAGGTTCAGCATTAACACTAGTTGGTAACTTACTTGCGGATGTAGCCTACGCATGGGCTGATCCACGTGTACGTCGTGGCGTAGCTAAGACGTAACCGTATTTAAGGTTTATTAAAGATGAACACGCAAACAACCCTCTTTAAAAAAGCATTATCCAATCCACTTTCATTGGTCGGTTTCATCATTATCGTCTGCGTGTTTCTATTATCAATGCTCGCACCTATCGTCGCACCATACGACCCTAACTACATCGATGTCAAAGCCATTTTGCTTGAGCCCTCTATGCAACACTGGATGGGCACGGACGGCCTGGGTCGAGATGTACTCAGCCGTATGCTTTACGGTGGCCGCATTTCTCTCTTGGTGGGGCTTGTAGCGGTTGGCATCTCTACTGCGATTGGCATTTTGCTTGGTGCACTGGCTGGTTTTTATCGTGGCTGGGTAGATACACTCATTATGCGTATCGTTGACGTGATGCTTTCTATCCCTAGCTTCTTTTTGATCTTAGCCGTTATCGCATTTTTAACACCATCTATCATCAACATCATGATTGTCATCGGCCTCACCTCTTGGATGGGCGTGACAAGGCTAGTCCGTGCAGAATTTTTAAGTTTAAGTGAGCGTGAGTTCGTCATGGCTTCACGCACACTGGGGGCGAAAAACAGTAGGCTAATCTTCACACACCTATTACCAAACAGTTTAACCCCCATCATTGTCAGCGCAGTACTCGGCGTTGCTGGTGCAGTACTCATGGAGTCTGGATTAAGCTTTCTGGGTCTAGGTGTACAAGCACCACAGGCCTCATGGGGCAATATATTGACTGACGGTAAAGAGTACATTCAATTCGCTTGGTGGCTATCCTTGTTTCCAGGATTAGCGATTTTAATTACCGTGTTAGGTTATAATCTGCTTGGTGAGGGTTTGCGTGATGCATTAGACCCACGTAGTGGAACCAACCATTAATTTCCACACATCAACTCAACCTTAGTCATCTCGCAACTATCAAGTTTAGCCTGTGCTAAACCACCCTTCCTCTAATGACAAGTAAATAGGAAAGAAATATGGGATTCTTAGCTGGTAAAAAAGTACTCATCGCGGGCTTATTAAGCAACCGCTCAATCGCTTACGGCATTGCTGCTGCAATGAAACGAGAAGGCGCAGAACTCGCTTTCACTTATCAAGTTGATAAACATGAAAAGCGCGTTGCAGACTTAGCCGCAGATTTTGATTCAAAAATCGTGTTGCCGTGTGACGTTGCAGAAGATGCGCAAATAGATGCACTATTCCCTGCGCTAGCAAAACATTGGGACGGTTTAGATTCATTAGTACACTCTGTTGCCTTTGTACCAAAAGTGGCACTTGCTGGTGACTATCTTGAGGCAATTGACCGTGAGTATTTCCGTATTGCACACGACATTAGCTCATATAGCTTTTCAGCACTCGCTAAAGCCGCTTACCCGATGATGGAAGGCCGTAAAGGCAGCCTATTAACACTTAGCTACCTAGGCGCAGAGCGCACTATGCCAAACTACAACGTCATGGGCTTAGCTAAAGCGAGTTTAGAAGCGAATGTACGCTATTTAGCACAAAGTTTAGGTCCACGTGGCATCCGCGTTAACGCTGTGTCTGCAGGCCCGATTAAAACGCTTGCAGCGTCAGGTATTGCAGACTTTGATAAAATGATTGGCTTTAACGAGAAGCATGCTGCATTACGCAGAAACGTTACCATTGAAGAAGTAGGCAACGCTTCTGCTTTCCTATGTAGTGACCTCGCTTCTGGTATTACTGGTGAAATCACTTACGTAGACGGTGGCATGAACATCACTGCCGCTGGCGTCATTGATTAAATGAGCGCAGAACATATCGCTCAATAACAAAAAAGGCACCTAGGTGCCTTTTTTGTTATTTACAGCTTATAGGTTACTGACTCTATGGAGTGGAGTCAGTAAGTTCATATTAGTTATTAGTATTCTCTAACAACAAACGTTGATTCACAGTGACCTTCACTTTTTCACGTAAAGACTGTTTGTACGCTGCTAAATACTCATCTGATAATACTTGATTAAGCTCAGCTTTAGCCGTGTTCACAGATTCAGGATCAGCAATGCTTGATGTATCAACCTCAACCACTTTCACAAGCATATAACCCAGCTTACTATCTGCTAATCCAGAGTAAGCTGGTAATTTAGTGACGTCAGTTTTAAACGCTTGTGTCATCGCAAGTTGTGTTAATCCTTGCGCGTTCTTACGATCTACCATGACCTCTGGAATCCAATCCAGTGAGTCAACATTACCGCCTGCACGTAAAGTTTTTAAAGCTGCTTCACCTTTAGTGACAGCTAATTTGGCAGCAGCCTCAAGCTTAAGCAAATCTTCAATACCTGCTTTTACAGCATCAAACGTTTTTGCAGCAGATGGTTTATATTCAAGCACACGTGCAGATACCAAATTATTAGGCGACACTTCAACAGCCTCTGTATTACGACGTTCTTTTAAAGACTCTTGAGAGAAGATTAAGCCAACAATTTTATCGCTCTTAAAGAACTTAGCCGCATCTTCACGTGACATCCATCCAGAAAGTTGCACCTGCCCACCAAATGCCTTAGCAGTTGGTGCCAAACTATCAGACTGCTCATAAACAGAATTGCTAAAACTATCTGCTTTTTCAACGAACTCAGCTTGAGCCTTTTGGAAAATCAACTCACCTTTAATTTGAGGCTTCAAACTTTCAAAATCAGAACTTTGACCTGAAATTTCTGTTAGTTTAATAATATGATAACCGAACTCAGACTCAACCAAATCACTAACTTCATTCACCTTCATACTAAATGCAGCTTCTTCAAATGGTTTAACCATTGCGCCACGGCCAAAACTACCTAAATCACCACCCTTAGTTGCAGAGCCTGGATCTTGAGAGTTCTTAATAGCTAACTCTTCAAAAGATTTAGGGTTCTTTTTGATTGTTGCTAATAAAGTCTGTGCCTTATCTTTTGCTTCTTGTTTTTGCTCTGGTGTCGCATTGACACCAAAACCAATCAAAATATGGCTAGCACGCCTTTGTTCATTCCCTTGGAATTTAGCTGCATTCTCATCATAGTAACGCTTCACATCAGCATCATCGACTTTAATACCTGGCACTAAGCTACTGGCTGATAACAGTAAGAACTCAATCTTAACTTGCTCAGGGTCTCGTAACTTATCTTTATGCTTTTCGTAATAAGCCTTAACGTCAGCAGGATCTACTTTAACTTGATCAAGAAAATCTTTAGTTTTAAGCTCAGATACTGTGACTAAACGCTTTTGATTTAAAAGCTTTAACGTTTTGTCTGCGCGTGCTGTTGAAATAAAACCTAGCTTAGCAATACCATCTTGCGCTTGTTGTGATAACAAAGTAGCACGAATTTCTGCTTCAAATTTTTTCGGTGTATATCTATTTTGCTGCAATAGCTCGTCATATAACTCTTGTGAGAATTTACCGTCTTTCTGGAATGATGGCATCGCTGTAATGTAGGTCGCTAAATGGGCATCACTAATCTTATAGTTTGCTTGTTGGATTTCTTTTTCTAGTAACTGCTCATTAATTAATTGGTCTAGCACCATTGCCTTCACTTCAGGACTATCCAATTGTGCTTGGTCAACTTTACCCTCATTTTGCATGCGAGTACGTAAATTCTGCATTGCATTTGAATAAGCCTGCACAGTTATCTCGCTACCATCAACTTTTGCTATCGCTACATTATTACCTGCGTCACTCAAATAAGAGTCAATTCCAAATAAAGCAAAAGGAATCGTAATTAAAGCCAATATCGCTTTACCAACCCAGCCTTTAGCTACAGAGCGGATACTATCTAACATAAAGTTCTCTTCTTAAAATATGCACTAAAATCATTAAAAAAGTAAAAGGTCACAATTGATCAAAAAATCAATTGCACACGAAAGGCCATTAATATATCACAAGTTATACTTGAAACATTAGCCGACTGAATGATGACAAAAGATTAGGAACACAAGTTCAGTAAGAATAAAGACTGATTTCAGCATCTTATTAAACAAATAGACGTGAATAGAAATAAAAAAAGCGAGTCAGAAGACTCGCTTTTTTTATTTGGCGGAGTGGACGGGACTCGAACCCGCGACCCCCGGCGTGACAGGCCGGTATTCTAACCAACTGAACTACCACTCCATAAACTTCAGCATATTATTGATACAACAACACACTAAAAACTTGCGCTTCTAATTATTACAATCATTTAAATATTGCAAATTTTTTACAAAATAAAGAGTGCTTGAACTACCAGCACTCTCAATTTATAAAATTAGAAACGGCTTAGTCACATTACATCATCGTTGGTTTTTTTGGTGGGTGCTAACGGGGTCGAACCGCTGACATTCGCCTTGTAAGGGCGACGCTCTACCAACTGAGCTAAGCACCCTGCATCACCAACGAAAACGCTAGTTTACAGCATCTTTAAGCGCTTTACCAGCCCTAAATTTAGGAGAATTTGCAGCTTGAATTTTAATTGTCTCGCCTGTTCGTGGATTACGGCCATTGCGAGCTTCACGTTTACCTACATAAAAGGTACCAAAGCCAATCAATGTTACTAGATCACCTTTTTTTATTGCTTTTGTAATTGCAGCAGTTGTTGCATCTAGCGCGCGACCAGCAGCAGCTTTTGAAATACCTGCGGCACTAGCAATCTCGTCAATTAGTTCTGATTTATTCACGTGTAATCCCCTCTCAAGGTTTATTAAATAAAAACTTCGGCAAACTGTCTGGGTGACGAATCACCCGTATCAACTTTATATCAAGCCAACAAAGGCTATGTCAAGCTTTTATGCGGTTAATAGCACACTTATTTTTTAATGCTTTGTCGTTTCTATTGCTGCATCTGGATTTTCTTTAGATTTATCAGCAGGTTGAACCTCTTTCGTGACGTTATCATTAGCATCTACACTTTCTGGTAAAGGGACAGGTTTTGTAGACAATGCTAGCGCTAAAACGTCATCAATCCATTGAACTGGGTGTATATCTAGATGATTTTTAATATTCTCTGGAATATCTGCAAGATCCTTCACATTCTGCTGCGGTATTAGTACGGTTTTAATGCCTCCACGATGTGCAGCCAATAACTTCTCTTTTAAGCCACCTATCGGTAATACTTCTCCACGTAGTGTGATTTCACCTGTCATTGCTACATCTGCACGCACAGGAATCCCAGTTAAGATTGACACCAAGGCTGTTGTAATCGCAATGCCAGCACTTGGGCCATCTTTAGGGGTTGCACCTTCAGGAAAGTGAATATGAATGTCATGCTCTTCATAAAAGTTAGTTGCAATACCTAGACGCTCAGCCCTGCTACGCACCACACTCATCGCCGCTTGAGTAGACTCTTTCATTACATCACCAAGCTTACCTGTAGTGGTAGTTTTACCTTTACCAGGCAACAGTACAGCCTCAATGGTCAACAACTCGCCGCCTACAGATGTCCAAGCCAAACCAGTCACTTGACCAACTTGATTTTCTTTTGCAGCTACGCCAAAGTCATATCGTTGAACGCCAAGATACTTATCAAGGTTTTTTGGTGTGACGTTGATTTTTTTGGGTGCTTTAGCACCTTGCTTCGCTTTAGTAGTGAGTAATTCTTTTACTACTTTTCGGCAAATTTTAGCAACTTCTTGTTCTAATCTACGCACACCAGCTTCACGTGTATAAAAACGTACAACATCACGAATCGCTGGCTCAGAGATATGCACCTCTAGGTCTTTCAGACCATGAGATTTAAGTTGCTTAGGCAATAAATAACGCATCGCGATATTCACTTTTTCATCTTCTGTATAACCAGATAAATTAATGATTTCCATACGATCTAATAAAGGCGCAGGAATATTCATTGAGTTCGCTGTTGCCACAAACATCACATCAGACAAGTCATACTCAACTTCAATATAGTGGTCAGCAAACGTGTGGTTTTGTTCAGGATCAAGTACTTCTAACAATGCAGAAGAAGGATCGCCCCTAAAGTCTTGACCTAACTTATCAACTTCATCAAGCAGGAACAATGGATTTTTAACCCCCACCTTAGTCATGCTCTGCAAAATTTTACCTGGCATTGAGCCAATGTAAGTACGTCGGTGACCACGAATCTCTGATTCATCACGCACACCGCCTAGCGCCATGCGAATGAATTTTCTGTTCACCGCTTTTGCGATACTTTGACCCAATGAAGTTTTACCAACACCAGGAGGTCCAACCAAGCATAAAATCGGCGCCTTAATCTTATCTACACGTTGTTGTACAGCGAGATATTCAACAATTCGCTCTTTTACTTTCTCTAAACCAAAATGATCATCGTCTAATACAGCTTCTGCCTTTACTAGATCTTTACTAATTTTAGTTTTTTTCTTCCACGGCAAGTTGATGAGCGTATCTATGTAGTTGCGTACCACAGAAGCCTCTGCCGACATAGGAGACATGAGTTTCAGCTTTTTAAGTTCACTGGATACTTTTGCAAGCGCCTCTTTTGGCATACGTGCTTCTTCGATGCGCTTTTCCAGCTCATCCATCTCGGCATTTTCATCTTGCTCGCCTAGCTCTTTTTGAATCGCTTTTACTTGTTCATTCAAATAGTATTCGCGTTGTGTTTTTTCCATTTGACGTTTCACGCGTCCACGAATACGTTTTTCTACTTGTAGAATGTCAATTTCGCCTTCCATTAAACGGAGCAAATGCTCCAAACGCTCAGCAACATCAATCATTTCTAGGATTTTTTGCTTTTCTTCAAGTTTCAATGTTAGATGCGCTGCAATGGTGTCAGCTAGCCTGCTCGCTTCATCAATGCTAGCAAGCGATGTAAGAATTTCTGGAGGAATCTTTTTATTCAACTTAACGTACTGATCAAATTGAGCAAATACCGTGCGCATTAACGCTTGAATTTCAACATCACTCACAGACTCAGCAATCAACTCTGCACGCGCAGCAAAACACTCATCAGTCTCAGTAAACTCACTGACACGCGCACGTTGCACACCTTCAACGAGTACTTTAACCGTACCATCAGGCAACTTAAGCATTTGCAACACGGTGGCGACCGTGCCGACCTCATGCAGATCGCTGGCCTCTGGATCATCTTTATTCGCTGATTTTTGTGCAACCAATAGAATTTGTTTATTGCCTTCTGATGCAATCTCAAGGGCTTTAACAGACTTTGTGCGCCCAACAAAAAGAGGGATCACCAAATGCGGATATACAACGACATCACGCAAAGGTAGTAGCGGTAATAAACCGCTATCTGGATTGTATGAAGGTAATGATTGTGCCATGAGTAGACTTCCAAAATTAAGCTAAGAGTTAAGCCAAAAAACGCTTATATATTGATTGATGGGGATAACTATCAACAGTTCAAGTATTAATTAGTATTTAACACTAAATTTAACAAGTAATTGTAAAAAGTTTAAAGAAATTTAAGACAAGACATCAAAATTAAGTGAAACATGACGGCAATATAGCTAGCTTGATGACAATACTGAGTTCATCCAACATAGTAACGTGTTTAATGAACATATCCACGCACATGCAACTTGCCACTCGTCAAATACACACACCTCAAAATCAAAAAAGCCAGCAATTTAAGTTGCTGGCTTTTTTGTTAAGCTGAAGCCTCGTCGGCTGGCTTATCCGCATAAATTAACAGCGGTGGGGTATCACCCCGAATCACCCCTTCATCAATCACAACTTTACTCAAGTTCTTTAATGATGGTAATTCGTACATGACCTCAAGCAATGAATGCTCCATAATTGAGCGCAAACCACGCGCACCAGTTTTACGCTCTAATGCTTTTTTTGCAATCAATAGCAAGGCTGACTCTCTGAACTCCAGATCGACACCTTCCATTTTAAACAATTTGATATATTGCTTAGTCAGTGCATTTTTTGGTTCCGTTAAAATCGTCATCAAAGCGGCTTCATCAAGAGACTCTAATGTAGCAACAACAGGCAGACGGCCAATAAACTCAGGAATCAAACCAAATTTAATGAGATCTTCAGGCTCTACATCACGTAATACCGCGCCGACTTCACGGATATCTGATTTACTTTTGACTTCAGCACCAAAGCCAATACCACCTTTTTCAGAGCGCAGGCGAATCACTTTTTCTAAACCATCAAACGCACCGCCACAAATAAACAGAATGTTGGTTGTGTCTAACTGAACAAATTCTTGGTTAGGATGCTTACGCCCACCTTGTGGTGGAATTGAAGCCACAGTACCTTCAATCAGTTTAAGCAAAGCTTGCTGTACGCCCTCGCCTGACACATCACGTGTAATAGATGGGTTATCTGATTTACGAGAAATTTTGTCTACTTCGTCGATATAAACAATGCCACGTTGTGCTTTTTCGGTGTCGTAATCACATTTTTGCAATAGCTTCTGCATGATGTTTTCAACATCTTCACCTACGTAGCCTGCTTCAGTCAGCGTCGTTGCATCGGCCATCACAAATGGTACATCTAACAATCTTGCTAATGTTTGTGCCAATAATGTTTTACCTGAACCTGTAGGGCCTATTAATAGAATATTGCTTTTTGCAATCTCCACTTCATCTTTTTGACCGCCATTAGATAAATTATTGTGACCAAGACGTTTGTAATGGTTATAGACAGCGACCGCTAAGTTTTTCTTCGCTTGTGTCTGACCAATCACATACTGGTCTAATATTTTACAAATTTCTTGTGGTGTAGGCAGGCTAGTGTCAGTTGACTTCAAGCCGTCCGAGTTCTGAATCTCTTCTTTAATGATGTCATTGCACAAGTCTACGCATTCATTACAAATGAATACAGATGGGCCTGCTATCAGTTTCTTTACTTCATGTTGGCTTTTGCCACAAAATGAGCAATAAAGTAATTTATCGTCGTCGGCTTTAATCGCCATTAGTTATTCCCTAACTTAGTTTTGCAATCTGAATCTATTCATCAAGAGTCTGTCACTAAGTACAAACCCAACTATCATCAAAATTGCTTAAGCTGCCTCGTTGCGGCTGCCAATTACCTTATCAATTAGTCCATAAGCAACAGATTGCTCTGCACTCATAAAGTTATCGCGCTCTGTGTCACGGTCAATTTCTTCTGCTGTTCTACCAGTGTGGTGCGCCAAGATATCGTTTAGTTTCGCACGTAAGTAAAGAATCTCTTTCGCATGAATCTCAATATCAGATGACTGACCTTGGAAACCGCCAGATGGCTGATGAATCATAATGCGAGAGTTTGGTAAGCTATAGCGCTTGTCTTTCGCACCTGCCGCTAATAAAAACGCCCCCATACTTGCAGCTTGGCCGATACACAAAGTACTCACATCTGGCTTAATGAACTGCATCGTGTCATAAATAGACATACCAGCTGTCACTGATCCACCTGGTGAGTTAATATAGAGTGAGATATCTTTATCTGGATTCTCTGCCTCTAGAAACAACAACTGAGCAACCACTAAGTTTGCAGACATGTCATTAACAGGGCCGACCAGAAAAATCACGCGTTCTTTTAACAAGCGCGAGTAGATATCAAATGAGCGCTCACCGCGACCACTTTGCTCAATCACCATCGGGATATAACCCAATCCGGTGATCAATTCAGACTGAGCTTGAGGTTGCAGGTGGTTATTCATTTACGCGTTTCCCATTAAATCATCAAATTTAACTTTTTTATCAGTTACTTTAGCTTGAGACAACACCCAGCTCACTGCGTTCTCTTCAGTTGCTAATGCAGCGGGCTCATCTAAGCGCTTGTGGTCGGCATAGTACCAAGTTACTACATCAGCTGGACGTTCAAAGCTTTGTGAGAACACATCAACCATTGCACGCACTTGATCTGCATTTGCATGCAAACCATTAGTATTAATCAACTCACCTAATAGTAGGCGCAATTTAGTACTGCGTTTTGCCTGATCTTCAAACATTGCAGGTTCCAACTTAATATTGGCTAAATCGGCACCACGTTGTTTCAGATTCTGCTCAGTTGTTTGCATCATGCGATTAATTTCAGTTTCCAACAAAATGCGTGGAACTTCAAAATCAGCAGACTCAACTAAAGCTTGGAACACTTGCTCTTTCAATTTTGCACTAACGCGTTTAGCCACTTCTTGTTTCAAGCTCTCTGCAACTTCAGCTTTCATTTTTTCAACATCACCATCTTCAACGCCTAAGCTTTTTGCAAAGTCTGCGTCAATTTCCGGCAATACTGGCTGAGACACTGAAACAAAGGTTACTTCATAACCAACTGCTTTACCTGCCAATTGGGCAGGGTTGTGGTCTTCTGGGTACGTAATATCGAATTTTTTAGTAGCGCCTGTTTTACCGCCGATTAATTCATCGTCAAATGTTGCCATACGTCCAGCTTCACCTAGTACCAAATCAATACCATTGTCGCCTGTAGACTCAACCTCTTCACCATCGATAAAGGCTTTTAACGTTACATTAACGCGATCGCCTTTTTTAGCTGCACGCTTAACTGGCTCGAACTTTACGCGTTGTTTTACTAAAACATCTAATGTTTTTTTAACATCAGCCTCGCCAACTTCAAGCACTGGGCGTTCGATTTTAACTTTTGACAAGTCACCAACTACAACTTCTGGGAACACTTCAAAAGTTGCAGTGTATTCTAAAGTTTCTGATGCAGCATCAAATGGCTTGTGTTGGATATTAGGGAAGCCCGCAACACGTAATTTTGCTTCATCGACAGCTTCACCAAAGCTTTTTTCTACAGCTGCTGAGTAAACTTCATCACGCACTTGATTGCCGTAATGTTGGTTAACCAAGCCCATAGGAGCTTTACCTGGTCTAAAGCCAGAAAATTTTGCAGTACGTGCAACTTGATTTAATCTTTGTTTAATTTGCGCCTCTAGCGGTTGCAAAGGAACGCTAATTGAAATTCTACGTTCGAGGTTGCTGAGGGTTTCAACATTCAGAGCCATGCTGTCATTCCTAATTCTTAACTGCACACCATAAAAGAGCGCCCATTATGAGCACCATTTACAATCATGCTATTGATAAAGTAAAGGGGTGGCGAAAAAGTGGTCGCTATCTATAACGCCTTATGGCGTCACAATGTAAAGCTAGTCTTTAACGTCTGTAACCTATTGCTGATGAACGTTTTAACAAATCCAAGTAAATTACTTGAAAACCTCAAAACATCACTAAACAATTAAGGTTGAAAGACTGTGGATGTTACACAAGAAAACTCATCAAGTCTAGATGAAATAAGAAGATAAAAACATATATAAAGTCAGGAACACTAGGTGTTCATCATAATTTTACGTCCCTAACAAATAAGATTGTGTAGGCCTTATGCTTCAATCATGTTTTCTGTTTGTGAATTTAAGATATTCTTAGCAATCAGGCTAGATACAACAACTCTTACCTGTCATCCAAAATTCGTATGCAAATCGTTTCTATGCGTCATAAAAGCCACATTCAAGATTAGTAATCTAGGTTCTACACCAAGATTGCTCACGCTTTACTTGTAAATGATAGAACGTTAATCGTTTACTTGTTAAGCGTGAGGCAGATCAAAAGTTCATTAAAGTTACAATGTACGCTCTAGTTTTTTAGTATGGTGTTCACCTTTTTCAAACCGACTTTTACTAAAACCTTCCTCATGGCTAGTCTTGATTTCATCCAACCGCTTACGTTGCTCTGGTGTTAAGATTTGATAGATCTGATGGTTTGTAGCAGCTCGATTTAGCACGTGCTCTTTTTCAATGGTTGCTAGCTTCTCTGAAATTTGTTTAGCTTTAGCTTCATCATAACTACCAGAGTTAGAAAGCTTATTTAAGTCAACATGTAACTGTTGTCGCTGCTTCTCTGCTTGCCTCGCTTTAGGCACCTGCGCATGCATCAATTCAAACACTTTATCCTGCTGAGTTTCTGATAAGCTTAATGCAGCCAAATGTGAAGGAACGCCTATTGAGCCAAGTCGTTCATGAAAATGCTTGCCGAAGCCATGTGAAGCATGCGCACGTTGATGGCAGCGATCGTGTTTATCTGACTCTGCGTAAGAAGATAATGGAATAGTAATTGCAGCTAAAGCTAGCGCTAACAAAGGGGTGGTGATTTTCATATATAGCCTCCTAGTGGGTAATATTTATATATCATGGTTAAAAAACATGTAACCAAATGACAATTTCATTTTGCCACCACCGCTTGTTAATACAGGTTAAGCAAACGTAAAGTTAAGTAAATACACTAACACTCTATTGTTGTTACTAGAAACTCATCGCTATGATGTGCATATTAAACAACCACTCCAATATGTCATGATAAACAAAATATTATTAATTGATGATGATGTTGAGCTCACTGCAATGCTTAAAGAGTTTTTATGCATGGAGGGTTTTGACGTGACCACCGCAAACGATGGCATCACAGGCGCACAACTCGCACTTAGCAATCAATTTAACCTTGCGGTGCTTGATGTGATGATGCCTAAAATGAATGGAATTGAAACGCTCGGCATCATCCGCAAATCAAGTCACATCCCTATCATCATGCTGACTGCCAGAGGTGATGAGGCTGATCGTTTTTTTGGCTTAGAGTTGGGTGCTGACGACTACGTACCAAAACCTTGCACACCTAGAGAGCTCACTGCGCGCATTCGGGCAATATTACGTAGAACACAACCCAATCAGGACAGTGCAAATATTGAAAACGAACTGACCATCGGTGATCTCACTATTTGGCCAGAGCAACGTCGAGTTGAACTGAAAGGTAACATCGTAAACCTGACAAGCACCGAATACAATCTACTAGAAGTGCTAGCTAAAAACGCTGGCCAAGTAGTCAGCAAAAAAGAGTTGTCACAACAAGGAATGGGTAAAGCTCTCGCAAGATTTGACCGTAGCATTGACGTTCATATGAGCAGTATCAGACAAAAAATTGGTACGCTTCATGATGGGAGAGATTGTATTCAAACAGTTTATCGCATGGGTTACCAGTTAATTAAAGCACAGCCAGCTAAACAATCATGAGTAGATTATTCTGGAAGTTTTTCATGTTTCTCCTTGTTGCGCAACTCACTGCGGTTATTGGAGTTAGCGTTGCGATTTGGTTGCAACACCGCCACGAGGCATTACAAAGCACAGGTGTAGAAACATCACCTTCAGCACGCTCATTGGTAGAGGCGGCTGCATCCACATTGCAATTTGGGGGCATTAAAAGCCTGCAAAACTTACTAAAATATTGGCAAGAGCGCCCTGTCCTACAACTACTCGCTATTGATACGAATGGTAAGGAACTGCTACAACGTAGCTATACAAAAACAAGCTTTGATGCCGCAAGATTATTAGCTGAAGACGATCAGCGTCATGCCAAGCAGATTAAACTAAGCAATGGTCAATCATTTATATTATTTGTACCAGATGATGGCCGCAACAACCGACTTGCACAGCGCCCAACAGAATTGAAGCAATATAAAGGTGGATCACGCAAAGCGGTTGGAAGATTCCCATTAATGCCATTATTAGGTGGCATTGTTGTAAGTTTTATATTTGCAGCTTTATTGGCATGGTACTTTTCTAAGCCGATTAACATTCTACGTACAGCATTCGAGCAAGCATCCAACGGCAAACTGGACGTACGCGTGGCGAGTGAAATGGGTGGTCGCCGCGATGAGCTTTCTGATTTAGGGCACGACTTTGACGCAATGGCGTCTCGCCTAGAAAGCCTCTTGCAAAGTCAAACTAAACTACTCCATCACATTTCTCATGAGTTGCGCTCACCACTTGCAAGAATACAAATGGCGCTTGGCCTAGTGAGACAAAGCCCACATAAAATTGAAGCGTTTCTTAACCGCATCACGTTAGAGGCTAATCGTATGGATGGATTAGTCGGTGAGTTGTTAACATTATCCAGATTAGAATCTGGTGCTGTTCAAGTTAAAAAAGAAACGCTTGAATTAAAGCAACTGATGCATAACATTATTGAAGATGCGCAATTTGAAGCTGAATCAAAGAACATGAAATTAAAGATGTCTCTAGATCAAAACTACCTATTACAAGGGCAGCCTGATTTACTGTACCGCGCGATTGAGAATGTAGTTCGCAACGCGATTAAATATGGCCCTGATAATAGTGTGATTAATATCGATTGCAGCAAACATAACGACAATCAGAAAATTCAAATTACGGTGACAGATCAAGGTGCTGGAGTCGATGCGCTCGAGTTAGAAGATATATTCAAACCGTTTGTTAGGGGCAGTTCTGGTAGCCAGACAGTTGGTCACGGTGTTGGATTGGCGATTACCAAACAAGTGATTGAGGCTCATAGTGGGCAGGTGATTGCGAAAAACATCACACCTCAGGGATTTTGTGTTGAAATCTCACTACCATATAACGGCTTATCCCTCAGCTAATAAAGTAAATTAGGCCACGTCAATCAACACGCATAAACTAAATTGTTGCAGGTAGAACACCTAGCACTCTTTTCGCTCTCACTATATGGGCATGAGCATTTCTTAATACTCACGAATTTAGCAAACAAGCCTACTCGCTTGAACATCTCACTAAAGTACATTAAAAAATTAGCAAAAAAAAAAGCATTAAAATCAACAGGATTGATTTTAATGCTTTTTGGTGCGAAAGGAGAGACTCGAACTCTCACGCCTTACGGCGCTGGAACCTAAATCCAGTGCGTCTACCAATTCCGCCACTCTCGCAGGTAGTTTATGACTTAACAAAACAGCCGTCGTTCAACAAGGTCGCTATTGTAGCGAACTTATGTCATTCCGAAAAGAGAAAATCACAAAAATATGATGTTTTATTTTTAGACTGTTACTTTTAATATTGAATAACTAGCAGAGCAAGCGATGATTGTGCGAAAATGTGCTTAGCACTATACTCATTCTATCAATAAAAGTTAATCAATATGCCAAACACAATCAATCAAAACGAAATCAACATGCTACGTACTGAGCTAGAGCTCTTGATGCGCGAGCGACAAGCTTTATTAAAGATTGCTGGCGTTGCGGCTGGGCTTATTGCTGAAATGGATAGCCATAATTTACCTATTTCTACGGTTGAAGCTGCAGACATTCTGGCGACATCTATAAATAGTTTAAGTGAAGAAACGCTACAAGATGCATTGGATGCAGTACATGCAGAAATTGTAAGTTAGATTTAAAGCTCGACTAACTCAATTAGCGCATGCCATTTATATTTAGCAAAGTTAGATTTCATAGTCTACGTACAAACCTGTGGTTTGTATGTTTACCGTTAACATTGTCTTCATGTGGGTTTATAGACTACATCGCCAAGCCAATTGACCAGCAAGCAGTTATTCAAAAGTTTGAGAATAAACGTCCGGACAGCGATGAGTTTAAGCAATATTTAGCTTATAACAATTATCACCCCGATTTTTTTCCAATTACGCATTGGGGCCTAGATGAGCTCACTTATTGTTCACTTTATTTTCACCCCAGTTTAGATGTAGCAAGGGCGCAATGGCGCTTAGCTCAAACTTCACAATCAAGTGCCGGCGCAAGACCCTTGCCAAGTGTGAGCGGAAACTATGGTAAAGGAAACAATGCGAACGAAGATATCAGTCCGTATACTTATAGCTTAAGCATTGATATACCAATTGAAACCGCGAACAAACGCAACATTCGCATTGAAAATGCAGAGCACTTATCTGAATCGGCTAAATTGCAAATCGCACAAACTGCCTGGAATTTGCGTACGCAGGTAGCAGCTATCTATTATGAGCTGTTACATAATCAAGCTCAACTGAAAGTTTTTGCAAAAGAACTAGCTTATCGGCAAGAAATTGTCGATCTGTATCAAAAGCGTCACGACTTAGGGCTTGCTTCTAAAATAGAATTAAGCCATTCAAAACTTTTACTCCAAGTGATAAAAGCAGAGTTAAATACGCAACAACAAAATAAAGTTATGTTGACAACAAAACTCGCAAACAACTTAGGATTACCATTAAGTTATGTAACCCAAATGACACTTGCTGATAGCCCTTCTATCGATGCCGTCATGGGAATAGCACAGCAAAGTTTAGCGACAGATGTTCAATCAATAGCTTTATTGAATCGTTTAGACCTAAGAATTGCACTTGAGCGATATGCAATGGCAGAAAGCAAACTGAAATTAGAAATTGCAAAACAATATCCTAATATTACGATTAGCCCTTCCTATACTTATGAGTTTGGAAATAAGGTATGGTCACTAGGTCTGTCTAGCTTGATGACGATTATTAATAAAAATAAATTTGCAATCGCTGAAGCTAATCAACTTCGTGAGGTAGAGGCTGCACAGTTTGAGTCATTACAAAGTAGCGTCATTAACGAGGCACATTCTGCACGCGCTAAGTTGATGCAAACGCAACAATCACTGGCTGACAATAAAAGGCTGTATGCATTACAACAAGAGAATACGAATCGCATGCAAAACCTTTTTAGTGCTGGTGAAATCGATAGGTTGGAGTTAACGATGGCCAAACTTGAAGAGTTGTCGTCAGAAAAAAACTTAGTGAATGCTAGCTTTCAGATGCATTCTGCGATTAGTAATCTCGAAAACACCTTACAACAACCACTCAATGAACAAGGCATTCAATCTAGTACATTGAATGCAGCAAACACCGATTGACTGGTTCTGATATTAAATTTGGCTGTACGATGGAGACATACTGAATGAATCGAAAACTTGCCATAATTATTGGCTTGCAAGCTTTTTTAATCGTCGTGTTGTTTTGGCTTCTAGCCTTTTATGGTAAAGATGAGTTTGAAGCAATGTCAGAGCAATCTGAAGAGGAAATTGAAACAATTAACCGTGTTGCTAACAAAGATGGCGCAACCATCATTAGCATCAGCCCTGCAGCACAAAAACAAAGTGATATATTGACTTCGCCGCTCAAAGCGAGTTCTCATCAAGCAAGTATCAGTACTTACGGTAATGTTGTGAGTATCGACAGCCTGATTGAATTACGTAATCGTTACTTGGCAGTGAAATCTGAAATTGATGTCTTAAAAGCGACGCTCAGCCATGATAAGAGTGAATTTGAACGTCTTAAAGCTTTGAATCAGGATAACAAAAATGTATCTGACAAAGCACTTGCTGGCGCAGCAGCCAATACCAAATCTGACGAGACAAAAATCACAGCGGCAGAATCTAATGCTAAAAACATTTCAGATAGCATTCGCCAATTATGGGGGGACACCTTAGCACAGCATGCGATCAACCCAAAAACAAGTGATTTATTACAAGCGCTGATTTCAAATAAAAGGGTATTAATTCAAACAACCCTACCCTTTGATGCAGCTGAACCAAAACAAAATAGCAGTATTATGATCGCCCCTACAGCTGCGCCATCACATACCATGAGTGCCCAGTATGTTTCACCAGCACCTCTCACCAATTCGACTATTCAAGGAAAAACTTATTTTTATCACGCTGTTACCAATGAGTTACGTGCTGGTATGCAAATCAACGCGACGACTGCGACATCAAGTAAAAAGAGTAACGGTGTAATCGTGCCTAATAATGCAATCATCTGGTATGCCGGAAAACCTTGGGTGTATCAGAAAACAGGGGCTGATCAATTTAGCCGCAAACCTATCCATACCAACATAGAAGTAGATGATGGCTGGTTCTATCAGGGTCATCTCAAGGCCAACGATGAGGTTGTCATCAGTGGTGCTCAGTTACTCCTATCAGAAGAGTTTAAATCACAAATCATGAACGAGAATGATGATTAAGCTAAGATACCAACATTAGCTCAAATAAAAAATAATACAGCCACTTAGCAATGGCACTGATTACAAGGGATTAGCAATGTGCACAACAAGCTCAGTTCAGAGCCATCATCATTTATATTGCTTCCAAGCAAGGCATGAGACTTTAGCATTATGATGCAAGCCCTAGTTCGCTTCTCAATCCGTTTTAGCGGCGTAATTATTGGTTTAGCCACGCTAATTATCGTGTATGGGTTGTTCAGCCTCACGCGCAGCAATCTTGATGTATTTCCTGAGTTCGCACCTACGCAGATTGTGATTCAGACTGAGTCCTCAGGTTTGTCTGCAGAGCTAGTTGAGAGTTTGGTCACGCAACCTATTGAAAACAGCGTAGCAGGGACTGTCGGGATTGAAAGCATGCGTTCTCAATCTATCCCGGGCTTGTCCATCGTCACTATTATCTTTGATGAAACCACTGATATTTATCGCAATCGTCAAGTCATTGCAGAGCGGATTTCAACCTTAAATAACAAACTACCTCAAGGCATTACGCCTAACATCACTCCTCTGACCTCATCAGCCAGCACAGTACTTGGCTTTGGACTCACATCAAAAACACGCAACCTAACAGAAATTCGCACGATGGTGGACTGGACAATTGTGCCCCATTTACTAGCGATTCCTGGCGTAGCTGATGTGAATGTATTTGGTGGCAAAGTTAGGCAGCTACAAGTACAAGTTGACCCTGAAAAAATGATTCGCTACGGCATCTCATTATTACAAGTAGAAGAAGCTGTTAGAAAAGCAACTGGCGTGCGTGGCAGTGGTTATATTGAGAATAAAAACCAGCGGATTGTCATTAATACTGAAGGACAATCGACGACACCAGAAAAACTTGCACTTGTAACCTTGCTCTACAAAAATGGGCAAACCATCAGGCTTGGTGACATTGGTAAGGTGGTGGATGGCGCAGCGCCATCCATAAGTGCGGCGGCCATTAATGAAGAAACTGGTGTATACCTTTCAGTTCAAGGTCAGCTGGGCGCGAATACGCACGGGGTTACACGAGACATTGAACGTGCGCTAAAGGAACTTGAACCCAACTTAGTCGCCGAACACATTACGCTACACAAAGGGTTATTCAGACCAGCTAACTTTATTGAAGTAGCGGTAGATGGTGTACGCACCGACATTTTAATTGGCTCAGTATTGGTGATTACCATACTGTTTTTATTCTTATTTAATGTACGCACTGCATTTATCTCAGCAACGGCAATTCCGTTGTCACTATTAACGGCAATTGTTGTCATGAGCTATTTTAATATCGGCTTAAACATTATGGTCTTAGGCGGCCTCGCGATTGCACTTGGCGAAGTAGTAGATGATGCAATTATTGACACTGAAAATATTTTTAGACGACTACGTGAGAATCGCCTACTTGACCATCCCTTACCCACTTATCAAGTTGTATTCAATGCATCGATGGAAGTTCGCAACTCTGTGGTCTATGCAACCTTTATTGTCGCATTAGTTTTTTTACCATTACTCACATTAGGCGGGGTCGCTGGGAAACTGTTCGCTCCCCTTGGTGTCGCTTATATTGCAGCAATCATGGCATCTCTTTTTGTAGCACTGACGCTCACTCCTGCTTTATGCTACATGATGTTAGGCAATGCCTCGCTAGATGACAAAGATCCGCCACTGATTCATGCAATCAAAAAAATATATGTAAAAGCGCTGGTAAAGATTGATGCGCATTACAAAATGATTATCGTCACGAGCTTCGTTTTAATCGCGATAGGCTTGGGCACTCTCCCCTTATTTAAAAGTCAATTCATACCTGCACTGCATGAAGGCCATTACATCATGCATATGACCGCCGTCCCGGGCACTTCTGAACAGGAGTCGTTACGTATTGGTAAAAAAGTATCAGCGATCATTCGTAAGATTGAGGGGGTAAAGTCCGTCACTCAATGGGTAGGTCGCGCCCCTAACGGCGCCGATACTTTTGGTACTCATTATAGTGAGTTTGAAATTGAGATTGGCGCTATTTCAGGGAAGGAGCAACGTCGCATCCTGTCTGAAATTAGAGAAGAGCTTTCTGGTGAAGAGATTGATCGTGATGGTGATGGTATTGCAGAAACTGGTTTTGTGGGCGTCAACTTTGCAATTAACACCTTCTTAACGGAACGTATCGAAGAAACAATCTCTGGTTACGCTGCATCTACGGTAATCAATGTGTATGGTCAAAATCTAGATACGCTCGACAGTGACGCCAATAATATTGCAAAAATTTTAAATGATATTCAAGGTGCTGCAGACGTTACTGTACAGTCACCACCAGGCACTCCACAGCTTGTTGTACGTTTACGACCCGAGAAAATGGCACAGCTTGGCTTATATCCTACCGATGTTTTAGATAACATTCGTGCAGCCTATGAGGGTGTGCCAATTACACAAGTGTATGAAGGTAATCGAGTCATTGGTGTAAGCGTCGTATTAGACTTAGAAGCAAAAGATGATGTACAAGAGGCCGGCAATCTCCCGCTTTTTAATGCCGAAGGTAAACTATTCAGATTACGTGATGTTGCAGAAATTGTGCAAGAAAATGGGCGCTCTAAAATACTGCATGCTGGTGCTAAGCGCATTCAAACGGTCACTGCAAATGTAATTGGTCGAGATATTGATTCATTTACTAGTGAACTTAAAAGTAGATTAAATACAGAACTGACGCTATCTCAAGGCACTTACTTGGAATTTACTGGCGCTGCTGAGGCTAACGCCAAATCAAGGGAAAGGCTGATTCTACAATCTGCGTTAGCTGGAGTTAGTGTGTTTTTAATGCTATACATCGCATTTGGGCGATTACGAAACTTACTACTCACCTTTATCAATTTACCTTTCGCACTGATTGGTGGTGTATTGGCCGTCATGTTCACAGGTGGATGGATTTCACTAGGCTCGCTAGTCGGCTTTGTTACGTTATTTGGCATTACTTTACGCAACTCAATTATGATGGTGTCACACTTTCAGCACCTAGTGGATAAAGAAAACTGTGTATGGGGATTAGAAACCTGCATCCGTGGTGCTTCTGAGCGCTTGCCTTCCATTTTAATGACCGCATTAGTCACTGCTATTGGTCTTTTACCATTGGCCGTTGGTAGCGGGCAGCCAGGACGCGAGATTGAAGGGCCAATGGCCACAATTATTGTGGGTGGATTAGTTACATCCACGATACTCAATTTGCTGATACTACCAACAATAATGCTACATTTCGGAAAGTTTGAACGTAATCAACAGGATTAAATACTACTTATCTTCATATTTAATATATTTAAATCTAGCATCTTCATTAGGTGTGCCAGTCAAAGCACCGCCCTCTTTGGCTGGCTGCCACGCAATGACCGCTTCAATTTTCTTAGCCAACTCAAAGTCTTTTTCGGTAATGCCTTTAGCATCATGAGTGCATAACTTCACAATCACAAACGCATATGAAACAGCTAAGTCTGGATGATGCCATGCCGCTTCTGCCAAATGTCCAACAGTATTCACCACCATTAATGTAGCCTTCCAGCCACTGGTTTTATATTTACGTCTTATCCAACCACTTTCTAAATACCAATGCGGTAGTTCTTTGGATAATCTAGTCTCAATTTCTTGCTCAGAAAGTATTGGATAAGAAGACATCATGAATCTTTCTTTTAAATGAAAAACTTAAAGATTGATAAGTAATATATTTTCTGTAGCAACATTCTGATCATCCATACGACGCTTACTGAGTATTGGTTCAACTGCATCATAATTTGATTTATGTACTAAGTAAGTTTGGAAGTGTTGGGCTAGGCAATAATCACCAAACGCCTCATCAACCAAAGTATCGTTGACTAAGGTTTGTAATAACACCGATGTTGAATTGGCATAAGCACTCAATGGCTTAGACTTCACCAAGAACAACCGATCTGCACCAATTTTCCTTGCTAACCAAGCACTTAAGCTATCAGACGTTACTTGCCAATTTTTAGAAATAGCATCATCAGCTAACACCATTTTACTAGGTAGCCAGACAATCGCACGATGCTGCCAGCCACGTTCAGCAATCTCTAATTCGCTACTAGCTGTGACCAGTTGATTGTTCATTCCTGTCAACAGTAATCCAAACTGATCCATCGCTAATAAAGCTAAGTGATGTGCAATCGTGTCATCTACGCCAGTACGATGCTGTGCCTCACGCACTGCATCGGCAAACACACTTCCACCCGGCACAATAATCACTTTGCCATCGCTGATTTTAACCAGCATATCTAGCCAACGTGGTAGCTCGGGAGAACCCAACAAACTACCACCTAATTTAACAACCCACATAAACTACCCCTTGATTTAAAACTAGGGCTTACCGTTAATCGGCCTTGTGACTAAAAGACGCCATTACTTTCAACATACTAGAGGCTTTATCCCAAGTTTCCACATACTCTTTCTCCACTTCTGAGTCTGCAACAATACCACCGCCAGCATAAAAACTAATTTCACCATCACCGTTTTTGTTTGCCAAATAGACAGCCGTACGTATCGCAATATTCGTATCCATATTGCCATCAAACCCAATATAGCCAATAGCACCGCAATAAACACCACGTCGATGTGGTTCTAGCTCTTCAATAATTTGCATAGATCGTAACTTTGGAGCACCAGTAATAGAGCCCCCAGGGAAGCAACCGCGCAACAAATCGATTGCTGTTTTATGAGCCTGCAACTCACCCGTGACAATACTCACCAAATGATGCACGTTTGCAAAACTCTGCAACTGAAAAAGCTTATTTGCTTTGACCGAACCAGTCACACAGTTTTTACTGATGTCATTGCGTAGCAAATCTACAATCATCAGATTTTCTGCTCGGTCCTTCAAACTTTCCTGCAATTCTTTTGCATATTGTGCATCAAGCTTGGCATCATCAGCACGCGGTCTAGTGCCTTTAATTGGCCGCGTTTCCACATGTCCATCGACTACTTGTAGAAATCGCTCTGGAGAGCCGGAAATCACATGCATATCACCAAAATTCATATATGCCATAAAAGGTGCAGGGCTAACCGCTCTCAACTTCTGATAAAAAGTCCATGCATCACCTCGCGCGGTAGCTGAGAATCGCTGTGCTAGATTCACTTGATAGCAATCGCCCTCGTGTATATAAGTTTGAATCGCATTAAACGAGGCAGCATAGGCACCTTTATCCATATTTGAATGTACAGCAGAGGTCACTTCAAATTGGGCTGGTTGCACAGCGACTAAGTCATTCGTTGAATCAAATAATGCACACAGTGACAACCACTCGTCATGGGTTTGAAAATCAAACCCGTTTGAAACTAAACATGCAGTCTTGTTACGATGGTCAACTACGACAGCCCAATCATATATACCAATCTGCATCTGTGGGACCAGTCCATCATCTGCGGAAGTATTTTCTAACCTTTCTAGCCGCCTGGCTAAATCATAGCCAAAATAACCAACCGCACCGCCTGTAAATGGCCACGCAGATTTAGTTGCTCGTAGCGGTGCTAAAGCCTCGTTCACCAGCTTAAATGGATCTTCAACCGATATAGATTTTTGATCATGCTTCACCACTACTGTATGCTGTGCATTAGTAGAGAATGTCATAAACGGCTTCGCAACTAAAATGTCATAATGACCATATTGGCTACCCGCTCTACCCGTCAAAGGATTTTGTAACTGCCCACTATCTAAGAACATCGCCCATGGCATATGTGCGATACGTGCAAAATAATGCGCACTATCAGCCTGATATTGCAATTGATACTGTAAAAAACTCATCTAGACAACCCTAGCGAAGCGACTGCAAATGCTGGAAAACAAACCTTTGCCATATTTTTAATCAATATACTTTCTGCAGAAATAAAATCACTTACTGAACGATATTGGATGCCTAATTGCTGAGCTAGTGACTCTGTTAAAAACTCCCCAGCACCTGCACCAATCAATTGAAGGCTAGTATTGCTATATTGCTCAGATGACAACTTTGTCAATATAGCTTGCCGCACAAGGTTAAGCTGCGCATGTTTAAACGCATTAGCAAGTTTTACCCAAGCGCTTAAAGGTGCCTCTTCTGCATCCCATCCTATCATTCTTGCAATGCGGCGTGCACTGGATGCAACACTCTTATCAGCGCCATCTGCGGTATCTGCCATATTGTCGCTAAGACTTAAATCGCCTGTTAATGTGTAAACATCACCTGTAGTAGCAAAATGCTCTGCCGCGATATTCACCAATCGCCCAGAAAATGGAATTTTTTGAGCTAAAGCCATCAATGGCGTACGTACTACCCCAGTATAAACCAACTCATCAAACTGCATGCGTGCGGCATCCGTGAGACCTTGCACCTGAGACCTACCATCACAGACCAAGGCAATATCGGTCGTTGTACTGCCGATGTCAATAAAAATCGCCTGAGGTACTTTTTTAGCCAAGAAATGAACGCTCGCCAACCAATTCATCGATGCAATATCGCTCGTCACTTGTTTTACTGTATCAATACCAACAAATCCTTTATCACCAGCAAAAAACTCAATCACTACTTCATGCTTAGCCATACTGAGTTTACGCTGCATTGTCTGCGAAATTTGTAAAACACCTGTGTTGCGGTCTGGAAATATATCAGCAAGCTCACCTGTCATAGTCACGGCATGAGAATCGGCATGCATCTCTAACAAAACACAATCTATTGCAGACTCTAACTCCCCTAACCCTTTCCACAAAGGGCAATAAACTTGCTTTGCATCTAGAACCTGTCCTTGATCATTGATTAACACTGCCTTGAGATGCGCGCCACCTACATCCCAACCAATCATACGTTTTTGACTCATAGTTTAATATCAACCTGCTTTTTAGCTAGATTCGGCACAAAGAACTTATCATTTAATACACAATCCAAAATCAACTTAGCAGGATTATAATCTAACGCTTGTTCCAACCCTACATAGCTTGTGGTCAAGCGGGGGTTAATTTCCACCACATAAATTTTACTTTCATTGTCAGTGTCTATAATCACATCCACACCAATATAGCCAAGTGCATCTGGCAACATCTTAGCAATTTTCCTCGCGATGGTTTCAAAACGTTGCCAATAGGTGGACATACCATTAATCGTAATGCCTGTTAATTTGAAATGGCAACCATCATGCTCGATATGTTGCTCATTACAACTGAGCAACCAAGCCTTCCCATTACGGCACAACATAGAAAAGCTGGCAGCCACCCCGGCTTGATAGGGCTGAGCTAAATAGCTGAGATATCGCTCATCCTGAGCAATCCAAACTTTTAAATCATCTAATGAAGCAAATAGCCGAATCCCCTCACAACCAGCACCGTCCTCTGGCTTAGCTACCCACTGCTTGATATCATGCGCGTTTGGAACTTGATATTTGTCTTGCATGAGGTCCTCACCTGCATAGACAGGCAAAGTATAAATATTCGCTTGCTGCAATGCTTCACAACATAAAGTTTTACTGGTGCCAATTAGCATAGAGTCAAAACCGCAACCCAAAAATAGCGTGCCTTTTTCATGTCTCGCATAGCACAATTCACTAAGTTCAAGCAAAACGCCGTTGGTTTCTGGTGCAATTAACCACACCAACTCGACGGTTGCTAGTGCTTCAGAAAACACATGATGAAACTGTCCAGTGCCTACTTCAATGCTGTGACTTGCCAGTGGAGATGGCGCAAGCCTAGCATCATGTAGGGTCACGATTTCAAATTGACTCATCTCAGCTAGATGGTTTAACAAAGCATCCCGCATTAGCGATCCCTCATTCACCAATGACTCTGGCAGAGCCTCTGCACTCAAACCTCCGCTAGTAATAAACTCACAAACTAATATTTTTTTTAATGATTCGATGATCAAATTTCCTCTTTAATTGCATCATATGGCAAATTGCTTGCGTAGAATATACTTTAGACCATAACGCTAGACCCAAGTCTCAAGCCAAGACACTCACAAGCTGAGATAATGCAGCTTAGACACAGCTATTTATAACCACTGAAAGTGTAGGCTAACATTCAAGTTAAACAAAGTGACTAATGATAAAAATGCTGAAAAAATATACTAACTATTACTCTTCTTGAGATACTGATGCAGATAATTCCAGTCATTGACGTATTGAACAACGTAGTCGTTCATGCAAAGAAAGGTGATCGTCAACATTACAAGGCAATTGCCTCACAACTTACACCGTCGAGCAATCCGCTAGATATTGTTAATGCGCTACTGATGCTCCACCCTTTCGAGCAACTATATATCGCAGATCTGAATGCGATACAGAAGCTAAGCAACCCTAATGCGGCCTCACAATGCAACAACTTTAACCTCATTGAGTCAATTGTGCATCATTACCCCAGTCTAACTATTTGGGTGGATGCCGGTATCAGTAATATGGCAGAATTTACATTATGGTCATCACTCAATGTAAAACTCATTCTGGGCAGTGAAAACTATTCAAGCATTGAGCAATATACAACCTCATATCCGTTAGGTAACACTCAACACATTCTATCGCTTGATTTTATGCCGAATGGCTACCAAGGGCCATTAGCACTGTTAGAGAACACAAAATACTGGCCGCAAGAGGTCATCATCATGTCACTTGCGCATGTGGGTACTAATCAAGGTACAGATATACAATTACTCACCAAAATAAAACAGAACGCCAGCACCTTCAAGTTGTATGCAGCGGGAGGAGTTCGTGGAGTCGAAGATTTGTATACTTTACAATCTATAGGTATTCATGGTGCACTCATTGCCACAGCATTACACGATAAGCGATTATCGCACGAACAATTATCTTCACTTCGACAATAAAAAAGCCCGACTAGTCGGGCTTTTTTACAACTAAACTGTTTGACAGCTAGATTCGTTCAGCTTGCAACTATTCCAAGTTGGCATGAATAGCGCGCATACCTTCTTCAGTCAAACCTTTTGCAAAAATCAAATCAGCAATCGTAGCTTCTAAGAAAATTAGTGTTGAAAGTTCAAACTGTGAACCCATTGGCATACCATTCGTCAATGGGAAGCTACTGTCATTACCGATTTGAATCGTTAAATCAGCTGCATCAGCCATAGGTGAAGCTTTCTTCATAGAAATCACCACTAATTTAGCACCTACTGATTTTGCCTTTTTAACAAATGGCAATAAAGTTTCTGTACCACCAGAACCTGAAACCAAAATCAGCAAATCACCCGCTTTAATCGCTGGTGTTACCACTTCACCGATCATGCTTACGTTGTAACCAGCGTGTACTAAGCGCATTGCAAAGAAACGTGATACTAACAATGAGCGGCCAGCACCACCGATAAATGTACGGCCTGCACCTTCAACTAACTTTAAAAGCTCAGCTGATTTAGAATTGTCTGTTTCAGCCAAGATACTCGTTAACTTGTCTAAAATTAATTTTTGACTACTACTCATGATATTTCCTTATCGAATCAATGATTTTAATGAACACATAAAATATCAAAAAAAATCCCGACCCATTACTGAGTCAGGATTTTTTAATCGTTCATTTCAATAAAAAACTTATTGAAAATAGGTTAAATTAACCGTGAACGATAGCTGTGATTTCAGCAGCAGCAGCAGCAGGATCAGCAGCGCCGTAGATTGCAGCACCAGCAACGATGATTGTTGCGCCAGCATCTTTAACTTGTTTAGCTGTAGCAGCTTTAACGCCACCAGCAACTGAGATTTCAACGCCTAGGTTCAAAGCAGCAACCAATGCTAAGTCAGCAAATGGTGTTTGACCAGCAGCTTGTTGGTCTAAACCAGTGTGCACGCCAATGATGTGTGCGCCAGCAGCAGCAGCAGCTTTAGTAACTGCAGCTTTGTCAGCAACGTTGATCAAATCAATTTGTGCTTTTTTGCCGTATTTGTTAGCAGCATCAATTACACCTTTGATTGTACCCATATCAGAAATACCTAATACAGTAACGATGTCAGCACCAGCTTTGTAGAATGGCTCAGCTTCGTAGAAACCAGCGTCAGCTGTTTTCAAGTCAACTAAGATTTTGTTGTTTGGGAATTTAGCACGTAATGTTTCAAGCAGTTTGATACCGTTGTGCTTGATGCATGGTGTACCGATTTCAAGAATATCCACGTGTGGAGCAACTGTAGTTGCTAATGCAACTGTTGCGTCGAAATCTAATGAATCTAATGCCATTTGGGTTAAAGCCATGGTGTTTCTCCGTTTAATAATTTTAAGAATTACAATTTATTGCTATTTTGCGAAACTCGTCCCACATCACACTTAACTAACATTCGCAATTTACTACGAGATACTCAACTAAGGTTGACTGTGTTTCGACTTTCACTAGTTCGAATTTAAGTGCCTAAATTCGGCCTCATAAAAAACTGGACACTTATGTTAAATGCCCAGCCGAATTATGTCAATTCTAAAGCGACATGATTACGCTTTAATTACAAAATTAATACCAAAGTATTAAAGTTTTTCGCTTAATGCTGCTTCAAGTTTGTTTTGATCAACTACAAAACCACGAATACCTTCAGCAAGTTTTTCTGTTGCCATTGGATCTTGGTTTAATTCAAAGCGGAACTCAGCTTCAGTCATTTTTGCTGGAGGTGTTTTAGTCGCGCCAGTATCTTTCAACACTTGAGTCAATGTACCTTCAGTAGCTGCTAGGTCTTGCAACAAGTTTGGTGAAACTGTCAAACGATCGCAACCAGCCAAAGCAATTAGCTCGCCAGTGTTACGGAATGAAGCACCCATTACCACTGTTTTGTAGCCATGCTCTTTGTAGTATTGGTAGATAGCGCGCACTGAAACCACACCTGGATCTGTTTCTTGTGTGTATTCTGTTGTTGGGTTTTTAGCTTTATACCAGTCTAAGATACGGCCAACGAATGGTGAAATCAAGAATACACCAGCTTCAGCACAAGCACGCGCTTGGCCAAAACCAAATAACAATGTTAAGTTACATTGGATGCCTTCTTTTTCTAAGATTTCACCAGCTTTAATGCCTTCCCATGTTGATGCTAATTTAATCAACACGCGATCTTTGCTGATGCCTGCATCTTCGTAAAGCTTGATTAACTTACGGCCTTTAGCAACCATTGCATCTAAATTGAAAGATAAACGTGCATCAACTTCTGTTGAAATGCGACCTGGCACTTCTTTAGTGATTTCTGTACCAATCAATACTGCTAATTTGTCAGCAGCGTTGTCAATTTGTTCAGCCTTAGTGCCGCCTTGTGCTTTTGCGTATGCAATAGCAGCTTCAATTAAAGGTGCGTATTGTGGCAATTGGCTTGCTTTTAGCACTAATGATGGGTTTGTTGTTGCATCAACAGGCTTAACTGCCTTGATCGCTTCAACATCACCAGTATCTGCCACGATAGTGGTCATAGTTTTTAATTGGTCTAATAAAGTAGCCATTACATGCCTCCGTAAAATTATCTGAATACAACAGTCTTATACAAAATCAAGTGCAAGATTATATCTTAAAAGTGGTGATGTTAAAAACTATATGGTGTCATTAAATGGCGATACATGATGCTTTCTTCGATCGCTCTCAACTGGACTATCACTTTTACGGCGCTCTATAGGTAGTGAAATGATGAAAGTTGCTCCAGCCTCCTCTTCACTGTGAACAGCAACACTACCCCGATGCTTTTTGATGGTCACATTCACAAAATACAAGCCTAGACCACTACCCTCCTGTGCCTGATGCTCACCTTCTGCGCGACTAAATCGTCTAAATACTTTTGTGATTTTCTTTGCAGGTATTCCAGGTCCCTGATCGATCACTTTCAAAATAATCGATTGCGTATCACTTTTTAAGATTACGTTTATCTCACTTCGTTCTGGTGAGTATTTAACAGCATTCAATAAAATATTAGAAATTGCTCTCAAGAGCAAACCAAAGTCACCTCTTACCCATACACACTCTTCAGGAAAGTCTGTGAGTATCTTGAGCTGCTTAGCCATCGATATTTCATATACATCATCAATCGCCTGTTGCGTCAGACTAACAATATCTAACTCATGAAATCTATTCACATTTGCCATTTCAGCACGGGACGCCTGTAAAAACCCTTCCGCCATACTATGTGCACGGACGAGCATTTTGCTCATACGCTCGGAGTATTTATTAGCCTCAAACTTATCTAGCAGCATCATTGCTGCGCCAAGAGGCGCCCGGATATCATGTGAAATAAACGCTAGAGTATCATTTCTACTTTTGTGCAAATTGCGCAAGTGCTGTGCGGTCAAATTTACCTTCAGGATTCTCGACTCTAAAGGATCTACATTACCCCCATCCACATTATCTTCAGTCACCATACCTAAGGCTGATAACTCATCACGTAATCTTTGTAACTCTCGATCTAAAGATAATTGTGCTGAATTAAGCTTGCGCCAACTCCAGATTGGATATGCTAACAATATCGCGATTAAGGCTCCCGACGTAGGAACCCAAATACCCCACCAGTGAACGATAGAGAGTGAAAGCAAGATAATCACAATCAAGTATATTGCAATCAATAGCACAGACTTCAACGGAGGAAGTCTAGACAGCCATAATAGCGGTAATATCGCTAATAATGCACACAACAAACTGACAATCCACTTTGGCGCATCCACCACCAATGATGAACTTTGCATCGTGGCAATCGCATTCGCTTGAAATTCAATCATTGACATTGGTTCCGAATCGCTTGAAACAGGCGTGAGTAATACATCTCCTACCCCCTGTGCTGTGACACCGATCAATGCAACTTTATCTTTAAAAAATCCTGATGAATATTTATTAGCCAGCACATCAACATAAGAAATTTGATGAAAGTGCCCAGGTGCTCCGAAGAAATTAATTTTACGCGGCGAGTTAGAAATCAAGCGTTGCGCTTCATAGCCACTACTAGGGTTAACACTGGGCTTAGCAAAATGAATAGTAGGTGGAATAATATTCATATTAGCAGGCAATAAATTAGCCACTTGCAATATGGCCTGTGAAAAGTGCGGCAACCCTAGTGCGGGTGAGCCACCTACTGACAAGCCCTCCCACAAATAAAGATTACGGGCTACGCCATCAGCATCTAACGAAACATGTAAACGGCCTAAGCCTGCTACTGCTGAAGCCAACAATGGAGTTGGGAAGATTTGTTTGACAGACGCCCCCACATAAGGCGCCTCAAGCAAAACAGGCAGTACAATATTTCCTGCTCGCTGAATTGCTTCGGCAAAGGCATAGTCGACTTCTGTAGCATCACGCTCTGGATCGGAGAAAGTGATACCGAATCCAATTGCTTTTGGTTTTTCGTTAATTAAATGATTAATAAGCTCAGTATGGAACCTTCTAGACCAAGGCCAGCTCCCAATCGCTTCTATACTTCTCTCATCGATTGCAACAATGACGATATTATCTGGTGCGCGCTTGAAACTAAAGTGCCGTCCTAAATCATAATATAAATGATCAAATCGGACCAACACCTCACTAATCCCCACCACGCAGGCGATTAAGGCAAGTGCAATTGCTGTAAAGAGCTTGTCATTCATTTGCATTAGTGACTTACAACAGTGATACGAGTAGATTGCTGCAGTTCTAGCTCATAGGAGTGCTGGGATAATGCAAATATCCAACAGTAGAAATATTCTATTTTTTTTGTCATCATGCAAGTTAATTTTCAAACGGGAAGTGGTGAACAAAATACCATGAACATCGTTAAAATTGCGCTACAAAAGCAGCGCAGACATGTTAAATTTTGTAAACTAATTGCCGCTGATAATTGCAATTCACTAGCAATTGCGTTCTAACCGATAACCCTGCTGATATATTGATGTTAGCTTCCAGCCATATTCTGGCATAAGCTTTAGTTTTGATCGTAAATGACTAATATGCACATCCACTTTACGTGTCTCCACATCAGAACTGGTACCCCACACCACGTTCATCAAATGCACTCTTGATAATAAAGCGCCTTCATTCTTCAAGAAATATAATGCCAAATCAAACTCTTTATCTGTTAGCTTAACCTCTTCCCCAGCAAGTGTTACAACTCTTAACTTCACATCAAATTTCAATGCATCAAACTCGTAACTAGTCTCATCCAAAAGCTGATTCGATGTACGTCTAAGCAGCGCATTAATGCGCGCCATCAGCAAAGGACGACTGGCTGGTTTAACAACATAATCGTCGGCCCCTGCCTCAATCACGCGAACAATATCTTGCTCCTCAGATCTACCTGTAAAAAAGATAATTGGAGGTAACTTATTGGCTCTAAGCTTAATGCTAACCATCACATCGGGCCCCTCCATATCTGGCAACGCCCAGTCGAATATACATAAATCATATTGCTCATGTGGAAATCTGCGCAAAAAATCTATGCCGGTTTTAAAATGATCGACCTCAAAGTTAGCCTCCTGTAGCCACTCAATCAATATTTCGGCAAATGCTAGGTCATCTTCCAACAGCGCTATTTTCATTTATATTTTTTATTCCAAATTGTTAACGCCCATTGCCTAGATACTCTGAATATCTGAAGCACTTAATCATACTTAAAACGTATATTTTGAAGCGATACCAATCAATAGCTAAATTGAACGTATGCACCGCAATAATAATGTTTATGTCATCAACACCAAGTGACTTGCCAACAGAGTTGCTACCGTCAAATCAGCACTTGTTCCTGGATTAATTTTTCTTGCTTTAAGTGACGCATCCCATTCAAGCAAGCGTTTCTGCATTAATTTAGGATTGTGTGCATCCCAATAGTCAGATTCAAGTTCTTTAGCCTCTTGCATTAGAGTATTCGCAATTTCTACACCATGCTTGCGTTGTACGTGGGTGTCGGCATACTGAGTTAAAAATCCCAAATACAATCCAGTTGTTGCCCACGCCGGATTTTCCCATTTAAATAAAGCATCCGCATATAAATTAACACCAAAACTCACTACATCTTGGAATGAATTAGCATATTGCCAAGCAATACGGTCTTTATCTTGTGCTGAACGCATCATTTCAAGCAAATTAACTTGTGGTGCCTCATGCACATCATGCTGATTAGACACTCCCAAACCACCTGGATTAGCCAAAACAATGGCTTTAGCAACTAGAGTGGCATCACTTATGCTTAACTGATCTAATGTTCGATTCAATTGACTCCATAAAGACTGGCCTTCTGACAAACTCAATGCAGCTTGCATTAGTGGCGCGCATAACAAAAGCATCCCTAAGTTAGTATTTTGCCCAACTGCATTTTTTGTGGCCTCTACTGAGTAAAACACACGCTCACCGACAGAGAGCCCTACTCTAGCAATAGGGTCTGCGGTTACATCAGCACTTTGAATAAAGTCCTGGATCGTCATACCGTGTCCATCTGAAAATGCATGCACGTTACCTGGCTTTAACGCCTGTAACTCCCCCATACATGAGTTTTTATAGGCTAGCGCTAATTGATCTTGCGTTAACCTACCAGCTGTATCTGTCGTGTTAGTTATACCTGTCATCGCTCAAGACATTCAATCAATTTTTCGCAAAAAATCGTCGACCAATACTTCAGCAATATTAAAATCGGTAACGCTCTGAAGACCTCGCCAAGCAGGAATACTATTCACTTCCAGCACAAAATACTCACCAGTGACAGCCTGAATGACATCCACGCCGCAATAATCTATATCAACAGCCTTAGCTGCTTTCAAGGCAATCTCTATCATTGCATCATTGGCTTGCACGGCCTCACAGCGCCCACCAGCAGCAACATTATTGACAAAACCACTACCATGCCTTCGCATGGTTGAAATCACTCTACCCGCCACCACAAATACGCGATAGTCATGCGGTGCATCTGCCGTTTCAATAAATTCTTGGAAGTAGTAAACACCATCTACATATTGTTGCATCGGCACAGGCAATGTCTCTTGAACACTGAGTTGACGCACGCCTTGACCCTGAGATCCAAAAAGCGGCTTTAATACTAGCTGTTGATTATTTTTCTGAGCCTGCTCCCGCACCATCGCTGCTTGCGATCTAGATTCGCAAGCCCAAGTAGCTGGTGTCATCACATCATGCTCACGCAACAAAAAACTCGTCATCGCTTTATCAACAGTGCGTTCAATTGCGCGCACTTGGTTGTAAATACGAACGCCTTGCATCGTAAGCATATGCAACACATTTAAACGAGTAATTACCTGAGGTAAAGTACCGCCAGCCACTCCACGCACAAATGCAGCTGGCGGATTAATATCGAAATGTGGAATCTCGATATGTGGACGCTGTTGCGCTAAATTAATTACGCAATCTTGCAGAGATACGAACGTGGTTTCGACACCCCGTTTTGCAAATGCAAGCTTTAGCTGGTTGCCCTGCCAACCAGCATCATCGGTAAAAATAGGTATTTTCAAATGAACAATTGATTAAAAATTAAACTAACTCAGGGCTTAAAGACAGGGCTTAATTCAAGATTCTTAACGAAATGATAAATTAATTAAATCTGCATTTAATTGACCAGCTTCAAATACATTACCTGTGTCAATGTTAGTCACAGCCACTTTAGCTGGGCTAAATAGCATTGGGTCAATTTTGTAAAAATCCATGTCGTAGAATTTAAATACTTCAGCAAAAGTTTTACCGTAGTCTTTAGAAGCGCTACTCGGTAATTCTTGCGCCAATTTAGCGGCTGCAGCATCATCACCTTTCACTTGCAGGCTCACAAAGCCGCCAAATAAAATAGCATCATTAGTACGACCCATACCGGTCATAAAATCATTTGCTACTGGTGGCAACACAGCCAAACCCGTTCCACTCACAATGTTTTCAAGCGGAAAATGTAAAGTATGTGCTTTATGCAAAGCTACTTCTAATACTCGACCTACAATTTGGACTACACCAGCAATACTTGTTGTTGGCGTTAAGATGATAGTTAGCTGCTCTGGTGACATTTTAGTATCACGCAATATTTTTTCGATGACTTCAACAGGTGGCACTTTATCTGTCTCTAACACGATACAAGTGCTGGTGCCACTATCTGCATACTCAAGCTCTTTAAACAGGTCTTCACGTTGTGCCAATGCACGCGCTGGACCAGACCCTAATGAAAAGAATTTTTCATGGCTTAACGCCCAGCCTGCATATTGACTAGCCAAGCACGCAAACACAGGTTGTGTTGAAGTGACTGCAATTGCATCATGCCAATCTGCGAAACGGTCGTCAGCCTGCAGGCTAACCACACCTAAACCACCCATACAGATTTCAGCAATTAAACGACCAGCCTCGGCACAACCAGGAGACTGGATACCTGCATCGATGATCGTACAGCCAGAGGCGTGTTTAGATACCCCAACATGTAAAGTATCCGCCTGCTCTATTAGTCTTTTTACTAATGGAGCACTAAGCTGATTAACACTAGGTTGAGTTGCCAACGTTTGTGGTGAAGTGGTATTTTGCATTTTTTTCCTTTGCACTACTCACTTGCCTCATGGAAGCAAGGTTTTTTAATGAGAAGATTGTAATAAATTTTTAATCTGCTGCACTCTAGTCAGCACTTCTTTTTTTGCTGCATCTGCACTATCAGCATACGCAATCACACTGCAAACTGGAGCGCCAGCAATTATCTTTAATGGCCTATCTAATTGGATAGGCGTATCTGTCACCCAACTAGGCCAATCTATTCCTAGCATTAAGGTTACATCAATATCTGCATATACAACAGCATGTGCCTTAGAGATACTTGATACTATCTCTTGTGACTTATGCCCGATGGCCCCTATCAATCGTTTGGATAAACAAGCCTCAACATGACGATAAAATAACGCCTTTTCTTCATCTGCATACAAATCAACAGTAGCGCTTAATCTGGGGTTGATTTCCAACACATACACTTGCTCTGCACTTTGTACTTCCGGACATATTTCTTCCGCACTTTTCACTGTTTGACTGGCGCTTTGTACTATAGCATCCAGACTATTCAGACCAACCAAGCCAAATGCAACTGTAAGCTGCTGTGCTGCACTTAACAATTGCTGCTTTACACTGACAGATAAATCAGCATGACTAACTGCGCCACCGTAGCGAAATGGAGTCTGCGCATTCGCGCTCAACCACTGCTCATTAAATCCTACAACCTCAACTTCATTACCATTAGTGATAAACAACAATGAAACAGGTAACCCTTCCATTACATTTTGGAAGTAGTGATTCTCTGATAAATGATTTTGTATCGACTGTGCAGGTTTGATATGTACGCCACCGCAACCACCAGAGAACTTTTGTACATATAAGCTTAGATCAACATTCGCTGGTAATTGATCAAAAGTTCTAGGGTGCTTGATATTCAATTTTTGCATGGTAGCAAAAAAAATACTGGCACTTTTCACTGCAGCTAAACTGACTGAAGTGTTGCCTATTACAGGAATTAACTCAGCAATTTTTTGCAGCAAATGAGGCTGCGCTTCAAACCCACTCCCATATACCAAGCCAATAAACTTGCCTAGCCCCATCTCTTCTTTATCTAGGTGATGGAGCGTTTGCAATAAATCATCAGCGAGAAATCCAAGCTCATCACAACGAACAGTTAGCGCTTTTTCTGCCAAGGCAACAGTCTGCTCATCGGAAAATGTATCAATAGCAACAACATTATATCCAGCGTTGACTGCCGCCTCAACAAAGGGGCGCGCTGATTGGGCAACAATTAAGAGTGAACTTTTAATAACTCACGCGCCAATTTAAACGCCGCAGCAAATTCCAAATACTTAGGTTTTTCAAATGGCTGATCTGTTGGCATCATTTGTTTAAGCAATTGATGCTGTGTGTTGTACTTCAACTGACCGACAGCAATTGCACCGATACCGTAAATATTAGTACCTTCGATCTTAACACCATCGTCACTTACATTAACACCTTGCACACCAAGTGGCGCAACTGCATTAACATCAGCAACAACTTTTAGATTTTTTGCAAGTGCCAACTGCTCTTTGCTAATCACTTGTATTCCAGCAGCAGCTGAGCAAATCACGATATCAGACTGAGCAAGAATCTCCTCTTTTTTAGCCTCTGTTGTACCGTCCACCACTTTCATACTCACTTGGTATTTTTCGTTCCAAGCGGCAGCCTTAGGCTCAACCGAAGCTACTGAACTATGCGCAACCATCTGCACATTAGCACCTTGCTGCGCTGCAATAATTGATGCACAACTTCCAACTGGGCCTGTAGAACCAAATACGCTTAATGTTTTACCGCTCAAGCTCTCACCAAAGTTTTCTTTAAGATGAGCTTCTACTTTTGCAATCATCGCAGCTGCGGTAGTAAAGGCACCTGATGGGTCAGCAAACACAGAGCAGGCGAAAGGTGCGAACATCGCCTTCTTGGCAGCAGTCAACATATCCATCGCCAAATCGATATCACGACCACCGATAAAAATGCCTTCACGTTTCACGCCAGAGAGACCTCGTGAGAAAATTGCATCTTGTGTTAGACCTGTTACCTCAGAGAGTTCAACATTCGTATACGGTACAACTTTATCAAAACCGGCGTCAAAAGCCATATTGACATCAAACGGGCTAGCGTTCTTGGCGGCTGTGAATACATGCAAAATGCTGGCTTTTTCCATTGTTACTTTCCTTAAAGGTTGTGTGTTTGTATTAATTTTTTAACCTAACCAATTTAAAAATTATACGGTTATGTCGAATTTATTGAATTTTGCACCATGATTGCATGCACTGCAAATTTTCCATGAAAGCGCATGGTCGGTAAAACTTAATTTTAGCTGTTGCAAATGCATATCTGCTTCATGTCGATTGGCAAATATAGCAAAGCCTGTTGGCCCCCAAGAGCTCTGACCAAAACACTGCGCCCCCATTACTTCCAAGCGCTCGAGCACAGCACTTACCAAATGACTTGCGTAGCGTCCACCTTGAACAGGCAGAAAGTAATCTCCTACATGCTGCTGCAACACCTGAATACTTTGCCCGAAGGCTGATAAATCTCGCTCCACTAACGCTGGCATAGCCTGCATTAATACATGTCGACACAAATGTGCTGCCAAACTTTCTGAAAATGCGGGCAACTCATTAAACGCCACCCTCTCCTGCTCACCATGAATACCAGGCTCAGTTGTATCGAAAACTAGTAATATAGCCCACTCTTCAGGAAAATCATACCTTGCCAGCATCGGCGGTGGCGTTGAATGGGTTGCAGATAGCGCACGACCACCATCAATCAACAAACCACCATAATCAAATGCAGAAATACCAACACCAGAGCGCCTACCTCGCCCTGTCATCGTAGCAATCTGCACCGCACTTAAGTTAAGCTGATACAAATAACTTATCGCAGCACCAGTAGCTAGTGCCATTTGAGTTCCAGAGCCTAAACCTGAGTGCTCAGGCACAGATTGACTAACATTAACTTCAACGGCCTCTGCTATACCCATCGCATTTAAAATTTGTTGCGCAACTGCAGTAACCCTTAAAATCACAGACTCAGGTACGGAGTCTGTGCCAGATACATTCAATACCTTAGATGGCTTTGCACTTAGCACCAAGTTTGGCTCAGCTAGACTCAAGCCAATACTACCGAACTTTCGACCCAAGCCACCATGCAAATCAAAAAAGCCCATATGCAAACGAGCACTGGTTGACACCTCAATACTTGCGGTCATTGATAATGCCCACTAAAGTTAGATTTAGTGAGACAGCCATTAACTAGGCAGTTTTGTACTCTGTAAGATTGCATAATAAATGTATTAATGATGATAATTTAGTTTCCACTCATATTTTAGCTTAGCCTAAGCAATTTTCATAATTCTCAACATGATGCACCAAATATTTAGGGTTAAAGCATATTTAAAAACCAAAGAATTTATTCAATGTGTAGTTTTTCAGGTGACAACCCCAACATAATTAGGCAAAATAAGGGATTACTAAAATAATCTAACGCATTTCATCTCCCTTCGGTTCAAAAGGCTCTTCAACGGAATGAATTTAAGTCTTAAATGAAGCACGAGTATAAAGTTAGAAAATTAATCATTTGTTAGAAACATCTAAGGAACTATCATGTCAGCCCACGTTATTCCATTTGAAAATTTACGCAACGTAGACGTACCTTCAGTCGGCGGTAAGAATGCATCATTAGGCGAAATGATTTCTCAGCTAACTGCAAAAGGTGTAAGAGTCCCTACTGGCTTTGCGACTACAGCAGATGCATATCGTGAGTTTTTAGCGCAAAATGGCTTGGATGCCAAAATCAATGCTGAACTTGATAAATTAAACGTCGATGACACACAAGCGTTGGCAATTTGCGGCAAGCAAGTACGCGAGTGGATTATGGCAGCACCATTTCCAGCAGCTTTAGAAAAAGCAATTGCTGAAAACTATGAAATCTTGACTGCCAAATCAGGCAACGGCGCTACGTTTGCTGTTCGTTCATCAGCAACAGCAGAAGATTTACCAGATGCATCTTTTGCGGGCCAGCAAGAGTCGTTCTTAAATATTCAAGGCTTAGATAACATCTTGCACGCTATTAAAGAAGTATTTGCTTCTTTATATAACGACCGTGCGATTTCATACCGTGTACACAAAGGCTTTGTACATGCTGACGTTGCACTTTCAGCTGGTGTTCAACAGATGGTGCGTAGCGATATCGGCTGTGCAGGCGTCATGTTTACGATTGACACAGAGTCTGGCTTTAAAGATGTTGTGTTTATCACATCTTCTTACGGTCTAGGCGAAACTGTCGTACAAGGTGCTGTAAACCCTGATGAGTTCTACGTACACAAACCAACGTTGGCGCAAGGTAAACCATCAATTGTACGCCGCACCATGGGTTCTAAATTGATTAAAATGGTATTCAGTGATGCAACTCGTGCTGGCAAAAGTACACATACCATCGACGTGGATCCAGCTGATAGCGACCGTTACTCATTATCAAATGAAGACGTGTTAGAGCTAGCGCGTTATGCAATGACCATTGAACAACATTACGGTTGTCCAATGGATATCGAATGGGGTAAAAATGGTGTAGACAATAAGCTCTATATCTTGCAAGCACGTCCTGAAACCGTAAAGTCACAAGAAGCAGTGAACAACGTTACAGAGACTTTCAAACTAAACAAACATAGCGAGAAACCACTAGTGGTAGGTCGCGCTGTTACGCAAAAAGTGGGCGTAGGCCCTGTGCGTATCGTGCTAGATCCAGCAGATATGCACTTAGTGCAACCAGGTGACGTATTAGTTGCTGACATGACAGACCCTAACTGGGAACCAGTGATGAAACGCGCAAGTGCTTTAGTCACTAATCGTGGTGGTCGTACCTGTCATGCGGCGATTATCGCGCGTGAATTAGGTATCCCTGCAATTGTTGGTGCTGTTAACGCTACAGATGTATTACGTGAAGGTGAAATCGTTACCGTATCATGTGCTGAAGGTGAATCAGGATTTGTGTACCACGGCGAGATCGAATATGACGTAAGCACGCAAGCTGCTGCTGCTCTTAAACCAGCGCCATGTAAGATTATGATGAACGTTGGCAACCCAGATATGGCATTCAGCTTTGCTAAAACACCAAATGATGGCGTAGGCTTAGCTCGTTTAGAGTTTGTGATTAACAACATGGTAGGTATCCATCCAAAAGCGATTTTGAACATGGATGCAATGCCAAGCGCGATTCAAACCACGATTAAAAATCGCTCACGCGGCTATGCTTCACCTAAACAATTCTATATCGACAAAGTAGCGGAAGGCGTAGCTACTATTGCAGCTGCGTTCTATCCAAAACCAGTTATTGTGCGTACTTCAGATTTTAAATCTAACGAATACAAAAAATTAGTGGGTGGCGAGATCTACGAGCCAGATGAAGAAAACCCAATGATCGGTTTCCGTGGCGCAGCACGTTACATGGCAGAAGACTTTAAAGAGTGCTTTGCAATGGAATGTGTTGCCATGAAAAAAGTACGTGATGAAATGGGTTTAACCAATGTTGAGTTAATGATTCCTTTCGTTCGTACCATTGCTGAAGCAAAAGCAGTGACTGAAATCATGGCTGCAAATGGTCTTAAACGTGGTGAAAATGGTTTACGCCTGATTATGATGTGTGAGATTCCGTCTAACGCGCTACTAGCAGAGCAGTTCCTAGCTTACTTCGACGGCTTCTCAATTGGTTCTAATGACTTAACACAGCTAACGTTAGGGATGGATCGTGACTCAGGCATCCTTGCAGATGGCTTTGATGAGCGTAACGATGCGGTAAAAGTATTATTGAAAATGGCCATCAGTACTTGCAACCGCTTAGGTAAATATGTGGGCATTTGTGGTCAAGGGCCTTCAGATCACCCTGACTTTGCGGAATGGTTAGTAGATGAAGGCATTAAATCTATTTCACTTAACCCTGATACAGTGGTGGCAACTTGGCAGCTTCTGACCAAAAACAAAAGCTAGTCAATATGGATAAACTGTCATGATCAATCGTACCGCGTTCTTCATTTCGGACGGCACTGGTATTACGGCAGGCGCTCTAGGTAAGCTGCTAGAACACTTTCCTAGCACTCACTTTAAGCAAGTGCGCCTCCCGTTTACCAACACGCTTGAGAAGATAAGGCTTGCGCAAGAGGCGATTGCGCTAGCGACAGAAGAAGATGGCGGTCGTCCAGTGGTGATTATGACCTTAGGCGACATTGCTTTACGTAACTCATTAAAGCAATGTAATGCCTACTTTATTGACTTGTTTAATACATTTATTGACCCTCTCGGCTTAGAGTTGGATCAAAAACCACTTACCGGTGCTGGTATTGCCCATAGTGTTATGGGCAGTAGCTACAATGAGCGTATGGAAGCGATTAACTTTACGCTTAATCATGACGATGGCATGACCAATAATGGCTTGGAAGAAGCCGAAGTGATACTCGTTGGTGTATCACGTTGCGGAAAAACACCAACTAGCGTTTACCTTGCCATGCAGTTTGGGGTTAAGGCAGCCAACTATCCGCTGATCCCTGAAGACTTCGAGCGTGGCACTTTACCGGCAGTATTGCATAAACACTTAGGTAAGATTTTTGGATTAACTATCAAAGCAGAACGGCTTCATGCAGTACGCAATGAACGCAGGGCTGGAAGCTTTTATGCTTCATTAGATAACTGTCGTCAAGAGATTGCAACTGCTGAAAACTTAATGCGTACAGCAGGAATCACTTGGGCTGATTCCACGAGTCGCTCTGTTGAAGAGCTTTCCGCAATTATTCTGGAAAAAATGAGACACCCTGCGATTAGCAAATAGCTAGCCATGCTCTTGAGTACAATAAAAAAGGTGCTTATCGCACCTTTTTTATTGTATTGATATTTAAGCCATCACTATTTCAAACTAGGCTTAATTTTACTCATAATTTCTGCTGCATTAGGTTTCACATCACTACTAAAGGCATAAACATCATTCCCCCCTGGCAAAATAACGTATTTAAAGAAATTCCAACTTGGCGACTGGCCAGTTTTTGCAATTAATTGCTTATAAAACGGGTTTGCCGTTTTTCCAGTGACAGAGGATTTTGTAATCATCGGAAACTTAACTGAATAAGTTAACTTACAAAAGTCACCAATCTGCTTATCATCACTTAGCTCTTGCTTGAAGTCATTCGAAGGAAAACCAATCACTAACAGACCACGATCCTTGTACTGACTATACAACCCCTCCAGCGCTTCAAACTGTGGCGTAAAACCACACCTGCTTGCCGTGTTAACAACTAAAATTGGTTTGTTTTGATAATCGCAAAGGTTAACTTTCTCACCTTGCAAGGTTGAAAATTGATGATTGTATAAATCAGGACAAGCCGCATTTGCCATATTAGCCACCGATAAAAGAATCATTGAAAGTAACGCTGATAAGCTTACTTTTGAAGCTCTTGTTAATAAACGCATTTTACTCACTTAGGATATTAATAAAGTAGATGATGCTGTGACTAAGCTTTCAACAGAAAATTCAATGTAATACGATTAATGTTTAACATACTGCACAGCAGCAACGCCTAATGCCGCCATCAATAATGCGCCGAACATATGAGTAAACGCATGGAAAGTGGCCAAGTGGTACTCGTGTCTATGCAACAATGATAAGCTTTCCCCAGTAAAAGCAGAGAATGTTGTGAGCCCTCCAAGAAAACCTGTCGTAACAAATAACCGCAAGCTTGGGTGATCTAAACTACCTAAGCCAATTAAACCCATCGCAACGCCCATCAACAAGCCACCGCTTAAGTTAGCGATCAGTGTTCCAAGTGGCAAATTAGGCAATATTGCATTAAACGCAATCCCTAGACCCCATCGACTCCATGCGCCTAACGCGGCGCCTAAACCTACAGCAACTGTATTTGTAAAATTTATTGCGGAATTCATATTCTTAAACCCAGATTAGTATGGTCGTATAGTAAAATCTTCTAATAAATATAGCCAATACTAGAATAAACATAAGAACTTTAGCGAGAAAATCATGGCAATGAAAGTGTTATTTGTGAGCTCCGAGGTTTTTCCACTGATAAAAACAGGTGGATTAGCAGATGTTAGCGGCTCTTTACCCAACGCTCTACAAGGCTTGGGGGTTGATATTCGCATACTGATTCCCGGCTACCCAGCTGTATTGAACTCATTGCAAGACCTAAAAACAGTGGCACACATAGACCACCTGCCTCATATTGGCCAGGCAGAGTTACAAAGTGGCACGATTGCAGAAACGCAAGTCAAAGTAATAGTGATTAAGGCTCCTAATATTTATGAGCGAGATGGTGGCCCTTATGCAGATACACAAGGACTGGAATGGCAGGACAATCCAATCCGTTTTGGCGTATTGTCAAAAGTTGCGGCTATTTTAGCAAGTAACCAATCTCCAATGGTCGACTGGAAACCTGATATTGTTCATTGCAACGACTGGCAAACAGGACTCACTCCCGCATACATGAAGCTCACAGAACATGCTCAGGCTAAATCTATCATTAGTTTGCATAACATGGCATTTCAAGGCTGTTACCCTCCTCATTGGGTGACGAGCTTAGGTTTACCTAGCGCAGGGTTCAGTATCGAGGGATTTGAATATCACAACCAATTATCATTTTTGAAAGCTGGAATATTCTATGCTGATGGGATTTCAACCGTTAGCCCACGCTACGCACAAGAAATACAGACAACCGCCTTTGGTTTTGGATTAGAGGGACTACTCAGTAAAAGAGGAGATGAAATTAAAGGGATACTAAATGGCATAGAGACTGATGAGTGGAATCCAGAAACAGACCCATATTTAATCAAGAACTATAGTGCAACAAAACTAGCTGGTAAAAAACAGGTTAAAAAAGCGTTGCAGCAAAAACTTGGGCTCGATACTGATGCAAACGCACCATTATTGGGCGTAGTTAGTCGCCTTACACATCAAAAAGGCTTAGACATGCTACTCCCACACCTGCAGAGCTTAATTGACCAAGGTTGCCAGTTTGCATTGCTAGGTGGTGGTGAAACTGAGTTGGAATCAGCCTTCTTAAAAATTGCAGCGAACAATCCAACTCGCGTCAGCGCTACAATAGGTTATAACGAACCTTTATCTCACCAGATTATGGCTGGTTGCGATATGTTTATTATGCCTTCACGTTTTGAGCCCTGTGGCTTGAATCAGCTATATGGATTAGCTTACGGTACACCACCTATCGTTAATGCTACAGGCGGCCTTGCAGACTCGATTATCGATGCTAATACGGCGCACTTGGCAAATAACACTGCTAATGGATTTGTCATGGTTGAGGCAAGTGCAGATGGTTTAATTGCTAGCGTTCACCGAGCATTGGATATGTTCATGAACTCACCTAAAACTTGGAGGCAGTTACAAAAAAATGGAATGTCACAAAATCTGAGTTGGGATAAAAGCGCACAGGAATATCTGGCGTTGTATCAATCACTCATTTAAAACCACGTCAAAAAGCAGGGAATGAAAGTTGGCACGCTTGATGCTTATATAAAATCAAGCTTACATATATCTCCTAAGCCGATTTTCTCCCCTTTGGGCGCCTTTATAGGCGCCCTCTTTTTTATATTGCCTTGCGGTAATTACTTCACAATAAAATGTTCGCGGTAATACTTAAGCTCATCGATTGACTCATATATGTCCGCCAATGCTTCATGGCGACTAGCTTTTTTAAAACCGGAATAAATCTCCGGCTTCCATCTGCGTGCAAGCTCTTTAAAAACACTCACATCTAAATTACGATAATGAAAGAAGCTCTCTAACTCTGGCATGTATCTCGCCATGAAACGTCTATCCTGACAGATAGAGTTACCGCACATCGGTGACTTATTAGCAGGAACATGTGCTTTCAGAAACTCAATCATCTGCGCTGAAGCTTCTGCTTCAGATAATGTAGAGGCTTTTACTTTATCTATCAAGCCGGAACGACCATGTGCGCCTTTGTTCCATGCATCCATACCATCTAATACTGCATCAGTCTGATGTACAACGAATACTGGGGACTCAGCGATTACATTCAAATCCGCATCGGTTACCACTGCCGCTAGCTCCAAAATACGGTCAGAATCTGGGAGTAAACCGCTCATTTCCATATCAAGCCAAATTAAATTATTCTGATTTGTCGTATTGTCTGAAGCTGTCATCATGATTTCCATTAAAATGAGTATTATTAAGTAAACTTGGTGAACCATCATATCTAAAATGCTTCACAATACATATATTAACTTAATTCAATTTTAAACGAACGATAAAATGGCTCAAACACTCACAATCACTTTCATTACATTGCTGGTTGCAACCACATTAGTGCGCATATGGCTTGGAAATAGACATATTGCACACGTGCAGTCGCATCGCAATCAAGTGCCTAACGCATTCAGCGAGAACATCGCGCTTGAAGCACACCAAAAAGCGGCAGATTACACCACCGACAAAACAAAACTAGCGCTCTTAGAAGCTTCTATGCAGGCTATATTGTTGGCTGTGTTAACAATCGGTGGTGGCTTACAGTGGATTGATGAAGTATTGCGTAACCTTATCATTGACCATGAAATTGCACGCGGCGCACTCGTCATTGTGAGCGCTATGCTTGTAAGTAGTGTAATCGACTTACCATTTGAATATTACAAGACCTTTGTTGTAGATGAGAAGTTTGGCTTCAACAAAATGACACCCACAATGTTTTTTAGCGACCTCATTAAACAAAGTGTTGTCGGCATCATTTTAGGTGCACCAATTCTTTTTGCAGCGCTTTGGTTAATGCAAGGTGCTGGGCAGTACTGGTGGTTGTACCTTTGGGTAATCTGGAGTGTATTTAATCTTTTGATGCTTGCAATTTACCCAACTTTTATCGCACCATTCTTCAACAAGTTCACACCACTTGAAGATCAAAACTTGAAACAAAGAATTGAAACATTATTGACTAAATGTGGTTTTAAATCACAAGGTTTATTTGTAATGGATGGCTCAGCACGCAGTAGCCACGGTAACGCATACTTTACTGGCTTTGGTGCATCAAAGCGTGTCGTGTTCTTTGACACTCTGCTTGATAGACTTAACCCAGATGAAATTGAAGCTGTACTCGCTCATGAACTCGGACACTTCAAACATCACCATGTGATTAAACGTATTGCAATGATGTTTTTTGTGAGCTTCCTAGGTTTAGCATTGCTTGGTTGGTTGATGAATCAGCCTTGGTTTTATTCAGGCCTAGGTGTAAGCCAAATGAGCAACTATATGGCACTGGTTTTATTTTTATTGGTTTCACCTGTATTCTTGTTCATATTAAGACCAATCATGGCAAGCTATTCACGCAAAAATGAATTTGAGGCTGACAGCTACGCTGCTAAGCATGCTGATGCTAAATATTTAATTGAAGCCTTAGTGAAGTTATATCGAGACAACGCGTCTACATTAACGCCAGACCCATTGCATTCTGCTTTTTATGACTCTCACCCACCTGCAAGTATTAGAATTTCGAAGTTAGCGGCGTATACTAGTTAGCATCATTGTTGAAAAGGTAACGCAGATGAAGTTATTGCGATATATAGTATTGCTGCTCATCACTAGTAGTGCTTCTGCTGAACCTTTTCAAGATGCAGACGCTTCAGCTGGAAAAATACTGGTTAATCAGCATTGCATCCGTTGCCACGCATCTAGTTATGGTGGTGATGGTTCTGGCATATATACACGTGAGCTACGTAAAGTAAAAAATTCCAAGGCTTTAGCTACACAAGTTCGTAATTGCAATACGATGTTGGGCTTGAAGTGGTTTGAAGATGAAGAGCTTAACGTTGCAAAATATCTTAATCAACAATACTATAAATTTACAGAATAGTGAGCACGTGAGTATCTCTAAAAATGCGCAAGATGAAACAAGCTTGCAAGGCACCGTCGTTGCCGCCTATGGCAAACGCTATCAAGTAGAACTCATTGACACCAAGCAACGTATCAGCTGTGTTACCCGTGGTAAAAAGACTGATCTCGCTTGTGGTGATTTGGTCACCCTTAAACTTACTGATAAGCATGAGGGGGTTGTCGAATCCACTCTGCCACGCAAAACTTTACTGTTTCGGAGCAATGCATTTAAAAGCAAAATGCTTGCAGCAAACGTCACACAGATTATTATTGTATTGGCGACACAGCCTAGTTTCTACGAGGCATTGCTCAATCGCTGTTTAATTGCAGCAGAAGCAGCAGGGATTAAAGCGCTGATCGTTCTCAACAAGTGTGATTTAGCCGATAACCACGATGCGTTACAAAAACTGGCGCTATATACTAAATTAGGCTATCAAGTACTACCCTTATCAGCAAAAGAAGATATATCAAGTCTTAGACCATATTTGCAGAATGAAGTCAGTATTTTGGTGGGTCAATCTGGCATGGGGAAATCAACCATGATTAACGCATTGTTACCTAATGAAGCAGTACGGACTCAAGAGGTAAGCCAAGTGCTAGACAGCGGCAAGCATACAACGACTGCTGCTCACCTTTACCATCTTGATGAGAACAGCCAACTGATTGACTCTCCAGGTTTACAAGAGTTTGGATTGCACCATTTGAGCACAGATCAACTTGAGCACGCATTTATCGAATTCAGACCATTACTTGGAAAATGCAGATTTAATAACTGTAAGCATCTACAAGAGCCTGACTGTGCAATCACAGAGGCACTAGCCCAGAATAAAATATCGGCAGAAAGATTGGCAATTTATAAAATGTTACGTACTGAGATTACTCACTCAGCACATTAATTCATCACAGGTATGGTATGACAACGGCATTCATTACTCACCCTGACACTTTATTACACATCATGGATGGTAATCATCCGGAATCGCCTGCACGCATTACAGCAATTAAAAACGGTCTCATTAAACAAGATGTTTATAATCATTTAGCCATCTACGAATCACCAGTGGCGACAGATGCTCAATTGGCGAAAGTTCATAGCGCTGATTACATCGCGCGTATTCGCGCACTATCGCCAAAAGCTGGATTAGTAAGGTTAGATCCAGACACAGCGATGGGGCCTATGAGCTTATCTGCGACACTGCATGCTAGTGGTGCCGCAATATTAGCGACAGATCTGGTGATGCAGGGAAAGGCCGCCAATGCTTTTTGCTGTACCAGACCACCAGGCCATCATGCTGGACGCGCAAACAGTGCGGGCTTTTGTATCTTCAATCATATTGCTGTTGGCGTTGCCCATGCCTTAACGCAATACAAAGTTAAACGTGTTGCAATTATTGATTTTGATGTACATCATGGAGACGGAACTGAAGATATCTTTAAATATAACCCACAGGTGATGCTTTGCTCCACGTTTCAACATCCGTTTTATCCACATCGTGGATTTGATAGCCGAACCAAGACCATGATTAACGTACCATTAGCAGCCAATGCAGATGGAAAAACATATCAGCAAGCATTCAGCCATGAATTTCTGCCCGCACTTAACCAATTTAAACCTGAAATCATTTATGTATCAGCAGGATTTGATGCACACGTTGATGACCCGCTTGCTGGGATGAACTTAATCGATCAGGACTATATATGGATGACAGAATTTATTAAGCTAGTAGCGAAACAACATGCCCAAGGTAGAATCATTTCTTTACTAGAGGGTGGCTATCATCTACCAGCCCTCGCCAAAGCAGTTAGCGCGCATATCACTTCACTCATGTTGGCATAAATGGAGTGTTTACGTAAATTTTGCAGACGTAAAGCATGCAAATTTCTAACGAAATAATGAGTGGGAAAATTATCCAAAGATAAAGTAATAAATAGTCATGATTACACTACAAAATCTCTATACCGTGAGTTTAGAGAATGTAAAATGAGACTAACCTCAATGAGGTGCAACAGCATCAAGGATCAAACCAATTGATTGATATTCGTAAAGAACAAATCCCCGTATCCTCTTTAGAGTTGGGTATGTTTGTCTGTGAGCTTGATCGGCCATGGCTTGGCACACCGTTTTTACTGGAAGGCGTGTTAATTGAAGACGAGTCACAAATTGCCACGATTGCGGCTTTATGTGAGTTTGTCTATATTGACCGCACCGTTTCGCTTGGTCAGCACTATTTGGCTCCCCCTAAAAAATCAGTCGCTATTAAACACAACGCATCGGCCCCGATCCATCATTCTATGGTGTTAAACACTACTAGCCATGGAGCACATGCAGGGGATAAAAAGATAGACGGCAATAAAGAACAGCGCTCGTTCTTTAATATCATCAGAGAAATTCAAGACTTCAATCAGACTACCCAACAAACACCAAGCCAGAACAATACAAATTTCAACTTAAGCTACTTAAGCCAAGAAGCAGCAATTAATACAGAGAGCGCACCAACCGGTTTATCTTTGTCTAAGCAAATTAAGACTGATTTATCAAACTTTGTACTTGGTTTAAAAGGCTGGCGTCAGTCATGGAAAAAGAAAAGTCGTCAAACTGAGTCATCAGTTACAGAAGATAGAGAAATCTCAGAAACAAACAGAGCCGATTATTTGCAACAGGTAACGATTGAAGAGAAATATCCCGTAGAAGAAGAAATTGCCACCATCTACCCTGTTTATGAGAAAACACAATTAGCTACTCAAGCGTTCTTTAATGCGATGGCAGAAAACCAGTTGGTAGATCTAAGTAAAGTAGATGAAGCGCTGAATGATATGGTAGATAGTATTGAGCGTAATTCAGATGCATTAGTATGGCTGGCTCGTTTAAAGCAAACGGATGATTATTCTTATAATCACGCGCTCAATGTTTCGATTACATTGATGGCACTCGCAAACTTTATGGCACTGCCAAAGAAACAAATTAAAGATTTAGGTTTAGCTGGATTATTACAAGACATAGGGAAAGTTAAAATCCCTAAAGACCTGCTACAAAAAAAGGAAAAAATCACTGCGGAAGAATATGAGGTGTTTAAAAAACATGTAGACCATGCTTTAGCACTGCTAGAAGTGACTAATAATATTTCCAGCACGACCATGATTACAGTATCACAACATCATGAGCGGATTGATGGCAGTGGCTATCCGTATCAGCTTAAAGGTAAACAAATTAGCCTGACGGGGCAAATGTCAGGACTTATCGACACTTACTGTGCGCTTACTAGCAACAAAGCCTATGCAAAAAGTGTTTATAACCAGTTTGCGCTAGAAAAAATACATGCACTGCGAGACACCAAGTTTGATGGCCACTTGATTGATCAATTAGTACAATTCTTAGGCATGTATCCTGTCAGCTCTTTAGTTGAGCTAAACTCTGGCGAGGTTGGTGTGGTCATTCAACAGAACAGCGTTCGTCGCTTACTACCCAAGGTCATGGTTTTACTCAACCCAGATAAAACAAAAAACGAATATCCACCAACACTGAACTTAATCAACCTACCATTAACGCCAAGCGGAGAGCCTTACAAAATTGTCAGGGGATTGCCGCCTGATAGCTATGGTCTCAATATTAACAACTACTTTAGCTAAACTACCTACGATTCAATATGAAAAACCAAGAAGAAATCTACAGCATAATAGATCAAGAATTTACACTAGACATTTCACCCAACTATTTACTGACCATCATGAAGGGGTACCAATTAAGCCCTACTGACCTTTCTGGCCCTTATCATTACGAAGCAATCACACTAGAACAGATTGCTAAAGATAACTCTAATGCCAATAATACGCCAAATAGATTCCTAAATGTTTTACAACAATGGCCTCAGCAATTAAATTGGTCGCAACTCAACCAATATATTGATGAATTACTACATAGTTGGCTGCAAGATTATAAAACTGGCGCACAACTTCAAGACGCACTGGTACTCAGCCAATGTATTAAACTGCAGTCTGAAATCAACACAGATTCGACTACCCCAGTCTGTGACGATAAATTTCACCTTGTACTAGTGCATCTACTCGCCATTGCTACCAACCAGTTTGATCAATATCAGCGCGACTACTCAAAGAGCTTTGATATAACGACAAGATTACCAAACCACAACGTAATGCTAACGCTCATTAAAAAAGCAGAAGCTGAGCACATAAGCCTAGGTTTACTTTTACTAAATCTGAATATTAACTCTGAAAAAGAGAGAAAGATAAACGCTGACCAATCAAAACTCTCATTGGCGGCTGTCGATTTAATTCAACAACATCTGAGCCAAGATACTAGGCTGTTTTACATAGGACCGAATGAGTTCGGGATTCTGATTGAGAATTTGCACTTCCCTGCACAGTTGAGTTTAATTGCATCAGAGCTCATTCACGCATTTGAGTCATCATTGCCATTAGTCAATAACAGCCTCATCGTGAAACCATACTTTGGTGGTGTGACGACGTTCAAACACACTTCAAAAACACACTCACTGTATGAGTGTGCAAAACTAGCGTTGCATCATGCAATGATTAATCATTATCAAATTGAAATGTATGACCAGCACATTACTAGTGTGTTTTCCAGCACTCACTCACTTGAAGAAGCGATTATTGAAGCCTTGCAGAATAATGAGTTAGAAGTTTACTTACAACCAATTGTAAGTTTACCTCATCATGATCTTAAAATTGCAAGCTGTATCAGTGCTGAACTGTTGTTGCGCTGGCATCACCCTGAATGGGTTGGTGTTTCACCGATGCGTCTCATCGATACGATCTACAAAAAAGGATTTGGCAAAATTTTCATCCGCTGGCTAATTAATACGGCATGTCAGCGTATCGCAGAGATTGTCACGACACATCAAAAGAGCTTTTCACTAACAGTCAACTTATCTTCTCCAGACTTATTGGATGCTGACCTCCCAGAACTCATTTCACAATCCATTGCATTATGGGACATTCCAGCAAAATCTCTTGTGATTGAGATAACAGAAAGTGATTTACTACTAGACGAAAAGAAAGCAATGTCGGTCATTCATAGAATTTCTGAACTTGGCTGTTCATTTGCGTTAGATGACTTTGGGACTGGCTATTCATCTATGACGCGATTACGCAACATGCCGATTAGCTTAGTTAAAATTGACCAATCCTTTGTGAAACAAATCGAACAATCCAGCCAAGATAGAGAAATAGTGCTCTCTATTATTCAATTGGCCCACAGTTTAGGTAAAACCGTGGTGGCAGAAGGGGTTGAAAATTTGAATTGCCTTAATATACTGACTGAAATGCAATGTGACAAAATCCAGGGCTATTACTACTCAAAATCAATGTCACTAGATGATTTCAACGTATGGCTTCCAAACTTTGAAAGCCAACAAGTACCTCTTAACTAGTCAACTTTACCAATAATCAGCTCAAATAATAGGCGATCAATCTCTGAACCAACAACAGTAATAGAGTGAGGGTATAATAGCGTTTGTTTATTACGTTTAGCATGGCTGAGCGTACTATTAAAATCTCTATTTAATGATAATCCAATATGCATATTACTACCCGCCTAGAATTTGACGCAGGCCATCGTATCCCCAATCACAAGAGTCAGTGTAAAAACTTGCATGGTCATCGATATGCTATCGAAATTACACTGTCTGGCGATATTATCACCGCAGAAAATACATCTGATAATGGGATGGTGATGGATTTTTCAGATGTCAAGGCGATTGCGAAAGATGCTGTCGTTAACGTTTGGGATCATGCATTTTTAGTATACCAACACGATACAGAAGTTTTAAACTTTTTAAACACACTTAAAAATCATAAAACAGTTGTATTTCCAACTGTCCCTACTGCTGAAAATATGGCCGCAGAAGCTTTTAGAATTCTAAAAGCACGTTATCAGGACACATATGGTAATCATCTGAAGTTAGAAAAAGTGCGTTTATACGAAACGCCAAACAGCTGGGCAGACGCACTAGGCTAATTAACGGCTTAACTGTCTGACTTAATTGCTAGGCATTGCTTTAAGTTCAGCGATTAGCGCATCACGCCAGTTAGGAATAGTGACGGAGAAATCTCTATGCAATCGATGACAATCTAAACATGAATTAGCTGGGCGCACAGCCGGGGTTGGATACTCAGCTGTGGTAATTGCCTGAATGTTTTCTACCTGTACTTTAAGCGGCTGCCAGCCTTTTACAGACCGCAAATGCGAGTATTCCTCTACGATTGCAGTGGCAAACCCATGCCAAGTGGTAAAACCTGCATTCACAAGGTGATATACACCAGACACATCGCCATGCCATTGACTCAGCACCTGAACAATCGTATCAGCAATACTATGGCTACTGGTTGGCGCACCAGCCTGATCGCCCACGATACTCAGTTGGTCACGCTCTTTAGCTAAGCGCAGAATCGTATTGAGAAAGTTCTTACCGTAGGCACCATACACCCATGAGGTTCTAAAAATAAGGTGTGGCAATCCGACTGAACGAATAGCTTCTTCTCCAGCCAGTTTAGATTTCCCATAAACACTCAAAGGTGAGGTAGCATCATCCTCAACGTAGAGACCAACCTTATTGCCTGCATAGACATAATCTGTTGAAAAATGAATGAGCCTAGCACCAAGTTTGGCCGCTTCTTCAGCTAGCACGCCAGGCGCTACTGCGTTAATCGCATAAGCAAGCTCAGGCTCCGTTTCGGCTTTATCTACTGCGGTATAGGCTGCTGGGTTGATAATCAAATCAGGCTTAATAGCCTGCACTACATCACGTATTGCTTGCTGATCAGACAAGTCTAACTGGTTTCTGTCAAGGCAGACTAATTCGCCAAATAAAGTATGATGCTCAGAAAACGCTTGCTGCAACGCATGCCCAACTTGCCCACTGATACCAGTTAATAATATTTTCTTGTACATTCAATACTTTGCAATTAATAGTTTTTATTCAAACACATCGGCATCAGCCAAACTTAAGCCTAACTGATCCTTAGCAGACAACGCAGGGCTAAAATGGTCTGTCAAAGCAGACATGGGCCATTTAATAGCAAGTGATGGATCATCCCACCTAATACAGCGCTCATGTTGAGGTGCGTAATAATCCGTCGTTTTATATAAGAACTCAGTATTATCTTTCAACACTAAAAATCCGTGTGCAAAACCCTCAGGCACCCACATTTGACGTTTGTTTTCAGCAGATAAAACAGCACCTACCCATTGACCAAAAGTTTTAGATTGTTTGCGTAAGTCCACAGCAACATCAAATACTTCGCCCGCAACAACGCGTACTAACTTACCCTGTGGTTGCTGAATTTGGTAATGTAAGCCACGTAGAACATTAGCGGCAGACTTTGAATGATTATCCTGCACGAATTGTGTTTTAACGCCAGTTAACTGCTCAAACGTACGTTGGTTAAAACTTTCGAAGAAAAACCCTCTATCATCACCAAATACTTTAGGCTCCAATATCAACACATCTGGAATTGCAGTTTGAATCGCTTGCATTTAGTACACCTGTTCAGTCAGTAGCATTTTTAAATATTGTCCGTATGCGTTTTTAATATAACGATTAGCTAACTGATCTAGTGCAGCAGCATCAATATATTGCATTCTATAAGCTACCTCTTCAGGACTTGCCACTTTTAAACCCTGACGTTTTTCTATGGTTTCAATGAACAATGAAGCTTCCAGCAGCGACTCATGCGTCCCGGTATCAAGCCATGCAATGCCGCGCCCCATCACCTCAACCTGTAAATCACCACGTTCTAGGTACGCTCTATTCACGTCAGTAATTTCCAACTCACCTCTTGGTGATGGTTTCAATTGTTCAGCGATACTAATCACGTCGTTATCATAGAAGTACAAGCCGGTAACAGCATATCTAGACTTAGGTACAGCTGGCTTTTCCTCTAAACTAACCGCTTGCCCTTGCGCATTAAATTCCACCACACCATAGCGTTCAGGATCACTAACAGGGTATGCAAAAACAGTAGCACCACTCTTGATGGCTGCAGCAGCCTGCGTTTTAACAGCTAACTCATGCCCGTAGAAAATATTATCGCCAAGCACTAGCGCGCAGCTATCATTGCCAATAAACGATTTACCAATGATAAATGCTTGTGCCAAACCATCAGGTGATGGTTGCACCGCGAACTGAATTGAAATTCCCCATTGACTACCATCACCAAGCAACTGCTGAAAGCGTGGCGTGTCTTCTGGGGTAGAGATCACCAAAATATCACGAATGCCCGCAAGCATGAGCGTCGTTAAGGGATAATAAATCATCGGCTTATCATAAACAGGTAATAACTGTTTCGAGACAACCTGTGTAACTGGATGCAAGCGTGTACCAGAACCACCCGCTAAAATAATACCTTTCATGCCATTTCCTCACCACGTTCTGAATAATGTGTTTGAATCCAGTTTCTATAATCACCACTAGTAATGTTGTTCACCCAGTCTTGATGTGCCAAATACCAGTTCACAGTTTTCTCTATGCCAGTTTCAAAGGTTTCCGCAGGTTTCCAACCAAGTTCAGTAGCAATTTTTGTCGCATCAATCGCATAACGCAGATCATGTCCGGGACGATCAGTCACATATGTAATAAGATCTGCATAAGACTGTCCATCCGCACGCGGTTTTTTAGCATCAAGCATGCGGCATAGCGTTCTTACGATATCAATATTGGTTTTTTCATTCCATCCACCAACGTTGTAAACCTCACCAACTTTACCTGCCTCTAGTACACGCCTAATGGCTGCACAGTGGTCTTCAACATAAAGCCAATCGCGCACTTGCAAACCGTTGCCATAAACTGGTAACGGTTTACCAACTAAGGCATTATGAATAACGAGTGGAATTAACTTCTCAGGAAAATGGTAAGGCCCGTAGTTATTAGAGCAATTTGTCGTTAATGTAGGCAGGCCATAAGTATGATGATACGAACGCACTAAATGATCAGATGATGCTTTTGAGGCTGAGTAAGGGCTATTGGGCGCATACGGTGTAGTTTCTGTAAACGCAGCATCATCTTTACCTAATGAACCATAAACTTCATCAGTGGACACATGCAAGAAACGAAAGCCTGCCTTATCAGCAGTATTTAAGGTACCCCAATAAGCACGAACCGCTTCAAGCAAGTGAAATGTTCCTACAATATTCGTTTGAATAAAGTCTTCCGGACCATGTATTGAGCGATCTACATGACTCTCAGCCGCAAAATTCACTACCGCACATGGTTTATGTTCGGCTAACAAATTTGCAACTAAATGCTGATCACCAATATCACCATGCACAAATAGATGATGAGGGTTATGTTCCAAAGAAACTAGGTTTTCCAGATTACCCGCATAGGTCAATTTATCTAGATTAACCACATGACCTAAACCTTGTTTTACCCACGCCAATACAAAATTCGAGCCTATGAAACCAGCTCCGCCAGTCACAAGAATTGTGTTATTCATCATTTGTTACTTTCTTAAATTTACTCATTCTTAGTCCTACTTAATTAAGCTAGACCTTAACTATTCCAAACGCAGTTACCTGATTTTGCAAGACCAGCCAAATATGCCTCATGATCAGCAAGCTCATCAGTGGTCGCATGCTTGATTATGAGTGGCGCATGACTTATCGCACTCATTTCAGCAACGCTTTGGCTAGGCTGGTCTAATCCAATCATCAAGCTCTCTTGGCCGCGCGTCATCGCCATATATACATCAGCCAACAGCTCGGCATCGAGTAACGCGCCATGCAAGGTTCGCCTTGAGTTATCAATACCAAAATGCTTACACAACGCATCTAGATTGTTACGCTGACCAGGCCGCATCTCTTTTGCAATTTTAAGGGTATCGGTAATTTTGGCAGTAATCGATTCAACCTTTTTCTGCCCAATTAGACCTAACTCACAATTCAAGAAACCCACATCAAATGGCGCGTTATGCATGATCAGCTCAGCATCCGCAATAAATGTAATCAGCTCATTAGCTATGTCTGCAAAACGTGGTTTATCTTGCAAGAACTCAAGTGAAATACCGTGTACCTCTTGTGCACCTTGGTCAATTTCACGGTCTGGATTTAAATAATAATGAAAATGATGCTTGGTTAAACGTCTATTGACAACCTCGACGGCTGCAATCTCAATCACACGATGCCCTTGAGCATGATACAAACCTGTGGTTTCAGTATCTAAGAAAATCTGCCTCATGGCGCGCTAACTCCCTTTTGCAAAATTTGCTCTACCCCCTTGTTAGCGAGCATATCAGCACGCTCGTTTCCTACGTTACCAGCGTGTCCTTTGACCCACACCCACTCAACCGTATGTTGCTGTGCCAGCACATCTAGAATGCGCCATAAATCATCGTTCTTCACTGGCTTCTTATCGGCTGTGCGCCAGTTACGCGCTTTCCAGCCAATGATCCATTCAGAAATACCTTTCTGCACATACACAGAATCAGTAAACACTTTTGCATGACAAGCACGCTTTAATGCCTCTAAAGCACGGATCACTGCAGTAAGCTCCATGCGATTGTTTGTTGTCAGCAACTCACCGCCACACAGTTCTTTCTCATGCCCATCGTAACTAATCCAAGCACCCCACCCACCGGGGCCAGGGTTACCTTTACATGCACCATCTGCATAAATTTCTACGGTAGAACGTTTAGCTGCTACTTCTGTTGTCATCAATCAAATTTCACATTATTCATCAATTAATGATGATTATAGAACATCACAGCGCCGAGTACCTTTAATAGAGTTAAATATTGATGCAGACAGCATCAATTTAATACAAAAAATTTGTGCCAGAAATCTCCATGGCAAAGATGTGTAATATTTATTAAACAAATGCGTAATTCAGCCGTTAACTGAATATATATGAATTTCATACCAGTTAATCAAAACTAATTGAGTACAAAATTTTAAGCTATAAAGTTAATTAACGATAAGTTTCAATAATAAAGTCGGAATGTAATATGCAAAAAGCGGTCACTTATTTCACCTTATCAATCATTTGTTTTTTTATAAGTATAGGTACAAGCTCGGCCGCCAATTGGGCTAAGCTTAATGAGAACAGCACATCAAAATTAATGATAGATAAACAATCTATCTTAGAGAAAGATAAACTAAAGCGTGCCTGGGTAAAAATTGAATACAAAACTATTCAGAAAAATTTAGAGTCACCGGATACACAATATAATCTTTCAAAACTACTGTGGTATTTTGATTGCCCGGCACAAAAATCTGCAGCTACACAGGTATTCCAGTACTTAAATACTGAACTTGTGAACTCCGCTGCGATTGATAACGTTAAAGACGCTAAATTTATCGAACCAGTGCCAGAATCTGATTTCGATCGTGCAATGCAGTACGTATGCTCAGCAAACAAAAGTCAAGGTACAAAAGCGGCAACACCGACACCCCCAAAGACTCCTTCAGCAGACACGAAAACTGAAACCAATGCTAGTACCAAGCCTGCTCCTACAGAAGATAAGCCAGTAGAAAACAAGCCAATAGATAGCAAACCGACAGAAGTTAAGCCAGCTGATAAAAATACAGCAAAACCTATCAATAAAAAAAATGAAGGCATCAAAAAGCCTGTTACTTGGAATTACGAGGGAAAAGAAGGCCCAAGTAACTGGGGAAAATTAAGTAGCGAATTTTCAATGTGTGATGCTGGCAGCAGCCAATCACCTATTGATATAGAAGAAAGCTTAGATGCAAATTTAAAGCCTTTAAAGTTGCTGCAGAAGTTCCCAGTGAAAGACATTTTGAAAACTAATCACTCTTTACAGCTAAACTTTAGGGATGGCAATATTGTAGCGTTAGACAATATGACCTTTAAGTTGAAACAGATCAACTTTCACACACCTAGCGAACACAGCATCAAAGGAAAGTCCTTTCCTCTCGAAGCGCAATTTCTTCATACTGACACCAAAGGCAACACTGCAATTGTTGCCGTTCTTTTCAGAGAGGGAAAAGCTAACCCTGCATTAGAAAAAATCTTAAAACAATTACCAACCGAGAGTGACAAACCGGCCACACTAAAATCAAGAGTGCTTGCGAGTGAAATGATGCCAAGTAATCAAGACTACTATCGGTTTAGCGGCTCACTCACCACACCGCCTTGTACTGAAGGTATACGCTGGATTTTAATTAAAACACCAATCACTGCAACCAAAGCGCAAATAGAAGCGATAGCTGAAACAACGCCACAAAACAATCGTCCCTTACAAGCACTGAATGGTCGCCTCATTGTTGATTAAACCAATTCACCTCATCCACAATGTGAATCTAGGCTCAACAAGCATAAAATAAAAAAGCACCTAGTGGTTGCCAGGTGCTTTTTAGCCAAAGTATTTTTTTAGAAATACTTTTCCAGATTTGATCAATCGCTTACTTTTTATCTCTTAGATTAGCTGCAATACGCATTCTCAACGCATTAAGCTTAATAAAGCCACCTGCATCTTTTTGATCATATGCACCTTTGTCATCTTCAAAAGTTGCGATGTTAGGGTCGAATAATGAGTTAGTTTTACTATCACGGCCAGTCACAATCACGTTGCCTTTGTATAGCTTAACGCGCACCCAGCCATTCACAGTGTGTTGTGTATGATCAATTAGCGTTTGCAATGCAAGACGCTCTGGACTCCACCAGTATCCGTTGTAAATCATGCTAGCGTAACGTGGCATCAAATCATCTTTTAAGTGAGCGACTTCACGGTCTAAGGTTATGGACTCAATTGCACGGTGCGCTTTAAGCAAAATAGTACCGCCTGGCGTTTCATAGCAACCACGTGACTTCATGCCTACATAGCGGTTTTCAACTAGGTCTAAACGGCCTACTCCGTGCTTACCGCCAATTTTATTTAGATGCGCGAGCAAGTCGTGCGCTTTCATCGGCTCGCCATTTAAGCTCACTGGGTCACCGTTTACGTATTCAATATCTAAATACTCAGCAGCGTCAGGTGCTTTTTCTGGACTCACACTCCAGCGCCACATAGAATCTTCAGCTTCTGCAGCCGGGTTCTCTAAATGACGACCTTCGTAAGAAATATGCAACAAGTTTGCATCCATACTGTATGGACTACCACCCTGCTTATGCTTCATATCCACCGGGATACCGTGCTTTTCGGCATAAGCCATTAATTTTTCACGGCTGAGTAAATCCCACTCACGCCATGGTGCAATGATTTGAATATTTGGGTTTAACGCATAAGCACCAAGTTCAAAGCGCACTTGGTCATTACCTTTACCGGTGGCACCATGTGAAATTGCGTCGGCATTAGTATCGCGCGCCACTTCAATTAAACGCTTAGCAATCAGGGGACGGGCAATAGAAGTCCCTAATAAATACTCACCCTCGTACACAGTATTAGCGCGGAACATTGGGAACACAAAGTCACGTACAAACTCTTCTCGCACGTCATCAATAAAAATCTCTTTTACACCAGCAGCTTTTGCTTTTGCACGCGCAGGCTCTAACTCTTCGCCCTGACCCAAATCGGCTGTGTAAGTCACAACTTCGCATTTGTATTCATCTTGCAGCCATTTCAAAATAACTGAAGTATCTAAACCACCTGAATAGGCCAACACTACTTTATTTACTTTACTCATGATCTCTTTCTATCTATAGATATTTAGCAACTCACTACTAACCTGGGTTAAATGCCGATATTCACAAACATCAACTTCAACTCAAGTTGTCAGTTGCTAATTAAACTTTTCCTAATAACAAATATTCCATCAATGCTTTTTGGGTATGTAACCTATTTTCAGCTTCATCCCACACCACACTTTGTACACCATCAATTACCTCTGCAGAGACTTCCTCACCACGATGTGCTGGCAAGCAATGCATGAATAAGGCATCTTTAGCTGCAACGCGCATCATGTCGCTATCTACTTGCCAGTCGGCAAAGTCGCGCATACGCTCTTCGTTTTCCGCTTCAAAACCCATACTTGTCCATACGTCGGTAGTCACCAAGTCAGCACCGCGTGCCGCGTCCATCGGGTCAGCAAATACTTCAAAATGATCTGTACCATACAAATTGGCACGCTCTGGCTCTACCTCATAACCTGGTGGCGTAGAAACATGTACATTGAAATCTAATAACTCCGCCGCCTGTAACCAGGTATGACACATATTATTACTGTCACCAATCCAAGCGACCGTTTTACCTTTAATGGCCCCACGATGTTCGATATAAGTAAAAATATCTGCAAGAATCTGGCATGGATGGTATTCATTCGTTAAGCCATTAATCACAGGAACGCGGGAATTTGCAGCAAAGCGCTCGATGATTTCTTGCTCGAAAGTACGAATCATCACTAAATCACTCATACGAGAAATCACTTGTGCAGCATCTTCTACTGGCTCACCGCGGCCTAACTGAGAGTCTCTGGTATTTAAGTAAATCGCAGAGCCGCCGAGTTGCTGCATACCTGCCTCAAATGACAAGCGTGTACGTGTACTAGCTTTTTCAAAAATCATCACTAATGTGCGATCTTGCAATGGCCAATACTGTTGGTAATCCTTAAATTGGCTTTTAATCCAACGTGTACGCTCAAAGACATACTCAAGCTCGTCACGATTTAAATCATTAAATTGTAAAAAATGTTTTATTGCCATCATAGTTGGTAGTTCAAGTTTTATTAAAACTGACTACAGTTTAGTTATGTTATAAATGATTTATTGTGATAAAAATGTTTTTATTAACACAGACAAACGTTGTACTAACTCTTTTGCTTCAGCTTCATTCATGACAAGTGGAGGCAGCAAACGAATCACCTTTTCAGCTGTTACGTTAATCAGCAATTTTGACTCTAAGGCCATTTTTACTAACTCGGCACATGGGCGGTCTAACTCAATACCGATCATTAATCCAGCGTTACGCACCGTCACAACACCCTGGGTACCTTTAAACTCAGCAATAAAACCTTCACGTATTAAATTGCCAATATTTTCAGCATTTTCACGTAAATGTTCTTCTTCTATAATATTTAAGGTCGCTAGACCGGCAGCAGTCGCTAAAGGATTGCCACCAAAGGTTGAGCCATGCTTACCATAAGTAAATACATCAGCGGCCTTACCACTTGCTACACAAGCACCAATCGGTACGCCTGAACCTAAACCTTTGGCAAGACTCATGACATCAGGTTTAATAGCAGTATGCTGAAAAGCAAACCAAGTACCTGTTCGCCCAATGCCTGTCTGCACTTCGTCCAGCATCAACAACCAACCATTAGCGTCACAAAACTGACGCAATTGTTCTAAATATGCACCGGCATCTTTAGGAATATTGATACCACCCTCGCCTTGTACCGGCTCAACCAATATAGCAACAACATTAGGGTGATGTAGCGCCACTTGCTTAACAGCTTCAACATCATCGTAAGGTACACGTATAAAACCGCTCACTAATGGATCAAATCCAGCCTGGACTTTGCGATTACCTGTTGCAGAAAGCGTTGCTAATGTACGGCCATGAAACGATTGATCCATGACGATAATTTCTGGCGTATTAATACCTTTATTGTGTCCGTAAAGGCGCGCTAATTTAATGGCGGCCTCATTGGCTTCGCAGCCCGAGTTACAAAAAAACACTTTATCCATGCCTGACACTTCACACAGTTTATCTGCCAATGCCTCTTGCTCAGCAATATTGTAGATATTGGAAACATGAATTAACTTAGCAGCCTGTTTGGCAATTGTATCTACCAATCTGGGGTGTGCATGACCTAAGCCGTTGACTGCAACGCCTGATAGTGCATCAAGATATTGATTATTCTGGTTATCCCATAGCCACACGCCTTCACCTTTTACAAAGGTAACTGGCTGACGCATATAGGTGTTCATTAAATGGTCTGACATTATTATTTACTCAAATACAAATGATTAAGCAAGGCTAAACCCACGTTAACTTGATCGCAGGAAACCCACAAAAAATAAAAACCCCGCAATTGATCAATGAATGAAGAATCGCGACAACATGTTTGGTTTATTAATTAAAAACAGTGACGATTATATTTTTACTGAGGGTAAAGAAACTCTCACGAGAGTAGCTGAAAACCTCACTATTGGCAAGTTTTACAGCACAAAACTTATAGATAATTATATAATAATGACTTGATAAAAATAGCAATTTAGGCAAAAATCGCCATCCCTGAAATTTTAACTGCCAATCATATTTTCATATGGCATCTTTAACTTTGGTTTCCCAACAAGACACAAGCCCTCAACTTCCAGTCGCCTGGTATGTGGATGAAAAAATTTATGCTATTGAACAACAGCATCTATTTTCACATGCACCACATTATCTTGGGCACGAGTTAATGGCACCAAATGTCGGCGACTACCACGTACTAGACTGGATGGGACAAGCAAAAAGCTTGGTACACCAACAAGACGGCATCAACGCTATTAGTAATGTGTGCAGGCACCGCCAAGCACTCATGCTAAAAGGCAGAGGACAAACAAAAAACATAGTTTGTCCTCTACATCGCTGGACCTATGACCTTGAAGGAAAACTTTTAGGCGCACCTCACTTTGAGCAAAATCCTTGCCTGAATCTTGATAAAAAAACTTTACAAAACTGGCAGGGTTTACTGTTTGATACCAAACGAGATATCGCAAAAGACCTTGCAAACTTAGGATGCAAACAAGACTTTGATTTTACAGGCTACATGCTAGACCGTGTGGCGGTTGAAGAATATAACTTCAACTGGAAAACTTTTATTGAAGTGTACTTAGAAGACTACCATGTTGGCCCGTTTCACCCTGGACTCAATCAGTTTGTTAATTGCGAACAGCTAAACTGGGAGTTTGCTGCCAATTACAGCGTACAAACTGTGGGTTTCAAACAGTCACTTAACAAAGCTGGCTCACCAACTTACCAAGCTTGGCAAGAACAGGTAGCAAAATACCATTCAGATAAAACACCCAAATATGGCGCAATCTGGATGGTGTATTATCCCTTCCTGATGATTGAATGGTATCCGAACGTATTAGTTGTATCGCACATTATTCCGCGAGGCGTTAACGCTTGTACTAATGTGGTTGAATTTTATTATCCAGAAGATATTGGTTTATTTGAACGCGAATATGTTGCCGCACAACAAGCCGCCTATGAGGAAACCGCGGTAGAAGACAATGACATTTGCCAACGCATGCATGATGGTCGCCACGCCCTATTTGCACAAGGTATTGATGAGCGCGGCCCATACCAACACCCGATGGAAACTGGTATGGAGCATTTTCATCAATGGTACCGCCAGCAAATGCAACAGCATATTCCACCTGCTTAAGCTTGATGTAAGTTGAGCGCCGTCTATGAATCATTGCACATGAAAAAATCTGGCTACGCCCTACCTAATTTAGGTAGCCTATGGATGCTGGTAGCCGCTTTGGGGTTTGCTATCATGGGCGCACTTGTTAAACTCGGCGCCCAAAAGTTCAGTAGTGCGGAACTCGTATTTTATCGTTCATTGTTTGGGTTAGTGTTTATCGGCTTGTTCATTTTTTATAAGAAACTACCACTAGCCTCACCAGTGATGTACAAACAAATGTCGCGAGCTGGCGTTGGTTTCACCGCACTGATTCTATTCTTCTACGCCATCGCACATTTACCATTAGCAACAGCCATCACGCTCAATTACACATCCCCTTTGTTTTTAGCGATATTCATGCCTTTCTTCTTGCATGAAAAACCAAAAAAGACATTACTCATTGCATTGGCGATTGGCTTTGTTGGGGTGAGCTTATTATTGAAGCCCACTATCAATCAATCGCAATGGCTAGCTGGTTTTTTGGGCTTACTATCAGGCATAGGTGCAGCACTGGCTTATGTGCATGTCAAACAACTAGGGCAGGCTAACGAGCCTGACTGGCGTACTGTATTTTACTTTACGCTGGTTTCTTCGGTCTGCGCGGGCGCATGGATGCTGTTTGACCACTTCCATGCATTGGTCTGGCTAGATTTGCCCATACTAATAGGCTTAGGTGTATCTGCCACAATTGCACAGCTTGCGCTCACACGTGCTTACCGCACTGGGGATACCCTAGTAGTGGCAAGCCTTGCCTATGTCACTATTTTACTGGCAAGTATCATTGGCGTGATTTGGTGGCAGGAACATTTGAGCTTGGATGCATGGATTGCCATCGGCTTGATTATTTTGAGTGGCGTTATCAGCATACGTACAACACGTTAGAATTAACGCTTCACTCTATCAATGCCATGATAGAAAATGACGTAAGAAACAGCTGATGCCCTCACGTCACTTTGACTAATGGTGATTGGGAAATATTAAGCAACTTCAATATTAGTAATATTAGGCGTCGAGTAAGCCGCTACGCATCGCAATCAGTGCAATTTCTGCGGAGTTGTTAGCATTCAGCTTTTGCTTGATATTGTACAAATGTGTGCCTACTGTCCGCGGACTTAAAAATAAAGTTTCTGCAATCTCATTGGTCGTTTTACCTTTAGCTAATGCCATAAATACTTCAAACTCTCGAGGGGACAGCACATCCACAGGGTTTTGATCACCAGACAACTGCTGAATGGCCATTTGTTGGGCAACACTTGCCTCTAGGTATTTTTTTCCACTGGCAACAGTACGTATCGCTTTAATCAGCTCTTCTGCGGCACTGCGTTTAGTTAGATAACCCATCGCACCTGCATTTAGCACTCGCTTAGGGTGAACTGAATCTTCATGTGCGGATAATACCAATATTCTTGCAGCATTATCTTTAGCCAAAATGCGCTCTATCGCTTCCAAGCCGCCTATACCAGGCATTGTAATGTCCATCACAACAACATTGGGCTTATGTTCAACATAGCGCTGAATCGCCAACTCACCACTTTCGGCTTCTGCCACCACTTTAATATCTGCGTCAGACTCAAGTAACATTTTGAATCCCATACGTACCACTGCGTGATCATCTACTAACATCACATTAATCTGGCTCATTGACTTACCTTCTCCCGTTATCGGGCACAAAAATTACATTATCCCAAAGGACTATCTGGCACATTGATGCAGATAGAGGTACCTTGGCCGGGTGCGGACTCTATGGTAAAACTACCGTGTAACGCCTGCACTCGCTCACGCATCCCAAGCAAACCAAAGTGCCGGCTCTGATCAACCGCATCAATATTCATACCGATACCATTATCCTTGATACTTAACTGCAGCTCACCATTAGAAATCTTAATGAGTCTTATCTCTATTGTCGTTGCCTGCGCATATTTTAATGCGTTATTTAACGACTCCTGCACTATTCGATATAGATTGATGCTGATAGTTTCACCCAAGCTATGCAAGTTTCCTGATTGTAAGTTTTCTGACAAGTAAAGTTGAATATTTAGTTTTGGATGTTGCACCTGATAAGTGCTGACTAAATCTTTCAAAGTTTCAGCTAACCCCAAATTATCAAGGGAGCCAGGGCGTAATTGCCGGACGATATTATGCATGCCGTCATAGATTTGGTTAGCTGCAGAAACAATCACCTGTGCACTTGATGCAATGTCTGTCATCCCCGTGCCTGTGCTATTTGCTTTTGCTTTATTCGCGATGGCAACAGCAAAGGTTTTAATCGCGGTCACATACTGACCAAGCTCATCGTGAAGCTCACGCGCCAAACTACGACGCTCTTCTTCTATATGCTTTTGAATCAAATGCGTGAGTTGACGATTCTCTTCTAACAAACGTTCTGCAGTCAAAGACTCCGCCATACGGTTAAGGCTATGTCCAATTGTATCAAACTCAGGTAGAGGAAATTCAGGTAAGCGGGTAGTTAAATCCCCCTGTTCCATACGATTGATTGCGCCTAAAATTCTACCGATTGGCTTTAATGAATGGCTTAGTAATAAGTAAACCAAAGTATTCAGTATGATAAAAAATGCCAGCCCAACCAACATTAATTGATTAAATCCTGCCCAAGCTTCACGAATAGACCCTGCAGCGCTTGACTCTACAACCAAGGTGCCATAGCGGATTCTACGTTCAACTCTTTCAACTTTTGGCTTCACCAGTTTGACGAACCACTCCGGTGGATTAACATCAGATTTAAAAGTTGACTCTGGCGAGCTATACAGCTCGTACCCTTGATAATCGTAAAGTGTAATATGGCTACTGCGCACATAACCCAAAGAAGCTAAGAAGCCCTGCAAAACAACATGCGTAGGCCCCATTTCTGGATTTAATGCCGAACTAATAATGACAGTATCTAACAACTGGACGGTAACTCGACTAGCCGCTTCTACCCGCTCGCGGATTGAAATACGGGTATCTGTCACTAATATAGAACCTACCACCAATATAAATGCAAGTGACAATAAGGTAATCAGTAAATTTAGACGGAAACGTAAGCTCATGAGTTGAAATCACTTGATGACATGTGTAGAGTTTAACAACTTTAATCAATTCGCTATATAGTGTTATTCATGAAAACATCATTTATATTATCAGCGTCAGAATCCATTCGCGACGCCATTCTAGACCATGAATCCGAATTGGAGTCACTAGACCGCGCGATTGGTGACGGTGATCATTACATCAATATGAAACGTGGTGCGAATGCCATTATCGAGATGCGTGCAGAACTCGAGTCACTTACACCAGACGCTGCGCTAAATAAAATTGGCATGAAACTACTCAGTACAATAGGTGGCGCCTCCGGCCCACTTCTCGCAAGCTTTTTTATGAGTATGGGCAAAATACTCAAAGAAAATGCAGATGATAGTACTCCAAGCTATGCCGCTGCTTTTGTTGCTGGCGTAGAGGCTATTCAACAACGCGGAAAAGCTGGATTAGGTGAAAAAACCATGCTGGATGTGCTTATTCCTGTCGCGCAGCAGTTTTCAACACTGGCAACATCAAATACCAATATAAAAGATATCTGCACAGCACTTATGCATACTGCAGAACAAGGTATGCTCTCTACAAAAGCACTTATCGCAACAAAAGGACGCGCCGCAGGCTTAGGTGAACGCGCCATCGGGCATATAGACCCTGGCGCAAAGAGCTGCCAATTGATGATTGAAGCGGTTTGCAAGCAACTATTATTCATTCAAAATTAAATACGCATCCAAGCTTAAAAAAGGTCTGGTAATGAAAAAGTTTATTAATAAAATTGACGATGTTTTAGTTGAAAGCCTGAGTGGCTTTGCTGGTGCGCATCATGATTTGGTCAAACTTAGCCTAGATCCTAATTTTTTAATGCGCCAACAAAAAGCCGTTAAGAAAGTAGCCATCATATCAGGCGGCGGCTCTGGGCATGAGCCGTTACACGCAGGCTATATTGGATATGGGATGTTGGATGCTGCCTGCCCTGGTCATGTATTTACCTCCCCGACACCAGACCAAATGCTGGCAGCAGCGGAAGAAGTACATGCCGACAAAGGTATTTTATTTATTGTTAAGAATTATGCAGGTGACGTCATGAACTTTGAAATGGCAGCAGAAATGTTGCCATTTGAATCCGCCACAGTTCTGACTAGTGACGACTGCGCCGTCATTAATAGCACGTATACCACAGGGAGACGTGGTGTAGCTGGTACAGTCATCGTAGAGAAGTGCGTAGGCAGCTTGGCAGAAACAGGCGCAACACTTCAAGCATGTAAGGCATTGGGTGACAAAGTAAACGGCCGCACTGCAAGCATGGGCATTGCCCTAACAAGCTGTACTGTACCTGCGGCTGGCCGCCCTACTTTTGATATTGAAGACAATGAAATTGAGATGGGCGTGGGCATACACGGCGAACCAGGCCGGAAACGAGAAGTGATGCGAGAAGCCGATGCTATTGTCCAAGAGGTAGTCAGTGCCATACTTGATGCGTTAAAACCTTCGCCAAATAGTGAGGCTTTATTGCTGATTAACGGGTTTGGCGCCACGCCACTGATGGAGCTATATATTATATACAATACCGCTGCTAAGTTATTTAATCACTATGGTATTAACATTACGCGCTCATTAGTTGGTAACTACACTACAGCTTTAGATATGGCTGGTGCGTCCATTACCTTATGTTTGTTAGATGATGAAATCAAACAGCACTGGGATAGCCCAGTTCATACGGCAGCGCTTAGATGGGGAGTCTAGGCAGGGCATACAAACAACAAAAATCGCAAAATTAACCCGTTGGGGTTAACCAAAACCATTAATTTAAACAATTGACTAATGCCATTTTTCTAACCCTACCTAACATTAGGGTTATATAGTATGATTGAATTTCAATAATCTAAACTAATTTAAAATGATTAAATGCTAGTCCAAAAGTAATCATATAAATCTAACCAATCCTTGCAAACTTACTGCATAAATTCATTGTTGAGCAAATTAGTAACACTCACTAAAGAGCGCGATGATTTGTCCCTGCAAGTTGCCCTAATCAAAACACTCACTGACTTCATTAACTCTGATCATGATGAAGCTAAAAAATCAGTCGTTATTTATCATCTAAAAGACTTTAAAAAACAAACAGTCACAATATTAACGGCTGAAAACAACAATAACAACACTGTTGTAGCTCCAGAGTTAAAACGAGCAGTGATTAAATGTATACAAACAGATAGTCGCAAAACCTATCAATCTGAAACTCACACCATTAAACTTCACCCACTGAGGAGCGCGATGGGACATATCGACACGGTGATCGCGATTGATAGTGACCATTCCGATGAACATCTAGACGTGTCGATTTGTATGATATTAGAAATCTATCAGAACTTTGTTTTACTGAATAATGAAAACGAGTGTGACACGCTCACTGGTTTACTAAATCGTAAAACTTTTGATTACAAAATCAATAAAATTCTGGCTCAAATGCACAGCAATACAAACCGGAAAGAAGATAAAACTGACCAAGTTTTTTTCCTCGCAATTTTTGACATAGACCACTTTAAAAGAATTAACGATGAGTTTGGTCATTTAATCGGTGATGAAGTGCTATTGATGTTTTCACAGCTGATGCGTCAAAGCTTTAGAGAAGAAGACCCTCTTTTTCGCTTTGGTGGTGAAGAGTTTGTTGGCTTTTTTGAATGTAGCAGCACGCCTAATATTCAAAACATTTTTGAACGATTTAAACAAAAAGTCGCTAACTTTGAATTTCCACAAGTTGGCAAAGTGACTGTAAGTGCTGGTTATACTGAAATTTCACCGTTTGACACCTCAAGCCAGATTATAGACCGTGCGGATACGGCGCTTTATTATGCAAAAAATCATGGACGTAATCGTGTAGATTCATACGAGTTATTGGTCGCCGATGGTCGTTTGCAAGACAATAAAAAAGAAGGCGAAATCGAACTGTTTTAAGCAGACAGCTTGTAGTCACTCAGTTTGAAATTAAGAGGTGTTGTAGCTTACAACACTAAACCATCCCCATTAACCTAATTCATTTTACGCAAACACTTTCTGCCATAATGCATTCACCTGCGAAATTTCTTTTGCAATACTTTCTGCTTTGATATTCAACTGCGTAGCACCTTGTAACTTAAGCATGTGCTGCATGTGGCGATATGTTCTGTAAGCATTGGCAACACTTTCGGCCAGCGCTGCATCTATGATTTTCAAGCTTGACATACACTTCAACAACCCGATATTACCTATATTCACAGTAAGCTCAGGATAGCTAGGTGCATGAAGCAATACCAAATATTGCACTAAAAACTCCACATCGATAATGCCACCTACCCCATGTTTTAAATCAAACATTCCTTCGTGTGTATGCTGCGCTTTTCGCATTTTTTCACGCATCGCTAATACTTCAGCTTTAAGGATGGCAGCATCGCGCGCTTGCGTCATTACCTCCACCCTAATGTCATCAAAAGACTGTGCAATGGCGCGATCACCGGCAACAAAACGAGCGCGTGTCAACGCTTGATGCTCCCATATCCATGCTTTATTCAACTGATAATCTCTAAATGCATCTACCCGACTGACCAGTAAACCGCTATTACCATCTGGCCTAAGCTGCAGATCTGTCTCATACAGCAAGCCTGCTGAAGTCAAACTATTAAACCAGTTATTAATACGTTGTGCAAAGCGCGCATACACCTCGCTCGCCTCGGGAGATTCATCATCATAAAGAAAGATAATGTCCAAATCAGAAGCGTAGCCCAACTCTTTACCGCCGAGCTTTCCGTAACCAATCACTGCAAATTTAGGGACATCTAAATGACGACCGCGTACATTTGGCCAGATTATTTCCAACGCTACGCTTAAAATTAAATCTGCTAATGCGCTTAGGTAGTCTGATATCGTTTCTAACTGTAACTCACTGTTAATGTCTTGCACCGCAAAGCGAAAGATATACGCATGTTTAAAATGGCGCATTACATCCATTTGTCGCTCTACATCACCTGTTACCTCTGCCAACCGCTCGAGCAACTCGGCGCGCATCGCCACAAAATCAGGGGCAGCATGTAATGTCCGCACATCTAAAAGCTCATCTAACAATATTGGATGGCTTGTTAAATAATTAGCGAGCCACGGGCTACTGCTACACAACTTAACTAGTAATTGCATGGCATTAGGATGCTCTGCTAGCAGTGCTAAATAGCTTGCGCGTCTACAGATACTTTCTAACAAATCTGTCACTCTGGTTAAGGTAATATCAGAGTTTTGCATTTGCCCTGCCTGTGAAATCACATGTGGCATCACAGCATCAAAGCGCTGACGACTTAACTCAGGCAATTGTTTGTACCGACTGCTTTGGTGCAAAATATTTAAACGGCGATATGTTTCATGGGATTCCGCAAAGCCTATGTTGTCTAGTGCCTTAATTGAATCGACTTCACTAATAGAGGCATTCCAAATAGACTTTTCTGCATCTAGTGCATCTTTGCTGGCATCAGCATCATCAAAGGTTGCGTCAAAATGACGCTGCACTTGCGCGCGATAATCATCTAATTTTTGTAAAAATGTTGCCCAGTTTGCATAGTTCATCGCTTTTGCGATGCGTGCTTTACCTTCATCCGACTTCGGTAGTTCTTGGGTTTGTACGTCATCGACATACATCAAGCGATGCTCTAGGTTTCTTAAAAAGACGTATGCCTCACTGAGTTCTATTACTGTTTTTTCTGGCAGTAGGCCTTTGTTTTTTAATAAATTTAATACTGATAAGGTTGGTTTAATTTGCAAACTAACATCTTGCCCGCCACGAATTAATTGAAACACTTGCGCAATAAACTCAATTTCACGAATACCGCCACGACCTAGCTTAATGTTATCGTGCATACCTTTAGTGTTCACATCGCGCTGAATCTGGATTTTTAAATCTCGCATGCTGGCAAAAGCACCAAAATCCAAATACTTACGAAACACAAAAGGTTTTAATAATCTTGATACGGCATCCCCGCCCGTTACTTCACGCCCTTTAATCCAGGCGTAACGCTCCCACTCGCGCCCATTATTTTGGTAGTAATCTTCAAGGGCATCTAAATTACATACGATAGCGCCTTCAGAACCGAACGGGCGTAAGCGCATATCCACACGGAAGACAAACCCATCTTCAGTAATTTCATCTATCGCAGCAATCAGCTTTTTGGCTAAGCGTGCAAAAAAGTCCTGATTACTGATGGATTTAGCACCTTGCGTTGCTCCATCTGACTCATATGCGAAAATCAAATCAATATCGGATGAAACATTAAGCTCACCACCACCGAGCTTACCCATGCCAATCACAATCAGTTGTTGCAGCTTACCATCAGCATCCACAGGCTGACCGTAAACCGCGGTCTGCCACTCATGCAAGCATTTAATCGCCATATTAATCGTACACTCAGCCAAATGAGAAGTGGTAGTCATCACTTCTTGCAAGTCTGCTAAACCGTTCAAATCTCTTACTATCATCCTTGCCATCACTCGGCTACGCAGTAAACGCAGAGATTTTTTTAAACTATTTTCATCAGAAATTAGCTGCGAAGTTAAAAAATTTTGCATCTCACTTAAAAGATAGGCTTGATGTAGATTTTGTAACAAATCTTGCAGTAATAGCGCATCTTTTCTGAACAATCTTTCAACAAACGGACTACAAGCAAGCGCATGTAATACATGCGCCTCACCACTAGCAGGGACGGGGTTTAGAGATAATAAATTATCGAGTGTTAGCATAAGATTTTTCATGTAATATGGCGTAGTTACAAATACGTAACAACTTACTTTTAATGGTTATCTATCTTTTATTATTTAGATATCCTTGAACCAAATTATAAACGGGTCACAAAGATTTAAGGGGATTTTAAGCATGTCAATCGAATCAGTTCTTCACGAAAACCGCGTTTTTGAGCCTAGTGCAGACTTTGTTAAAAAAGCTAACGTCTCCGGCATGGCTGCCTATAATCAGCTCTGTGCAGAAGCTGCCGCTGATTATGAAGGTTTTTGGGCAAAGCTAGCACGTGAATTACTGGTATGGAGCAAACCCTTTACCAAAACATTGAATGAAGAAAACGCACCATTTTACAAATGGTTTGAAGATGGTGAACTTAACGTTTCTGCCAACTGCTTAGATAAACACTTAAACACTATCCCAAACAAAGTCGCTATTATTTTTGAAGGTGATGACGGCAACACTAAAGAAGTCACCTATCAAGAGTTGTATCATCAAGTTTGCAAATTCGCGAATGGATTAAAAAAGCTCAACCTTAGTGTGGGTGACCGCGTGATTATCTATTTACCAATGGGCATTGAGGCTGTTGTTGCCATGCAAGCTTGCGCACGCATTGGCCTGATTCACTCTGTCGTATTTGGCGGCTTTTCTGCTAAAAGCTTGAACGAGCGCATTATTGATGCTGGCGCTAAAGCTGTCATCACCTCCGACGGACAATTCCGTGGTGGTAAAACGTTGCCATTAAAATCAGCGGTTGACGAAGGCATTGCAATGGGCGGCTGTGAGGCGATTCAGAATGTTGTTGTACTGAAAAAAACTGGGCTAGATATTGCATGGAACAGCAATAATATTTGGTGGCATGATCTGATTGCCGATGTGGCAGACACATGTGAACCAGTGATGGTGAGTGCAGAGCATCCACTATTTTTACTCTACACTTCAGGCTCTACTGGTAAACCAAAGGGTGTACAACACAGCTCTGCTGGCTACTTACTACATGCCATGAACACCATGCGCTGGACTTTTGATATTCATGAAAACGATGTATTTTGGTGTACAGCTGATGTGGGTTGGATTACAGGCCACTCTTACGTTGCATATGGCCCGCTTGCCATGGGTGCCACACAAATCATTTTTGAAGGTATTCCAACTTATCCAAATGCTGGCCGTTTTTGGCAAATGATAGAAAAACACAAAGTGTCTATCTTCTATACTGCACCAACTGCTATCCGTTCATTAATTAAAGCTTCTGAAACCACGCCAGAAGTCGCCCCAAAAAATTACAACTTATCTAGTCTGCGCTTGCTAGGTTCAGTAGGTGAGCCAATCAACCCAGAAGCATGGATGTGGTACTTTGAACAAGTTGGCGGCAGCCGCTGTCCGATTGCGGATACGTTCTGGCAAACAGAAACAGGCGGCCACGTGATTACACCACTACCAGGCGCTACTGCACTGGTACCTGGCTCATGCACATTACCTTTCCCTGGTATTGATATTGATGTGGTAGATGAAACAGGCAAAGACGTACCTTGGGGCACTGGTGGTTTATTAGTCATTAAAAAACCATGGCCTTCCATGATACGTAATATCTACAATGACCCAGAGCGCTATATCACCAGCTACTACCCAGTGGATTTAGGCGGCAGAATTTACCTAGCAGGCGATGGCGCAATCCGCGATGCTAAAACAGGCAACTTCACCATCATGGGCCGTATCGATGACGTATTAAACGTATCTGGCCACCGCCTAGGCACTATGGAAATTGAATCTGCGTTGGTAGCAAACCACTTAGTTGCTGAAGCCGCCGTAGTCGGCAAGCCACATGATGTAAAAGGCGAATCTGTCGTGGCTTACGTGGTACTAAAAGGTGCGCGCCCAGAGGGTGATGAAGCGAAGAAAATCGTGGCAGAGCTACGCGAATGGGTGGGTAAAGAAATTGGCCCAATTGCTAAACCTGATGAAATCCGCTTTGGCGACAACTTACCGAAAACACGCTCGGGTAAAATTATGCGTAGATTGTTACGTACATTAGCAAGAGGTGAAGAAATTACTTCGGACATTTCTACATTAGATAATCCAGCCATTTTGGATCAGTTAAAAGAAGTGGTGAAATAAAGAGAATACGGCGGATGATACCTTAATCGATACGCCGTATTTTGGTGTTAATTTTAGGCACCACTAAAAAATACTAACATCATGATTTTATTATATATTTAATTTATAAAATTTTATTAGGATTCACAAATGACGCATTTAAAACCGTCAAATAGGATGCATACTTTACGTTAGGCTGCGATGCAGAACGAACCGAAGATTCCAGACCCACCCGAACCAGAAGATGAGGTTTTTGGTGGAATAAACTTGCTCACAAGGTCACTGCGGGACCTTGATGATCGAGGCTTAGTTCTCTCGTTAGCGGCATTTGCTGAAGAAGCCCTCGGCGAACTAATGAAGGCATTCATGACGCCCTCCGAGGCGACGACACAACTTATCGAGGGCTTCAATGCTCCTCTGGGAACATTTTCTTCCCGTATTAAGGCCGCTTACGCCATTGGCCTGATCACCAAAGACCAATTTCTCGATCTAGAGCGCCTGCGTAAGATTCGGAACGAATTTGCTCATAGTTGGAAGCCAGTTGATATTTCAAAGCAGAAGGTTGCGGCGCTGATTGACAGCATGGCCTTCAGTCGCATAGATGATCATTTCCCAGAAACCCCCATCGAGAAAATTCGCAGTTCCATGAGTTGTTTGTTGGTAGAGATTAGTTCATCGACCCATCAAATTCAAAAGAAGGGCCTCCAAGCGAGACTGGTTGGAAATCATCTCATGCGTGGATTCTCAGGAGACTTCGACACTCAGATTAAAAACGCCCGTGAAGAGCTAACCAATATTGCTAAGAATTTGGACGGAGCTGAAGATAAGAAACGCAATTTCTATCTGACGCTTCTTCTCCGATTCAAAGATAGATTGACAGTTTTGGCCAGGCCAGAAAGTCCTGAGCAGAAAAAGGCACTGACCGATTTTCTTGAGGAATTTAGTAGTGTGCTACGTCAAGTCGCAGCCTAACAATCCGCTCCAGAGGGACGCTACGCCGGCAAGCCGGCTTCGCGCCCCTGAGCTAGTACGTTAGGGTTTCAGTGAAAATAATTGCATCGTTAATTTTAGTATTGGGTTTATATTTGTGTACTTCAGTTATTCTGTTCCCTTGGACTACGCATGCAAAACTAGAGCCTTTTATAGGCACTGAAATTTCAACGGAACTATGGTTCTTAATTTACCAAAAAGTCGCATTTATACTTATTTCACAGTTTCTAGCTGGTCTAGCTGTAATTGCATCTGGTGTTTTATTGTTCAAATCAAATAAATTTGGTGCTCACTTATGGTTAGTCACTTGCGTTGCTTTCACTGCTGCGTCTGGTTATGACGCATATACAAAAAAACCAGACCTCACACTCATAATTGGCATCTCTATATTTTGCATAATTGTAATGTTGCTCTCTTTTTTAGTTTTCAGGGTTTGCGGTATATACCCTAACCCATCCATCAAGCGGGACTTGCTACCGCAAGCCCCTTATGTCAAACGTTAGGTTTTATCGTCGATGGTCACGAAATCAGCACTTCTCGGATCACTTGAGGCTCACGCCAGCAATCTGCGCCTCGCGAACGTGGTGCGCGTCGTGTCGCGAGGCGGCGACCTAGCATCCATTTTTAAGAGCCTTGTTGGCCCCCAGCCATCAACCGCTTTTGGCGCTGCGATCGCGATGCTCGCAGACAAACCGAAATTGGCTAATGTCAGCGAGCAGGTGTATCTCACTCTACTGAGAGCGGCAATTTCAGAATCGCTGGAGCTCACCCGAGACTACTGCCGAACAACGAATCAGGTTGCCGCGCTTAGAGCGCAGCCTTGGTTCACGGTTTTCAGGCTTCTCAGAAATACCCTTGATCACAACTTCCGATTTCACTTCAAGCCAGAAGATTTGAAACTATTGCCAGTCAAATGGCAGAGCATTGAACTAACTGCAGAACTTGAAGGATCTGAACTCACTCAAGCTAGCCTGCCTCCCGCGGAGGCTATTGACTGGCTTTCACAACTAGATGAATTCATTTCAAGTGATCTCGCATGAGGGAGCCAAACCTAACTCGCCCTTGCAGCGGATCGCCTGCGGCGGCCGCTGAAGTCCAACGTTAGCCGCATGAAGCGCATCATATCAACTAGCGTAATCATTTTGGTGGCCGCATCCGCGTTTTTCTTTTGGCTTTGGTATGAGCAGTATCTGCGCTTCGAGTTTAACGAACTAGGCCGCTACTACGATGCGGAAAATCAGATTGTCTATACAGATGCTGGTTTTGTATGGTGCTTTCCAGCAGTTGGTTTTTTACTCATCGCTTTTATATTAATCATAGTTCGCATTCTTCGGCGCATGGCTCATTCAACATTCAAGCAGGATGCCTAACAGTGACTTTTTAATTAAAACGTTGGCGTCACAAAACGGAATATCCACCATGATTGAATATCTTCACAGCATGCTCGAGTTAGCGCTTCGTAAGGAGCTTCAAGGAATTCACTTCTGGGCCACACTCTATGTGCTCTTCGTGCTAATGGGTTCTCTGTGGCATGTGCTACGTGTACGAACTTGGCCAAGCACAGAAGGTCAATTACTTCAGATTGGTATTCGTCCACTGGGTACGCCAGATTTGCAAACGAATCAACAAGACTATGTTCCTGCTGCGCTATACAAGTATCAGGTAAACGGCAACTATTACGAGGGTCACGACATCTCGGTTTGGAAGATGTCGGCCTCTGGTATGCTCAAGAATGTAGCGTATTTCTTGCCAAAGCAAGTCCAGGTAGACGCTTTTGGAAAGGTTATCGTCCACTACAACCCTAAGTGCCCGCGCAAGAGTCTGCTTTTGCGCCCGGGATGGGCAAGCATTATATTTTTGTGTTTACTGATGATGATCACTGCTGGCTTTTACATTTGGCGCTGGTGACACAAAACATGCTCACACGACGCTATGCCCCCCTTAAAGACAATCCGTTTAAGGGGCTAATATTTAATTAGTAAGAAGATTGAATTAAAGAGGACTTGTGGCGCGCTCAGCCAATTGCTTCAATAAAACGTAGTTGAATGAAACCCACAAACTGCGCTGGTGGTTTCATTCAACTCTACGGCAGGTTGATATGGAGAGTTAAGTCTTAATACTTAACTTATTCTAGAACAATACTTAGTCTAAAATAATGAACTACTGAGCACGCCACCAGAACACTAATTTTGCGTGTTTCTTTTTATTCACGTTAACCCACTGTGTTTTAACTTCACCTTTATATTCTGCACTGACGAAATATTTGCCTTGTGGTAGATTGGCTAAAAAATACGGGCCCTCTGTGGCAATTTCTAACATATTGTTTTTACTCACATCTTGAATCTGTAGCGTTACTTCTGAGAGGTATTCTTCTAAGGTGCCAGCTTTCTCTACGAAGACGATTTCTAGTGGATAATTTTTAGCATTCTGGCGCATGGCAACAGACTCTGCCCTGCCAATCCCACCTGATAAGTAGGTAACTTCTCCAACAGTAACAGGAGTGACTGCGCTCATGTCTGGCTCTGCTGAATCTTCAGGGATTATTTCTTCAGGGATGTCTGTGTATGCTGATGCTGCCATCGAGAGAGATAGCCCTAGCGCAAGGATTGTAGCTGTGACGATTTGCTTTAGATGTTTCATGGTGTTCTCCTTGATTTTGTTTAACCACTAAAAACTTATAGTGTGTTATATCACGTATGTGTCATGATTGTCTGTTTTTCCAGTCACTTGTGTGCTCTGTAAAATAGCCTTGACTTCGGCATCCTCCACTTGCGGAAAGTGTTCATAAAACTGCCCTACTGATTGAAAGTTTTCTGGTACCTCAAGACATACTACTTGATCCACTAATCGATTAATTTTATTTAATGTATCTGCTGGTGCAACAGGTACAGCACAAATTAGTTTGGCAGGGTCTTTCTTAATAAGGCTATATAGAGCAGCAATCATGGTAGCGCCAGTGGCTAATCCATCATCTACGACGATGACGATGCGCCCTGTTGGGTTTAGTGGTGTATGAACTGGTGTGTATTGTTTACGGCGTTGCTGGATGGTCTCCATTTGGATTTTTTTCTCATGTGCAATATATGCATCATCAGCACCTACTGCACTAGCGATGCTTGCTATATAAGTCCAGCCATTTTCATCAATTGAGCCAATCGCTAACTCGGGAGAGTATGGCGCTCGTAACTTACGTACTAATACAACATCACAATCACCATTAAGTTGTTCTGCAATGACTTTTGCCATTGGTACAGCACCACGTGGTATGCCAAGTACAAGTGGACGCCGTCCCTTATAAGGAAGCAGTTTATTTGCTAGTTTTATTGCAGCCTCATTACGGTCATAGAACATGATATTAGCTTAATTTATTTAATTGCTGGTTGGTGAATATCTATTTTAAAAACTGGCTCATAAGGTGGTACGTTACATTCGATAATGTCAGTGGGGGCTACATCAAGCCTGACGCCAGAGATGTCGACACGCACTGGGAGCTTATTAGCACCTCTATCCACAAGTACCGCTGTTCTAATTTCAGCTGCTTGCTTTCTTGCTAAATACTCGACTGCGCGTAACATTGAATGCCCCCGAAAGATCACATCATCGACCACTAGTACAGTTGTACCAGCCAGATCAAGCAAGTCGTACTTTTTATCTTCTACTAGCAAAGTTTCAGGATGGAGTAGCGTGAGATCATCGGCATAACGCTTTATCTGTAAATTCATTAAGCTTATATTTGTCAAATTAAAATTTTGCTTAAGCTTAGTGTGTAACATTTCGGCAAGTGATGCACCACGACGCTGAATGCCGACGATGATGATATGCTCTTTACCTATTAAAAGACCAGCCGCCTGCCATGCCATATGACTAATGACAGCTTCCAGTTGTGCAGTTTGATAGAGGCAGGTTTTATTTCCAAATTGAGTAAAGTCCAAGATTTCCTCCTGCCTCTATGGTATTTATTTACACTCAATTACCATACAAAACAGATAGTTACTGAATAGCGATATTGCGTCGTTTTGATGCTTCTGTCTTGGGTAAGGTAATTTCCAAAACGCCATCTTTCAGACTGGCAATCGTTTTTGAGGAATCAACCATCGCTGGTATTGTGACAGAACGGGCAAATGAGGAACTTGATATTTCATGCCTGTAATAATCACCTTTTTCCTCTTTTTTCTCACTACTGGATTGCCCTTTAATAGTAAGTAAATTATCTGTCAGTGAGATATTGAGGTCTTTCTTATCAATACCAGGTATCTCAGCACGTACAAATACTTCGTTATCACGATCAATCACATCTAAGCTTGGTAGACGTCTATTTTCAACTTCAAAAAAATTATCAAACATTGGGCTAGCATCTCGATGCCATAAAGATGAAAACCTTCGACCAAAAACTCTATCAAAAGCACGCTCCATTTCTGCTATTGGATGCATACCTGACCATGATGACTTTGCCAATGACTTATTATCTGTCACTGGAACATTTGTTTTATTTTCAGTATCCATTGCAACCTCCAAAGTTAGTTGAATTAAAGTGATAAATATTGATGCTCTACTGGACGAAAAATTACTCTTAAGTAATGCCGATCAAAATGCTCTACTTCACTAAAAAACAATGCACATGCGATGTGTGCACCACGTATATTAATCAAATCAAAGCTATAACCTATACGCGACAAAAATCGCAAATTAGGGTTGATTTGTCCACTTTGTATGATTGCCATGTCGGCCAATTGCGGCAGAAATGTCGATATATGACGCCATCTGAGTTGATCTAATGAGCAACCTAGCAACTCTATAGCTGCCTTACTGCAACTTCGAATCATGCCGTTATCATAGATAGTTAACACTGGAAGATTTAAACCAGCATATTCATGATGATAGTGATTATTTAATAAATTACTGGCATGCATGCCTTTAGCTTGATGTGCTATTGATGAAGCGTTCATTTCATCACCTCTGCTTCAGCTTCCAACCAATCTTGTATTTCATGCCCTGGTTCGAAACCACGAGACTCTGCTTTGTAATATGCATTGACTGCAATATTGAGCAATCTATCATGTGGTTCTGTACTATTTAACTGAGCGTTATCCGCCCCATTAGGCTTACGTGATTTTTTGACTGAATCTTTTGACTTAACATCTTTAGTGCTGACTGTTGAAAGTACCATGAAACCTCCCAATCAATAGGTTAAAAAATTAGGGGCACCACTTAAACAGTCATGTTGGTATTGACTGTTAAATCGAGCCCGACTACATTGAGATAGTAATTTACCTCTGTTGATTGATTAGGTACATTCGGGTAAGCACGTAAGGGATAGCCCTTATATGAATGAATAATAAAGTGTGATTGTTAAGATTATTATTTAGTTAATCGCAATATCTCACTTGCAATTTTACTGAATGCATCATCACACTGTGCAATAGTTGCTGCCGAAACATAAATACCAGTTGGTTGAGACGCATTGTAAGCACTAGAATCCGTGGTGTTTGCCAAACGCCTAAGAATGTTAGAGCCAACCTCACTGTTGGTACTGCACCCACCACTAAAGCTAGTTTCTGGATTATTGACTGCTGTCCCTAGCGCTGCGGAGTGTACATAGACACCTTGATTACGTGCAGTGTTGGCGACATTTTCAACCATGTTTCTTGAGGCTTTATTGACATTGCAACGCGTATTGGTAATTGGGCTACCAGTTAGCGTACGTGCATTGTTGTAGCTAGCGAGAGGGATGCCTACACCTCCAACATCAAACCCAGCACTTCTTAACACATTGATATTGTCGTAACTAGCGCGTAGAGTGTCACGTCTATCTTCACGATACAGTTGCGTAGCACGCCCCGTTGCTGAACCACTTGTTTCAGACTCTAGATTACCGAATACTGGATTTGGAGTGCCTGATAAGCGATCAAAAGTTGCAGGCAATGCGTTAGGTGCGCCATCACTAAAAAATACAATGACTCGCAAGCTAGACCGTAACGACGCAGGTATTGCATTAATCTCATTCAATGCTCTACGCATTCCCTCTGCAGATCCAGTCCAGCCACTAGAACTAAATGAATCGATGGCGTTATTCATCTGTAACTTACTGAAGCCTCTGGACGCATCTTTATTGATTGGCACATCCAACACTGCTCCAGATGCGAAACTCACCAACCCTAGCCTATCTCCGCCAGGTCCCTCAATAAACTTGTTCACAAAAGAATTTTTGGCGCAGGCTTTAAGACCAGCCATTGCAGACCCAATAGATCCTGAGGTATCCATGACCAACATAATATCTACATCGCGCCGAATCACCTCGCCAGAGGCAACTACGTCCAATTCATTTTGGCCAAGCACCCGCATAAATGTCGTTGGCATATTTGCTGTTGCTGTCACATTAACTTGCCAGTAACCATCGTCTTTATGCACGGCTGTCGTATTCAGCGATGTAGGTGTTGACCCTAAGTAATCATTAGGGAAATTTCCATTAAAAAACTTCTGTGCTGCAAGTTGTGCATTAGCAATGCGCTCAGCATCATTATCGCCAACGGTTAATCCACGCGCGGCTGCAATAGCCGCTGCATCTACTGCAGCACTTAACTTAGCTTTTACACCATAGCCGCGACCTGAATCTACAGCTAGACCAACCATACCAATAAGCACGACTAGCGTAATCGCTACGATAATCGCAATCTGACCTTTATCATGATGTGAAGAATGTAGTTTCATATTACCTCCTAGAGCTGGTCGTGTGCTATAGCACCGTCATAGAATAAAGTCTCGGTGCTGTTTGCATCACATAACTGATAATAACGTTATAGTCATAAAGGGCTTCTACTGCGTAAACCTCCTCACCGTCACTGAGTGTCATAGGAATAATGGCAGTAGCACTTGCTGGAACAGAATTACAAGTGCCATTTCCATTCCACCCTGCAGAGCAAGACCATACTTTGCTTGTGAGGGTGGCCGCACCAATAACGGCCCTAGTTTGCGAGACCACTTTAGGAAAGGTTGCACAAAAAGCTGGTGGCGCATCAACACAGGTTGGCACGACTTTTCTACCAACTATCTGAGTAATGTAAATCCGCCCACGGGTACTCATCACTAAAGGTTCTGCAGTGTTATTTAAGGCCCGGATGATATCTTGGGGCAATGCACTAGTTCTTGACGCTAAGTTGGCGCCCTCGCGACTCATGGCTACTAAAATATTATTGAATTGAATCGCACGTGCATAATCAATCACACCCAATACCAACATTAATAGCAAAGGTAGGAGTACTGCCAACTCTATAAGACTTTGCCCATGCGATACTTTTTTAATTTTACATCTAGAATTATTTGTCATTTGAATGCCTCATTTCTCATTGCAGCACTCACAGTAAAATGATAGTTTCCATCCGCAAAGGTCTTCGCTCCCATTAGCCCTAACAATTGAGTAAACGGAGTTATCAGCGGAAGCGTACACTCAATATGAGTGACAACGATTTGTTGAGCGCCACCGCAACCAGACCCTATATTGACTACATTTCCAGCAGAATTTACAGTTCTGAACGTTACTACTGGAGAAACACGGCTATAAAACCCCATTGAGTTATCTTCAGTATATTGAATGACCCTATCACACCTCTCTTGCACTGGATCTGGCTGGGATGGATCAAAACCAGTCACCGCTGCGTAGCGTGCGCCTTCTCTTACCGCATGTTGCATACTCAAATTGCCCCAAAAAAGGTAGCCGAACTCGATAATTGAAAAGAGCACGGTAAAAAACATGACGGCGACTAGCGCAAACTCGACTAGGGCTGCTCCTTTTTCTTTAATGTTCACAGCGTCATCCTTTTCATATCAATCATTTGTAATGCATCACATGAAAACCTATCTATTTAGTATGCATTACAAAAAGTTACCTAACGCTAATCTCACAACACCCATTCCTAAAACATCTATACTCAAATAAATCATCTAGATATGTCCCATTCAACACAATCTTGTCAAAATATAAAAACACGCCTCTTTTTATTAAGATTTCATTGCAAATTATTTTGTTCAGAAACGGTCTGCTCTATTCACCGTTTCTGAACAAATACTGCAAACCTAAACAGCAAGATTAAGCCTGCGGTTACTGCTGCTCTTCCTGAACTGGCGGTGCAGGCATATCAGCAGAGGTGTTTGCATTCTCAATCTTTTTATTCAGGAGAATAGTCTCCGCTTGAGTGATGTACATCAAATCACTCACCCTAGTAAGACTAATCAATGCCACCACCAAAGCCAACAACGCAATAACAAACGTTGCAGCAATCCAAAGACCGAACCTTTCAGGTTCAATTACATGTTTGATATCAGCCATTTCATACTCCCTTTTTGATAAAAAATTAAAAACTAATGGTTTAAAGCTATAACAAAGACACATCACTCACCTGCAAATCAACTACTTGACACATCCAAACTGCGTACAAATTGATACGGTTTCCACTTTCCATTAAAGTGTGCCACCTGTGCTACTACATCTTTACCCAACACCAAGCGGAGACTTACATCAGTGCGCAAATCGTCCCGTAAAACCAGTACAGGTGAATCTGGCATACTTTCTTTTAATAAATTTGCCTCTACGTGATAGCCACTTCTGTACTCTATTTGTGATGCTTTTACGTGAAATGGCTTTTGATTGGTTAACCTTGTCACAGCGTAACCTTGGTTACGTAAGTACTGCCCAACCTTGCCAGCTATGCCAGTGACACCGTTGCCGTTTGCCACTTCAATTCTGTAACTTTTTGATTGCCTAGCTTCATCTAATGCAACCGATGCTTGCGTAGCGTTAACGTCGTCTTGCTGCTTAACGCGCAACTCAGAAACATTGAGTGACAAAGCCACTAGCTGCGCACGACTTTCTACCTGTTTAATTTCAAACATATTAGGTGCATATCTGATAACACCACTGCCTTTTGGTATCGCTAGCATCTGCTGATGTAAATGTGTGACTGTTTGATGCTGTTTTGGATTGATTTCATCAATAGATGATTGCGTGCTTAAAAATGAAGTAGTCGCCACAGATGCTGACAAAGAACTATCTATAGCAGACTCATTCACATGAATTGCCTGATTAAACGCCTGTATAGACTCGCCTTTGCTACCAGCTTTAGCATAGGCTAAACCTAAATTATTAAGTGCACGCTGGTTAGTTGAATCAAGCATTGTCGCCTGCGTTAGCACTGAAACTGCTTCAGAATATTGCCCTTGTAAATAATAGGCATATCCCATATTGCTATAAATATGTGCCGCTTTAGGCGCTGTCTTAGTCGCTAATTTAAAGGCCTCAATGGCTCGGGTATATTTACCTTGCTTAGCATAAATCACACCCACACCATTACGTGCTTCTGCAAAATTACGATTATTCATCGGCACTTTTAAATAAGCATTAATAGCTTGATCAAATCTATTTTGCCCTTGATAGTAACGACCAATCTGGTACATATCATCCACATGATCACTACCGCTTTTAGCGCTCATCGGCGTTACTGCCCAAGGCACCATCACAGCGCGCTGATCTGTGGCACATGCTGTTAGCAATGCCATACAACACAGCGTTGGTAGCATTTTTAGTTTGTTTCTCATCATTGCACTCCTATCAAATGATAACTATTGCTGTCCTGCCAGTGTTGGCAACAATACGTTATGAATACTGATAAACGCAGGTCCTAGTAACACCAAAAGCATCGATGGAAAAATAAAGAAAATAAGTGGGAACAATAACTTAACGGCTATTTTTGCGGCCTCTTCTTCTGCACGCAAACGACGTTTAGTCCTTAATCCATCGGCATATACACGTAGTGAATCTGACACACTAGTACCAAAACGGTCAGACTGAATCAGCATTGCCACTAGCGTATCGATATCTTCGACTCCCGTGCGTAATGCTAAATTCCGCAAAGCGCGCTCACGCGAACCACCCGCACGTAATTCCAGATTAATCAAGTGCAACTCCTCACCCAATATTGGGCTTCTCATATGCATTTCTTCACCCACTCTTGCTAGCGCAGCATCTAACCCTAAGCCAGATTCAACACATACAATAATTAAATCTAGGGCATCAGGAAAACTCTCAAATATCTCACGCTTTCTATAAGCAATGCGTCTAGCTAAAATAACATTGGGTAAGATGTAACCAAGTGCTGCTAAACACAACATGATTAAAAGGTAATTATCTGGCTTATAAACGTCACCTGTAATAGTGGTGTAAAGCATAAACAGAATTGGCAACATAAAAGTAAGCACTGTTTTTGTGACAAAGAACAGCGCAGGTGCAAGTGCGCTTCTATACCCTGCATTCATAAAACGAATGCGCATATGTGACTCTTCCCACCCTTCACGGGGCACGGATAGCTTAGCAATTGGCTCAGTAAGCTCAACAATACGTCGCACCCATGTAGGCTCTTCAATCGAGTCAGGCGCATCACTTACACCACGACTGCCACCCATCAATGGCTGCAATCTCTCTACTAATGGTCTTCTAGTAAGCTGTGTCAATATCAGCAGTGCTACTAAAGTCACCGTGATAAAAATGAGCACTAGGTAAATTATTTGTATTGTGTCCATGATGATCTCATTTCAAATGAATTAGCGTCACACTCTAATTTTAATAATGCGCCACATTGAAAAAATACCGATTACCATCATCAATAATGCAACCGCTACCATTTTCTGCCCCATTGGGTCTGTCCATAACACACTGAGGAATTCCGGATTCATCAAATGCAGCACTAAACCCAACACAAAAGGTAAAAGTGTTAATATCCATGCTGACAAGCGCCCCTCCGCAGACAAAACGCGTACAGTACCCATCAATTTGAGTCTCGCACGAATCAGTTGGCTAATATTGCTAAGTAGCTCTGCCAAATTACCACCTGTTTCACGCTGAATTAACACAGCAATCACAAAGTAACTGAGATCTGTACTGGGTACGCGTGTTGTAAGATTCATTAAAGCTTCTTGTGTTGAAATGCCATAGTTAATTTCATCAAATACGATTCTGAACTCTGAAGCTATCGGGTCTGGCATTTCACTCCCAACCATCTGCAACCCACTCGGAAAAGCATGCCCTGCCATCATGGCACGCCCTAGCAGATCTAACGCATTGGGTAATTGCTCCTCAACCACATTCATTCTGTTGTGCTTTGACCCCTGCAAATAAAGCAAAGGTAGAATGCCACCTACAGCACCAGCGGCTATCATCATCAGCACTGGCAACCTCAGCATATAAGCTATGAGCAATCCACCAAATACAGCTAAAAGCATCAACCCTAAAAACTGTAAAACACTGAAACGGATACCAGACTGTAGAATCAGCCTATCCAGTTGATGAACACGTGGAATTAACAATAAAAGACGTTCAACCCCTGGCGTCTGTGCCAACATTCTCTGTTTAACTAAAGATGCACTTTTTTGATTAGCACCAGCAGACATAGCCTGTAAGCGTTTCTCAATACGCTTAGCCTCTGGGCCTGTATATGCATTCCAAGCCAAATACACCCCTTCCAGAAAAAGCACTACCGCTAGAAACCCTAGTACGACAAATAAATAGTAGAGATAGTCCACATTAACCTCCTACTCATAATAATGGGTGGGATCAAATAACTCCTCAGACACAGTAATGCCATGAATGCGAAGGATCTCAATAAATTTAGGACGAATACCTGTTGCACGAAAATGGCCTTGTACCGTGCCATCTGCTGCAACCCCAGTTTGCTCATAGGTAAAAATATCCTGCATCGTAATCACATCGCCTTCCATCCCAGTAATTTCTTGAATGCTAGTGATTTTGCGTTTACCATCACTTAAGCGAGAGATATGAACCACTGCTGTTAATGCTGAGCTAATTTGTTCACGCATTGATTTTGGTGGCAGATTAAAGCCTGCCATCCCAATCATATTTTCTAACCGAGTGAGTGCGTCTCTTGGCGTGTTAGCGTGTAAAGTCACCATAGAACCCTCATGCCCAGTATTCATTGCCTGTAGCATGTCTACCACTTCTGCTCCGCGCACTTCTCCAACAATGATACGGTCAGGTCGCATACGCAAGCTGTTTCTTACCAACATACGTGGCGTCACCTCACCTTTTCCCTCTATATTGGGCGGACGTATTTCTAAACGCACTACATGAGGCTGTTGCAATTGCAGCTCTGCAGCGTCCTCAATCGTAATGACACGCTCACTTATGGGGATATTGCTGGACATGACATTTAATAAGGTAGTTTTACCAGTGCCTGTACCACCAGAAATCAATAAATTCACTTTAGCTTTTACCAACCCCTCAAGAATTTCAGCCATTTCTGGCGTCAAACTTTTGAGCTGTATCAAATCATTCATTTTTAAAGGCGTTAACGAAAAGCGACGAATAGAAAGAATTGCACCATCGACTGCCAATGGGGGAATAATCGCATTCACACGTGAACCGTCAGGTAGCCGCGCATCCACCATCGGGCTAGATTCATCAACTCGGCGACCAACGCCTGAAACAATCTTATCGATAATTTTTAACAAATGCGCTTCGTTTTCAAAACGCACGTCAGTGAGCTCTAGCTTACCTCTTCGCTCCACGTACACTTGATTGTAGGTATTCACCAAAATATCTGAAACGGTCGGGTCTGCCATTAAGATTTCTAAAGGCCCCAAGCCAAGTACTTCATGCTGAATATCCCGCACCATATTCATGCGTTCGGAATCATTAATCGCCATTGGCTCCTCAGAAAGCAGGCGCTCAACTAAAGCTTTCAGCTCTTGCCGCAATGTCTCTGGTGGCATTCTTTCCATCATGGTGAGATCAACGCGATCAAGCAGTTTTCGGTGTATGCGCGATCTCAGCTCCTGATAAACCTCGTTACCCATAAACCCAGTCTGTTGTGCATGTACTGGCGCTAAAGGCTTATCATTTTTAGCATCTTCTAGCCTATCTCGTAGCGACATAATCAAACTCCCTTCCAAACACAGCATTTACACAATTAGCATTACTCACTAAAACACTTACCAACGCTACCCAATGCTTCATCACACTGGATGCAATAAATGATCAAGCCACCCGCTCTTTTTAGAAGATGTTTCAGCTGTTAATGTTTTAGCAATCTCTTGTATGGCCTTTGTTACTGAGTCGTTCTTATCAATTTTTATAATCGGTATGCCCTGATTCACAGATGAAGACACTGCGTCATAGCTATTAGGAATGGTTTTAAACACCTTCATACCCAATGTAGACTCAACATCCACCAACCTAATATCACCGCCTTTTTCATAGCGATTGATAATTAAATAAATCTTATCTTTTCCATAACCCAATGATTGCAATGCATTAATTAGCCTTTTTGAATCACGGATAAAAGGCATCGACTCTTGTAACACCACAAAAATCATATCTGCATAATCCAAGGCTTTTACACTGGTTGCATTGAGCGTTTGTCCAACATCCATCATCACATAATCGTATTGAGTCCTTGTTAACTTCAATAACGCCTCAATATGATCTGGCCTAATTTCTATCGAACTTTCGGCATCCTCAGGTGCAGCTAACACACCAAAATTAGGTAACACCTGTACCATAGAAGAAGCTAGCAACGAGGCATCTAATCGTGAAATATTGCTCGCCACATCAGCCAAAGTATTTGCTGGCAAAGTGTCTGAAACAAAGAGTGCAGCATCGCCAAATTGCAGATTTAAATCTAACAAGGCAACCTTCACCCCATGTACGGCGGCTAAAATATAAGCTAAATTACAAGTGATAAATGTGGCACCACTACCGCCCTTACTTGCAATCACAGCAATTGACTTACCTCGTTTCACTGGTGTTGCTGCTTGTTGCAACTTACTAGCAACGCGTGTGATTGCCACTTGCAACTCATCTAACACTAGTGGTAAATGCAACACATCTTTTACACCACTGCGTATTGCCCCCATCAAAAACTCTGATGAAGCGTTTTCACATAAAACAATCAGTGCCATGGTTGGGTAGCGTGTACTTAACTGCTCCATTACTTTAAGCTCACCTACCGCATTGCATGACCCCTCAATGATGACTACATCAGGACGTACTTGAGGCACTGTTGCTACCAGTGCTTCAAGACCGCCCTCTAAAAACAATACTTGCCGATGTGTATCAACAGCCACAAGATGCTGACGAATCAGCTCTTTAAGCGCCATATTCGACGAAACTATGATTATTTTTAATGAAGTAGCCATTTTATTAACCTATATACTCTATTTAATTCACATCCAAATACTCAGCCTTAAAAACTTACCCACGTTACCTTGTTCCACTGCTCGTTGTGCCACCACTACCAACACCAATATTAAATACGTTAGAAGGTGCTGGTTGCTGAACATAGGATTTTTGGTATCTATCCATTGCACCTTTAGCGGCTTGCCCATCAACACCTGCTACTGGGTCAGTATTTTGTGAAGCGTCTGGATTAATAATCTGCTGCGCCTTAGCCGCATTCACAGCCTCTCCAAAATGGTCATCAAGATATGGCGTGTTAGTTGCACATCCAGCTAGAGTAAGGCCAAGCAATAAGGATTTTGCACTTATTAAACAAAAGGGGTGGAATATCAGTGTTCGCATGATGCTCTCCTTATTTCACTTCAAAGTCATCGTTAGGGCCTTGCTGGGCTGGTGGCGGAACGGCAGTGCCAGAGGGAGTATCAGCATCAGCTGGTTTACCTTCTAACTTACCGTTCAAGAAAAACTCTGTTTTACTAGGTTCATTAAATGTATCTGTGGGTAATGCATAGTTAGGTGGTAATGGTTTTACTAACCTTGGCGTAATCACAAATAACAATTCAGTTTTTTCACTTTGAAACGAACTGCTACGGAACAAAGCCCCTAATATTGGAATATCACCTAAAATAGGAAATCTTCTAATCGTCTCAGTCACATTGTTTTTAATTAAGCCTGCAATTGCAAAGCTTTGCCCATCATGTAATTGCACAGTGGTTGAAACACGACGTACAGTAAATGAAGGAAATACACTGCCTGCAATTGTGGTACCTGTTTGAGACAACTCGGATACCTCAGGTGCAACACGCAGATTGATAAGACCACCCTCCAGCACGGTTGGTGTAAATTTCAATCCCACACCGAAATCTCTTTCTTCCAACGTAATAGTTGACGCACCGCCAGTACTGGTCTGTGGCACTGGGATAAATATTTTACCGCCTGCTAGAAAGCTACCTTCCTGCCCACTAATGGCAATAATGTTTGGCTCAGCCAATATTTTGACAACAGCATCCTTATTTTCTGCATCAATGCTGATGACATTGCCGCCATTGGTGATGGTAATCAATCCACCAGGAGATAATGGATCCGCACTAGTGAGACTTAAAAAACCTGATGCTATTGCATAGGCAATGCCCCCATTGGTACTAGACGCATTAAATGATGCGCCTAGTTTATCTAGCAGATTTTTAGAAACCTCTGCCATTTTCACTTCTAACATTACCTGTTGTGGCGCTGAAACCTGCAACATATTAATGACTTTTTTATCTTTATCTTTGCCTACATACGCCTCAGCCAATGCCATTGCTTTATCTACCTTAACGGCATCACTCACTGTACCAGTAAGTACTAAAGAGTCTGCTGCAGTACTTACTTTAATATTGTTTTCATTTGGCATTACTTGCCCGAGTTTACTTTGCAAGGCAGCTGCATCAACGCCCACAGTGACCCCCACAACACTGACGTCCATCACAGCGGTCTGACCAGATTTATCCCAAATAATCACAACTGTTGAACCCACTGTTTTTGCATGGATGACAACCTCTCGTGGACTGGTCACTTCCACTTGCACTATCTTTTCATCATCAACCTTCACCTTTTTTAGATTCACACCTTCTTGCAATCTAACCAAATGCGACTGCCCCAGAGAAAGCTCCATCTTAGGCACAATCTCCGTTAAAGCTGGTGACGAGCGCAAAGGATTATTGACTGCAGTTGTCACTGCTCTTTGTGTCTTAGGTACAGGGTCAGCAGCATATAGAGGTGTTCCAGCAAACATCACCATACTTAACATAGCAACCAGCAAGCTACTAACACAGTGTTGCATGTGGCTATGCAGAAACTGACTACGTTTAATTTTGTGCTTGTTCATCTCATTTCTCCCTGACAATATGCCATTTCGCCTTCGAATTTAGACTCGAGATAAACTTATCTCGGTTTCTAATTACCACCATTGCATCGATCCCAATACTCTTGCAAAATACTCACCGCTATTTCACAGACACATCTCCACATTCATGACACATCATCATGCTAATTAGAGCCAGGCCTAAACTCTTCAACAGTTTTGTTAGCACCTCGCACCACCTCAACCTGCTCATAAACAGCTTTTTTCACGACCGCTTTACGAGCTGGTACTTTTCTCACAACGGTTTTAACCTGAGTACTAACCTCAGATGGTTGAACAGCCATTGGTAGCTCTATGCGATTAAGTAAATCTTTCTTTGTTGATCCTACAGTTGTCACTGAAGTCGTATCCACCTGGTTTCTGAGCACAAGAGACAAAGTACCGACACTACGTGCAAGGTCTAGTTTTTCAGCTTGATCTGGCGAGACTTCAAGGGTTACCGCATTCACCACCTTCGGTTTCGTTTCATCTCGATTTTGTTCTTGTGCCACAGCCAACACCATAATGTGCTCAAGCACAATTTTTGAAATGCTCTTATTCACATTCTCAGACTTAATCGTTTCATCTTCGGTATTCACTACAATGTCTACATAATTACCAGGCAAAGCAAAACCTGCCACACCCACCACATCATTTACCCTGACGGTCATTGCACGGTTACCTTTAGCTATCACCGCGGACAAACCACCCGTTGCACCTATGGGTGCCAACTTAGACTCCAGTACAGGCTCTCCTCGTAATAAACTAGTCTTCACCACTCTCGTATCTAGGGTTTTAATATCTTCCACCGCACCAGCTGGTAAGCTTCCTTTTGGCCAATCAGATAACTTAAGCATTTGAGGAGTAAGCGGCGTACCCAAATCAATATCAATAGCAGCCACCACCACTTTGTCAGAGACCACTTTAGTTTGCTGAGATACCCACCGTGAGGCTAACACGACAGCACCTAAGCCGATCCCAATAGAGATCACAATCATCGTAATTGCTCTTGGATTTTTCATCTGTCATCCCCTTTATTTTCTCTTCTCATCAACATATCGTTACTCAATACATTAATCGTGCGTGAAATAATTGTTCCAAGCCCAATCAAGTAACTCTCGACTCATTGTTGCTGGTTTACCTTCATAATTTGCGATATCGCTTAATTGCTCCAATATGTCCCTAGGAATACAAGCTGACAATGCCCGACCGCTCTTATAGTGATGTTCGTGCAAGAGGTAATTAAATCCTTCTTCACTAAACGGAATCTCTAACTCGGCACACACCTGCTTAGCTATCACACGGTATTCTTCTTCGCTTAATGGCCCTACATAGATTTTGTAGCCTAAGCGGCGTAAGAACGCTTCATCGGCCAATTTGCTGGGGGCTAAATTTGTGGAGAACACCACAATCACATCAAAAGGCAACATAAACTTCTTGCCTGTATGTAATGCTAAATAATCAACATGACGGTCTAGTGGCACAATCCAGCGATTCATGATGTCAATCGCTGGCGTCAGCTGACGGCCTAGATCATCAATAATCAGCAATCCATTATTGGCTTTCACTTGAGGAGGTGCCTGATAAAAGCGAGCACTTTCATCAAAATCCAGATCTAGCATGGAAAGGGTTAACTCACCCCCTGTTTTAATCACAGGACGACGACACCCTACCCAACGTGCATCTGTAGACATTCTTCGATCAATTTCTAAACCACCATTACCATTCGTAGGTAAAAGTGCTTCATGTACAAGTGGGTCAAACACTTGGATAACCTCGTTATCCACCACAATCGCATGTGGAATAGCCACATCTCCCGATAACAGCCCAGCTAAATGTTCGGCAATAAAAGTCTTACCACTACCTGCTGGGCCATATACAAAAATGGCTCGCCCTGAATTCATCGCTGCGCCAAATTGTTTTAATATGCCTTCTTTCACCACCAAACCACTGAACACTTTAGTTAACTGCTCACGAGTTACTTTCATATTAGTAACCGACTGCTCACGTACTTGTTTAACATACGCATGTAAACTAACGGGTGCCGGTCCTACGTATTGGCTTTTACGCAAATAATCTTCTGCACGTAACCTTCCTAGCTCACTCAGATTATAAGAAATGGCCGTTTCAGCTTCACTACTGCGAGTAGCCTCACACATGCGCTCTGCTCGCATAAATGCCAATAATGGCTCTAACACTGTGACAGGGAGTTTTGAATATGCAACGATATCCATCAGACGCATCTGTCCACGTAAAAACAAGGCCTTAACAAGCAGCTCTACAAGAAATTGAAAACTCAGCCCCGTTTCATCAATAGTACGAGGCTGTGATGGAAGATGCGCATGGCGCCGATCCTCATTCACTCCTTGCTCTATTTCTGTAAGAACAGTTTTCATCATCTCACTCACTTTTCGGTCAGCCTTTATCTTTTATTATTGGTATTGTGTTTATTTTTGCTGCGCTCACTCTTAAGTTAACCAACACACCAACCTAGTCGCTACATAGACAATCCTCTTTACCTCTGTATGGTTAACTCATTCATGCTTTAAACATTTTTTATGAAATTACAACCGCTGCCAAATCAGGTAAGTAAAAGTGCCTAACGAAATTGCCACTGCATAAGGCAACTTTCCTACCGAAACTGGTAAATCATTCATCACAGGGGGACGGCCTATCCCAATATTGACCATACTACCCAGCAGCATAAACTTAATATTTTGTAATAAAACAATAAGCTGCTTCGACCAAAACGCCACCCCTAATGCCATCACCCCACCTACTATAAACGTTGCCAACACCACACCAAGTACATCCACTGTGCCTAAAAAAGCGCCTATCATTCCCATTAACTTCACATCCCCTGCACCCAACGCTTTTAACCAGTAAATAGGCAACAAGACCGCTATTCCAACTACCGCCCCTTGCAGACCTTCCAACCAACCTAACCCACCAGTCATTGAACTATTAAAGCCCATCCCAATTGGTAACAACCCATTCAGAAACAACCCAACCAAAATACCAATCAGCACCAACCGATTTGGAATACGTCGGCGACTAACATCGTGCTTTGTAATGACCACCAGCAATACCAATAGTGGTAATAACGCCAATAAACCCATCAGACTAGACATCATGCTGACTTTCTAATAATGCTTGAAATGATGACGATGCAACTTAATATAAACAACACCGTCATCCTCAAATAAGTGCCACGACCATCCAAAATAATTTAAGGGTTAGCGGCACCAAGTGCATTTGCAATGGCTGTAAATGTATCTCTTACTTCTGTACCAGTTGTTCTTACTGCAACAATAATCACTACCGCAATTAGCGCTGCAATTAACGCATACTCAATAGCCGTAACGCCTTCTTCATCATTAATAAAACGTTGCAAACCTAAATATAATTTTTTCATTTTGAAGCTCCTTTTTATTAAAAAAAACGCCATACAACTCACACTCTATTTATTATGAATAAACCCTACCACCTTACGGTTACAATTTTCGGCTTGTAATTCATTGATCAGCATTCTTGCACCGATATGTGTAATCTAAGGCAATCATGCTAGCAGTAACATACGCGTGAGCGCTTAGCCTTTATGGGCGATAGGATGAAGCACACACCCATTAATTTTTAATCTATAATGAATCAGCAAGTTGCCTTACCTGTACACCGTTATTTGATAAGGATTTTTCTTGGCCTACCCATTACAAAACTTAAGCTTTCAGACTTTGTTTGATGCAGTGGCGGATGCCATGTTGCTCATAAGCAACACGGGGCATGTCGTTCAGGCAAACACAGCCTCACAACAGCTATTAGGGTATACAGCACAAGAAATTATCGGGCTTGAAGTAGAAGCACTCATCCCTGAAGGCTATCGAAAGCATCACCATCACCATCGAGTTGGCTTTATAAAAAATCCAGAAAAGCGCGCCATGGGTAGTGGGAATGATCTTTCAGTCTTAACTAAAGATGGCAAGGAGCTAGCTGTTGATATCGGGCTTAGTCCAATTCATCATGAAAGTGAACTTTATGTACTCATTACCTTTTACAGCGTATTTAAACGTCAAGAGGTAGAACGTGCTCTTCGGATTAGTGAAGAACGCCTAAGGCTTGCAAAGAAAGCCGCAGGATTAGTCGTTTTTGATTTTGATGAAAAACTAAAGATGCATGATGAAAATGAAGCATTAATGGCATTCTGGGGGAGCGATTCAGATAAAAATAATCAAAATAATAAGAATGTTTCGGTGATTCACCCACAAGATAAAGCGATTAGAGATTCAGCAATACGCGATGCTATAACCCCTACAGGTAATGGAGAGTTTAACGTAGAGTATCGCGTCATCAATCTAGCAGACAATTCAATACATTGGGTATCAGCAACAGGAAAAGCTCACTTTAAAGACGGCCGGGCAACTCGGCTTTTAGGTGCAGCAAGAGACATTACCGAACAAAAAATTCTTGAGAAAAAACTCCAAGACCAACATGCCGAAACTGAAACGCTATTTGCAAAAGAAGTGGCAACACAAACTGCTTCTGCGATTGCACATGAAATTAATCAGCCACTCACAGCAATTTCTGCTTACAGTGAGGTTGCCCTGCATGCACTTGAACAGGACAAAATTGACTCATCCAGCCTGAAACGAGCACTGGAAGGATGTGTCACTCAAGCACAGCGCGCGGGTGGTAGCCTGCATGAGTTACTCGCTTTCCTACAAAAAGGGGAGCTCATCAAAGATCTCTTAGATATCAACGAAGTCGTCAAAGAGGCTTTAGTGATTGCTAAAAACTATGGTTACTACGACTTTTATCCGCTATTACAGTTAGAAAGTAATATCAGACCTGTACTCGCTAATAAAACACAAGTGCTTAAGATACTCGTGAACTTATTAAGAAATGGCGTTGAAGCAATGCGCGGCGCTGGAATATCATCTTCGGCCATTAGTATTACCGTTCGTACTAACGCAAACATCAGCATGGCACATGTCACTGTGCAAGACGTTGGTCCTGGCCTAAGTGATGCAGTTGCTAAACGTATTTTTGAGCCTTTTTTTACGACCAAGCCCAGAGGTATCGGTATGGGGCTTGCCATCAGCCGCACATTAGCAGAAGCTAATGGTGGCCAACTATGGCTAGACCCCGATATCAAAGTAGGCGCTACTTTCCATTTCACACTGCCATTTGCAAAATGAAAACGACGCCACCTACTGTTTATATTATTGATGATGAGCATGCAATTAGGGACTCATTAGCACTAATGATTGCCCAAGAGAATATTCCAGTCATGACGTTTGAGAGTGCTGAGGCATTTTTAGCGGTTTGCCCACAAGAATGCTATGGATGTGCAATCATCGATTACCGCATGCCAGAAATGGATGGCTTACAACTTCAAGAGGAACTCGCAAAGCGCAACATTTCATTACCAATCATCTTTTTAACAGGTCACGGTAATATTCCAACCAGCGTAAAAGCAATGAAAGCTGGTGCGATAGACTTTTTAACCAAACCAGTACGACGTGAAAAACTCATTAGTGTTGTCACTAATGCGATGATAGAGTCTGAAAGAACACTCACTGAAAGCGCTAGTTGTAAAGAAGCTGAAAAATGTATCGCCACCCTAACCGAGCGAGAATACGATGTCATGCTTTTAGCAATACAAGGACATCATAATAAAGATATCGCACGAAAGCTTGGCATTAGCCATCGTACTGTAGAAATTCATAAATCTAACATCATGCATAAAACTGGCGCAAACCACGTGCTCGATTTAGCACGTATCGCGCATAAAAGTGGTTTGAAAGAGTAAATTTATTGTTGTGCTGTAACGCAAACATCACCATTATTGTGTTCACTCCAATGAGCTGAATCATCTCAAGCACCTGGTCTTGGCTCACAAGCTAAATCAGTGGCCATTTCTTAGCTAATCAATTTATTTCAATTAGAGTTCTACTCGTTAACTTATACGTGTTCGCGCGGATTAACTAATATTTTTATTCTTGCTATTGTGCCCTTAACAACGATGATCAATATACAGTTTTAGCATTGTGGGAGCACATAAAATGGCACTACTCGAAGTGGAAATGAGCCTTTACGAAGCTATATTAGCTAGGCGTTCTGTACGCAGCTATAAAACACAACAATTAGAAAAAGGGATTATTTCCAGCCTTCTTGAAGCGGCAATACGTGCACCTACTGCTATGCATGGTGAGCCTTGGGGATTTGTGATCATAGAGGATAAGCAATTGCTAAGAAGTCTATCCGACCAAGCAAAACCCATGCTACTTAGGATGATGCATCATCACCAGCATCAGCAAGCATTTAAACTGTTTGAATTACCTGGAAATCAAAATTTCAATATTTTTTATAATGCAGGGACACTCATCTTAATCTGCGGTGACACAAAAATATACTCTTCTGAGGCTGACTGTTGGCTAGCCGCTGAGAACCTCATTTTAGCCGCCTGTGCAATGGAGTTAGGGTCCTGCATTATTGGCTGTGCACTTCCTATTTTAAATTTAGCAGAGACGAAAATTAAGTTAGGTATCCCTCAGGACTTTACGGTAGTTGCACCTATTGTTATTGGCTATCCTGATGACACACCAATGCCTACTTCACGCAAACATCCTCGTATTCTGTCGAGCATACCAATAGGAGAAGTTAACTACAGCCACTAATGAGTGATTAGTTTGCAATCCAATTGGCTTATATTTTTTGATGGGAGTTTAATAAAAATGTACAAACAAATTCTCTGTCCGATAGACGGTAGCAGCACGTCAAACTATGGCATGTTAGAAGCCATTCATCTAGCTAAAACACTACACGCAAAACTTAGATTCTTACATGTAGTAGACACCTACTTTCCAATTTTAGACGCAAATGGTGAACTTAATGTTTTATATCTAGCTGATATTCAACGTAGCCAAGGTAAAAAAATACTAGAGTCTGCTGAAGAAAAAGCACGTCAATCTGGTGTATTAACCGAATGTACAATCATAGAAAGTATCGGTGAGCGCGTCTCCAAACTAATTATTAAACAAGCTGAAGAATGGCCAGCAGATTTGATTGTCATGGGTACCCATGGATTACGTGGATTTGCACGATTCATGATGGGCAGTGATGCGGATATGGTGGTAAAACAAAGCCATGTGCCAGTGCTTTTAGTGAAAACATCTCATTGAATAGATAGTAAGTAAACTCATCAAATTTATAACATGACTGTTTACCAATAAAAAAGGAAAGTATCATGACGATCAGTGCAATTTGTAATCACGAAGTCATCACAGTGAAAGCTGATGCCACCATTTTTGAAGCGGCTAAGTTAATGCGCAGCCACCATGTTGGCGATGTTGTAGTCATCAATGAGAATCAAGGCAAACCCATACCTTTAGGTATTGTGACAGACCGTGATTTAGTCATAGAAATTGTGGCAACCGAGTTGGATTGCAAAGTCATGACGGTGAGTGACATCATGGTCAGGCATTTGTCAGTGGTCACTGAAAATGCTGGGATATTTGATACAATTAAAATCATGACCTCAAAAGGTGTCAGAAGACTACCGGTTGTGGATGAGCATGGCATGCTAACAGGCATTGTAACGCTAGATGATTTATTAATACTGCTCTCCAACGAGATTGGCTCACTATCAAAATTGGTGACGCGTGAACTTAAAAATGAAGCGTCATCAAGACGTTGAAGCAAAGCCTAGCGCGAATCTAGCCATTTCATCTATTAGGCATACGACACCACGCAGACAGCAAAGACTGGTCGCCTAATCTCCCTTTTTTCGAGTTAATCCATATTTCAGGTAAAATAGCACTTTTAAATCAAATCCATCAAAACATGTCATCGCTTCAAGACGAAATCTCCCGCCGCCGTACTTTTGCTATTATTTCTCACCCCGATGCTGGTAAAACCACACTGACCGAAAAACTACTTTGGTTTGGTGGTGCAATTCAGGTAGCTGGTGAAGTTCGTGGCCGCAAGGCAGCACGTCATGCAACGTCAGACTGGATGGAACTTGAGAAACAACGCGGTATTTCTGTCACCTCATCTGTGATGCAGTTCCCTTACCGCGAACACATGGTTAACCTGCTCGACACCCCAGGCCATGATGACTTTTCTGAAGATACTTACCGCACATTAACCGCAGTAGACTCTGCGGTGATGGTAATCGACTCTGTAAACGGTGTGGAAGCACAAACCATTAAACTGTTAAATGTCTGCCGTATGCGCGACACGCCGATCATCACGTTTATCAACAAACTAGACCGCGAAAGCCGTCCACCGATTGAATTACTAGATGAAATTGAAACCACGCTCGGCATGGAATGTGCGCCAATGACATGGCCAATCGGCATGGGAAAAGGCTTCCGTGGCGTTTATCATTTGTATAACGATGAAATTTCTTTCTTTGATCCACGTGCAGAAAAAGGTACGTCTGAAACCATCAAAGGCTTAGACAACCCACGCGTTGATGAGCTATTAGGTCGTCAAGCTGAAGAATTGCGTATTGATATTGAACTGGTGCGTGGTGCATCCCATGAGTTTAATAAAGAGCGCTATCTAAATGGTAAACAAACACCAGTGTTCTTTGGCTCTGCCATTAACAACTTTGGCGTGCAGTCACTACTAGATGCCGTGGTAGATTTATCCCCGCCGCCACAATCGCGCAACACTGCAAGCCGCCCTGTAGAAGCCAATGAGGGTAAGTTTTCAGGCTTTGTGTTCAAAATTCAAGCGAATATGGACCCGAAACACCGTGACCGCATCGCGTTCTTGCGCGTGTGTTCTGGCCGTTTTGAGCGTGGCATGAAGGTGAAGCAAGTTGCTACTGGCAAAACATTAAGCGTGAACAACGCCATCACCTTTATGGCACAAGACCGTACCACCATGGATGAGGCCTACTCGGGTGACATTATTGGTATTCCAAACCATGGCACTGTGAAATTAGGTGATACTTTTACTGAAGGCGAGAACCTTAAATTCACTGGTATTCCATCCTTTGCGCCTGAATTTTTCCGCCGTGCGCGCATTAAAAACCCGATGAAAATGAAGCAACTACAAATTGGCCTAAAACAATTGGCAGAAGAAGGTGCTGCACAATTATTCCGCCCGCTACTCTCAAACGACTTGATTTTAGGTGCAGTTGGTATGTTGCAGTTTGAGGTGGTCGCCCATCGTTTAGAGCATGAATACAGCGTAGATATGGTGTTTGAGCCATATGATTGCTATACCGCACGCTGGTTACGTGGCTCTGATGCAGATTTAAAAACTATTGCAGATAAATACGGCTTTAACGTTGCGTTAGATGGCGCAGATGATTATGTGTACTTAGCGCCTAACCGCGTTAACTTGCAGATGGCGCAAGAGCGTTACCCTGATATTCAATTTTTAGAAACGCGCGAAATTGCATAATTTATCAAGCCATACAGCCCTGCAAGCCATTGCTGACCTTGCTGGCACTTGGTAGCAAACAGTGTCTGAATGTCCATGTGGAAGTGGCAACGCATACCAAGCTTGCTGTGAACAATATCATCTTGGTATTGCCGCACCTAATGCTGAGGCGTTGATGCGCTCGCGTTACAGTGCATATGTATTGAAACTTGAGGCATATTTACTTACGACTTGGCATCCAGACACGCGCCCTGCCGACCTAAACTTGAACCAAGATCCAATTAAATGGTTAGGTTTACAGGTAAAAAAGTACAAAAAAATTGATGAGAATCACGCAGTAGTTGAGTTTGTTGCGCGTTATAAGCATGCCGACATCCTAAGTGGCCGAGCTGAAAGACTACATGAAACTAGCCAGTTTGAACGTATTCACGCAAACTGGTATTACTTAAACGGTGATCATCAGTAATAGCTAAAAAAGCACATAACACAACGCATAACCCAGCGATAAACCGCCCGCTCATTACCATTTAGCCCATGCTTTAAAAAACTCAAACCGCAAAAGTGATTTGAGCTTTTTTAATGAGACTTGTTTATTGAGTCTAGCGATGCTTCATTTTCGATTAAAGTGACGCTTGTTTAAGATGCTTACTCAATTAGTGTGCAACCTAAGTAAGTTTAGACAAGCAGTATTTCACAGAGAAATCGCCATGCTACTCGCCAACATATCGACTAACACCAACAATTGACCCTATCACTTCTTTTGCTAGACCAGATTCGTTCACCACTAATTTAAGCTCTTCCCTTACCAGTAACCATGCCCCGCTAGCAGTTAAAAACCTGTACTCATGCCTTAACAAATCACTTGCGCTTATATTTTGCAAGCGCTCCATCACCTTTGGCAGATCATCTTGATGAATATGCGCATGCCAAAAGCCACTATGGGCCATGAATTTATCTTTGTCATAACCCAATAACTGGCTAATATTTTTGCTTACAAAAGTCATCGCATATTCTGGCATCGGTGTTCTGGCAAAAAAGATGACTGGAATCGTGTTTACAATCTCACCAATACGTGATTTCTCACGCTCAGACTCTAGCGCATCTAAACGGCGCTGCTCTAATTCAAGGTCTGTACTGAATTGATTTTGCGGATTATCCGCATGAATCTGCTGTTCAACCATATGTAGTAGCTCATAACTTTTCAACTGCAATGCATGCGCAATACTACTTACAGTTTTTAAGCTAGGCTGTTTAACACCACGCTCTAACATAGAAATAAAAGTACGCTCTAGGCCAGAAAGTGAAGCTAACATTTCCTGTGTAAGTCCAAGATCCAAGCGCGTTTTTTTAATGACCACACCAAATAAAGATTTATGCATTAGCGACCAGTATATAAGCGTTTTTATTTAAGATTGAAGTTGCGCACAAATCGCTGTATTTTTACCGGCACTCTTAGCTTGATATAAAGCATCATCTGCACTAGCCACCAGTATTTTTGGGTTATCTCCTGCATTAAATGATAATGCAATGCCTACACTCGCTGTCACAGATACTGTAGTCTCGATCAGCATAATAGGTTGCGAAATAGATGCGATCAACTTATTGGCGACATCCATCGCCCCTTGATAATCTGTCATATCTTCTAGTACTACAACAAATTCATCTCCCCCCAAGCGAGCAACAGTATCTTCACCACGTGTATGAGCCATTAAACGTTCAGCCACTACTTCAAGCACACGATCACCGGCCTGATGTCCATAATGGTCGTTGATTAACTTGAATCCATCAAGATCAATCATTAGCACAGCAACTAAATCTCCAGTGCGCTTTGTACGAGATAAAGAATGACTCAACCTCGCATTAAACAAAAGTCGGTTTGGTAATTTCGTTAAAGGATCATGGTGCGCTAAAAACTCAAATTCGTCATGTGCTAATTTAGAAGAAGTAATATCAGCAAACACCGCAATGTAATTTTTCACCTGCTTTTTAGCATCTAAAATAGCACTAATTGTCAGCCACTCGGCATAAGTTTCACCACTTTTCCGTCGATTCCACAACTCACCTTGCCAATATCCACTGGCGTTTAGTGAATCCCACATACGGCCATAAAAAGCTTTATCTTGCCGACCAGAACTCAGCACTTTTGGATTCCTACCACGAACCTCATCTTCCTCATAACCGGTAATTTTCATAAATGCAGGGTTTACTGACAAAATATTAGCGTTAGCATCTGTGATGATGATGCCCTCTATTGTATTGTCAAAAATAGATGCCGCCTGCTTTAACTTACGCTCAGAATGTTTCTTGTCGGTTTCATCCTGTATGGTTTGTACAAAACCTAATAAGTGATTGTCTTGATCTTGAATCGGTGCCATGCGCACGTGTAGTTCAAATATTTCGTCTTTCATCTGATGTGCTAAATCATACTCATAACTTTCCCCAGCTTCCACTTTATCTAAGGCAATCAGTAAGTGATCAACGGGCATGTTCGCCTTGGTAAATAACAGCTCGAGTTGTTCACCATCGATATTCTCATGCGCGATACCAAATAATACTGAAGCTGCAGGATTTAAATATCGTACCTTTTTATCAGGGTCAGCAATAATCAAACTTACCCCAAGTGACTCATGCAACACAGCAGATAGTACATGTCGCTCATCCAGTTCTTTACGGATTCGGACAATATCATCCGCCTGCCTTTTAATAATCTTGTTAAGCATATGTACGTAGTGACTCTCAATTTTCTTCACTACGTCATGCTCGGTCATCAGGCCCTCTAACAAGCCTTGATTATTCACTACCACCAAAGTGCGCACTTTTTGCTCACGCATTTGTTCTATCGCAAAGTAAATTGAACGCTGGCTATTAACACAAATAACAGGGGATGACATCACCTCTGCTAACGCCATATTGCCATTTGCATGATCTCGCCCTAATCTCACCAAATCTCGCTCAGTGACAATGCCAATTGGCTTATCAGCTTCAGTAATCACCACTCCGCTTGAGTTAGATTTGATCATCAAAGTAATTGCATCATGCAGTGTGTCATGCTCGGCTAAGGTATGAACATTCTTATGCATAATATTTTCAACGACTTCCTGCCCAGAAAGAACATCAAAGCCCAGCAGCTTCATGAAGTCATTATCTGTTGCAATACCGTATAAGTCACCTGTGCTGTCCACCACGATTAAGTGGCGAAGATTTTCTTGTGCGCAAAGGTGATACGCCTCGAATAAATCTAAATGCATTGGTGCGACCACAGGAACATCGCTCATCACACTACCGATGAAGGTGGTTTTAGTATTCAATAACTCAGGAATAATACGTAAAGCATCACGTTCCGTAAAAATACCAACTGGGCGTTTACCCTCAACCACCACTATCGAGCTGATACGATGATTAGCCATCATTTCTAACACATCTGCCAGTATCGCAGTTTGCGATACACACATTGGATTAATCGTGCAAATTTCTTTTAACTGGATTGAGGTTTGCATAAGGCTTTATCATTACTTCACAGAAGTTATTATTTTGATGAGTATCAAACATTTACAAGTCGCCTCTTATTTTATGAGGTTTTAGCTTGGGGTGCTATAGACTATGGTATACATCATCACCATAGTTAGTGCGCTAACAAAGCTTATCATTTAAACGCTTCAAACTATCTTGCACACTAAAAATATAGCATTAGCCCTAAAATAGTTTTTGCTAACTGAATGTAAGTTTCAACAGGATTCATTTGGCTAGCATCATGAAGTCACTCGTCATAAAACTGTCACGTTAGCTTCATATTGATTAAGTAGTATTGCTTTCATCACGCTCAGATAAGATTTTATCAACAATCATTGAGCCCAGATGAGACAACGACCATGGTGTATGAAAAATCCACGCTCGGTTTTAATGAGTTTACCAATAACAAACGTACCTTAGGTGTGCGTGAACGTCAGGTTTTGCTACTGGTGAATGGTGTACGTAATTTAGATGAGTTGAATAAGTTTTTTAAAAAGGACTTATTGTTAGACACTATTAAAAAACTTGAAACGGAAGGCTATATTCAATTGCCACAAGGGCAACAAAGGCCGCCAGAGTTTGCAAGCTCAATGCAAAATCAGCTTTCTTTAGAGGACGCCCCCACCAAAACAGAGCCAATCTGCCCAACAAAAATGGCAACAGTGAAGGCTATTTTAATCGAGGCTGCTGATGATTACCTTGGCATTATGGGGCGAGGTATTAAAGCCAAAATTGAAAGCTGCGATAACGAGAATAATTTAAGGCAAACGATTTCAAGCTGGCACATGGCAATGCGTGAATCCAAACTGGGGCGTGAATCTGCAAGTTTCTTAATGGAGCAAATTCACAAAACCCTAGAAGGAAAAATAGTCAGTGCTGAAAATCTAGCGCAATCCCAGCATTAAAATACCATTAGATTGCGTACTGTTTACTAAGCACTTTCAAACGCCTCACATAGTTGGCTTAACAACTGACCAAAAATTGGTAACACTTCTTCCATCGTATGCGGGCTATCGTCGTCCGTACTAGCAACAACCAGTGCAATCACAAGCTTATCCACATTCTCTCTAAACTGGGTCCAATGCTCTGCTTCTGCATCCGCGATTAATTGGAATTTACTTAAGCCAGACTCTACGATTTCAATTAACTCAGCATCTGGCAAGCCTGCAAATAGCGTTTTCGCAATGGTAATTTGTGCGGTTTGTAACTCAGGTTTGATATCTTCTTGCACTAATGGTGAGGTAAAAAACGCATAAGTAAGCAAGGCAAATGCTTGATAAACGCTCAACATATCAAAGTTTTCACTACGCTCAGCCAGTGGTGATCGGTCTGCAGACTGAATCGCCTTAAAGGTGACATAACAGCTTAAATAGTCAGCCGCATTCAATGCATCATATTCATCTAAATTAGTATTAGGGGTTTCATCATCACGATGTGTTGCCGCTAAACATAAAGCATGCATAAGCTTTAAACGTTGTGAATACGTCATTTCCATTTTTGAAGTCCTTAATTATCTTAAATATAACGGGTATTAATCCGGCAGCTCACTCATCACTAATTGAGTCATTCATTAGTCCAATGCGGGGATCGCCTCTAACATCTCATGCAAGGTTAACCAGCGCTCTTCTGCGGTTTCCAATTGAGTGGTCAGTGTCGCTTGTGATTTTAACAGCTGTTGCAGTACTGACTTATCAGCGCTGGTATAAAGGTCTGCATCATTCAGTTGCTCGTCACACAGTTTTTTATCCGTTTGCCACTGTGCCATATTGCGTTCAATTTGCTCAAGCTCCTTTAACAGTGGGCGGCGCTCTATAATTCTAGCCTGACGCTCCGCTTTATTGGCTGCACGATTATTTTTATTAGCATTTTTATTTGGCTCCTCTGTTGCAACTGTCTGGTTCAGCTGCTTTTCTTTGATACGCTGTTCATTTAACCATTGGCTGTAATCTTCTAAGTCGCCATCAAACTGCACGGCTCTACCATCTGCCACCAAAATAAACTCATCACAGGTGGCTCGTAGCAAGGCTCTATCATGCGACACTAAGATAACGCCACCTTCAAAGTCTTGTAAAGCAAGCGTCAGCGCATGACGCATTTCCAAATCTAAATGGTTAGTTGGCTCATCTAGCAATAACAAATTAGGCCGAGTCCAAATTAATAAAGCCAATGCCAAGCGTGACTTCTCACCGCCAGAGAAATTAGCGCAAGGAGCCCTAGCCATCTCACCTTTAAAATCAAAACCACCTAAATAATTAAGGTGCTCTTGCTCGCGAGTGAGTGGGTCCAACTTCATCATGTGTTGCAACGGTGAGTCGTCAGGACGCAGTTGCTCAAGCTGATGTTGTGCAAAGTAGCCAATATTAAGGTCTTTGCCTTCTACCCGTTTGCCGCCTAGCGGTGCAAGCTCATGCGCTAATAATTTAATCAGCGTGGTTTTACCAGCGCCATTTTTTCCTAGCAAACCAATGCGCTCACCTGGCCTAATGGCTAATTCAATATTGCTAATCAAAGGCTTATCTTGATAGCCCACACTCATGCCATCCAGCACTAGCAAAGGGTCAGGCGCTGCAATTGGCGCTCTAAATTCAAATCCGAATTGTGAATCTACGTGTGCTGCAGAAATCATCTCCATACGCTCAAGCGCTTTAATTCTGCTTTGCGCCTGGCGCGCTTTAGTAGCCTGTACACGAAAGCGATCAATATAGCTCTGTAAATGGGCAACTTTGCGTTGTTGCTTTTCAAACATGGCTTGCTGTAACGCCAATTTTTCAGCACGTTGGCGCTCAAAATCAGAGTAACCACCGCGATAAAGCGTTAATGTCTGCTGCTCAATATGCGCAATGTGGTTCACAATTGCATCTAGGAAGTCTCTATCATGCGAAATTAATAACAACGTGCCGCGGTAGCTCTGCAACCAGCCTTCAAGCCAGATGACTGCGTCTAAGTCTAAATGGTTGGTTGGTTCATCAAGCAGTAATAAATCGGAACGGCACATCAAAGCACGTGCTAAATTCAAGCGAACGCGCCAGCCACCTGAAAAAGTTGAGACAGGCTGCTGCAGCGCAGCTTGACTAAACCCTAGACCATTCAATAACTCAGACGCTCGTGCCTTTGCACTGTAGCCATCAATATCGGTTAAACGCTGGTGCAACTCTGCAATGAGTTCACCTTGATGATTCGCCTCCGCAGCCACTAACCCGGCTTCAATTTCACGTAACTCTGCGTCGCCATCCAGCACAAACTCAATAGCAGGCATGGCTAAAGCGGGGGTTTCTTGTGCAACGTGTGCCACCACCCAGCTTGCTGGCATTTCTAAATCGCCTTGCTCAGGGTGCACTTCACCCCGCAACATGGCAAAAAGAGAAGATTTACCCGCCCCATTAGCGCCTGTTAAGCCAACTTTATGGCCAGGATGAAGCTGCATGGATGCGCCTTGGATTAAAATTTTAAGGCCGCGCGTTAAAGTAAGTTGTTTAAATTGAATCAAGAGATAACCATATGAATTAAATTGAACAAAACTGGTGAATTACATAAGCCTCACTCAGTCATTGTTAGCATAATGAAAGCGCAACTATTACTTATCACCAAGCTGACAAGTTCGTTATTCTAAATGATTACCGTGCATAGGCTTAAACACTCTTTTACTTTTAGGATAGATTTGTGAAAATTTACGCAGTTTTACAGTCGCAGCTCCGTGATTATCAATCTAGATACACAATATTCAAGTAAAATGCAGGACTAATATATTAAAAATAAAACCCACATTATCAATGGTTAAAAAATCTCTACTTTGGGTTTATCGAGCAATGTTATGGGTAGCTGGCGTTTCAGCGATCATCGTGCTTGCTATCGCACTCACTATTCATTTCTGGCTAATGCCGAATATTGGCCAACATAAAGATGAAATTGCCCGTTTTGCCAGCAAATCTGCAAATCAAAAAGTCGTCATTGGTGACATCAAAGCCAACTGGCAAGGAATTAATCCTCATTTACTGTTAAGTAATATCGATATATTCGATGCGCAAGATCGCTCAGCGCTACAGTTAAAAAATATTGAGGTTGCGGTGTCATGGCTAAGCGTTCCGCTACTAGAGCCACATTTAGCTGAGCTCATTATTCATGACCCAGAGCTCACCATACGCCGCAATACCAAGGGTGAAATTTTTGTCGCAGGCATTAGTACCGCCGGAGAATCAAAACCTGACTTAGCCAATTGGTTGTTAAGGCAAAATAAACTAGCCATTACCAATGCTAAAGTGCTCTGGTTAGACGAACTGAGAAACGCGCCTGAACTAAGTTTAAATAACCTCAATTTGGAGATTTTAAGCCCGCCTTGGAGAAGCCTCATAAGAAATCACAGCTTCAGCGCTAGCGCTGCTCCATCAGTCGGCAGCAAACAGCCAATACTGCTCAGTGGTAGCTTTTATGGAAGCGACGTCAGCAAAACACAAGACTGGGATGGTAAGGCGCGTCTGCAACTTAAAAATGCTGATCTAGCTGCGTACAAAACATGGGTAGATTACCCAATCAATTTAAGTGCAGGCACAGGCAGTACAGATGTAACGATTAATTTCTCCAATCACCAATTACAATCAATCAACAGTCATGTTGCATTAGAAAATATACAGCTACAAACAAAACCAGATCTTGCACCATTAATGTTAGACAAGCTATCTGGAAACATTACCTGGAAAAATCTAAACAAAAATAAGCTACTAGGCACTGCAAGTAAGTTTGGTCATTCTTTAAGTGTGAATGAGCTTAATGCAAGCACCGCCAACGGCTTTAACATCAAAGCGCTCTCAGCTAACTACAGCCAAACGATTAAAGGTGAACAAAACTTTAACCTGAGCATGCCAGGCTTAGGGTTGACTAACATTCAAACAACCTTATCCCAACTACCAATTCCTGAAAAGCTTCTGGCATTTATCAATGCGGCAAATCCGCAAGGTGAGTTGGAAGACCTGAACATCCTATGGGAAGCACAAAACAATGTCACAAAAACTTACCAATTAAACACCAAGTTTAATCGTTTAAATTTAAATGCCTACGAAAACATCCCTGGTTTTAACAACCTATCTGGCGAGCTTAGTGCAAACCAAAAATCAGGCTCTTTACGACTAGATACACATCAAGCAAATTTAGAAATGAAAGGTATATTACGTTGGCCAATCCCTTTTAATACGCTTGAGGGTAAAGTCACTTGGAACATTGATGACCACCAAACAGAAATTAATGTCAATTCATTAAAGATGAGTAGTCCGCATTTATCTGGCACTGTTGATGCAAGTTATCTGATGGATGGAAAAAAAGGTGGATTCCTTGATTTAAAAGGTAAATTTAATCATGGCAATGCGAAGTATGCCAAGTTTTACTATCCAACCATGCTGGGTGAAACCACTCTCAATTGGTTGGACACCTCAATATTAGAAGGCACCGCTAACGATGTTAATTTAATCGTAAAAGGCCGATTAGCTGACTTTCCATTTGTAGATAGCAAAAGTAATCTAGATACCAAACAAGGCTTGTTCAGGGTAACGGCAAAAGTCAGTGATGCCCTTTTAGAGTATGGTACAGACTGGCCTGTCATCGAGAAACTAGGCCTAGATCTCTTATTTGAGGGTAACCGCATGGAGCTTAATGCGCATACTGGGCATATATTTGGCAATCAAATCATTAAAAGTAAAACAACCATCGCTCAATTAGATGCGGACTACCCTATCCTGAGCATTCAATCTGAGCTACAAGGCCCAGTCAGTGAAGGTATTATTTTTGTGAATAAAAGCCCAGTACATACACTCACTGAGGGGTTTACTGACAATCTCAAAACAAGTGGTACAGGCAAGCTTAGCTTAGGGTTAAGTATTCCATTAGAAGATTTAGATGCCTCTAAATATAAAGGGCTATATCAGATTACTAACGGAAAAATGGAAAGTGAAGATATCCCAACGCTCACCCAAATTAACGGTAATCTGGAGTTCACAGAAAATAGCTTAAGTGCCAAAAATATTAAAGCATTAGCGTTTGGTTCTCCGCTTGCCTTTAACTTAAGTACAGCTAAAGACAAATCCATACGTATACTGGCAAGAGGCAAGCTGAGCGACAGCAGTATCAAACAAATGCTAAAAGAACAGTCGCTAGCAAAAGCGAGCGACTACATTAGCGGTGGCACAGATTGGATTGGCGACATTCTGATTCAGAAACCACGCATTAGTATTAGCATCCGCTCAGATTTAACAGGTATTACTTCTCGCCTACCCGCGCCATTCGATAAATCTGCAAGCCAAGCCCTAAGCCTGCGTGTTGATAAAAGACAAGAGCCTAACCTAAGTAACATGTTTATCAATATTGGCAACAAAGCTGGCGCAAAAATCACCAGCGTATTAAATGACGGCAAGTTTGAGTTGAATAATGCCAACATTCAATTAGGTGGTGATATTAAAGTTGAGCCTTCAGTCTCTAATCAATCAGGCAAGCCAACAGGCATTTCCTTAACTGGCAACTTAGATTACCTGAACGCAGATGCATGGCGTTATGTCGTAAAAAACTTATCAGACTCTACAAAAGAACAGCCTAAACTGCCCATTCAAAAAGTAGCGCTATCGATTAAGGCACTCGATATCTTTAATCGACGTCTTAACCAAGTCAATATTACTGAACTTAGCAATACAGACAATTTGCGAATTACTATTCAAAGTAAAGAGATTACGGGTAACTTGCAATGGATAGATCAGAAAAATGGCAAGTTGATCGCTCGTTTAAGCAACTTCACCATTCCAGAAACTGCACCAGACCAGCTATCAGTGCCTAGTGATGTTGCAGACATGACTAACGTAAAACAATTTACCAAACTGGAGCAAGACTATCCTGCTCTCGACATTATTGCAGATAACTTTGAGTTCAATAAAAAGAACCTTGGAAGCTTAGAGGTGATAGCTTACCCAGAAAATGACAACTGGGATATCCAGAAAATAAAATTCATTACCACTGAAGGTACTATTAGTGCGGAAGGCCAATGGAATAACTGGGTAAGAAACCCAAACACCTATCTTAATATTAGATGGGATATCAAAGATCTAGGTAAAACACTGAACAGGTTAGGCTATGCCGATACGATTAAAGATGGCGAAGGTAAACTCAGCGGACAACTGCATTGGCCTGGCAGCCCCCATCAATTTGATACAACACGCCTCAGTGGCGAGCTGAAGTTTGACGTGCGTAAAGGCCAGATTTTACAAGTACAACCCGGCGTAGGTAGACTGCTGGGCTTACTTAGCCTGCAAAGCTTACCAAGACGCCTGTCATTAGATTTTAGAGATTTGTTTAGCAATGGCTTTGCTTTTGACAAAATCAATGCAACCGTTAAAATTGACCGAGGCATCATGCGTAGCGACAACTTTAAAATGGCAGGTCCTGCGGCTGATGTCAGCATTAAAGGTGAAACCAATCTCAAAAAGGAGACTCAACATCTTTTTGTTAACGTTTCACCTAGGATTAGTGATAGCATTTCGCTTGCCGCTTTGGCTGGTGGGCCATTAGCTGGTGCTGTGGCATTTTTAGCTCAAAAAGTGCTAAAAGACCCTTTAAACAAAATTGTATCAACTGATTATGAAATCATAGGCTCGTGGGACAATCCTCAAGAGGTAAAATCTGAAAACGAGCCTAAAAGTAATCAAGACAACCCACTAATCAATTAAAAATAAGTGCTTATTAGCTATAAAAAGAATTTAAAAAACTGTTTGGATATGACATGGCCATTACTTCTCGCGTAACAACTACCAAAGCTAAACTCAGCAGCCAAAATACCACTAAAGGCATTATTAAAATGGCTGGCATTCAAATGGCATCGGGGCCTTATGTCAGTGCCAACCTAAGTGAAGCCGAGCGCCTGATTGAAATTGCAGCGAACCAAGGCGCAAAGCTGATTGTACTACCGGAATACTTTGCCATTATGGGCTTAAAAGAATCTGACAAAGTGGCTGCCCGTGAAGAAGAAGGTAAAGGTCCGATTCAGGATTTTTTAAGCAAAACTGCAAAAAAACATAAAGTCTGGTTAATTGGCGGCTCTGTGCCCTTAGTCAGTAACTTTCCAAACAAAGTGCGCAACAGCTGCTTGGTGTTTGATGACAAAGGTAAGCAAGTTGCGCGCTACGATAAAATTCATCTGTTTGGCCTAAAGCTTGGCAATGAACATTACACCGAAGAAAAAACGATTGAAGCTGGCGACACAATCAAAGTGATCGACAGTCCGTTCGGTAAAATTGGCTTATCGATTTGCTATGATTTGCGCTTCCCTGAATTATACCGCGCGATGGGCGAGGTCAACATCATCGTCGTACCTTCTGCTTTTACCGATACGACAGGTAAGGCCCACTGGGAAAGCCTGATTCGTGCACGTGCGATAGAAAATCTAAGTTATGTGATTGCACCTGCACAAGGTGGTTACCACATATCAGGACGTGAAACACACGGCAACAGTATGATTGTAGACCCTTGGGGTGTTGTGCTTGATCGCTTACCGCGCGGCTCAGGCGTTGTCATGGCAACCATGAACCCGAAATATCAGGAAAGTTTAAGAAAAAGTTTGCCTGCATTGAAACATCGCACCATTAAGGTTGTCGGATAACGGTACGCATCAATATTTTAGGCGTGATTGTTGCGCTACCGATACTGACGCGTGAATATGGCTGGCGGCGTTATACTCAAATTTTATCTAGCTAAACATCTGAATCACGTACAGCCCTGCTTGAATGCTGTACGCTGTGTACTAGCGTACATTAAATAGCTGAGTAGATTTTTATTTGCCTAGATGTGTTGATAAAAAAGTGCTTACTAAAAATAAACGCTTTTTATAAAAAACAGTTCAACTCATTACTTTTGCTTACCGAATACTTTTTGAAAATGAACTCATGAAAACTGAATCATCACTACCGCACTCCAACCTTATTAAAGGTTCGCATTTTGATGCCGCGACAGAAGCGTTGCTTGCACCAGCAAACTTAGATGTAGCGAAATTACAAAATGTACTCGCAGACATGATGTCTCATCAAATTGACTATGCTGACCTATATTTTCAATATAGCCGTAGTGAAAGCTGGGGGTTAGAAGAAGGTCAGGTGAAATCTGGTAATTTCTCAATCGACCAAGGTGTTGGTGTCCGTGCAGTGAGCGGCGAGAAAACAGCCTTTGCCTACTCGGATGATATTAATTTAAAAGCATTAGTAGAAGCAGCTAAAGCAACGAAATCGATTTCCAGCTTGGGTAATCAACAAACGGCCAGTTCAATTATTAAGCCACAAGCACCACAGTTATATCTTCCGCAAGATCCGATTGCTTCTCTATCAGCGGATGCAAAAGTAAAACTTTTAGAGCATTTAGAGTCGATTGCGAGAAAACTAGATCCGCGTATCACGCAAGTCACTGCATCGATTGCTGGTGAGTATGAAGTGGTCATGGTGGCACGTCATGACGGTGTAATGGCTGCAGACATTCGGCCACTAGTCCGCGTTGGCATTAACGTCATTGCTGAAAGCAATGGTCGTCGCGAGCAAGGTTCAGCTGGTGGTGGTGGTCGTTTTGATTACAGTTATTTCACTGATGAAGTCCTACACGAATACGCACAAAAAGCAGTGCATCAAGCACTGGTTAATTTAGATGCGCGCCCTGCCCCAGCTGGTAGCATGACAGTGGTTTTAGGGGCTGGCTGGCCTGGTATTTTGTTACATGAAGCGATAGGCCACGGTTTAGAAGGTGACTTTAATCGCAAAGGCAGTTCTGCCTTTAGCAATATGATTGGTCAGCAAGTCGCGGCAAAAGGCATTACTATTGTAGATGATGGCACGATTGCAGACCGTCGCGGTTCACTTAGCATGGATGACGAAGGCAACCCTACCAATAGAACTGTGTTGATTGAAGACGGTATTTTGCGTGGTTATATTCAAGACACCTTAAATGCACGCCTGATGAACATGCCACTTACAGGCAATGCACGCCGCGAAAGTTACGCACATATTCCAATGCCGCGTATGACCAATACCTACATGCTTAATGGCACGCTACCACCTGAAGAAATCATCAAATCTGTCAAAAAAGGCTTATATGCGGCTAATTTTGGTGGTGGTCAGGTCGATATCACCAGCGGCAAGTTTGTATTTAGTGCAGCAGAAGCCTATATGATTGAAGACGGCAAAATTACCTACCCAGTAAAAGGCGCTACACTCATTGGCAATGGCCCTGATGTACTGAAACGTGTTTCCATGATTGGTAATGACATGTCGCTTGACTCAGGCGTGGGCACTTGCGGCAAAGAAGGACAAAGTGTGCCAGTAGGTGTTGGTCAACCAACCCTGAAGATTGACGGCTTAACGGTAGGTGGCACTGCTTAAATTAACATAGAATTTATAACGCAGATTTTATAACGGTGATTCCCTAACAGCCGTTATAATCTGCCCTTTCTCATCGCAACAAAATCATAATCCCATGACGCAGAACACCCTGCCAATCCCTAATAAAGGCCAAGCAAATCGGCTAACACTCAAAAACAGTGGCGAAGATGCTTTTGCACTAGCTATGTTGGCCATGCAATCTAAAACGCAGAAACCTAATCAACCTTTAGTGATTATCACTGCGGGCGGATTTGATGCGCAGAGGCTATTAGAGGAAATCCCTTACTTTGCACCAAGCTTATCCGTGCATTTACTACCGGATTGGGAAACATTACCTTATGACCAGTTTTCACCGCATCCAGACTTAATTTCAGACCGCCTCACCACGCTCTACCATATCGCGCAAAACGCCTGTGATGTGGTGATTGTGCCGTTGGCAACAGCGCTCATTCGCTTAAGCCCTAAGGCTTATTTAAGTGCCAATACCTTTATGCTCAAAAAAGGGCAAACACTAGATATTGAAGCACTACGTATGCAATGTGCAGAAGCGGGTTATCACCATGTTACGCAGGTAATCTCTCACGGTGAGTTCAGTGTGCGCGGCGGTTTAGTAGACTTGTTCCCAATGGGTTCTTCACTGCCATACCGGATTGACCTGTTTGACGATGAAATTGAATCCATCCGCACTTTTGACGTAGATACACAGCGTAGCCTTTACCCTGTGCCAGAAATAAGATTACTGCCTGCTCGTGAATTTCCGCTGGATGAAACAGGGATTGCCCTATTCCGCAGCCAATTCCGCGAAACATTTGAAGGCGACCCGCAACGTGCAAAAATCTATAAAGATGTGAGCAAAGGTATCGCCTCTGGTGGTATTGAGTGGTATTTACCCCTATTTTTTGAACAAACCGCCACACTGCTTGATTATTTGGCAACTGACAGTCTGCTATGCCTACATGGCGACCTAGACTCAAGTGCGCAACAGTTCTGGCGAGAGGCCCAATCTCGCTACCGTACATTGGCCCACGATGCTGAGCGCCCATTACTAACGCCAGAAAAACTGCTCATTAAAACTGAAGACTTTTTCAGTGCAACACATACCTTTGCCAGAGTGGTACTCACTAGTGGCACTTTGGAAGCCGGAAAAACCACTAGCACGTTACCAGCACTTGATATTGAACGCCGTGCAGAGCAGCCAATACATAAATTAACCACTTTTATCAGTGAGTTTAAAGGTCGCATCCTCATTGTGGCTGAAAGCCTTGGTCGTCGTGAAACTATGAGCCAGTTATTTGCAGAACATGGCTTAAAAGTAGCCATCTGCGAAACTTGGGCTGAGTTTCAAGCCAGTGATGCGCATGTGATGTTAGGTGTTAGCACACTACACAGTGGTGTCGCTTTTAAAGATAACCACGCACAATCGATTGCTATCATTACTGAGGCAGAATTATATGCTGCCACCGTGCGCCAACAGCGTCGTCGAGAGAAAGAAAAAGCCCGCAGTACAGAAGGCATGCTCAAAGACTTATCTGAGTTGCGTATCAACGACCCTGTCGTGCACGAGCAACATGGCGTAGGTCGTTATAAAGGCTTAATTAACCTAGACCTAGGCGAAGGTGAAACTGAGTTCTTACTATTAGAGTATTACGGTGACGATAAGCTATATGTACCAGTGTCACAGTTATTTATCATCTCACGTTACTCTGGTGGGCCGCCAGAATCCGCACCGTTACATCGCTTAGGCAGCGGCAGTTGGGAAAAAGCCAAGAAAAAAGCACTGAAACAAATCCGCGATACTGCGGCAGAGTTGCTGAATCTTTATGCCCAACGTGCAGCAAGACGTGGCCATGCTTTCACTTTAAGCCTGCAAGATTACGAAGCATTCAGCGAGGGCTTTCCGTTTGAAGAAACGCCAGACCAACTGGAAGCGATTGAAAACGTCATTAAAGACATGCAATCAGGCCGTCCGATGGATAGGTTGGTATGTGGCGATGTTGGCTTTGGTAAAACTGAGGTTGCATTACGCGCGGCATTTGTTGCCGTCATGGGTGGACGTCAGGTTGCAGTGCTAGTGCCGACCACCTTGCTTGCCGAACAGCATTTCAATAACTTTAGTGACCGCTTTGCCGAGTGGCCAATCAAAATCGCAGAAATTTCACGTTTTAGAACAGCAAAAGAACAAGCTGAAGCTTTACGTGGGCTAGAAGCTGGTGAAATTGATATTATTATCGGCACACACCGATTGATTCAAAAGGATGTGAAGTTCAAAAATCTGGGTTTAGCAATTCTGGATGAAGAGCACCGTTTTGGCGTGCGCCAAAAAGAGCAACTCAAAGCATTACGTGCAGAAGTTGATGTATTAACACTGACGGCAACACCTATTCCGCGTACATTAAGCATGGCAATGGAAGGTTTGCGTGAGTTTAGTGTGATTGCCACACCACCGCAAAAACGCCTAAGCATCAAAACATTCCATACCGAATATTCAGAAGGCATCATCCGCGAAGCGGTGACCCGTGAGTTTAAACGTGGCGGTCAGGTTTACTTCCTGCATAATGAAGTGGATACCATACATTCTATGCGCGAAAAACTTGAGCGTATTCTGCCAGATGCACGCATTGCCGTTGCCCACGGACAGTTACGCGAACGTGAGCTAGAGCATGTGATGCGTGACTTTTATCACCAACGCTACAACCTATTGCTTTGTACCACCATTATTGAAACTGGTATTGATGTGCCAACGGCGAATACCATCATCATGAACAAAGCAGATATGTTTGGCCTAGCGCAAATGCATCAACTGCGTGGCCGTGTAGGACGCTCGCATCATCAAGCCTACGCTTACCTACTCACGGAAGCTGGACGTAAGATTACGGTACAGGCCCAAAAACGCCTAGATGCAATTCAATTGATGGAAGACCTTGGCGCTGGTTTCCACTTAGCGATGCACGACTTAGAGATTCGTGGCGCTGGTGAGTTACTTGGTGACTCACAAAGCGGTGAAATGCAAGAAATTGGCTTTAACTTATATGCAGATATGTTGAACCACGCTGTGAAACAACTGAAAGCTGGCAAAGAACCAGACCTAAACGCACCATTAGGCGTGACCACAGAAATCAATCTACATACCCCTGCACTGCTCACCAACGAGTACTGTCCAGACGTGCATGAACGTTTGGTCATCTATAAACGCTTGGCTAACTGCAATGACGACGATAGTTTAGATAACTTGCAAGAGGAGCTGATAGATCGCTTTGGCTTACTCCCTGAGCAGGGTGAAGCATTAATCGCATGCCACCGCCTTCGTATTGCCGCAAAGCCATTAGGTATCATTAAGATTGATGCCTCGGATGCAGCGATTCAATTACAATTTAACCCTAAAGCCGATATAGACCCGCTCAAGTTAATTAATCTTTTACAACGTGACAGAAGATGCCGCATGAATGGGCCAGATAAGCTCAGAGTTTCAGTAGAATTTGAAGCAATTAATCTGCGTGCAGACTTTGTGAAAAGCTTACTAAAAGAGTTTGTTTAAAGTTCGCTACATGACACCTGCTGAGACCGTCACTGAAATTCAACATGAGTAAACTACGAGACGGCTTAATTCACCTTAAGCCGTCTCGTAGTTTTATTAACGTCTGTATTTTTAGACTGTCTTTCACAATCTTACGAATTTTAGCAATCGTATACAAGTCAGTTGAAACAATCATCAATATCTCACCTTTTGCGATTCTTTTTTTGTATTTGCTAAGATCTGTATTAAAAATATTAACCCCCAAGAATGCCGCACCTATCGCAGTAAATATAGCACCTAACGATATAGTGACCATTAACACAATATACCAAGGTGATTGGCTATACCAAGTGGGTGAAGAGGTCAGCCAACTTGGCACAAACAAGACATATAAACCGGCTAACAAACCAAACCCCATGCCATACAGTATTCCTTTTTCACCCTCATGAAGAAAGTTACTACCCTCGGCGGCATTTGCCTTATTTAAATCAGCTAAATTAGTCTCTTGGTTTGCTAAGAAATGAATGTCTTTATTCTCGACCAACCCAGCAAGCAATGCACTTCTGACTTGAATAGATGTTTCCAAATTTGGCATCATAAATTCTATTCTGGTTTTCATATGCTACTCCTCAGTGCTATTACTCAGCGATTGCCTATGGTTTTTTGGAGATTAGATATTATTCAAGCCATATCAACAACTTAGCCAAAATAACGTTAATATCGATAACAACGACTTCATCTTACTTTGCTAGTGATTATGTATTTTGTTGATAAAGCTACTCTATTATCACGCTTTTATCTTGTCACTTGATTCGTGTTGAATCATCAATACCAAAATGACGACCGTCATCATTATTTCCGATGAATGTGATAGCATTCTCTAGAAATGTATGATTCACATTGAAATTAAAAGCACAGCTTTAATACTGTTGGTATCATCAATCGCTTAAGTGCAATGTGTGTAGGCTATCAATCCTCATCATAATTTATCTACATCTCAATATTTAATCTGTACGCTACCAAACATTGCAACCACTTTAATATCACAGCGTAAAACCAAATCTTGTCACAATATAAAATCAATCTACAATGCAATATATATGTCTAAAAAGGCTCAGTAGTGAATCAGCTGTTCAACAAAATTATATCTAAGCTAGATTTAATCGTCTTGCGCATCGTAGGCATCTACCTTGCGTTAGGCTTGCTTTGGATATTTGTTTCTGACTCAGCGCTATTTAAGCTCATTGCTAATCATGAAGAACTCTCACTGTTTAACACCTATAAAGGTGTCGCCTTTATTTTGGTCACAGCAGTTATCCTATATTCATTATTCCGTAGAACCCTACAGCAACAAAAACTGGTTGAACAGTCACTACAAGCAAGTGAAGAGCGCTGGAAATTTGCGCTTGAAGGTTCTGGCGATGGTGTGTGGGATTGGGATATTCCTTCTGACCACGTTTTTCGCTCTGCGCGGTGGCATGAAATTTATGGCTACACTGAAAACGAAATAGCGCCTACAGCAACTGCTGGCAGAGAACTGGTGCATCCAGACGACTTAAACACGCAAGTAGGTGATGTACAAGACTACTTTACTGGGGACAAAGACATCTATGTTTCAGAGTTCCGTCTACGCTGCAAAGATGGCTCATGGAAATGGACATTAAGCCGTGGCATGGTCGTCACTAGGTCTGAAGACGGAAAACCGATTAGGATGATTGGCACCCATACCGACATTACAAACCGCAAAACATCAGAAGCTCAAGTGACGCATTTAGCACACTATGATCAATTAACAGGTTTACCAAACCGCGTGCTGTTTCTTGACCGCTTAAGACAAGACATTAAAAAAGCACAACGGACCGGACAAAGCGTGACGCTCATGTTCTTAGATTTAGATAAGTTCAAAGAAGTGAACGATTCACTTGGGCACGATATCGGCGACATGCTGTTAAAAGGAGTTGCGCGACGCTTAGAAAGTTGTGTACGTGAATCTGATACTGTGGCACGCATGGGCGGAGATGAGTTTACAATTATTCTGAGTGATATCAATAGCCAAATCAATATAGAGCGTATTGCTCAAGATATTTTAGAAAAGATGACTACTCCCTTTCATCTTGGCGATGAAGTCATCCACGTTTCAACCAGCATTGGCATTAGCAATTATCCTAAAGATGGAAACGAGGTAGAACTGCTACTCAAAAATGCAGACCAAGCCATGTATGCTGCTAAGGAGCAAGGAAGGAACCGTTTTCAGTATTTCACACCGATTATGCAAGAAGAAGCATTAAAACGTATGCGCTTAATCAGCGATTTATGGGGTGCTTTGAATGACAACCAGTTTAGAGTGTACTATCAACCCATTGTAGATCTTGCAACAGGTGCTGTTTTTAAAGCAGAAGCCCTCATACGCTGGCAACACCCAACGCGAGGCTTAGTCAGCCCCAATGAGTTTATTCCGGTGGCTGAAGATACTGGTTTAATTGTAGATATTGGTGATTGGCTTTTTAATGAAGTTGCCAGCCAAACTGCAAAATGGAAACAACGCTATCCTAATCTGCAAGTAAGCGTCAATAAATCACCTGTGCAATTTAGAAGTGTGCACGACAATTGCACTAATTGGATAGAACAGTTAAAACAACTAGGTTTATCTGGTGAAAGTTTTATTGTCGAGATTACAGAGGGTCTGTTACTGGATGCTAGGGATTCTGTGATTAACCAACTGAATGCATTCAGAGAGGCTGGGATGAAAATCGCGATTGACGATTTTGGAACTGGATATTCATCACTCGCTTACCTACGAAAATTTGATATTGATTTCGTTAAGATTGACCGCTCATTCACCTCTAATATCGCTCCCAACTCTAGCGATATGGTGTTGTGCGAAGCGATTATCGAAATGTCACACAAACTTGGCATGAAAGTGATTGCTGAGGGCGTAGAAACTAATGAGCAACGCGATTTGTTACGTAGCGCTGGCTGTGACTTTGCACAAGGCTATTTATACTCTAAACCAGTGACTATCGACCAATTCGAAAGCCTTCTGGACGCTACGCAATCAAACTTTTCATTAGACTGATTTAATATCGTGACTTAGCTTAACACTTTCAGTGAGTTTATTAATAGCACTGGGTTCTCCCCGTACTTTAAAGTACGCGCCTTCATGGTCAGAAGTTTCTGCTAACACTTGGCAAGTCGCATAAATATCTTTACGTAATTGCTGTGCTTCCCAGGGTAAAAATAGCTCGGCCTCAATTTGATCTTGCTGATAAAACGCGACAATTTTTTTATGTAGCTTCGCCACATCTTCAGGACGCTTCGCACTCATCACAACACAATCAGGGTAACGGTTTTGCAGCGTTTGTTCTAGTGCTGCTTGCGCAGTCGAGTCACCTACAAAGTCAATTTTATTAAACACTTTAATACGTGGCACTTCATCGGCACCAATCTCGGTCAGTACATGATTCGTCACTTCAAGTTGTCGTTCAAACCCAGGATCACTGGCATCAATCACGTGTAGCAATAGCGAAGCATCCAATGCCTCATCTAGCGTTGACTTAAACGAAGCGACAAGGCCGTGCGGTAAATTCTTTATAAAGCCAACGGTATCACTTAGCAGAATACGTGGAATACTCTCTGGGTAAAGCACACGGACAGTGGTATCGAGTGTGGCAAATAATTTATTGGCCACTAACACTTCACTACCCGTCAGTGCTCGCATTAAAGTAGATTTACCTGCGTTGGTGTAGCCAACCAGTGCAACACCCGCCAAGCCCTGACGCTCTTGCCTGCGCGCACGCTGTGTTTTACGTTCTGCTTCCATCGCGAGAATATCTTGCTGTAATTCTGCAATGCGGTCACGGATTTTACGTCTATCCAATTCAGTATGTGACTCACCCGCACCTCGCCCACCTTCACCACTGCGCTGCCTGCCTTGAGGGCCAGCTAGTTTTGCAGCTTCACGCAAACGTGGCGCCATATAGCCTAAACGTGCGATTTCAACTTGTGCGCGTGCTGCGCGAGAACGGGCATTACGGTGAAAAATCTCCAAAATCACCATGGTGCGGTCCATCACCTCGCAGCCCACTTCTTTTTCAAGATTACGCGCTTGTGATGGCGAGATTTCATGGTCGACTAATACGGTGTCAATTTCCCAATCGTTGATATTGGGTGGCGCTTTATCAAACTCAACTTCATATGATTCATGATTAACAAAAGCACGAATCTCTTCACGCTTACCTTCACCGAGATAAGCTTTAATATCAAACCCTGCACGTTTCTGTACAAAGGTCTTTACCACATCGTAACCTAAGGTTTTTGCTAGCTCGCGTAGCTCGGTGAGCGAGGCTTCAAACTCGGCATCACTGACGTTAGGCAATTGAACAGCCGCGACCAGCGCGAGATTTGAACGCTCTTTAACTTCTTTTTGCATTAGGTACTTTATGTCTTAATTTGTTGAGGTCAAATAGTACCTGAAAAGTGCAATATAGCCTTATTGCGTTTCAAAAATTGAGTAGTATTATTTAAGTTGAGCGCTAAAAATAATGCACTAAACGTAGCGATTAAGCACAAGCTATTCATATATTTACAACATACCCAATACTTCAGCTGGCGCATGAAAAGCAAACCCTAAAGCAGTGGCTACAGGTAAATTAGTCACTTTTCCTTGATGAATATTTAAGCCATTTCTCAAATTTTCATCATCGCGCAACGCTTGTAAACCCTTATCCGCCAGCGCAATTACATAAGGCAGTGTGGCATTATTGAGCGCATACGTAGAAGTGCGGGGTACAGAGCCTGGCATATTTGCTACGCAGTAATGAATCACACCATCCACAAGATAAGTCGGGGCATCATGCGTGGTGGGATGCGCGGTTTCACAGCACCCGCCCTGATCTATCGCCACATCGACAATCACACTGCCAGATTTCATACGCGACACTATTTCACGCGTAATCAGCTTAGGGGCTGATGCACCAGCAATCAAAACCGCACCAATCACTAAATCCGCCATCACGCAGCATTGCTCAATCGCATCGACTGTTGAGCTAACGGTATGCAATCGATGACCAAACTGCTTTTGAAGCTTATGTAACACATCAATATTGCGATCTAATACGGTGACATTAGCACCCATGCCAAGTGCAACATCAATCGCATGAACGCCTACGACACCGCCACCTATCACGGTAACCATGGCAGGCTCCACGCCTGGTATACCGCCCAGCAATATGCCCAAACCACCATGCGCTTTTTCAAGAAAATAAGCTCCCGCCTGCACAGCGAGCCTACCCGCCACCTCAGACATAGGTGCTAATAGTGGCAAACCACCGCGACCCGTTACTGTTTCATAAGCAATACAGCTTGCGCCTGAATCAATTAGGTCAATCGCTTGTTGCGGGTCTGGTGCCAAATGCAAATAAGTAAACAGCATCTGCCCTGATTGTAACCACTGCCGCTCTATAGCTTGTGGCTCTTTAACTTTAACAATCAATTCAGCGCTTTTAAATAGCGCTTGCGCAGAATGGACAATGGTTGCGCCAGCCGCCAGATAGTGTTGATCTGTGGCACTAATGCCAATACCAGCACCCGCCTCTACCATTACCTCGTGGCCTCGCGATACTAGCTCACGTACGTTTTCAGGTACTAGGCCTACTCGGTATTCTTGTACTTTTATTTCTTTAGGTACGCCAACGAGCATAGGTACAGCCCTTTCATTATTTGTATTTATGTAAATAAAATATGACGAAACTTAATCAATAAAATGGTCGCCAAACTAATACTATCTAGTTATTATTACTATGTAATTTCAATTTTCAGCAAGTCACTTCATCGAAGTTGGCAAAAATCTACAACAAATATCGCAATATGTACGAAGTATTAGACATAAAATCAGGCTACTACTTATTTTAAATATCAGCCTATCGTGCGTTGCTTTCAAACTTGGCCGAACAACATTACATCAAAAATAATTAAGCTAATATAGTTACTGTAAAAATCATGGCTTCTAAACATCGTAGCAGTTTTAGCAACATTAAACGAATAGCCTTTTAAAAGATTCCATTGACACAGTTTATGTGTGTTGTAACAAGCGGAAAAATAATTTGAATTTGTTTAAGCTTAAGTAAGCTCTGTTAACAATATTTAATTGCGTATCGCTAGTCATACTCAATTAATGTGAGGACATATTGCATGAAATGGCTAAATCGAAACATCCAACCAGCACTTAATGTTGAAAATAAAGAACAGTCAACATCACTAAATTGGCACGCTAGCAGTACAACTCAAGTATTTTCCCACCTAAACGTAGATGAGCATCAAGGCTTAAGCCACGCTGAGGCTAAAGCGCGTCTAGCACAATATGGTGCTAATGCGTTGCCAGAACATACGCGTAGGCCAGCTTGGTTAAGGTTCTGTTTACAATTTCACAATCCACTCATTTATGTACTTTTAGTCGCGGGACTCATTACCTTAGCGCTTAATGACTATATTGATGCTGGTGTTATTTTTACTGTGGTTCTCGTGAATGCCCTGATTGGTTTTATTCAAGAGGGAAAAGCAGAGCAAGCGTTAGAGGCTGTGCGTAATATGTTAGCGCAACATGCCAGAGTTCTGCGCGATGGTGATCGGCATGAAGTCAGCGCAACTGAACTAGTACCAGGCGATATAGTGATATTAGAATCTGGTGACAAAGTGCCAGCAGACCTACGCTTATTTAAGGTAAAAAACCTCAAAGTGAATGAGGCCGCGCTAACAGGTGAATCATTACCTACTGAGAAAAATACGCCTCCTGTGGGCATAGATACCGCAATAGGCGACAGACATACCATGGTTTATTCAGGCACGATTATCGCTATTGGTCATGCGCATGGTGTTGTCGTTGAAACAGGGGTTAATACCGAAATCGGACGTATTGGCACGTTGGTCGGTGAAGTTAAATCGCTCAGCACGCCTCTCACGCGCAGGCTAGACCAACTGGCGAAACAAATTACACTCGTTATCATCATTATCAGCGCCATCACTTTTTTGCATGGGCGCTATATTAATGAAATGCCTACGCTTGAAATTTTTCTCGCGGTCGTTGGGCTGGCAGTTGCTGCAATACCAGAAGGCTTACCTGCGGTCGTCACCATTATTTTAGCTGTTGGCACACGCTCATTAGCAAACAATAAAGCAATCATTCGTCGCCTGCCCGCAGTAGAAACCTTAGGTTCAGTCAGCGTCATCTGCTCAGATAAAACAGGTACACTCACTAAAAATGAAATGACTGCTGTGCGTGTAGTGCTGGCTGACGATGAGATTCAAGTGACAGGTTCTGGCTATAGCCCAGAAGGTGGTTTACATTGTAATAACAAACCCATCGATGCATCATCGAATGTGGCAGTTGAACAGCTCGCACGTTGTGCATTGTTGTGTAACGATGCACGGATTCAGCACAGGCAAGATGAAAATGCATGGGGGCTTATTGGCGACCCTACTGAGGGTGCCCTGCTTGCACTAGCACATAAGTCTGGCTTAGATGTTATTGCTGAACAGCAGCGCTTTCCAAGAATTGACACCATACCATTTGAATCTGAACAACAATTCATGGTGACACTTCATCATGATCACAGTGGACATTACTTTGCATTCATTAAAGGTGCACCTGAGCGCATTATCGCTTTATGTAAAACCCAAGCTGGTGGGAAAGACCTCGACCTAGCCTATTGGACCAAACGTATAGAGCAAGCAGCAAGTGCTGGCGAGCGCGTTCTTGGTCTTGCCAAATATACATTTTCATCTGAAAAAAACAGCATTAGCCTAAGTGATATTAATCAGCAATTTGAGTTACTCGGCTTTGTGGGCATTATTGACCCACCGCGCGAAGAAGCCATTAAAGCCATTGCAGAATGCAAAAGAGCAGGCATTATGGTGAAGATGATCACAGGCGACCATGCAGTGACGGCCGCAGCCATCGGCCAAAAACTAGGATTAAATGCAGACAATGCACTCACTGGCGCTCAAATAGAAACTCTGTCTGATGAAGCATTAAAAACCAGTGTTATGCAAACTGATATTTTTGCGCGAGCAAGCCCAGAGCATAAATTACGATTAATCTCCGCACTTAAGTCATTAGGCCATCAAGTTGCAATGACTGGAGATGGCGTCAATGACGCCCCTGCCCTTAAATCTGCTGACATTGGGATTGCGATGGGGTTGAAAGGTACTGATGCAGCTCGAGAGGCCTCTGACCTAGTGCTAACAGATGACAACTTTGCCACGATTGCTCGTGCCGTGCGTGAAGGTCGGGTAGTGTTTGATAACATTAAAAAATCGCTGTTATTTATGCTGCCCACAAACGGCGGCGAAGCGGGCGTGATTTTATTATCAGTGTTTGCTGGCATGGCACTACCTATCTCCGCAGGGCAAATACTTTGGGTAAACATGGTCACCGCTATCACACTGGCATTAGCGCTTGCCTTTGAACCAAGTGAAAAAGGTGTCATGACATATTCGCCTCGCCCCAACAATGAGCCGCTCATTACAACATCGCTGGCACTCAGAGTAATTTATGTATCAATACTGATGATTGCAGTCACGTTCATCGCATTTGAGTGGGAGCTCTCGCGTGGTAGCTCTATAGAAATGGCCAGAACAACAGCGGTAAATATGCTGGTGATGGGTGAGCTTGTTTATTTATTTAATGTACGTCACTTCACAGCATCATCATTCAATTTTGAAACCCTGATTAGTAACCCTACCGCAATCTTAGTCAGTATTTTACTGATTATTTTTCAATTACTATTTACTTATACCCCAGTGATGCAATCGCTATTCCAGAGTCAACCATTAGATGCTTTATCATGGGCAGTGATTATCGGTTTAGGCATAGTTAAATTCATTCTGGTAGAAATTGAAAAAACGATCTGGCGCTATTACAAAGTAGTAAGGATGTAATTTGATAAGGATGTAAGTCTTATAGCGCTAGCAATACGTTCTGATAGATATTAGCGCCCAACCTAACTACTTATCGCTTTCTCTTAAAAATATCTATCATATATCTGCTCTACAGGCGCAATCAGCAATCGCAAAAGAGTATGCGAAACACATAGAATATATGTGATTATCTAGGTTCTCGGTCACTGACCTCTCCTGCAAAACATATACTCACTCCATTAATAACAAACACTAACTATATGATTATTAACTTACCCGCACTCAAGAAAAAGATCGCTTTTTTAACTGGAACAGCTTGGTCTGAAAATAACATTGCATAATCATCTAACTGTGGTCGATATTGTTCTGCTACCGTTTTAAACTCGTTATCTGTCAAGTTACTCTCTAAACTCAGTGACTTATAATCAATAATCCAACGCACGCCATCTTCTATAAAAGTACGGTCAATCACATAACCTTTTACGCCACCTTGGTCATAGCAAGTAATCCCCAGTTCAGCCGCTGCATCAGGTCTTGTTTGCAACACCCATTGACCATCCGCACTATTTAGCGTTTGCTTCAATATCAACTGTAACGTAGCAGTAGCCTCTTTAGCCACAGACTCAACATGCCCCTGCTGACGCAACCAGTGTTGCATCGAGGGCGCCAGTGATGCAACTCTATCCGTAGTCCAGTGAGCTAAGCCTTGTTGTGCCATCATCTCCATATATCTGTGCGCTAAAATACCCATGTCGGCTTCTAAGCTATTTTGATAACTGGGTTTTACATTAGGTTTTGGTTGCGTAGTTGCCACCCGATGCGTTAGCAATATTTGAGGTATCGCAGGCTGGGTTAGACGCACCAGTTGCGGTGTAAAACTGGCAATATCATCTAGCGGTTGTGTTGTGCCTTCAACTTGCAAATCAGCCTCAAATATCGGCGCAACTGTAGGCCATAATAAATCTAAATAAGTATTCTTGGTGGGGTTAATCTCGCCCTTCGCATTTTGATTAGCAATGCCGACCAAATGCAATTTACGCTCTACGCGCGTTGCCGCCACGTAAAGCACCCGCGCTGATTCATTAGCATCACGCGCTTTCTCACGCGATGCCAAATAATCATAAGGGCTGACCGACTCTTTATCACGCGCACCTTTGGGGATATATGGCGCTGCAAGTAGCTCATGGCTATGCGGTGTTTTAACCTCCTCCCATAGCACTAAAGGCTGGTCGCTATTATTACCACCTGTTGACGCCCCTAGCCCCAATAAAACCACCGTATCAAACTCTAAGCCTTTAGATTTATGGATCGTCATCATTTGCAGATGCTCACCGTGGCTATCAGGTGCGGCAAATAATTTGGTGATTTCACTTTGCATGCGCTCTGGTGAAAATTGGTTATTACGGTCGAGATTATCTAAACAAGAAAAAAATGCTTGTACATCAACCACATCAGCCTGCTCCCATAAGCAATCTGGGCCGTTTAGCATTAACCACACGCCGCGAATCCATCTGCTTACATTCATACGGCCTTGGTTTGCATAAGCTTCCAATAACACTTCTCGCATATGAAGTAAACGCGTTTTCCCATCCGCAGACAGGCGACCAACCACCTCACTATCCTGCATGAGTGACCAAATCGTCTGATGATGGTCGTTCCCAGCCAATGCATATAAATCATGCAAGGTTAAACCGCACCAAGGGGCGCGCAGAATCGCCAGCCAATGCACACGGTCCGCACGATGATGCAATGCATGCATCAGTGATAATAAATCTTGCACAATCTGGCGGCCTTCAAGCGCTTCAATCTCTACCGCCTGAAAAGGAATCTCTTTATAATCGCGGCGCAGTTGGCTTACCAAGTTTGCCAAGTGTTTTTTAGAGCGCACAAGCACCGCTATTTTTTGATTAGGATTAGCTGTACGCTCTTTTTGAATAACACGAATCACCGCTTCGGCTTCCCGTTGCGCAGCTGTGTCATAGTTTTCATCGGCTTGTTTAATGATAGGGTGCACTTCCACACCCGCATCTGGTAGCGCTTGTTTTGTCGCGATAAATGGCCGGTAATGAATCGCCCCTTGCATCACTTCATCACGCTGTGGAAATATCGGGGCAAAGGTCTGGTTAATCCAGTTTACAATTTCAGGACATGAGCGATTATTACGATAAAGCTGTAGGCGTTCCAAATAGATACTGCCTATACCATTGACAGACGCATCGATAAACAACCCTACATTTGCCTTACGGAAACGGTAGATGGACTGCATCGGGTCACCTACCGCAAATAAGGTGCGTCCATCATCGGCTTGCCAGCCAAGCGTTAGCTGTTCAATCAACGCTACTTGGCTAGGGCTAGTATCTTGAAACTCATCTACCAACAAATGCTGAATTTGATAATCAAGCTTTAGTGCTAATTCTGTAGGCTCACCAAAATGGTCAGTCAATGCATGGGTCGCACGCTGTGCAATTTCAACAAAATCCACTTCACCTGCACGTTGAAATACCAACCATAACTCAGCAACAGCAAGCGTCAGCAACTTAGAAAGCGTCGTAATGATTTGCCAATTAGTGTTTTCATGACTTAAATTAGGTAATGAACGCACACGATGCAGAGCATCAACATCTTCAATCGCATTGATGATTTCTACCAATGCGCTCTTCTGGGCACGGCCTTCATCGGTAGCGGGAAAACCAACTTTCACATTAAGGCCGCCCTCTTTACGTGCCTCACCTTTAGCAGTTAATAACAACTCTGCCACAGCACACCACATAGGTAGCGCCTCTTGCTTTTGTACGATTGGCGTTTCCCAGTCTATCAATAAAGCAATGGCATGGTCACATGGCAAGTTAGATGCGGCAAAACGTGCAATCGGCATTAACAAATGCTGCAATCTAAATGGCAAGGCAAGCGCAGCTGCTTCAATCTCCTGCTCTACCAAGTATCGTAACGTTTGCTGCAATGCCTCTGCATCGACCTCATGCTGCGCGTGATGCAACCATTGGTCGCGTTTTTCCAGCATTTTAACTAGCAGATTTTTAAGCTGATTGGCATCATTATCGACATAACGCAACGCTGTTTTTACCAACTCACTATGCTCAGCACTATCCACCAAAGCAAGCGCCTGCTCTGCTGCTTGTGCATACAAAACACCAGCATCAACCGTTACCCCAGGCTGTGCGCCAAAGCGGCTCATCAACGGCATTTGCCTTGCTAAATGCGCACATAAACTATCAATGGTAAAAATACGTAAGCGAGAGGGGTTTTCAATCAATTGCCAATTGTGCTGCTCCGACTGCTGCAACGCCTTCAAACTCAACTGGTAGGTAATTTGCTTATGTGGCTCCGCAGGCTTATCTTGGCTAGCTGCCTTTAATAAACTATCCAAAATCCGCAAGCGCATTTCTGCTGCTGCTTTATTGGTAAAAGTAATGGCAATAATCTCTTCTGGTGCCTTGACGGTTTGCAATAATTTTAAATATCGCTGGGTGAGCAACTCTGTTTTACCTGCGCCAGCAGGTGCTTCTACAATAAATGAAGTTAAGTCGAGTGCGCGTAAACGGTTTTGTGCATCATCAGCTAAAGCATCTGACGCCATGTGATTCACTTGGTCACTCATACAATACCGCCTTGAGCATCACTACCCTGAAACCGCTCAAATTGTAATTGTCGCTCAGGCAACCTGAGTAAAGTCGTCACTTCGCAGTACATCAAGTTTGCCTCATCATTGAAACGTGTGGCAGCCTCGCCAGATCTCAGCTCTAAGGCAATTTCTTCAATAGATGTTTTCCAATGGGTTAACAAATGCGGCCAATCTACAAAATTTTGTGTGAAAGTTGGTTTACGTTTGGCTTGCTCAGTCTCGAAGTTATCCTCACCCACGCCAGAAAATTCATGATCAGCAGTTTTCACCATGCCAAAATAGATGCCAGCAACAGGATGCGTGTTATCTGGATAAAAACTAGCATAAATTGGCAACTGTGGCTCAGTAATGCGGTCTTCACCCCAGTTCTTGGTTTTAGGCGTTTGCCCAGTTTTATAATCAATAAATTCTAAACCACCGCTCTCTAACTGGTGAATGCGGTCGATTTTCAAAGTCACTTCAATCCCACAAATTTGCACGATTTTAGTGACTTCACAACCCACTATTTTAAATACAGCACCACGCTCTTTTTCAAACTTTAGCCAATCACCAACCAGTTTAAAAAGCCGCTCATGCTCCAACTCAAGTATCGCTGGTGATGCAACATCATTTTCTGACACAAAAGCCTCTAAAGTGAGCGTCACCGCCTGGGTTAACGCTTTGGTAAAGTCATCCACACTCATGTCGCGTAAATCTGCAAAATGACGTTGACGCCAAAACCGCTCCAGCACGTCATGCACCAATGAGCCACGCGTGATACTGTCTAACCCGCTAGTAGGTATTTTGAGCGCTTTCGCCCCTAAGCGATATTGGTAAAAAGCCCAAGCAGGACAAACCGCCTGCGCTTTCAGCAAGCCTGTGCCGCCAGAAACGTGCTCACCTTCGTTCACAATCGGCGCCATATGGTCATCGATGTGAGCCAAAGTTTCATATGCTAGGGTTTCATGTGTTTTAGCGCTTAACTGTTCGGCTAAAGTCTCGGCCAACGGTAGCTCACTATTCAATACTGGAATATTTTGCATCAGTGGTGATGCGCGTAACTGGCTCTCGCCTTCGGTACGACTGCTTGAGAATATAAGCTCACGCGCAGAATGCAAAAGGCGCTGATGTATGGTTGCCGCAAAAGTTGCCTGAACGCTGTCGTCGGCATTCGGCAATCCTGCCAAGCGCTGAATAAAAGCAGGTAACAATGGGTTAGGACGCGCAGGAGGAGGCCAAACATGGTCATTCATATGCATACACCAAATGGCATCGACTGGCTGACTCAACCCTTCCATAATCCCCAATATCTGAATCACGGGCACTTGTTCAGTTTCTGGCTGAAATACTTGATTAGTACAAATTTGCTGTAAATAAGCCACCGCTTGGTTTGCGGAGATACGCTTTCCCAGTACATCCAATTGCGCTAATTGCTGTAAAGCCTTTTGCCATGCGTTCATCGCTTGATACTCAAGGCTACTAATATTGCGTTCACCTGGCCAACGTAAATGGTCAAGCAAACCGTCTAACAAACTCCCCCACTGTGACGCATATACGGCTTTGCTGGGAATCGCTGCAATTACTGATTTAAGATCATGCAACAGCCGTGCTAAGTTCAGCCCATCGTCATGCTGCCTTTGCACAAACGCAATAAAATGCGCCAAAGTAAACTGCATAGGCAGCTTTTCACGCATTTTTGCATCAAGCAAGGCTCTTGCATCTGCTTCTTGCTGGCTCGCAGACCAAAACGGAGAAAGCAGCATGGCAGACACATCAGCATAAGCTAACTGATACGCTGTCACTAACCTTAAAAGATTCAGTGCGGCCTGAATCACAGGCTGTTGAGCTAGCGGTGTACCTAAAGAAAAGTTATAGCGTCGTGGCATGGCAGCCAAGCTAGGACGCACGCTCTCAGGGTAAAAAACATCATCCAGCAAATCGGCTAGCTGGTTTCTTATCCCGCTTAACCTAGGTGTGACAATAGCAATCGTCGCTTTAGGATGCTCGTTCAGATATTGCGCTGCCCATGCAACTGCGGCTCTACATTCTGTATCACCATGCTCTAAGCAAATATGGTGTGTTTGCGCAGGCTCACTTGCTGTCGTGATATAGTCAGCCACCTCCACACCGCGCTGCATCAAAATATCGCGCAATCGTTTTTCTTGTGGTGCGGTTTGATCAAACCCTGCAAACTCAATACGAGATGGCAACGCACTGCTGACATTAACCAAATGTGATAACTGCCAATCTAAATAACGCACACTTTCCAATGCATTCAGTTCACTACAGCGTGCCTGAAAAGCATGCTGCCACAGCATAAATTGGCGCGATTCCTCTGCTTGATGCTCGCGCGGCACATGCAAATGCCAAGCAACCACATAACGGTTTGCCTCCATCGCCGCTTTTGCCAACCCAGAAACATCAAACAACTCACCAAATGCATTTTTCTTCAGCGATTGTGTAATCACTTCTTCCCATAACAACTGCTCATTAAATGTACTCAAGGCGTAGGGAGATGATTGCGCTACAATCTCACCTGTTAGCAAACGCTCTTCAATGATACGATCTAACCATTGTGATAAAGTCTGTACCTCTGGGCTGAGCCATTGGCTTTTCTGTGCCTCAATCTGCTGCTTCGCAATGTCGTTTTGAATACTGCGTGCCAAGCGGGCGGATGGGCAAAGAATAATAGGCTTTAAAGTCATTTCACAATTCTATTGGATTATTTGTAATAGGCAAATAAAATAGCTTCATTCACAAACGAAAGCCTGAAAAGAATCATGGTCAATCGATTTCAAAAAATTCTTACTTATTTCATCTTGTTATTGCTAGTACCTGCTGGCTTGGCCGCACTTTATACATGGGCTTCATTGAGCTGGGTATACTCCTCTGGCGAGCGTGCAGGCTATGTACAAAAACTCTCGCAAAAAGGCTGGATTTGCAAAACTTATGAAGGTGAGCTCATCTTAGTATCCATGCCAGGCACGCAAGCTGAAAAGTTCTTTTTTACCGTCAGAGATGAAAATGTCGCTAAAAAAATCAACGCAACTGTTGGTGATCGCGTTAGATTAATTTACGAAGAACACAAAGGCGTGCCCACCACTTGTTTTGGTGAAACCAGCTTCTACATCAAAGATGTGAAATTGCTAGACGAAACTAAAGCTAAGCAATAATTACCTCATGGCTGCTACCGACGAAAAAAACTACATTACCCCTGAAGGCTTTGCCGCACTTAAAGCAGAATTTCATCAACTTTATAAAATTGAACGCCCAGAAGTCGTCCGCACTGTTTCGTGGGCTGCCAGCAACGGCGACCGTAGCGAAAATGGCGACTATATTTACGGAAAGCGTCGCCTGCGACAAATCGATAGCCGATGCCGCCATCTCATGCGGCGTATGGATCTAGCCGAAATTGTAGACGCAAGCCAACAACAGCACCTAGAAAAAGTATATTTTGGCGCATGGGTCACTTTATATAATTTAGATGATGATACAGAGCATACTTACCGTATTGTTGGCAAAGACGAATTGGAGCCCAGTAAAGGCTACATTAGCTGGGTTTCACCATTAGCAAAGTCCATACTGGGAAAATCCGTGGGCGATACAGTGCGTGCCACCACGCCTAAAGGTGAAGAAACATTTGAAATTATTGAGATTCAATACCTAACACCATGACCTATCTCATTATCAAATACCTGCTAACTGCTTTAGCTATCGTCCTTATTTCAGAAATAGCTAAAGTCAGCGATAAAGTTGGCGGGTTAGTAGCTGCGTTACCTATTATCACAATTATCAGTTTAATTTGGTTACACGCTGAACACCAACCCACGGCGAAAATCGCAAACCATGCTTACTATACGTTTTGGTATGTGATACCAACATTACCCATGTTTCTAGTCTTCGCACTACTCTTACCAAAATTTGGATTCTGGCCTACATTAGTAGCCTGTATTTTACTGACCGCAGTGCTGTTTTATGGGTATGCCCAATTGCTTAAAGTTTTTAATATTCATTTGCTATAAATCTAAATGGCAACCAGCAAACATTGGGATATCTTCTGCAAAATAGTCGATAACTTCGGCGATATTGGCGTTTGTTGGCGCCTTGCTAAACAATTACAAAGCGAGCACCAATTAACAATCCGTTTATTCATTGATGATCTCAATGTTGCTAAACACCTGATTCCAACGCTAGACACCTCACTAGCGCAGCAAACCATTCAAAACATCACCATTGTTTCATGGAGTACAAATACTACATTCATTCACAACGCACAGGTGGTGATTGAAAGCTTTGCCTGCGAATTACCACCTCAATATCTAGCACTCATGCATCCTGATACCATCTGGATCAATTTGGAGTATCTATCCGCTGAAGCATGGGTGGATGACTTTCATGCAAAAAACTCAAAACGAGGTCAATTAACACGCCACTTCTTCTTTCCTGGCTTCACCTCCAAGACTGGCGGACTATTGCGAGAACATGATATTGTTAACGCTAAGCAACAACACCTACTGAAAAGCTCAACACTACACGTCCATGACCACTTAAAAGTATCGTTATTTTGTTATCCGCATGCACCTATTGCCTCACTGTTAACAGCCATAGCAAACTCAAACCAACAAGTAAGCTGTTATGTACCTAACAGCAATATTTTATCTAGTGTAGCCAAGTTTTTTGAGCGAGAATCATTGCACCCAGGCGATCAACTTACATATAAAAACCTGACCCTACATGTCATTCCGTTTTTAAGCCAAGATGATTACGACAAACTACTCTGCAGCTGCGACCTTAATTTTGTGCGCGGTGAAGATAGTTGGATACGCGCCATTTGGGCGGGAAAACCATTTATTTGGCAACCCTACCTGCAAACGGAACAAACACATATTAAAAAACTGCATGCGTTCTTAAACTTATATTATTCAGACTGCCCACCAACAAGCAAAGAATCAATATTCGCTTTACATGACGCATGGCTATCTCAAGAAATCTCAAGCCCAACATGGCAAGCATATTTAATCCATTTGGACAAAATCAAACAATATGCCGCAGAACAATCCTACACACACTCGCAACAAACTGACCTTGCTACTAAGTTAGTGATTTTTAGTGAAAAAATGATAAAAAATATCGAAGAAAATAAGGTATAATGCGCGATTTTACGCATTTAGAATTTAAGGCAACCTATGAAAACAGCACAAGAACTCCGCGCCGGTAACGTGATTATGGTGGATAACGTTCCACTTGTTGTAGTAAAAGCAGAATACAACAAATCAGGCCGTAGCACTGCGGTCGTAAAAATGAAGTTCAAAAACTTATTAACAGAAGCACCAAGCGAAAACATTTACGGTGCTGGTGATAAGTTTGACGTGATTGTACTCGAGAAAAAAGAAGTAACTTACTCTTACTTTGCTGACCCAACTTACGTATTCATGGATGCTGAATACAACCAATACGATGTAGACGCAGAGTTTATGGAAGATGCGTTACCATACCTAGAAGACGGTATGCCAGCTGACTTGCGCTTTTACGACGGTAAAGCAATTACAGTTGAGTTACCAACAACTGTTGTGCGTGAAATCACTTACACAGAGCCAGCAGTTAAAGGCGACACTTCAGGTAAGGTAATGAAACCAGCTAAAATTGCATCAGGCTTTGAATTACCAGTGCCATTATTCTGCGCACAAGGTGACAGAATTGAAATTGACACTCGCACAGGCGAATACAGAAACCGTGTGATGAAATAATTTACTATTAAAAAATAGCAAATTATTTAAAAAGGGAGCAACTAGCTCCCTTTTTTTATGACTAAGGAAAGTAAATCGCGTTAATATAGTCAAATAATAAGTACAAAAGTCATGGGGATGCAAAATGAATGACAAACAATTAGTCGCGCTACATGCCGCTAAATATGTCAAGGACGGCATGCTAGTTGGTCTAGGTACAGGTTCAACAGCAAATTTTTTCATTGAAGAGCTTGCAAGATTACAGCAGGAACAAGGCCTAAAATTTACAACCATCGCTAGCTCTACCATTAGCGCGCAAAAAGCACAGTCATTACAATTACCGATTGTTGCAATTGAGCATGTCAGCAGCATTGACCTATATGTCGACGGCGCAGACGAAATCACGCCTGACAACACCTTGCTCAAAGGCCGTGGTAGTGATCTTGTGAAAGAGAAGTTATTAGCTAAAGCTGCTAGTCAGTTTATTGCCGTTGCAGATGCAAGTAAATTGGTAAGCTATATTGGGCAAAATTTCACCATCCCAATTGAAGTCATTCCCTTTGCATGGCAAATGGCAAAAAAGAACTTAGAAGCAGTAGGCGGAATAGGTGATCTACGGCCAAATGCAGCAAAAGATGGGTTTTGGATTACCTCTCATGGTAGCTATGTGCTTGACATGAGATTTGACGCTAGTATTAATGCCAGCACATTAAACGCATTAATTAACAACACGCCAGGAGTAGTTGAACATGGGATTTTCCATCAACTCACTAGCCTTGTGCTAATCGCCCAAGATGGTGTTGTGAGCGAGCGCTAAGCTTGTTAGCTTTTTTAAACAATAAGCAGTGGATGCGATCTATCTTTATCGCAGTTTTGTGTATTTGTTTTATTGGCTGTAAACCGGTAGATGAAGTCGACAAGGCCCCTGCTATCGACCCCAATAAAAAGGAAATTGTGTTTGTTACCCACAATGGACCATCTACCTATTATTTAAATAACGACAACCAGCCAGCAGGGATTGAATACGATCTAGCCTCGCTATTTGTTAAAACCTACTTTCCGGATCATGAAGTTCGCTTCTTATTAGTGAATAGCATCAGTGATGTTATTCCGAGCTTACTGAAAGGTAAGGCACATATTGCCGCCGCCAACCTAAGTGTCACTCACCTGCGTCAGCACCTCGTTATATTCTCAACACCTTATCAAGAAACTCAACAACAACTCATTTTCAACAATGAAGTCAATAAAAAACCAAAAGATATCAGCGACATCTTCGACAAGAAAATTAGCGTGCCAGAAGGAACAAGTTACGAGGAACATCTAGCGGCTTTACAGAAGAAACATAGCTTACTCAAATGGCATAGTGCAAAACGTACCAACACTGAGTCTTTGTTAGAGGAAGTCGCAGATGGCTTGCTAGATTTCACTGTGGCTGACAGCCATTTAGCTGCCTTAATGCAAAACTATCACCCTAACCTTGATGTTGCCATGCCTATAGGAACTGCTGATAAAATTGCATGGGCGATGTCTAAAAACTCTGACCCACAACTCATTGCGAAGATAAACACGTTTTTTTCAAAAATCAAAGAAGATGGCACCTTACGCAATCTCCTTGATCGCTATTATGGTCATAACAAACGTCTTAATTCACTAGACGTGACCACATTCCTAAAACGCACTAACAGCTTACTACCTAAATATATTCATTTATTTAAACAAGCCCAAGATATTACAGGGATAGATTGGCGATTACTCGCAGCAGTAAGTTATAGAGAGTCGCATTGGGATACGTACAACACATCTCCAACCAATGTTCGGGGCCTGATGATGCTGACAGAAAGCACAGCAGACCTGATGGGCGTGACGGATAGGCTAGACCCCAAGCAAAGCATACCAGCGGGTGCTAAGTACTTACTTAAACTAATCGACACTGTCCCTGAACGCATCCCAGAACCAGACAGAACCTACATGGCGCTCGCCTCTTACAATATTGGCTATGCACACGTTGAAGACGCTCGGGTACTGGCAAAAAGACTGGGATTAAATCCAGATAGCTGGGCAGATGTGAAAAAAACATTAGTGCTATTGAAAAACCCTGAGTACTACACCACACTCAAATACGGCTACGCTAGTGGTGGTGCACCCGTCATTTTTGTAGAGTCAGTACGTAGCTATCAGCGTATATTAGAAAAACATCAGCCTAGCCACAACCCTGAATTGGATAAGTTTAGGATTGCTCGTAATTAGCCTCTTTTGCATATGGCCTAAACAAGCAATACAGAGTTATACCTACTGATTCAGATAGTAATTATTTAGGCAAACAGGTTAAATGCATGATAGTTGGGGCGCTAAGCAACCAATACCAAGAGACTTCCAAGCATCATCACGATACTGACCAGCAATTTTCTGAGAATATTTTTTTCATTGAATACTCGATAGCCAATGAACACTTGCATCACCATGCCCAATTGAAAAAGCGCCAAAGCATAAGCTACCAGCATATTTTCAAGTAATAACAACGTCAGATACTGCATGAAAAACACCATAAGACCAATTAGCAAAATACTGTACAAATGGGGCTTAGTCGCTTTTATTTCTTGTTGAAATTTATGAGGAAGAAAAAAGTAATTACTAATTAGAATAAGTGGAAGCCCGATTAATGACCAAAAAATCATGGTAGCTAGAGCGCCGCCATCACCCACTGATTTCTTAAGAAAAATCGTTCCTACTGAGAATAATACAATAGACAAAAAACGTGCTCGAACACCTTTGTCTGAAAGCAAGTTTATCAACCTGTTTGCTTGGTGCGCACGTACTGGCGGCATCAAGAAGAAGCTACCGACAATAATAATCAACACCCCTAAAAATCCCTGAACACTTGGTATCTCATTAAGAAATAGCATCGCCAGCAACATAGAGACGACCACTTTATATGCGTTTAATGGTCCAAACACTGAAAGGTCTGTTTTAGAGAGCGAAACCACCAAAAACATCCAACCAGCCACATCAAACAATGAGGCTATCGATACATTTACCCAGAAGCTGTAGGTTAAATGCTTGAGTTCAATCACACCTAGAAAAGGAGCTGCTAATAAGCTGAGGACACAATAGGTAGTTGCAACGATGTAAAACGGATGCAAGCCCTGATGTGATAGCTTTTTCTGATAGACATTGGACGCCAGAGAAAATATCAGGCGTCCACATACGTAAACGATTTCCACTTAAGTACGGTATTAACGCTACGGTATTGAAACTAAGGCTGGCTAACTACTACACCAAACTCAAGCTTTAATCACTGTAAGATTATTCATGTACGGTCTTAATACTTCTGGCACAGTGACGCTACCATCTGCATTCTGGTAATTTTCCAACACAGCAACCAGCGTACGACCTACTGCTAAACCAGAGCCATTTAAAGTATGTACTAACTCAGGCTTACCGCTTTCATTGCGGAATCTAGCTTGCAAACGGCGTGCTTGGAAAGCTTCACAATTAGAGATGGATGAAATTTCACGATAAGTATTTTGCGCTGGCAGCCATACTTCTAAATCATAAGTCTTAGCGGCACCAAAGCCCATATCACCCGTGCACAATGACACCACACGGTAAGGTAACCCTAAGGCTTTTAAGATATTTTCAGCATGCCCGACCATTTCCTCTAGCGCGTCATAGCTTGTTTCTGGATGAACGATTTGCACCATTTCAACTTTATCAAATTGGTGCTGGCGTATCATCCCTTTGGTATCACGCCCATATGAGCCAGCCTCAGAACGGAAACAAGGCGTATGTGCAGTGAGTTTAATTGGCAGGGATTCAAACGGTACAATTTCATCGCGCACCGTATTGGTGAGCGTGACTTCTGAAGTTGGTATCAGATACAACTTGCTGTCATTATGCGCTAAAGAGAATAGATCTTCCTCAAACTTCGGCAATTGGCCTGTACCAGTCAAGGTTTCTGCATTAACGAGATATGGGGTATAACACTCTTCATAACCATGCTGTTCGGTTTGAGTGTCCAGCATAAACTGCGCAAGCGCACGATGCATTTTGGCAATCTGTCCTCGCATTAACGTGAAGCGAGCACCTGATAATTTAGCACCAGTATCAAAATCTAAACCAAGTGGAGTACCAACGTCGGTGTGGTCTTTAATTTCAAAATCAAAAGAGCGTGGTGTGCCTACTTTGCGCACTTCAACGTTATCTGCTTCTGACTTACCAACAGGGGCGCTTGAATGTGGCAAGTTTGGCACATTCAACAACATACCTTGCAGCTCGGCTTGCAACTCTGCCAAACGTGTTTCTCCTGCTTTTAACTGCTCGCCCAAACCAGCCACTTCGGCCATGATGGCGCTAACATCCTCACCTTTAGTCTTTGCAAATCCGATTTGCTTAGATGCATTATTACGCTTTGCTTGTAAATCTTGCGTATTGGTTTGAACGGTTTTACGTTCCTGCTCTAACGCACTGAATTTAGCTGCATCAAACTCAAAACCACGCGCTTGTAATTGGCTTACTACGCCATCTAAATCATTTCTTAATGCTTGAATGTCTAACATTTAAATCCCTTATTTATGCTGTTGCATGCTGACTAAGGCCGCTATGTAAGAGGCTTTTGAATGATGATACTCAAAAGGCTTCACTTAAATAGTTGACTAAGATAACTGCCTTATCGCTGCTTATTTCTTTGCTTTTTTATCAAGCTCACGTAAATGCGCTAATTTTTCCGCTATTTTACCCTCAAGACCACGTGGTGTGGGAGAGTAAAACTGTTGCGGCGGTAAATCATCGGGAAAGTAACTCTCCCCAGCAGCATACGCATCTGGTTCATTGTGAGCGTAACGATACTCTTTACCGTAATCCAAGGCTTTCATCAGCTTAGTGGGCGCATTTCTTAAATGCAGTGGCACTGAGCGAGATTTATCCTGTGCAACAAAGGCTTTAGCTTGGTTATAAGCCATGTAAGCGGCATTACTTTTTGCGGCGACTGCCAAGTAAATGACAGCATTTGACAATGCCAACTCACCCTCTGGCGAACCAAGCCGCTCATAAATCTGACAAGCTTCTAGCGCCATGGTCTGTGCACGTGGATCCGCAATCCCAATATCTTCAACCGCCATTCTTACAATACGTCGCCCAAGGTAAAGTGGGTCTGCACCGCCATCAATCATACGTAAAAACCAATATAAAGCGGCATCTGGATTAGAGCCACGTACCGATTTATGCAATGCAGAAATTTGGTCGTAAAATGCTTCACCACCTTTATCAAACCGACGCAACTTACTTGCCATCGTAGTTTGCAAAAATGCTTCATCAATTTCAGAGATGCCTGCACCTTGTGCCGCGTTAAATAAACCTTCTGCAAAGTTGAGCAGTCGCCTTGCATCGCCATCAGCATAAGCTAATACTTGTTCACGGACTTCTGGTGTAATAGCCAACTCTGCTGCTACTAACTGTTGCGCACGATCTAGCAATAAGGACAACTCTGCTTCAGAAAGCGAGTTAAGCACAAACACTTGTGCTCGGCTTAATAGCGCACTATTCACCTCAAAAGATGGGTTCTCAGTGGTAGCGCCTATAAACGTTATCAGGCCACTTTCAACAAATGGTAAAAATGCATCTTGCTGACCTTTGTTAAAGCGATGCACTTCATCCACAAAAAGTATCGTCTTGCGTCCATGTTGTTGCAAAGTTAGCTCTGCACGCTCTACAGCTTCGCGAATATCTTTAATGCCAGATAACACGGCAGAAATAGGAATAAACTCAGCATCTGCGGTATTGGCAATTAAACGCGCCAAAGTGGTTTTACCCACCCCTGGCGGCCCCCACAAAATCATAGAGGGCAACTTGCCAGACTGAAACGCTAAACGTAAGGGCTTACCGATGCCAAGCAGATGGGACTGCCCAACAACCTCATCTAAGGCTTTAGGGCGCAGTCGCTCAGCAAGCGGCGCCTCTGGTGTGTTAGGTGTAAATAAACTATTCAAAATAAATTGGCATCTTTCACCACGTATTACTCGCCCACTACATCAACACCTTTAGGCACTTTAAATAAAAATGACTTTTCATTGAGTGACGGATTGACCTCTACATTTGTAAAGACTATTTTTGTATGGTGTCCAAAGCTGTCTAACAATGTCATTTCTTGAATTTGATTGTCTTTAAACCCTAACAAAATTTTCTCAAAGCCAGACTCTTTATTTTTAGGTTGTGCATTCACCCAATCTAAACTATCTTTATTATCTGTATTGGTCAGCGTAAAGCTCTCTTCAATCGCTTTTCCACCCGCCAATAAAGCTGCAGGGCTAGAACCAAGTGCTTTGGTCGTATCACGAACGGTAACTTGTGCTAATTCAGTGTCATAAAGCCATACTTGCTTACCATCACTAATAATTTGCTGTTCGTACGGCTTGTTATAATCCCACCTGAATTTATTAGGTCGCTTAAGTTGCATCGTGCCATGTACTTCCTGCACTTTACGCCCTTGTCTATCGGTTACCGTTTGATGAAAATTTGCACGAACTGCCTGTGTTTTTTCATAGAACATCTTCACACTGTCCATACCATCTGCCTGTACAGTTTGCACCGCTAGCATAACAGGCAATACAAGCAGGCTTTTTATCAGCTTGGGGTACAAAGAAGTAAGGTTTTGGGGTTTTATCATTTTCATTAAATTCAAATTCATTAAATTCAAAGTGTCATTTCTTTTAAAAGTTAATGCTCTCAAAACTTAGACTCTAAAACTGAAAGTTTTAAGGCTAAGGCTCATGGTGCGGCGCTAATACTTCGCGATTACCATTGCTTTGCATGGCAGAAACTAAGCCAGCACGTTCCATATCTTCAATTAAACGTGCCGCACGGTTATAGCCAATGCGCAGTTGGCGCTGTACAGAAGAAATACTGGCTCGGCGCGATTTAAGCACAATACCAACGGCTTCATCATAGAGCGGATCAACCTCTGCGCCGCCGTTACCAGAAGCGCCAGCGATAAAGTCACCACCCCCCTCTTCGGCTTCATTCGTTAGAATGCCATCAATGTAATTCGGTTCACCTTGGGCTTTAAGATAATCAACCACTTTATGCACTTCTTGGTCAGATACAAAAGCCCCATGAATTCGCGTTGGGTAACCTGTACCCGGTGGCATATATAACATATCCCCTTGGCCCAATAAGGCTTCCGCACCCATTTGATCAAGAATGGTGCGTGAATCGATTTTGCTAGACACTTGGAAAGAAATTCGCGTTGGCACATTAGCTTTAATCAAGCCAGTAATCACATCAACTGATGGACGTTGCGTTGCCAACACCAAGTGAATGCCAGAAGCACGAGCCTTTTGTGCTAATCGCGCAATTAGCTCCTCAACTTTTTTACCTACTACCATCATCAAATCAGCCAACTCATCAATCACCACAACAATTAACGGCATTTCTTCTAACGGTTCAGGTTCATCTGGCGTTAAGCTAAATGGATGCGGAATTTTCTCTCCAGCTTTATCTGCTTCTTTAATCTTTTGGTTATAGCCAGCTAAGTTACGCACACCAAGCATAGACATCAATTTATAGCGCCGCTCCATCTCAGCCACACACCAATTTAAGGCATTCGCCGCCTGACGCATATCAGTCACAACAGGTGCTAATAGATGTGGAATACCTTCATAAACTGACAATTCCAGCATTTTAGGGTCAATCAAAATCATACGTACTTGGCTAGCATCAGCTTTATACAGCAAGCTTAAAATCAGCGCGTTAATCGCAACAGACTTACCAGAGCCCGTGGTACCAGCCACCAGTACGTGCGGCATTTTAGCCAAATCAGCCACGGCAGGTTTACCGCCAATGTCTTTACCTAAAGAAATCGCCAATGGTGAATGTACATCGGCATACGCTTGACTACCCATGATTTCAGATAAATAGACAATCTGACGTTTAGGGTTAGGAATCTCTAAACCCATGCAGGTTTTGCCTGGAATTGTCTCGACTACGCGCACGCTGACCACAGATAAAGCACGAGCCAAGTCTTTCACCAGATTAGTCACTTGGCTGCCTTTAACACCCGCAGCAGGCTCTAGTTCATAGCGCGTAATCACAGGCCCTGGCAAAGCGGTTAACACTTTCACTTCAATGCCAAAGTCCATCAACTTACGCTCGATTAAGCGCGAGGTGAAATCTAAGGTTTCAGCAGATGGCAACTCAACAGAACCAGATGGCTCATCCAGCAAGTGTATCGGTGGCAATGGTGTATCTGGATGTGTATCAAACAATGGCACTTGTTTTTCTTTTTGCACGCGAGCACTTTGTGCGATTTCAAGCACTGGCGTTTCAATTTGTACAGGCTCACGATCCACCACACGCTTACGTTCACTTTTTACGTATTCCATGCGCTCTTGCTCTACTGCTTTGCCGGCTTTTCTATCTTGCCAATCTTGCCATTTAAGTTTGATGAACTCATAGCTAGCAATCAAAAATGCACCAAACTTCTCGGTGATCATGATCCAAGACCAACCCGTAAATAAACTAAACCCAACCACAAACATGAGCAATAACAACATGCTAGAACCGGTATAGCCAAATAAGCTACGTAAGCCTGCGTCTACAGCAACCCCTAACATACCGCCTGAACTATCAGGTAATAGTGCAGGTAATTTAACCAAATGCCCAGCTTCTAGTGCGCTTGATGCAACCAGCAACAAAGCAAAGCCGAAAAAATTAAAGAGCAGGAATGGCTTTTCGCTCTGATCCACCGCTTCTAACGCTAAATAGACAAACCACATGGCATAAAAAGCTAATACAGCCCACCACCAAGCTGAAAAACCAAACACATAGAGTAATAAGTCAGAAATCCAAGCCCCTACACTACCACCACTATTTTGGATAATGGCGCCATCTGGTGCGATATGCGACCAAGACGAGTCATTAGGATTGTAAGTAAAAAGAATGACAGTAATATACAGCCCGATGAGCACCAAACCCAACCACCAAGCTTCTTTAATGAGCGTATTAGCCAGGGCATTGGATTTAATTACTTCAGCTTCACGGCGAGCATTAACTGGTTTAGATTTTTTGAAAAACAAGATAAACCTTTAACGTATTTTGAATGTCAGATTTAATTATAGCAGTATCAAAGTCGCTGCGTAGGGATTAGAATATCATTCTCAATTTGAATCATAAAACGTTGTAAGACCTTGAACAAAGGTCACATCAGGAGTTCACTATGGATATTGGCATTAAAGAAGAAGATAGAAAAAATATTGCACAAGGCCTTTCACATCTTTTAGCAGATACTTATACCTTATACTTAAAAACACATTACTTTCATTGGAACGTCACTGGCCCAATGTTTAACACGCTACACTTAATGTTCGAGACGCAATATACTGAACTAGCACTCGCGGTAGATTTAGTAGCTGAGCGTATCCGTGCGCTTGATGTATACGCACCCGGTACCTATCGAGATTTTGCTAAACTAAGCTCTATTAAAGAATCTGATTCAGTGCCAAAAGCACAAGACATGATCGCAGAACTTGTAGCTGGTCACGAAGCCGTTTGTCGCACAGCACGCGCTGTGTTTCCTAGTGCAGATGCTGCATCGGACGAGGCAACTGCTGACTTACTCACGCAACGTTTACAAGTACATGAAAAAACCGCATGGATGCTACGTAGCTTGTTAGAAAAGTAACAAAGCATTTTCAGCACTTTTGGATACAATCCCAGCTAACTAGCACAATGTTAACTGTTTAGCTGGTCTGAAGTTTAAAAAGTACTTGGATTTTATGCTGTTTACTTGAAAAACAGACTGACACACCCAACGTATAAAACTCAATATTAATCAAGAAAGCAATACATTATGGCAACACGTCACGCCAAACTACTCATTTTGGGCTCAGGTCCTGCAGGCTACTCAGCCGCTGTTTACGCTGCACGCGCCAACCTTAAGCCAGTGTTAATTACTGGCATTGCTCAAGGCGGCCAACTCATGACAACGACTGAGGTTGATAACTGGCCTGCTGACGCAGATGGCGTGCAAGGCCCAGAGCTGATGGAGCGTTTTCAAAAGCATGCAGAGCGTTTTAACACTGAAATGATTTTTGATCATATTCACACGACACACTTAACTGAAAAACCAATTCGTTTAGTAGGTGATAGTGGTGAGTACACTTGTGATGCGCTAATTATTGCGACTGGTGCCTCTGCAAAATACCTAGGCCTGCCAAGTGAAGAGGCATTCTCAGGTAAAGGTGTATCTGCATGTGCAACCTGCGATGGCTTCTTCTACAGAAACCAAGAGGTCGCTGTAATTGGTGGCGGCAACACTGCGGTTGAGGAAGCTTTATACCTAGCAAATATTGCAAGCAAAGTAACACTAGTGCACCGCCGCGATAAATTCAAAGCAGAAGCCATTTTGGTCGATAAACTGATGGCGCGCGTGGCTGAAGGTAAAATCGTACTAGAAACATTTGCTACGCTAGATGAAGTACTTGGTGACAACACTGGCGTGACTGGTATGCGCATTAAAAATGTGAATGACGGTAGCACTAAAGACATTGCATTACAGGGCGTGTTTATTGCAATTGGTCATAAGCCAAATACTGATATCTTTGAAGGCCAACTCGAGATGGAGGGCGGCTACATTGTGACACAAATGGGTCGTGCTGGTAACGCAACGGCGACTAGCGTGCCAGGCGTTTTTGCCGCAGGCGATGTGCAAGACCATATTTATCGACAAGCAGTGACTAGCGCAGGTACAGGTTGCATGGCAGCACTTGATGCAGAACGTTATTTAGATCACGCGAAATAAGTGATTATTTGAAATAAGTATGATGAGGGCGGTAACCTTACCGCTCTCATTGACTCAATAGAGCTATCAACATTGTGGAAGACGCAAACGACAACGAAGTTGAACTGTTTTTAGAAGCAGTTAAAGATGCGCGACCACTCAAACCAAAACGCGTTCACCACGCACCACTCCGCCCGAAACCAATCCCAAAGCAATTCATTCGCGACGAGCAACAGGCACTGGCTGATTCGTTAAGTGACTACTATATCCCAGCGCATGATTTAGAAACTGGTGAAGAATTACTTTACCTACGTGATGGCCATGCTCCTGACATTTTAAGCAAGTTAAGACGCGGCCATTGGGTGATACAAGCGGCCATTGACCTGCACGGCTTAATCAGTGACGAAGCAAGGCTTTACGTTGCCACTTTTTTAAACGACTGCAAAAAACGTGGCATCCGCTGTGTACGTATTGTGCACGGCAAAGGCTTAGGCTCACGGAACCGCGAGCCCGTGCTTAAACATAAATTACGTGGCTGGCTAATGCAGCGAGATGAAGTGATTGCCTATGCAGAAGCACGCAGACAAGATGGCGGCAGTGGCGCAGTAATCGTGCTGTTAAAAGCCTAAAATAATGACAAATCAAACCGTATTACAAATACTGAAAACAGTTTAAATACACCCAATATTATTCACACTGCGCGCCAACCAAGAGGCCATGAGCCACCTCTTGATTTCAACCTAAAGCCAACCTCTATCTTGGCATGTAAAAAATAGACTTTTGGGTGACTCGCTCTTTACTACCTAATGCTTCAATTTCAAACATAATAGGATGTGTGCCGCTTCGTACCGCGCCGTCGGGTAATTGTAAGCTCACTGCCACCAATCGCTCATTGGCAGGGTCTACCGTGAATTGATTTTTTGATGCCATTGTCAGGCCTTCTAAACCACTCACAGTGACATGATAGGATTCAGCCACTTCCGTAACATTAGTGATTTGTAATTGATAGACGTTCTCTATCTTACCGCCAACAACCAACCTAGACATTACGCCACGGTCGCGGTTCACATCTACCTTAAACGCGGGTCGCATGGCTAATGATGTAACCAAACCAGCCGAAAGAAGCAACAATAGCGCGCTATAGATAAGCACTCTTGGACGTAGTATCTTTTGTATGACTTGATGTTTTGTCCAATGCTGAGCAAGGCCGTTCTGAGTAGTAAAACGAATCAGACCGCGCGGATAGTTCATCTTATCCATAATACTGTTACATGCATCTACACATAGCCCACAACTAATGCACTCATATTGCAAACCATTACGGATATCGATACCTACTGGGCATACTTGCACGCAAAAGTTGCAATCAATACAGTCACCCAAACCTTCTTGTTTTGCATCTACTTTTCTAGATCGACCACTACGTGGTTCCCCGCGCTCCTGATCATAAGTGACAATTAGCGTGTCATTATCAAACATCGCACTCTGAAAACGTGCGTATGGACACATATGCTTACATACCTGCTCACGCAAAAAACCTGCGTTACCATAAGTGGCTAAGCCATAAAAGAAAATCCAGAATGTTTCCCAAGGGCTTAGACGAATCTGAATAATGCTATCGAACAAATCTCGGATGGGTGAAAAATAGCCCAAAAACGTAAAACCAGTCACCATTGAGAAACTGATCCAAGCAAAATGTTTTAGCGACTTTATGTAAAGTTTTTTAAAGCCAAACTTCATACCATCCAAACGTATACGAGCAGCTCTATCCCCTTCAATTTTACGTTCCATCCATAAGAATATCTCCGTATACACGGACTGAGGACAAGAGAACCCACACCAAAGCCTGCCTGCAACCGCTGTAAATAAGAATAAAGCTAATGCAGAAATAATTAATATGACGACTAAGTAAATCAAGTCTTGCGGGTATAACACCAAGCCAAAAATGTAAAAACGATGCGTACTAATGTCTAACAACATCGCCTGCCGTTCACCCCACTGCAACCATGGCACACCATAAAACACTATTTGTGTGATCCAAATCATCACCCAGCGCCAGTTCTTGAAGAACCCAAAAGTATTGCGTGGGTATATCTTAGCTTGCGCTTCATACATCGGCATAAACCCGCCTTTTGCAGGGTCACTGACAATGGGGATTATTTTTTTAGATGTGGTTTTAGCATCTGTCATTTGAGGTCCTTACTTACAATTAAATGACTCACGTTTAAATTATCAAGAGTTATTTTCAAGGTTACTTGGCAATAACTGCTTAATTTCGCTAACTTAACTTCTGAATCGGTTGACGGTATGATTTTTGATAGGTATCGGTAAATGTGCTTAAAGCTTCTAATGCCAATTGAGCATTGTGTCCTTGCTTCACCAGAAAGCTATCAAAACCGCACCTGGCCAAGTAGTAGACAGTATCAATCATCACATCACCCACAGCTCTTAACTCACCAGTCCATCCATAGACATTTCTTAGTAACTGCGCCAATGAATATCCACGTCCATCGGTATAAGTAGGGAAATCTATCGCAATAAACGCAATATTTGCTTGGCATAATTCTTTTATCTGCTGATTAGAATCATCATCAAATTCAGCATCTGATGGGATTAATATAGCGATAGGAAATTGACGATTAGACAATGACAACTGATGCCCAAACCAAGTATCTAATGTCACCATCCAGTTTGACTCATCAGGCGGAACCAACAATGCTTTCTCATTTGCAACATCAAAGCATTGCACATGACTCACTTCAAGTTGGCCACCGCGTATTAGGTTCATCTTAGGCTCAGACATTAGATTCCCTCACTAAGTTTGAATGCTTCGAAAGTAAAGGGTCTGCATAGACATCTTTTTTGAAAGGTTCAATACCAACTCGATCAACCACATCGATAAATCGCTCAGCTTCACTTTCCCTTAGCGTTAAATATGTTTGAATTAAACGTGAAATCACATCGGGCACTTGCTCACGAGCAAATGAAGGTCCAATCACCCGACCAATTGCTGCACTTGTGCCACATCTTGAGCTTTCATCGTTGTCTTTATTGGATTTAGTATCTGAATGAAGCGCACCAGACTGTCTACCGCCAATGGTGATTTGGTACCACTCCTCACCTGCTTTATCCACGCCCAAAATTCCGATATGACCAACATGATGATGCCCACATGAATTCATGCATCCAGATAAATTAAGATCAAGCTCACCAATTTCGTGCACGTAATCTAAATCATCAAATCTTTGTTGAATCGAAGTTGCGACTGGAATAGAAACGGCATTAGCCAAACTGCAATAATCACCGCCTGGGCAAGCGATAATATTGGTAATTAGCCCAATATTTGGCGTTGCAAGGTTAAGCACATTGAGCTCTTGCCATAAGGCGTAAAGCACCTCTGTTTTCACATCTGGCAGAATAATATTTTGCTCGTGAGACACACGTAACTCGCCAAACCCATAGCTATCAGCCATTTCAGCAAGCACCTCCATCTGGTCAGCCGTCATATCGCCAGGCGGAGAACCCGTTGCCTTCAGTGAAACTGTCACTGCAGAGTATCCTGAAACTTTATGCTGATGAACATTAGTACGAAACCATCTTGCAAACGCAGTATTAGTTGTCAAATGATGTGTCATGACGGCGTTATCATTTTCACTCACCCTGTCATAGGTAGGCCATGAAAACTTATTGGCAATACTACTTACAAATTCTTCAGTCACCGTGTCAGCACCACCCTTAATCAGCGCCCACTGATCATTCACCTGTTGCGCGAACACTTCTGGCGTAAGGTCTTTTACAAGAATTTTAATACGTGCTTTATATTTGTTATCTCGTCTGCCATGAAGGTTGTAAACACGTAGTGTCGCCTGCAAATAAGTTAACAAATCATGCCAAGCAACAAATGGATTGATGAGCTTGCCTACGATAGGTGTTCTACCCAAACCACCTCCCACAAAGCACATAAAGCCAAAAACACCATCCTGCTCAATTGCTTGCAATCCTATGTCATGCACACCAATCGCGGCTCTATCTACCTCTGCACCACTCACTGCAATTTTGAATTTACGTGGTAAGAACGCAAATTCAGGATGCAGCATTGACCATTGCCGAATGATTTCACACCAGATAAGGGGGTTGATGATTTCATCATGCGCAACACCCGCAAAATGATCTGTTGTCGTATTACGAATACAATTACCACTGGTTTGAATCGCATGCATCTGCACAGTTGCAAGCTTAGCCAAAATTTCTGGCACATCTTCTAGCCTAGGCCAATTGAACTGAATATTTTGTCTGGTAGTTAAGTGGGCATAACCTCTATCCCAACGCCGAGCAACATACGCTAAAGTACGTAATTGCTTTGAGGTTAGCATGCCGTAGGGAATCGCGACGCGTAGCATTGGCGCATGTCGTTGAATATACAAACCATTTTGCAAACGCAAAATACGGAACTCATCTTCAGTAAGCTGGCCATTTAGGAATCGTTGCGTCTGTCCTCTAAACTGGGCAACACGTTGCTCCACCAACTTCTGATCTATTTCATCATAGATATACATTTAATCACCTTAAAAATTTAGCGTTGATAAATCGCCAAATGATTATTTTTAACAGTGACTAAAGCTTAAGGTTTGGTAACAATTAATAACAGAGACAGATGCAGAGAAAAAAAGCATAACAGATGATCTGTGACGCTATGACGATGACGAGCTCATCAACCCAAAGACTAAAGTACCTAGCGTAGACAACGCCGCCTCAACTCGCGCATCCCAAATATGCCCATAGTTCAACCTAATGTAATGAGTAAAATGCTTTTGAGCAGAAAATATGGGGCCTGGTGCAATACTAATGCCATTATTAAGTGCAAGCTTATGCAGCTCAAGTGCATTAATCTCATCTGGTAACTTGACCCATAAGAAATAACCACCCTTCGGTAAAGTTAAGCAAGTCCCTTCAGGGAAATAACGCTCAATCGCTTCTACAAACTTGATTTGATTCACTAATAAGGTATGGCGTAAATTACGCAAATGCTTGTCATACCCACCTTTTTGCAGATACTTGGCAATTGCCACCTGTGCTGGCACAGATGCAGAGATGGTTGTAGTTAATTTAAGACGCGCGACCGCTTTTGTATACCTACCAGGGACAACCCAACCAACGCGATAGCCAGGCGCAAGGCATTTAGAAAATGACGAGCAATGCATCACCAAGCCTTCTGTATCAAACGCTTTGGCTGGTATTGGACGTTTCTCACCAAAATATAGCTCGCTATACACGTCATCCTCAATCAAAGGAATTTGGTATTGCGTGATAAGCGCCACCAATGCTTGCTTTTTCTCATCAGAGAGCAAACTTCCCAACGGATTCTGAAAATTAGTCATCAACCAGCAGGCTTTAGGCTGATGTTGCTGAATAGCACGCTCCATGGCGGCTAAATCAATCCCGTCCTTGGGATGACTGGGGATTGCTACAGCACGCAAGCCGATTCGCTCTATCGATTGCAATGCGGCATAAAAAGTTGGGGATTCGATTAGAACCGTATCACCAGGACGCGTCACTGCCATCAAACATAGATTCAATGCTTCTAGTGCACCATTAGTCACCACAATATCGTCAGTAGTCACATGCAGACCATCTATCATGTAGCGCAATGCTATCTGACGCCTAAGATTAATATCACCAGCACTTAAATTATCTACACTTGCCCAAGGATCCATCACCTGAACACTTGACGCCATGGTTTTGGCCAAACTAGCCCTCGGAAATAATAACGGGCTAGGAAACGCTGACCCCAAAGGGATAACGGTTTTAAGCCGAATGGATTCCAGCACTTCAAATACCAGTTCGCTGACATCGACTTGTGTTGATTCCAGTTGATTCAGAATAGCTGGCGCTGGCGAAGATGGGATATTCATAGTGCCGCTAGTCACAAAATATCCAGAGCGATCGCGCGCAGTAATCAATCCTCGTGCTTCTAAAAGATAATAAGCCTCTAGTACAGTAGCAGCACTCACGTTGCGACTTGCACTTGCCTGCCGCACAGAAGGAAGCTTATCTCCACGGCAAAGCACACCCTCCTGAATCGATTGAGCAATAGAGTTAGCAAGTAGCTCGTAAAGTTTCATAGCTTCCTAGTGATAAAATCAAGATAACCAATCTTATCTTAACTAAATAAATATACTAGTTTAATGCCCCATTAATTGTTCAACAGCTTCAGGTTTATCATGTACAGCAAATCGATCAACCATCGTAGCACTCGCTTCATTCAAGCCAATCACTTCAACCTGAATATTTTCTCGCCTAAACTTAATCACCACTTTATCTAGCGCACTGACGGCTGTGACATCCCAAAAATGTGCACGACTCACGTCAATACGTACTTTCTCAATCAGCTCTTTATAGTCGAATGCATGAATAAATCGGTCTGCTGAAGCAAAAAACACCTGCCCAGTGATTTTATAGCTACGTAAGCGGCCTTGGTCTTCTAGTAATGATCCAATATGTAAAACTTTTGAAATATTGTTAGCAAAAAAGAAACCTGAGAGTAAAACACCAACTAACACACCTTGCGCCAAATCGTGCGTTACTACAACAACAGTCACCGTGGCCAACATCACCACACTAAAGCTTGTTGGATTTGAACGTAAATCTCTCACTGAAGCCCAGTTGAAAGTACCAATAGACACCATAATCATCACAGCAACCAATGCCGCCATTGGAATCCTTGCCACCCAATCTCCCGCAAACACCACCATTAATAACAATAAAACACCAGCAGCTAAAGTAGAAAGTCGCCCGCGACCACCAGATTTTACATTAATCACAGACTGGCCAATCATAGCGCAACCTGCCATCCCACCAAGAAACCCAGTAGCAATATTGGCAACGCCTTGCCCAACACACTCACGGTTTTTATTACTTGAAGTATCAGTTAAATCATCCACAATTGAAGCGGTCATTAAAGACTCAAGCAAACCAACCACTGCCAATGTTGCAGAAAAAGGTAAAATAATACGTAATGTTTCCCAATTCAATGGGATATCTGGAATTAAGAATATTGGTAAGCTATCTGGCAGTTGACCCATGTCACCCACGGTACGAATATCTAAACCCATCATCAATGAAATTGCCGTTAACACTATAATAGTGACCAATGGTGATGGTATTGCCTTAGTGAAATATGGGAACAAATAAATAATGCATAATCCACCAGCCACCATTGCATAAACCACCCAACTTACATGAGTAAGCTCTGGTAACTGCGCCATAAAAATTAATATTGCCAGCGCATTCACAAACCCGACAACGACAGCGCGTCCAACAAAGCGCATTAATGAACCCAGCTTAAACCAGCCAGCTAAAATTTGTAGCAGCCCAGTGAGTACTGTTGCGGCCAGCAAATATTGTAAACCATGCTCTTTCACTAGCAGCACCATCACAAGTGCCATTGCACCCGTGGCTGCCGAAATCATCCCTGGTCTACCGCCGACAAAAGCAATTACCGTAGCAATAGAGAAGGAGGCATAAAGCCCTACCTTTGGGTCAACTCCCGCAATGATTGAAAATGCAATTGCTTCAGGAATGAGCGCAAGTGCAACAACAAGACCTGCAAGTAGATCGTTTCGGACATTGGAAAACCAGTCCTGACGTAATGAATTCATATTTTATTCCGTGATATAGCGAGTATGTGCGAAGTAGTGCTTAACTTTTAGCTAAGCACTACCTGTACGTATTGAGGTTTAAAAAACTAAGATTTTTAAAAAACCAAGTGAGGGTATCTGAAATTTACAAGGGTAGATTCCGAAGTATTTTTTGTAATTTGATTACGAAATTATAGCGTTTTAGCCATTTTCATCAAATAAAATATAAAAAAATAAAATTAAATGAAAAATATTAAAGTAGTAACCTATTGAATAGTAAGTAAATTAAAAAAATATTGAGATTATTTTAATTATTTTTTGCATTTACCCTAAATTATCAAAATTCGCTGCCGATAAAGACCTATGAGATACGGCAAGATTTAACTTAATTTATTAACCAATAAAGATTTAAGACGCAATATTAAGGGCTAACCCATGTTCAATTCTTCATTAGATGCTTACGGCGGCATAAAAATGCCAATCGCACCTCAACAAACTTCAGAAACCAAAGCTGTTGCTCAAAGCGGTAACGCTAATCGCCCTGCACTTAAGTCAGTTGAGACTACAGAGAATAGAACTTCAACTGAAGCGAACAAAGCAATGTTAACTGCCGCAGTGAACAAACTAAATGAACTAGTGGCACCTGCTTTACAAACGGTTCAATTTTCAATGGATGAAGAAGCCGGACGTATGATTGTAAAAGTCATCGATACAGCTACGCAAAAAACGATCAGACAGATTCCTAATGAAGAGGTGTTGGCTTTTTCAAAAACGCTAGGCAGACTTCAGGGATTGGTAGTAAGAGAACGGGCTTAAACAGATTTCCAGTATCAAATCAGACGCAATAGTTCTAAAGCGTCCATGAAATGAGCATTTGCATATTGATTGCAAATGCTCAGTCAGTCATAACAATCACCTAAAGTTTATAAGTCAGCTATCTCCTAAGAAACCACCGCTCTGATGTGCCCATAAAGTTGCATAGAGGCCGCCTTGTTTAATCAGCGCTTGATGGTCACCCTCTTCTACTATTCTGCCCTCATCCAGCACGATCAGTCTATCCATCGCGGCAATGGTAGATAGGCGGTGCGCAATTGCCACAACAGTTTTCCCTTGCATCAAATCATATAAGCTAGCCTGAATCGCCTGCTCCACTTCAGAGTCCAACGCACTAGTTGCTTCATCTAACAGTAAAATTGGCGCATCTTTCAATATCACGCGGGCAATTGCAATGCGCTGACGTTGACCACCAGACAGTTTAACGCCTCGCTCACCGACATGTGCATCGTATCCTACACGCCCTTTAGCATCACGTAATCCCAAAATAAACTCATGCGCTTCTGCGCGGCTTGCAGCCTTAACCATTTCCTCTTCAGTCGCATTTGGGCGTCCATATAAGATGTTATCGCGCACACTACGATGCAGTAACGATGTATCTTGTGTCACCATGGCAATTTGACTACGCAAGCTATTTTGCGTCACATCACGCACATCTTGCCCATCAATTAATACGCGACCATGCTCAACATCATAAAAACGTAATAACAAATTAACAATCGTAGATTTACCGGCACCAGAACGCCCTACCAAACCCACCTTCTCGCCAGGCCTAATGGTAAGATTTAGTGCTCTCAATACAGACTTCTGCATACCATACGCAAAATCTACCTGATCGAATTTAACTTCACCCGTACTGATTTTTAAAGGTTTTGCATCGGGCTTATCGACAATCTGCTGCGTTAATGAAAGTGTGTTAACGCCATCCTGTGCTGTGCCTATATGCTCATAGAGTGAAGTCAGCTCCCACATCACCCAATGTGAAATACCATTTAAACGTAATGCCATAGCAGTTGCAGCAGCAACACCACCAACACTTACTTCACCTTTTGTCCATAACCATAATGCGACACCTGAAGTTGCAATCACTAATAGCATATTTAGAATATGATTGGTAAATTCCACACCCGACACATAACGCATTTGTTTGTGTACAGTGCTTAAAAACTCACTCATGGCGGACTTGGCGTAATAAGCTTCACGCCCTGCATGTGAAAACAATTTAACTGTGCTGATATTGGTGTATGCATCAGTAATACGCCCAGTCATTAGCGAGCGAGCATCTGCCTGATTTTGTGAAACTTTAGCTAAACGTGGCACAAAGTAGCTGAGTGAAATCACATAGCAGACCACCCAAACCAAAAATGGCAAAACAACAATCGCATTAAAATGTCCGACGACCGCTACCATGGTGACAAAGTAAATCACCACAAATACTAAGATATCCGCAACAATAAACCACACATCACGTACCGCTAAGGCTGTTTGCATGACTTTTGCAGACACTCTTCCAGCAAATTCATCTTGATAAAAACTCATGCTTTGGCCAAGCATTAAACGATGAAAGTTCCAACGTAAACGCATAGGAAAATTCCCCGCCAAAGTTTGATGCTTAATCAACGTTTGCACGGCAATTAATATGGCACTAAACAATAACAAACCAGCTAACAACAACAAGCGATGCTTCTCTGTTTGCCATAGTAGCTCTGGTGAGGATTTACTGAGCCAATCAACGACCTTACCCATCACTGCAAATAGCAGCGCCTCAAAGCCACCGATCATGGCAGTGAAGAATGTCATGACCAAAATAAACAACCGCGAACCATGAGTGCAGGACCATAAAAATGGCCATAGCGCGTTAGGTGGAGGAGCTATTTCGTTACTAGGGAATGGATTTAATAGATTTTCAAACCAGCGCAGCATAGGATTCTTTTCGGTCTGCGTTTAAATAGATTGCAACAGACATACTGCTTCAGCTGCAATACCTTCACCACGCCCGGTAAAGCCAAGCTTTTCTGTCGTGGTTGCTTTAACGTTGATTTGTGAGACATCAACACCACAATCTGCGGCAATATATTCACACATTGTTGCAGTATGTGGTCCCAACTTAGGTGCTTCACACATCACAGTCGCATCAATATTGCCGACTAGATAGCCACTATTTTTAACCAAGCTCACTACATGCTTAAGTAACTGACGAGAATCAATGCCTTGATAACGCATATCTGTAGGCGGAAAGTGCTTACCAATATCACCAAGCGCTACCGCACCCAGTAAGGCATCACAAATTGCATGTAACAATACATCTGCATCTGAATGCCCATCCAACCCTTTATCAAAGGGGATATCCACGCCACCAATGATGCACTTTCGACCAACAACTAAGGCGTGTACATCAAATCCATGACCAATTCTCATCATACTATTTCCTTTTGTATGAATAGTTCCATCAATGCCATATCTTGGGGATAGGTCACTTTCATGTTTCTTAGTGACCCTGTCACTAACTTAGGTTCAAAACCCAGCGCTTCTATCGCCTGTGCCTCATCCGTGGGGACACCGTCAAAGCTTTCTAATGCATTGGTTAATAAACGATAGCGGAACATCTGCGGCGTTTGCGCTTGCCATAAACCATCACGAGGTATCGTATTTTTTACACGGTCATCCGCATTAGATTGCTTCAATGTGTCAGCTAGCGGCAACGCAAGTAGCCCGCCAACCGCGTCGTTTTCTAAGCTATTGAGCAATGTATCTAGCAACGCTAATGTTAGCCCAGGCCTAGCTGCATCGTGCACAAGTATCCAATCATCTACATCAACTTGCGACTTCATAGCATACAAGGTGTTCAATACAGTTTGCGCGCGCGTTTCTCCACCTGTGTAATGCAACTGCAACCGACTGTTAGCCGCCAGATCTAAATTACGCCAAAAGTAATCTTCTGGACTTAGGGCTAAATGAATACTTGCGATACGAAGTGATGCAAAAAAAGTCTGAATGCTGTAAGAAATCATAGGCTTACCAGAAATTGGTAAGTATTGCTTAGGAATTGCCGTTTCCATTCTATTACCAATGCCAGCTGCTGGAATAACGATGTGAAAGCGTGCCATATTAATCTGTGAATAATTTATAAATCATGCGCAGATTTTAACATGGCCACCTTAATTGATTTGGAAAATAAAGCAGGGGTACAAAAGATACCCACTACTAAAAAACTTTGGTATATCGAAGTATGTAGCGACAATCTTCAATAAAACCATTATTAGTTTTAATATCAGCGCCATATTGCAAAGTGATTCGCCCAAAAGAAAAATTGGCTGCCGCAGTCATTTGATAACGTTGCAATTCCGCTCTATCATCACGTCTAATCTCGTCAACTCTCGTTTCCCCACCAGCGGTATAAAAATAAGTTGCCCCAACTGAGTAACGAGTGCTGAGTATATATTGCAACCCTATTTGTGTCGTATGCATCGCAGCTTGTGAAAGCGTTTTACGCTGGGCACCAAATGCATCATTTTCACCAAACCAAGCGGTATCGAATGCTGCCATCCAATTCAAATTGCCGATGAGAGGAGCCTGATAAGCGGCCTGTAACGCTGCTACATATCGATTTTGTCCAGCATTAAAAGTACGCTCATGATCATAGCTACCGGTAGGAATTGTCAGGTAAGCGCCGGTAGCAAAATATGTTTTTGACTCGTGATTAGTATAAGGCCAAAAAGCCAAAAGAAAAGTGGTATCACCAACACCACTATCACCCTGTTGTTTTGAAAGTGAGCCTTCTGGGTGCACATATCCAATTGGTGTTTGTACGTACCAAAGCGCAGGATACTCTGCTACTTCAAAAGAGTGACCCACTCGCACTTGTAATTGTGACGTATGTATTTCAGGGCGTCCTGCTTGCTTATCCCCATCCAGATAGAGATCACCTCGTTCACTTTGCTGATAAGAAAGCATCAGCACATTGCTATCAGGTTTTGGAGCGCGAATCTCACCTGGCTGCAAGTCTATCGCAAGCACTTGATTACTGTGCACTAGCAAACCAAAAACTATGCACAGCAATTGCCATAGTACATGAGAGAAAGATTTGATTAAACCCAATATATATCCAATATCAGCATCAAGCGAACGATAAATTTCTGATTTTGCTTAGCTAAAGAGAGGTTGCTCAGAGAAATACATCCACTACAGATTTTTTATAAAATAGTTGTTAACCAACTTTGTACTTAGTAATTAATACAATTCAACAGTTTACCTAAAATTTGCATAAATGCTTGCACTGTCTTTTGTGCTTTTTTCTAGGCATTCTTGATGTAAGTCCCGATAATTTTCTGAAGCATTTGATGTTGTGGTGCTTTGTAGTAAGAATGCAGCAATAAGTAGATTTTTTTTCATGATATCTCTATTTCATAATTAGATTACTAGAATAAATCATTTGAATAATATTGGCGTTTAATTTGATACAAGTCAAAAAATAATATATTAAATAATATTATATTTATATATATTGTATTGAGAGGATTTCCAATGACAAAAGTATATAAAGATATTACAAAAGACATTTCTTCATCACTAGCTAATTTTCGTACAGAAACACCAGATGTGATGAAAGCATTTGGGGATTTAGCTTCGGCGGCAACTAAAGATGGAGTGTTGGATAAAAAAACCAAAGAGCTAATTGGATTAGCACTTGGTGTGGCCGCGCATTGTGATGGGTGTATTGGTTTTCACACACAGGCGCTGAATAAACTTGGTGCAAGCAAGAAAGAGGTTTTTGAGGCATTAGGTATGGCAGTTTATATGGGAGGTGGGCCATCACTTATGTATGCGGCAGAAGCAATTGCTGCATTTGATCAAGCGACCAATGCTTAAAATTAAAAATGACGATTAAACTTAATGTAGATGTAATAAGTCTTATCACTAAATTATTTTTAATAATTAACATATGTATTATTAAAGCTAATAGCAATAAGCGCATCATCCGATTTATGTATTCTTAAAATTAGAACTTCTTTAAGTACTACACGCCTCGCAGAATATTAAAGAAATAACAGGAGAAATAAAATGAAAAAAAATGTTGGTGGTATTGATCGCCTACTCAGAATTATTCTAGGACTTGTTCTGATTGCATGGGCTTTATTTGCTAATGGACCAATCTGGGCTTGGCTAGGATTGCTGCCACTAGCAACGGGACTATTTAGATTCTGTGGTGCATATTCGTTATTAGGAATTAATACCTGTAAAATCAAGTAATATAATTATGTTGAATCTAAAAAGCCGGTTTGAATAACTGTGTTTTTATTGATTTTGAATACCTACGCTCAATTGCAATATCAACTCTGCTATTTAATATAAGTGATAAAAGCTATCTTCAGTCATCGGGATGTTCAGCCTCTAGCCACATGACATTGATAATGCCAAATGCCACTGCAAACCCAACGCCAAGAACCCATGCAAAGTACCACATATTTTGATGCCTCCAAATTTCGCTATTAATTAATAAGCCGTGTGCGTGTTATCTTTAATTGATTGAATCGTTACTTTGCCTCTCAACACTTTAAATACCCATGATGTATAAAGCAAAATCAGCGGTAGAAAAATAATCGTGACGACAAACATGATGCCTAAGGTTTTTTGGCTGGAAACCGCATCCCATATTGTGAGGCTACTCACAGGGTTGGTGCTAGATGGCATAATAAAGGGAAACATAGAGAAGCCCGCCGTTAAGATGATGCCTGTAATGGCGCTACTACTGCATATAAATGCCGTTTTTTCTTTTTTAGCATGAGAGCTTATTAGCGCCAATGCAATACCTAAGAAGCCAGCAATCGGTGCAGACATCATCCATGGGTAGGTTTGATAATTTGTTAGCCAGCCGCCTACTGATTTTTCTACTGTTTTAGCTAATGGATTAAGTGCGATATTCACGTTTTGAATCGAAGTGATCTGGTATCCATCAATGCCAAACGCCACCCATACCCCAGCGAGTGCAAAGGTGATGGCGCATAAAATACCCGTGACTAATGCCGCTTTTTTAGCGCGATGGTGTACTACACTTTCAGTACGCAACTGGATATAAATCGCACCATGCATCATGAGCATGGTGAGGCTAACCGCGCCACAAAGTAAGGCGAAGGGGTTGAGCAAAGCCCAAAAACTACCTGTGTAGAATGAACGTAGCGTATCGTCATAATAAAAAGGTAATCCAATTAATAGGTTACCAAATGCAACACCAAAAATGAGGGCTGGTATTGCACCCCCTGCAAATAGCGCCCAGTCCCAACCGTTCCGCCATGCGGGGTTAGGTAATTTGCTTCGATAGTCGAACCCAACTGGGCGAAAGAACAGTGCGAACAGCACTAGTAACAAAGCAATATATAAGCCTGAGAATGCTGCTGCATATACTAATGGCCAAGCTGCGAAAATAGCGCCGCCCGCCGTGATGAGCCAGGTTTGATTGCCCTCCCAAGTGGGGCCAATGGTGTTGATAATGACTCTACGTTCATCATCAGTTTTACCTAAAAATGGTAGCCATGTGGCAACCCCCATATCAAAGCCGTCCATGATGGCAAAGCCGATGAGCAATACGCCAATAAATAGCCACCAGATAAGCTTAAGTGTTTCATAATCAAAAAATGCCATGATGGTTTTCCCTATGCTTGTACAGTAGTGGTTTGCTGTGTCTCAAAAAAATAACGGCCTGTGTGTAGGCTGGATGGCCCAAGGCGTGCATATTTGAACATCAGGAACATTTCTATCATCAATAACAGAGTATAAAAAGCCATAAACCCAGCTAGGCTAAAATAAAGGTCTCCAGCAGTTAGTGATGAGGTTGATAAATGTGTGGGTAATATGCCTGAGATGGTCCATGGTTGACGACCCATTTCAGCCACAATCCATCCCATTTCTGCCGCAATCCATGGTGCAGGGATTGCAAATAACGCGAGCCTTAGTAACCATTTCTTTTCGCTAATGTTGCGCTTGGCTGTGTAATAAAATGATGCGACAAAGATAAATAGCATCAGCACGCCCAGCGCCACCATGATTCGGAATGACCAGAACAAGGTGAACACATTAGGAATGGTATCTTTGGCCGCCTGCTTAATTTGTTCCTCTGAGGCATCAACCACATCGGGCGTGTATTTTTTGAGTAGCAAGCCATAGCCTAAGTCCTGCTTTGATTGCTCAAAGGCTGAAATAGCAGTTTCTGAATGGTCACCAGATTTAAGACGCTGCAAATCCGCATAGGATTGCATGCCGTTGCGAATGCGTACTTCGTTTTGGTTTTTCAAGTCTATGAGCCCCATCACCTCCTCATCCACAGAGCGTGTGGCGACTAGTCCGAGTAAATATGGGATTTTAATAGCATAGTCAGTGCGCTCTTCTTTCTGATTAGGAAGCCCAATGAGCGTGAATGCAGCAGGCGCAGGTTCAGTATGCCATTCAGCCTCAATGGCGGCTAATTTAACCTTTTGTACTTCACCTGTTGCATAGCCTGATTCATCGCCCAAAATGATGACTGATAGTATAGAAGCTAGACCAAATCCAGAAGCAACAGCAATAGACCTTAACGCAAAGCCAATGTCGCGTTTTTTAAGTAAATACCATGATGAAATGCCAAGTACAAACATTGCTGCTGTGACATAGCCTGCCGCAACCGTATGGACGAACTTCACTTGAGCAACAGGATTGAAAATGAGTTCAGAAAAACTGGTCATTTCCATACGCATGGTTTCATAGTTAAATGCTGCGCCCACTGGGTTTTGCATCCAGCCATTGGCAATCAGTATCCACAATGCAGATAGGTTAGAGCCGACAGCTACTAAAAAAGTGACCATCAAATGTTTTTCTTTAGAGAGTTTATCCCAGCCAAAAAAGAATAAACCTACAAACGTGGATTCCAGAAAGAATGCCATTAAGCCCTCTATGGCAAGTGGTGCTCCAAATATATCGCCAACATAGTGAGAGTAATAAGCCCAGTTGGTACCAAACTGAAATTCTAGCGTAATGCCCGTGGTTACGCCCATTGCAAAATTGATACCAAATAGCTTGCCCCAGAACTTGGTCATATCTTTATATATTTGTTTGCCAGTCATCACATATGCTGATTCCATGATGACAAGAATCCACGATAGACCTAAGGTAAGTGGTACAAATAAAAAGTGATAGAGCGCAGTAGCTCCAAACTGTATTCTTGAAAGATCAACAACCTCGGCGGATGGCAGCATGAAATTACTCCGTATTATTGGGTTTTATTGAGAATGATCCGTGTAACCGCAGATTGGCGGTCATCTTTTGCAACAGGGTGAGAGAAAAACAACGCCCATATCGCCCACAGTAAAATGACTTTAACGATTAAAATAATCGTGATTTCTAAAGCTAATTGACCATGCTTATTGCTATGTCTTAGCTGCCTAAGGTGATTGATGTAGGTCGAAGTCATTCAATACACTCTCTTACTGAATCAAGTTAAATTGACTAGTTTTAGTCTATGCTAAATGTATCGTGATAGCAACGCGTCATATTGTCGCAACATAAAACTAGCCAATGGCTTTTCTCTATTATCTTGGGGCTTTTTTGCCAAGCACTAAATTATCTAGGAACTAGAAATATGGCTTCTTCATCGATAGATTCGTTTTCATTGACTGATTTAATAACAAAGTTTATGTGATGTGAGCCAGATTTAATTGAGCCATCTGGTATCTGTAGCCGTACAGGAATCGAACGTGATTCAGCGGAGTTGACTGTTACCGATTGATTTTTATCTGCAACGTCAGTTTCAATTTTAAGATTGTCGATACCGCTCGCGCTTAGTTGATATTGTTGCTCTGATTCGGTTGCGTTCATAATTTGCAGGCGATAAACATTTTCTAGCATGCCACCCTCTGCAAGCCTAGCCATCACACCTCGATCGCGTATCACATTCACTCTAAAAGTTGGCCTTGTTACTAAGCTGGCGAGTAATGAAACCACAATGAGCGTAAGGATTGCTGTATAGATAAGTACGCGGGGTCTTAAAATTCGACGTAACATCTGTGAGCGGTTCCATCCTTGGTCCATTGCATGTTGAGTAGAGTATTTAACTAAACCACGTTCATAGCCCATTTTATCCATGACAGTGTCACACACATCGGCACAGGCGCCACAGCCAATGCACTCATACTGGAGTCCCTTACGAATATCAATCCCAGTTGGGCAGACTTGAACGCATAAACTGCAATCGATACAAGCTCCTTTCTGGTTTTTATCTAAATCTGCCTTAAGTGAGGCTTTACCTCGTGGCTCCCCACGTTTTTCATCATAGGTCACAATCAAGGTGTCATCATCAAACATCGCACTTTGAAAGCGTGCGTATGGACACATATATTTACACACTTGTTCACGCATGAACCCTGCATTGCCATAAGTGGCAAAGCTGTAAAAAATAACCCAGAAAGTTTGCCATGGACCTAAGCCCATGCTGATCACAGCATCGCCCAATTCCCGGATTGGCGTAAAGTAGCCCACAAAAGTAAAGCCAGTCCATAATGCAAATGCAATCCACACAAGATGCTTTGTACCTTTTTTGATTAGTTTTTTAGATGACATTGGTCCATCATCAAGCTTCATACGTGCTGCACGATCACCTTCTATTTTGGCTTCTATCCATAGAAAAATTTCCGTATACACGGTTTGAGGGCAGGTGTAACCACACCACAATCGGCCAGCTACAGCCGTAAATAAAAATAGAGACAGCGCAGAGATGATGAGAATCCCTGTGAGGTAAATGAGATCTTGCGGGTAAAGTACAAGGTTAAAGATGTAGAAACGCCTTGCCTCTAAATCAAACAATAATGCCTGTCTTTGACCCCATTCTAGCCAAGGGAGACCATAGTAAACAATTTGGGTGAGCCATATCATGGCCCAGCGCCATTTGGTAAAAAAGCCAAATGTGCTACGTGGGTAAATTTTATCTGCGGCTGCATAGAGATGGATGACTGCTTCGTTTTGCAAATTTTTATTATTAGAGGGTTTGGTATCTGTTTTTTTAATCATCTCTTATACTTTCTTTAATTTTAGTACAAGCAACAATTTGCATTAAATGTGCCAGAATCTATTATGAGAATTAAGTTATTGTTTATATTAGTTTATTAAATATAAAGTTTTCAAAAAATCTAGTGCCGTTTAATTTCAAGACACATCAATGTCAAATATGGCAGTTTTTTATTTTAAATAAGTTTAAACTGACATTTTTGACATAAATATCACACAAAAATGTCTAATACCAAAATTAGTGAGCTACTTTCATATTTAGATAACCAGCCACAGCCGCATATTGTGATGGATAAAAATTACGCCATTATCGGTGCAAATACAGCGTATCTTTCGCAGTATGGTGATGGCAAAGCATTAGTGGGTCGGCATTGCTATGAGGTGTCGCATCACTTTGACCGACCCTGCGATGAAGCTGGTGAGTTATGTCCACTCAGACACAGTCAGAAAACTGGCATCCCTCAAAGGGTGTTGCACTTACACCAGACGCCGCGCGGTGAAGAGCATGTAGATGTTGAGTTGACGCCAATTCATGATAGTCATGGCGAGCTGGTCTACTTCGTTGAAATGATACAAACGATTCGTACTGCCGGTGCGTCTTCTTCCTCGCAAGGTATGATCGGGCGCTCACCTGTATTTAATCACATGCTAGGCTTGATTGGGCGTGTTGCGCCATCCGAAGCTTCGGTTCTGCTGCTAGGCGAGTCTGGCACAGGCAAGGAGTTAGTGTCGCAAGCCATTCATAATGCTAGCAATCGCGCCAACAAACCGTTTGTGGTTGTAGATTGCGCGGGGCTCACAGAATCTCTATTCGAAAGTGAGTTGTTCGGCTATGAAAAGGGTGCATTTACCGGTGCAACACAACGCAAGCAGGGTCTTATCGAGAGCGCAAGCGGTGGCACATTATTTCTTGATGAAGTTGGTGATATCCCACTAAGCCTTCAAGTTAAGTTATTACGCTTGCTTGAAACTGGCACTTATCGCAGGGTTGGCGGCGTGGAAGCATTGAGAGCTGATTTCAGGCTGGTTGCCGCGACGCATCGTAATCTTAAGAAGATGGTGCAAGAAGAAACTTTCCGTAAAGATCTATATTACCGCATTAGCACTTTTCCAATCCATGTTCCATCACTAGCAGAGCGTCACGAGGATATTGCATTATTATCAGCCGCACTGCTTGAACGTATCAGTCCTCAAAGAAAGCTCAAACTACACCCAGAGGCAATCATAATGCTTCAGCGATACCGCTATGAAGGCAATATTCGTGAACTTAGAAATATACTGGAACGCGCCATCCTGATGACAGATGGTGATACAGTGATGCCAGAACATTTAGCTGTAGAGGTGGATGTTTCCAGTAAGACCGCTTCCCCTCTCAACCAAGCCATCATTCCATTGGAATTAGCAGAAAAACAGTATCTGCAATGGGCAGATTCAAACTGTCAGGGAGACCGTCGCATGTTGGCAAAAATGCTTGGCATTAGTGAGCGCACTCTATATAGAAAACTTCAAGAATAAACTACATAAAATTCCAATCAATTAAGATATACGGAAAATCACTAGTTCACGTGGTACGCGAATTGCATATGTCTATCCAGTTAGTCAATCTAACAAATCCTTAAGATAAAAGTCCTTAAGTGAAGTTATTGATAATAATTGGAGAAAAAATGATTGAAGCAGCTACCCCGTGGTCTCGTGAAGAGTTTGAAAGCAAGTTGTGTGAGAAAGGAAAGGGATACCATATCCATCACCCATTTAACGTCATGATGTATGAAGGTAAGTTAAGCAAAGCACAATTGCAATCATGGGTGGCGAATCGTTTTTACTATCAAATTGGCATCCCTCAAAAAGATGCTGCCATTATGTCCAACTGCCCTGATCGAGAAATCCGTCGCGGCTGGATTTTACGCATTACCGATCATGATGGTGTTGATCAAGTTCAGGGTGGTATTGAAGCTTGGATTAAACTCGGAGAAGCTGTCGGCCTCACTGAGGAAGACGTCACTTCACTGAAGTATGTCAGTCCAGGTGTTAAGTTCGCAGTCGATGCTTATATCAACTTTGCGCGCCAAAGACCTTGGCAAGAGGCTGTATGCTCATCTTTAACAGAATTGTTTGCACCACATATCCATCAGCAAAGAATCTCTTCATGGCCTGAAATGTATCCTTGGGTTAAAGAGGAAGGTCTTACTTATTTTAAGAAAAGATTAACAGAGGCAAGGCGAGATGTAGAGCAAGGTCTTGCAGTTACTATTGATTACTTTAGTCAGTCACGGGCGATGCAAGAAAAAGCGCTAGAGATATTGCAATTCAAACTTGACGTACTCTGGGTGATTGCTGATTCGATTATGCTTTCATGTTGTGATGTCAATATAGAGAATGGCATAAAGTATAAGCGACAAGATCAAATGCGATAACTTAATTGATGCAAACAAAACAATATATACGGAACCAAAGTAATTGAAAAGACGGCCCATTAAAAAATAAGGAGCTCAAGAAATAATGCAAATTAAATGTCCGCATTGCAATAAAGAGAATCGATTTTCGATTGATAAAATAGGCTCGCTACCAAGGTGCGGTGCTTGTCATCAAGGACTCATCTCTGGGCCGGTGACGCTTACTCAGTCAAATATAGATGAATTGCTAACGCAAAAGGCTTTACCGGTCTTGATTGATTTTTGGGCACCATGGTGTGGCCCATGTAAGATATTTGCACCTACATTTACAGCAAGTGCAACAAAATTTGCGAACAAAATAGTTTATGCCAAAATTGATACTGAAGCTGAGCAGATGTTGGGTGCTAAATATCACATCAGGTCGATTCCAACTTTGGTTTACTTCTGGCAAGGAAAAGAACTGGGGCGTGTTAGTGGTGCATTGCCACCAGCACATCTAGATCAGCTGGCATCACAGCTTATTCAGTTAAGTAGTGGCAAATAGATTTCGCTTAAAAGTAAACCATGACGAAAGTATATGACGATAGAAATAGCTGATGTACTTATCGACCATCCTTGTGAAAAATACATAGGATTATAAGTGCAAGTATTGGCAAGACTAGACGCTATAATAAATCGCTAAATCCGCATAGCAGTCACATTTATATTCCAGCATTCTTAACAATATCAATTGCTAGCGCTATATCTGCGCCTATTAGTACTCGTTGTGCTCATAACATGCCTGAAGCTTCATTGAAAAAAGTCTTCGCCATCATTTGTTTAGTACTGAGTATAAAAATGTTAGTTTCATTTTAGTAACCCTCTTTGAATAATTACAAATGCCTACTTCGTACCCCTTTGCAGACCTACAGTTAATTGATTTAGTTAAGATAATTATTAGCGGCTCTTTTAAAATAATTCTAGGTAGCTCTTTTCACTCGAATACTCAACTCAAGCTGGTATAAGGATGTCTGTTATATATCTGACCGATTTCAAGTAGACGCGGCCTTGTGGATATAGCTCAATGGTGTGAATGATAACCAGTGGATTTCATTATGAAAAAAATTTTCTAGTGTGGTTAGGATAAGTACCAAAATATCTGCACGGAATTTTCATACTCTACAGAGAGATTAAGGGACCTTAAGGTTGCGACATAAAGGAGCTGTAAATTCAAAACCATGAAGAAACTGCGTAAAAGAGACCTTGATACAAAATTTCATAATTAGTATCAACTCTACCTAAAAGATACCAATCACATAAAATATTAATTAGTTACCGATTTTCAATACTTTGGTTACCAACTTTATATGCTAGAGAGCAGTAGATAAATGATTACCCTACAAAAAAGCCCTGATTTTTCAGGGCTTTTTAAATTAACTGTTAAGAAAGACTTTATTACCTACTGACAGACTTTATTAATTTATATCAACATTTTAATTAAAACTAGTCATTTGTCGTAGATGGAATTTTGTGTATGGTCAAATCTGCACCGTCATACTCTTCTTCTGCAGTTAGACGAATACCAACAAGGATTTTTAATAATCCATATACAATAAAGCCACCAATCAGCGCGACGCTAACACCTATAGCCGTGCCAATCAACTGAGACATTAGGCTAACACCACCCATACCGCCCAACGCTTTCATACCAAAAATACCCGCAGCAATACCACCCCAAGCTCCACATAGCCCGTGTAGTGGCCACACACCTAATACATCATCAATTTTCCAGCGTTGTTGTGTTAATGTAAATGTCCAAACAAATAACACCCCGGCAATAGAGCCAGTCACTAATGCGCCCAAAGGGTGCATTAAATCAGAACCAGCACATACTGCGACCAACCCAGCCAATGGACCATTATGTACAAAACCTGGGTCGTTTTTACCCATGATCAAGGCAGCTAACGTGCCACCCACCATTGCCATCAAGGAGTTCACTGCCACCAGTCCAGTAATACCTTGAATAGATTGCGCTGACATTACATTAAAACCAAACCAGCCTACTGTCAGTATCCATGCACCTAGTGCTAAAAATGGAATATTTGACGGTGGATAAGCATGCAAACGGCCATCTTTACTGTAACGGCCATTACGTGCACCTAACAATACAACAGCAGCCAATGCAATCCAACCGCCCATTGCGTGTACTACAACAGAACCAGCAAAGTCATGAAATGACGCGCCTGCTGTCACCTTTAACCAATCTTGCAAGCCGTAGTGGTTATTCCAAGCAATTCCCTCAAAGAACGGATATACAAAGCCAACAAGTGCAAAAGTCGCGAACATTTGAGGGTTAAACTTTGCACGCTCTGCGATACCACCTGAAATAATCGCAGGAATCGCTGCTGCAAATGTCAGTAAAAAGAAAAACTTAACCAGATCAAAACCATTTTTTGCGGCCAATACTTCGGCGCCACTAAAAAAATCTACGCCATAAGCAATGCTATAGCCAATAAAGAAGTATGCAATGGTAGATACTGAAAAATCCACCATGATTTTTACTAATGCATTGACCTGATTTTTATGCCTAACTGTACCGACTTCTAAAAAGGCAAAACCTGCATGCATTGCAAGCACCATAATGGCGCCAAGCAATACAAATAAAACATCATTTGCTGAGACTAATGCTTCCATTTCAATCACCTATAAATATTTTAAGCCCCGCACAATAAGCAAATATCAAGCCAAAACATAACTTATTGTTTTATATAAGAATCAAATCATATACACAGAATAGTGTGCACACAATACGTGCACACTCGAGTGCATTGCACTAACTTTGTGCAAAAATCACTTTGAGCTGGGAGTAGATATTTATATGAGTGTGCTACCAGAGCCTTCTTTAAGTACCATGCTAGCAGCATTAGGATTGCCAGACCAAAAATGATAGAACTCACGCACAACCACTAAAAATAAGCGTCGGCTATGTTTAATCGTGAACAGCGGCAAGGTAAGGTCAACTGCTACACGATAGGCTTTATTATCTTTATCTGGGGCTGTACGCAAGCGAATTAGTATAATTTTCGCCAGTTTAATGCGAGTATCAACTAAGGACTGTTCTGCTCCTTCAAAGCGTAACGCTTGGGTATAGGCTTTTAATGGCCAATTCTCTGAAGCTTCAAACTTTTCTGTTTCCAAACTATCTGATAATAACTTTAATGTTGCTTGAACAGGCTTCCAATCAGTTGGCTTCACGTCAAATCCAGGATTAATGTTGATCGCTGCTATCGCTTTAAAGTCTTTCACCCAAAACGGATAAAACTCACGCGCTGTAGTGAGACTATCATGCCAGTAATCAGCAGGAACTGACTCCATCACTGTTTCAACTATATCTCGATAAGATTCACCATCTGGCGCATGGCCTCTAAGATTTGTTGCCAATTGATCTAAAAACAATGATCGTTTATGCAACAACCCACTGCTAGCACCTTTAGTTTGCAACAATTTAAGATAAGCATCGATAGCTTCTTTTTCACGCATTTCATTCATTCAGTGGTGGCTCTTATCATTAATCATATGAAACAATGGAAGATGATACGAATGTTCGCTTACAATTGAGCTAAACACAATTGGCTCAACAACTAATTCGGTCTTGAAGACTTGTTTAATTATGGATTAACTCGCGGCATATTGTAACCCCAATAGATAAGGTTTATTGAATGACAAACGAACAAGCGCTTAATTACATGCACAATCTTCTACGCGGCATGCTTGATAAAAAAGCCTCAGACTTATTCATCTCTGCAGATTTTCCTCCTGCGATGAAAATTGATGGGAAAATGACTCCAGTCACGCAACAGAAACTGACAGGCGAGCACACCAAAGCGTTTGCTGATGCATTGATGAACGATAAACAAAGATCAGAGTTTGTGATTGAGAAAGAATGCAACTTTGCCATTTGGCCTAAAGAGATAGGTCGTTTCCGTGTCAATGTATTCGTTCAGCAAGAAAAAGTAGGCATGGTGCTACGCACCATTACAACTGAAATCCCCAAATTTGATGATTTAGGATTACCTAGCACATTAAAAGACGTCATGTTAACAAAACGTGGCTTGGTCATTCTTGTTGGAGGCACAGGTTCAGGCAAATCGACGACATTGGCTGCGTTGATTGATTATCGAAATGAAAATACTTATGGGCATATTATTACTGTTGAAGACCCAGTAGAATATGTGCACCAAAGTAAAAACTGCTTAATCACACACCGAGAAGTTGGCAGAGATACTAATGGTTGGTTTAATGCGCTCAAAAATACATTACGCCAAGCACCCGATGTTATTTTAATTGGTGAAATTCGCGATAGAGAAACTATGGAGTTTGCTTTAGCGTTTGCAGAAACTGGCCACCTATGTATGGCCACCCTGCACGCGAACAGCGCCAATCAGGCGATTGACCGCATTATTAATTTCTTCCCAGAAGAGCGTCACGCACAATTGCATATGGATCTGTCACTCAATCTACGTGCATTTGTTTCACAGCGTTTAGTCTCAAGAACAGGTGGTGGCCGTTGTGCAGCCATTGAGATTTTACTCAACTCGCCCCTTATCTCTGACCTTATCCTAAAAGGTGAGACAAACATGATTAAAGATGTCATGGCTAAATCTACAGAACTTGGCATGCAAACATTTGACCAAGCCCTCTTTAATTTATGCGAAGAAGGCCGCATTACTCAAGATGATGCTCTGCGTAATGCTGACTCTATCAATGAATTAAGACTTCGATTCAAATTGCATGGTAAGCACGCAGGGGCAACAAACAACTCATCAAATTTTGACAGCCTATCGTTACATGAAGATGAACCTAAAGAATCGGAAATAGAACCTTTATAGAATGAGCACGAATTAATGGAAACCATTTTAATTGTTATATTGTTAGGCATCGGCTGGTTTTGGATCGATAGTTTAAATAAACGCGAGCGCGCAATATTATTGGGCAGTGAACTTGCGGCAAGGTTTAATCTGCAGCTACTGGATGAGTCAGTTGCCTGCAGCAGAATCTGGCTTGGGCGCAACCGTCGCGGACATGTACAGTTTTTGCGCACTTACGAATTTGATGTAAGTGCCAGCGGCAATGATCGCCTCCATTGCCATCTTATGCTGCTAGGTAATCAACTAGGCTATTGGCATATTCCGCCTTATCTACAAGCAGTCAATTAAGCCAGATTTATGTACGTTGGTCGCTATGCCCCTTCGCCCACCGGCCCGTTGCACTTTGGCTCACTGGTAGCCGCTGTCGCGAGCTACTGCGAAGCAAAAGCTAACCAAGGCCAATGGTTAGTCCGCATGGAGGATTTAGACAAACCTCGCGAAATGATAGGTGCCGCTGATGACATCCTACACACATTAGTCGCCTTTGGTTTTCAGTGGGATGATGAAGTGGTTTACCAAAGTCAGCGTACATCACTATATCAAGAAGCATTTGAGCAACTGCAACTTAAGGGGCTTATCTACCCATGTAGTTGCTCACGCAAAGAGATCGCCGACTCAGCAAACAATGGCATTGAAGGCTTAGTTTACCCAGGCGCCTGTAGAAATGGCATGCTTCAACTACGCAGTCAGCATGCTTGGCGCGTCAAAGTGACTGACGAAATGATAAGCTTTAATGATGCAATACAAGGCCACCAATCGCAACTTTTGAGTCGTGACATTGGTGACTTTGTTTTAAAACGTGCTGATGGCTTATTCGCCTATCAACTTGCTGTGGTGGTAGACGATGCATCACAACACATTACCCATATTTTGCGCGGTGCAGATTTACTCAACTCAACGCCTAGGCAAATCTATTTACAACAATTATTGGGCTTTAATAAGTTAGATTATGCACATATTCCTCTTGTAGTGAACGAGACCGGCGACAAACTCAGTAAGCAAAACCTTGCGCAGCCAATCAAGAAAGAGCTCGCACCGCAGCTGATCTTTGATGCACTTGTATTTTTAGGACAAAGTCCTCCTCTATCAATTAAGCAAAGTACCCTCTCAGAAATTTGGGAATGGGCAATCAAAAACTGGCATCTTTCAAAAATCAGTCACAAGCCATCCATTAATATTTGATAAAAATCAAAGACCTTGCATATTTTTATTTATTTACGAATAGAAACAATTCTCATTTGTGTTAATGTTTGTAAAGTTATGTTAAGATTCGAAAAATTTAAAATTAAGCATTAATGGAGATAGCAATGCAGTTTATTGGTAAGCAGATTCCTGCAAATCAACAACCTAACGATGGGTTTAAAGTATCTAAATTAAAATTAGCGATTCATAGTGTTTTGATCGGCACTAGCGCTATATTAATGGTGAATCCTTTAATTGCATCAGCAGAACCCAATTCAGAAATCACACTTGAAGTAGTTGATGTCGTTGCACCAGCACTAAGCGACACACGCCCAGTAAAAGGCTATAACGCTAAACGTAGCTCAGCTTCAACAAAAACTGATACAGAACTACGTGATGTACCACAAGCAATTTCAGTCATCACACAAGACCAGATCAAAGACCAATCAGTTCAAAGTATTGCGGAGGCTGTTCGTTACGTGCCAGGTGTACAAGCTGCACAAGGTGAAGGTAATCGTGACGCTTTGATCTTCCGTGGTAATGCAACAACAGGTGACTTCTTTTTAGATGGCGTGCGTGATGATGTACAAACTTATCGCGACGTTTACAACACAGATCGCGTAGAAGTACTAAAAGGTCCAAACGGTATGATATTTGGCCGTGGCGGCGCAGGTGGTGCAATTAACCGTGTATCAAAAGAAGCTGGGTGGGACCCTATCAGCGAAGTGACAGCTAGCTATGGTGCTTATGACCAAAGACGTGTTCAAGCTGATTTTGGTCAAGCGATCAATGATGAAGTGGCTTTCCGTATCAATGCGGTTCATGAGAACTCAAACTCTTACCGTGACGGCGTAGAACTTAAACGTTATGGCGTGACGCCAACCATTACCGTTAAACCAACCGATAAAACTAAAATCACTTTAGGTGTTGAATACTTTAAAGATGAACACACCAGTGATCGTGGCGTGCCATCAATGAACGGTGCAGGCAACTCCACATTAAAAAACCGTCCTTATAAAATTGGCGATACTGACCAGTTTTTTGGCAATGCTGCACTAAGCCCCAATGAAACTGAAACCAAAGCGCTTAACGCCATGATTGAGCATGCTTTTGATAGCGGCCTAACAGTGCGCAACCGCTTGCGCTATGCAGATTACGATAAGTTCTATCAAAACGTTTTTGCAAGAAACTCAGTTACCAACGCTGACACGGTTCAGTTTGGTGCTTACCGTGATGAAACTGACCGTAAAAACTTAATTAACCAAACGGATTTAATGTTTGATATAAAAACAGGCGCTATCGAACATAAAATGTTATTGGGTATGGAATTAGCTAACCAAGAAACATACGGGAAACGTTACCAACCGACGGTTGGCTCAACCAACATTGCAACCGTAGTGTCAGCTAGCGATCCATTTATATCTGCTGCGTCTTTTGCCGCCCTAGCAACCAACGTAAAAAGTAATGTAGATGTTGCTGCTTTTTATTTGCAAGACCAAATTTTGTTAACGCAAAAATGGCAAGCAATTGTAGGCTTAAGGCACGATAAGTTCGCAACTGACCATACTAACAAACTCACCAATCAAGACATTAATGTAAGCGATAGCTTTATCTCACCACGTGCTGGTTTGATTTTCAAACCAGTTCAAGCTGTTTCTTTATATGGTAACTACAGTATCTCTTATGTACCACGTGCAGGAGATCAGCTCACCTCCCTCACAGTGACAAACAGTAGCTTTGACCCTGAAAAATTCATTAACTATGAAGTTGGTGCAAAATGGGATGCGAATCCTAACTTATCATTCACTGCTGCAGTATACAAACTAGAGCGTGAAAAAGTAGCTGCTACAGACCCTGCCGATAACACCAGAACAATTTTGATTGATGGCCAAGAAACAAAAGGTATTGAACTAAGCGTATCTGGCAACATTACAGATAAATGGAGCATCTTTGGTGGCTATGCCTACCAAGATGGCGAAATCACCAAGCAACAAGGCGCTGGTGCTACCGCGATATTGGCTGGCACGGCACTTGCGCAAACACCTGACCATACTTTTTCATTATGGAATCGCTACAACATTAATGACACATGGGGGGTGGCGCTAGGTGTCATTACTCGCTCAGATATGTACGCACAACTACCAAGCAGCTCAGTCAGTACCATTCTGCCGGGCTATACTCGTTTCGACGCAGCAGTTTACGGTAAATTCAGTGAAAAACTGCGCTTACAAGTCAACTTGGAAAACTTAACTAATAAAGAGTATGCGCTTTATGCACATAACAACAACAACATCACACCGGGCTCTCCAATCACTGGTAGAGCAACAATGATTTACAATTTTTAATCAGTTAAAAAAAGTAATACTGCCCTAAAAATTGGCCCACCATCTTAAGAGGTTGGTTGGGCCAATTTCATCACTAAGTCTCAATAGTCGTTTAAAACAAATAGTAAATTTTAAGTTAGCTATCTACTAAAACGACTTATTAAACTTTCTAACACTATTATTCCATTCAAATAATTAACAACAATCTACACTCTAATTACAACACGTAATTTTCATCACCTCTCTACTCATGCAAGTTCTTAATTAAATAATCCCAAGCAAATATTTTTATATCATCGGCGCAACTGTTAAAATGCGAAGATGAATAAATTACCAGACACTCTCCAACGCTTTGTATTTGAAAACACACCAATACGCGGCAACCTTGTTAATTTAACAAGTACGCTACAACTAGCGCTCAATAAACAACATTTACCAGCAGGTTTAAAACGTGCGCTTGGTGAATTAATGGCTGCTAGTGCATTACTAACCGCAACGCTCAAAATGAGCGGCTCACTTGTACTGCAAATTCAAAGCAAAGGTGCATTAAAACTGCTCGTTGTAGAGTGTAATTCTGAGTTTGGTATTCGCGCCACAGCTAAGTGGAAAGGTGAAGTATCGGATGAGCAGAACTTATTTGACCTCATCGCTCATGGGCAATTTATGATTACGCTAGACCCCAAAGATGGGCGCCAAGCATATCAAGGCATCGTACCGCTTGAGGGGGATAGCATTAGTACTATTCTTGAAAACTACATGTTACGTTCTGAGCAAATTGATACCAGAATTTGGCTACATTGCGATGGAAACTCTGCAGCCGGTATGTTGTTGCAAAAACTACCTGAAACAATGAATCAAATCACACAAACAGAAGACTTGAGCTCTCAAGATCTAGATGCATGGAACCGTATCGGTCATTTAGCTGGCACTATTACAGATGATGAACTGCTTAATCTGCCAACAGAGATTTTATTAAAACGCTTGTTCCATGAGGAGGATGTTCGTCTTTTTGAAGCAAGCAATACAAAATTTTATTGCAGTTGTTCTCGAGAAAGCGTTTCAGGCATGCTGCGTATGTTAGGCAATGAAGAGATTACGAGCATTATCGAAGAGCAAGGAAAAATTGAAGTCAATTGTGACTTCTGCAATGCACACTACAGCTTTGATAAAGTAGATGCAACGCAACTAATGGTGACTGAAGTTGCAACGAAACCAAGCGCTAAGATACATTAACTCATCAAAACAAGTACATTTTAATTTAAACAGGCTTGGACAACAGCTTTGTTAATCAAATAACACTGGGAACACAATTAGAACTAAGTTTATCTACATAGTTGTGGTAAAAACTCTGATGAAATATTAGTTCTGTTTTCACCTTTTACAGTCATATTTTCCGGTGCCTTGGCATGACCACAAACCCAAGTTACCGGTACTACTTTTGATTCTTCAATCACGGCTGGTCTTAAACTAAGTACTTTATCTTTAATTTGTGGATGGGCTTTGTTACCAAAAGTCATGTGAATAGCGCCGTTATCAATTTCTAATGCACTAATAAAATTACTCACCACTTTATCTGGGCTAGGTAGATCAGCTTCTGCGTTATCAGCCAACATCACCTGAGAAATTGACCAAGCTGCGGCAATAGGTGCTTTAGCAATATCTGCCAATGGCATAGCGGCTGTTATTTGCTCCCTAATAATTTTGCTCATGCTTGATGGAATTGCCACCATCGCTAATATGCCTAAAATAGTGACGACTACCATCATTTCTATCAGACTAAACCCGAACAACTTAGACTTCAACTGTTTAAGTTTGATTGGCATATTATTGACCCCATAATTCGTCATGATAGTGCTAAATTAAGTTTGCTTGCCGCATACGCTCGTACAAACAAACAGCAGTAGCTGCACCGGCGTTTAAAGACTCAACCGAGCCCAAGGATGTCTGCGCCATCGGAATGGTAATCCTCTTGGTAGTGGCAGCAATCGTCTGGCTACGTAATCCTGCACCTTCGTTACCAATCACAAACGCAGTGGGTGCAGATAAATCTTGTGAGTAAAGAGACTCCCCCTGCATCGCCGTGGCGTAGCTATTTCCTTCAAATGCTTGCAATGTTTTCACTAAGTCTGCGCGCTCGACAATCGGTAGCACAAACTGTGCGCCCTGACCGCCTCGTAACGCCTTAGGTGACCACGCATCAGTGCAGCTAGTACTTAAATACACCACTTCAACACCCGCTGCAGCTGCTGTGCGCAACATGCTACCAATATTACCTGGGTCTTGTATGTCTTCTAGCATTAATGCAAATACTGGAATCTCTGGAGCAGGCAATTGCGGTATTTTGACCAACGCCAAAATACCTGTTGCATTAGTCACAGGGGTTAACTCTGCAAACATCAAAGTAGGCAACATGATGGTTGGTATATCGACTAAGGCTTGTATCAGCCCTGTTGCTTCAACGGTACTTTTACCTTCTGGAATAATCACTAAATCAGGCTCACCAAACGTAGCCATATAGGATTCAATAAGATGAACGCCATCTAACAGTGTTTTGCCTTCAGCACGGCGCTCTCGTGCGTTATCCGCAAATTTCTTAAGTTGTTTAAAAACTGGATTGTCGCGTGAGACGATGTGCTTAAAAGACATATGACGATTGTTTACAATTTAAAGGGCTAGTTTAACCTAATCTTGCTTGTAGTCACATCATGATTGCAGTAAATTAGCGAGGCAATTGATATGCATGCTGTCCATTTAAAATCTAATAATCGTTATATTATCGGAGGAATTATGTCATTATCAAAACGTTCACTTGCCGAGTTAATCGGCACATTCTGGCTGGTATTGGGCGGCTGTGGCAGTGCAGTACTTGCTGCTGGCATCCCAGAGTTAGGCTTAGGTTATCTAGGCGTTTCATTTGCGTTTGGGTTAACAGTGGTGACCATGGCCTATGCCATCGGCCATATTTCAGGTTGTCACCTTAACCCTGCTGTTTCTATTGGCTTAGTTGCAGGCGGCCGTTTCAACGCTAAAGAACTTCCTCACTATATTATTGCGCAAGTATTAGGCGCTATTTTGGCTGCATTGCTGATTCGCACCATTGCAAGTGGCATGGAGGGTTATGCTGGTGGCTTAGCATCTAACGGTTTTGCTGAGCACTCCCCACACGGCTACAGCATGATGGCAGGCTTAATCATTGAAATAGTCATGACGGCAATGTTTTTATTTATCATCATGGGGGCAACTGACAAACGCGCACCCGCAGGTTTAGCACCATTAGCCATTGGTTTTACATTGGTACTCATTCACTTAATTAGCATCCCTGTCACCAACACCTCAGTCAACCCAGCACGTAGTTCTGGCCCTGCCCTGATAGAAGGTGGAATTGCATTACAACAACTATGGCTATTCTGGATTGCACCTATCATTGGCGCTGTCATTGGTGCTATGGCTTACAAAGCCATTAGTCAACCAGATTAAGCTTTAATGTAGCTAAATTAAATAGCACAAAACTCTGTACGAAATAATCCAGTTTATTCCAGCGTCCGCACTTAACCGTACGGACGTTTTTGTTTGTGCTTTATAATAGCGTCTATGGCTAAAAAACTTTCTATCGAACGCATTTTACACAACCAAGGATTTGGGGCACGTAAGTTATGCCGCATTCTAGTCATCAACGAAGAAGTGACGGTCAATGGTGAACCCTGCGATGACCCTGATGCAACATTTGAGCTAGAAAACCTGCACTACACAATTAAAGGTGAGGCATGGGACTATCGTGAAAAATCTTATCTCATGATGCACAAACCAAGTAATTACGAGTGCTCGCATAAAACTCAGCATCATCCAACCATCTACAGCTTACTCCCACACCCGCTGGTTGAGCGAGGCGTACAATGTATTGGCCGATTGGATGAAGACACCACTGGGCTGATTTTGATTTCGGATGATGGCCAGTTTATCCATCGCATGAGCTCACCAAAACACAAGGTGCCTAAAGTATATGAAGTGACTTGCAAGCACGCAGTAAGTGATGAGCAAATTGCCCATATTTTGAAGGGCGTACAATTAATTGATGAGGATGCTCCGATCGCAGCCCTCGCCTGCACAAAAATCAGCGACCACGTGATTCACATGACGCTAGCAGAGGGGAAATACCATCAGGTTAAACGCATGGTTGCTGCGATTAGCAACCGTGTAGAAGCATTAAAACGCATCAAAATTGGGCGTTTGGAGTTACCGCAAGATTTAAAGCTTGGTGAATGGCGCTGGTTAAGTGAAGCCGACCTCAATGCATTAAAAGCAGAAAATCAAAATTAATCACTTATTCCCAACCCAATTTGTAACATAGCAATAACGCAAATATAGTGATAAAACAAACTGCATCTGATTAATCGCTCAAACAGTAACACTATTTAGACTAGGAGTACGATGAAGCGCATCTATCAATACTTTTTTCGTGGCTTACTTACAGCCTTACCATTAGGGCTTACCGTATATCTACTATTTACATTCCTATCATGGGCAGAGCAAATTGCCATGTGGTGGGTACGCCCAATCATAGGCGATTTCTACATCCCAGGCCTAGGTCTTGTGTTAGGTTTGGGCGGTATCGTTCTACTCGGCTACCTTGTATCACACAAATATATATACAAAGTGCTATCGCTGATCGAGTTTCCCTTTACAAACCTACCAGTTGTAAAAAGCATCTATTCATCATTAAAAAGTTTTGCTGATTATTTTGCACCTCATAAAAAAGGCAGCTCTCAGCAAGCCGTTACCTTAAAGATTCCTGGACATGCGCTTGAAATGGTAGGCTTAATTACCAGACAAAATACAGATGGTTTGCCTGATGGATTTATTCAGGGTGACCGTGTAGCTGTCTACTTACCGATGGGTTATATGATTGGTGGTTACACTGTTTTTGTGCCGCGTGATTGGTTAATGCCAATTGATATGTCGGCAGAAGAAGTCATGCGATCTTCACTGTTTGCGTGGATGTTAAAACCAGATTAATGTCAGTCAATCATTTAAATAATGATCAATAGAATTTTTAAACCATTTAATGGTCAGATGACTAACTATAAAATATTAGAATATGCTCACGATGACACTACTCAATAATTCATTACGTCACTTACTTATTTCAAGCTGCTTACTACTATCTTCATGCATGGGCGTACCCGACAATGTAAAAGTGATTGAAAGCTTTGATGCCAACCAATATCTAGGCACCTGGTATGAGATTGCACGACTAGATCACAGCTTCGAACGTGGCCTAGATAATGTCACAGCGACCTACAGCCTGCGTGATGATGGCGGAATTAAAGTAATTAATCGTGGATTTAATTCAAAAACCAAAGAGTGGGAACAAGCAGTCGGTAAAGCGTATTTTATTGATCCCGTTAATGCAGACAAAACTAACACTGGCAAATTGAAGGTGTCGTTTTTTGGGCCGTTTTATGGCGCGTACAACATTATTGAGTTGGATAAACCTTATTACAACTACGTAATGATTTGCGGCCCAGACAAATCTTACTTCTGGATTCTTTCGCGCACGCCACAGCTATCCTACCCAATTAAGCAACATTTAATTGCACAAGCTAAAGAGCTTGGATTTGAAACAGACAAATTGATTTATGTAAATCAGTCGCCAGAAGCGGTCAATTACGAAGCTGGGCGTCATGTGACGCAATAAGTGCGGTTAGGTTAGTAATTATTTAACTACGCTGATCTTGTAACCAGCTTGCTTCAATTTAGCCACAAGCCCAGTTTTACCGGCTAGGTGTGAAGCGCCTACTGCCACAAACAAGCTTTTATCTTGTGCTTTAGCTAGCATACGCTCAGCCATCACCAAGTTACGCTCGTCTAACAATTTAACACGCATACGCGCCCATAATTCGGCAGGAAGCATACTCCCTGTCATCTTATCATTCATGGCATTCAGCTTATCTGCATCACCTTTTAAATAAGCTTTTACTAGCTGCTCGTAATCTCGCTCTTTAGTTTTCTGACTACGCCTTAACACCTTGCGTAAAAAAGCCACCTGCTCATCAAGCGTTAAGCCATCCATCACAGAAAAATGTTCAACCGCTGTTTCTAAGCCAATGACTTCTTTTCCTGAGTCTTCAGCCAAGCGCATCAGTAGATTATCTTGCGCATAAGGGGTTAATGGCCTAGGTGAATCAAAGACCACGGCTAACAACCAAGGCTTTGTAAGCAACACGGCATCTCGATGCATTACATGAAAATCTGCTAATGCATATACCTGTTCCAACTCCTGTGCACTCAAGATAGTGCTAAGATTAGCATCTTGCATCTGCAAAATACTAGTGTCTTTAGGTGGTTCAACTTCCATCATAAAAACATCGACAGCTTTTAATGCTTCTATCACTCGAGGGGAGAACTCAGTGACCCGATTATCGTCAGTATGGATCGTACCAAACAAGTAAATGGGCTTGCTAGAGTTTGACTCGGCTTTCCAGAACAGCCCTTGCTCAGCAAAAGCTGTAGTACTTAGTAAAGACAGAAATAAAGCATAAATGAGGGATTTACAAAAGTTAAGCATCAATCACCTTAAAGTCACACCACTCTCATGCAGAATTGCCTAAGAGTATTTACGTTTTTTCTCTGTGGTTCTTCTAGGACGCACAGTTCGCTCCAACTGCTCACCGCGTACCGTCGTCACAGGTTTAGTGGAAAGTGGTTGCCAGGCTGGAATCAAACAATGCTTACCACTGCCAATCAAATCATCACGGCCCATTTTTTTGAGTGCTTCGCGTAACATCGGCCAGTTATTAGGGTCATGATAGCGAATAAATGCTTTATGTAACTTACGTACATTACCTGCTTTAGGAATCGGCACATCATCAGAATCTGCCGTCACTTTACGCAAGGGGTTTTTGCCTGAGTGATACATCGCAGTTGCCATCGCCATTGGCGTAGGGGTAAAGGTTTGTACTTGGTCTAATTTGAAGTCGTATTTCTTTAGCCACAAAGCCAAGTTCAGCATGTCGTCATCTGTCGTGCCAGGATGCGCCGCGATAAAGTACGGAATCAAATATTGCTTCTTACCTGCTTCTGCACTGTACTTCTCAAACATGGCTTTAAATTCGTCATAAGCGCCCATGCCAGGCTTCATCATTTTGCTCAGCACATTTTCTTCTGAGTGCTCTGGCGCAATTTTCAGGTATCCACCAACATGATGCTGTACCAATTCTTTGACATACTCTGGCGACTTCACAGCTAAGTCATAGCGTAAACCAGAACCGATGAGAATCTTCTTCACGCCTTTGATAGCGCGCGCCTTGCGATATAACTGTATCAAAGCACTATGATCGGTATTTAAGTTCTCGCATATACCTGGATAAACGCAGCTTAACTTACGGCAATTTTTTTCTATCGTTTCAGATTTACATGCAATCCGATACATATTGGCAGTAGGTCCACCTAGATCTGAAATCACCCCAGTAAAACCATCCACTTTATCGCGAATTTCTTCAACTTCTTTAAGGATAGAAGCTTCACTACGGCTTTGAATGATGCGGCCTTCATGCTCGGTAATACTACAGAACGTACAGCCGCCAAAGCAGCCGCGCATGATATTGACGCTAAAGCGTATCATCTCCCATGCTGGGATTTTTGCATCTTTATAAGCAGGATGAGGTTTGCGTGCGTAAGGCATGTCATACACGTAATCCATTTCTTTAGTGGTGAGCGGGATAGGAGGTGGGTTCAACCACACCTCGCGGTCACCATGCTTTTGTACTAAAGCACGCGCATTGCCTGGATTAGCCTCCAAGTGCAAGACTCTTGATGCGTGAGCATAGAGCACTGGGTCATTCGCGACCTCTTCAAACGCGGGTAAACGTACCACTTGCTTAGTTCTATCAGCCTTTGCTGCTTTTAATCTTAGGTTAGGCACAACCTCAATTGCCTTAACACCATCAGGCAATTCTGTTTTAGCCTTTGCTTCATCTGTTGCACAGCTAGCGTCTGATTTACCCATTTTCATTTCATAAGGGTCAACTGGCTTATCTACAGCACCAGGACGGTCTAGCTTGGTGCTTTCAATCTCGCTCCATCCTTCTGGAATCTTTTTACGTAAAAAAGCGGTGCCGCGGATATCTTGAATATCGGCAATATTCTCGCCTTTCGCAATTCTGTGACTAAGCTCAACTAAAGCGCGCTCTGCGTTTCCATACAATAAAATATCAGCTTTAGAATCCACTAAAATGCTGCGACGTACTTTGTCAGACCAATAGTCATAATGGGCAATACGGCGTAAACTCGCTTCGATACTACCAATCACCAAAGGTACATCAGAATATGCTTCGCGGCAACGTTGGCTATAGACCAACACAGCTCGGTCTGGACGTTTATTAGCGGCGGCATCTGGCGTATAGGCATCATCACTGCGGATTTTTCTATCTGCAGTATAACGATTCACCATGCTATCCATATTGCCTGCGGTGACCCCAAAATAAAGATTAGGCTTACCTAATACTTTGAACGCATTGGCATTTTGCCAATCTGGTTGCGCGATAATCCCTACTCTAAAGCCTTGCGCCTCTAGCAAGCGGCCAACTAAAGCCATACCAAAGCTAGGGTGGTCAATGTAAGCATCCCCTGTAATCAAAATGATGTCGCAACTATCCCAGCCAAGAGCGTCCATCTCTGCGCGTGACATCGGTAAAATTGGTGCAGGCCCAAACCGCTTCGCCCAGTAAGGACGATAGCTAGGAATAGGTTTTGCTAACATTGTTGAATATTGTTCCAAGGTATCTGCTATAAATCGATAAAAGTGCGCGCATTTTACGCGCTAATCATATGATTAAGAAGCTTTTTTATAGTTCAATCGTTATGGAATGCAAACTAAATAAATTTAATATCAGTTTTTAACGACTATAACCCGCATTATTACTTACAATATAAGCACATACCATCCATGAATCTAGACAAAAACTTATGCGCAGCTACGAAAGTTTAGTACAAACTTTGCATCAATTTGCAGAAAAAGCAAAAGACAAGCCTTTAACGGTAGGCGAAGCGCTAGATACCCTAGATGAAGCTGGCTATGCATTTATTTGCATCATTCTGGTACTGCCATTTCTGCAACCTATCCCTCTAGGTCCATTCACTGTACTTGGGGGGATCGCTTTTGGCACGCTAGGCTGGCAATTGTTACGTGGTCATGAATCGCCCATATTGCCAAAGAAAATATTAGCCATTGAATTTAATGAGAAAACTTGGAGAATGCTAGTTAAAGTCTGCATAGAGATTTTAGGTTTATGCAGAAAAATTAGTAAGCCACGCTATCCACTGATCGCAGAAGGAAGGCGTGGTCAGAAAATTGGTGGTTTTATATTACTGGCAGCTGGCGGATTAATGGCAATCCCTTTTGGGGTATTGCCATTCAATAACTTCCTCCCTGGCTTAGCCATCCTGTTTTACTGCATCGGTGAACTTGAAGATGATGGGCTCATGTACTTTATTGCATTCTTTTGGCTCATCATCACGGTGATTTATTTCGCCGTGTTCTTTTTTGCACTTTGGTATTTTGGTGAAAAGGCATTAGCATTTTTCAACATACGCTAAATACTAATGCCCTGACAATGCTAATGACCTGAATGCCCTGAAGGTTTGCGCACCTGAACCTCCACTGCTGATTGCTCATCAGTCGCTGGTGGTCTGGTCACAGCAGGCACTTCACCAACGTACTCGTAAGCTACCGACCCTTTAGGGTGCTGGTAGGGGCCAGGGTCCTGATAGTCATTTTTAGCAAGCCCTTCTCGCACTTTTAACGTTGTGAACATGCCGCCCATATCAATGGCACCATATTGCCCCGTTCCCGTCATCATCGGCAATGTGTTTTCAGGCAAAGGCATTTCCATCATGCTCGCCATCTCACTCATTTCCGCCATGCCTGTTTCACCCATTGCCATATAATCGGGCAATAAATCACCAACCTTTTTTACAAGATTATGCTGTTTAACCCCTATCATATTTGGCACATCGTGGCCCATTGCATTCATGGTATGGTGACTTTTATGGCAATGAAAAGCCCAGTCACCCAACTCATCCGCAATAAACTCAATCGCCCTCATCTGACCGACTGCAATATCCGTGGTGACTTCTGGCCATCTAGCTGATGGTGGCACCCATCCGCCATCGGTGCCAGTTACTTGAAACTCGTGGCCATGCAGATGTATCGGATGATTGGTCATCGTAAGGTTTCCCACTCGAATTCTTACCTTGTGATTTTTATTCACAACCAATGGGTCAATCCCAGGAAAAACACGGCTATTAAATGTCCACAGATTAAAATCCAGCATGGTGTTAGTTTTCGGCGTGTAACTACCAGGCTCAATATCATAGGCATTGAGTAAAAAGATAAAATCACGGTCAACTTGCATAAACTTTGGATTTTTGGGGTGTGTCACCCAACTACCCATTAAACCCATCGCCATTTGTGTCATTTCATCTGCATGAGGGTGGTACATAAAAGTACCCGCCCGCTTTGCTTCAAACTCATACACATAAGTTTTACCTGGTGGTATAGCGGGCTGAGTTAAGCCGCTTACGCCATCCATGCCGTTAGGTAAGCGCTGACCATGCCAATGCACGCTGGTTTTTTCAGGAAGTCGATTCGTCACGAAAATTCGAACACGGTCACCCTCTACCACTTCGATGGTAGGCCCAGGGCTTTGTCCGTTATAACCCCATAAATGCGCTTTCATTCCTGGCGCCATTTCACGTATCACTGGTTCTGCCACAAGGTGAAACTCTTTAACACCATTTCGCATCCGCCAAGGCAGGCTCCAACCATTCAGCGTTACCACAGGGTTATATGGTCGCCCATTATCTGGATGCAATGGCGCTTGGGTGTTAGCTTTTTCAGCGGTTACTATTTCAGGTAATGCAGCAAGGGCAACTTTATTGACAGCGGTTAATGCAATGCTAGCCCCAGCCAACTTAAAAAAATCACGCCTTGTTATATTTTTTGTTGATTTTGGCGTATCCATTATTCATTTCCCTCAATTAAATTAAAACTCGCCACCATGCTCATTTGCAGACCCGCCTCTGCTAGCCAAAATGCATGTAGTTTTTTAATATAAGTATTGACGCTATCTACCTGCGCACGCGCACTTGAAAAAAGCTCAAATGGGCTCACCAGCATACCGTTATAACGTAGCTGGTTCTCATCCAATACTTTTTTGCGCAAAGGTACAATCTCATCTCGGTATTGCTTAGCAATTTCATAACTGGCTAAGTAGTGATTATGGGCCACTCTAATTTCAGATTGCGTATCAATCAGCATTTGTGCGGTACGATTAACCGCCTGCATATAGCTCGCCTCGGCACGCGCTACCTTTGCCCCACCCCAATCGAACAAAGGTAGCTCAAAGGACAAATCAATGCCATTTTTGTAATCATCGCCTCGCCGCCCTTCTAACACTCTGGCAGGGCCTATTTCAAAAACGTTAATGAATCTTGTCACCTTAGTTAAGCCTAAACGCTTTGCTAAGTTTTGTGTTTCTAACCGCATCGCTTGTAGATCCAGCCTTTGTTCAAAAGCACCTTGCTCAAACGTCATTAACTCAACCGTCGTTTTCGGTAGATCAGGTAATCGTTTCTGTAGTTTTATTTTTTCTACAGACACCCCTAATAATCGAGACAATCCCTCATGCGCACGCATCTGTTGATTTTTAGCTTCCAGCACACCCAAAACCGCATCAGCAAAAAATCCCTGCTCCCTTGCCAGCTCAAGACTATTCCAGTTACCAGCGCGCTTCATACGCTTTGCTAACTCAGCGCTTGCCTCTGCAGACGTTTTCACCTGTAAGCTGTAATCAAGCTGTTGATGAGTAGATATTGCATTGAAATATGCCACCCTTGTTTGATATGCCAAGCGCAACACATTAAGCGCGACATCTTGTTTGGTTTTCTCAAAATGTTGCCGCTCAATTTCCAATACTTTAGGCATTGTCACTAATGAAAAAATATTAAACGTGATCGCCTGCTCAATTTTATACTCACCATGATTGCGGGCATAAAACATTGAAAACTTAGGGTTAGGTAAACGGCCTGCTTGCACGACATCAGACTCGGCAATACCTAAATCATAAAGCGAACTCTGTAAGAATTTATTGTTGAGTAATGCAATCTGTACGGCATCATCAACGCTTATTGGCTTCGCCAACATCTCATCAACGTGTGTAGAGATAGTCGTTTGCTCATCCGCTGACTTTGGCCAAACAACTTCTTGTTTGATATGCTTTTGAACGACAGACTTCACCTCACCTAGGCCGCCATCTTGAGAAAAAGTGGCACATCCTGTGAGCAATAAACCAGTAAAAACACAGGCAACAAACCTGTAGGGGGAGTGCAATTCATTCAAGAATTTTTGTTCCCTATTCATACAACCTCCATATTCAGTCAGAAGCTTGTGGTGAAAATCCACAAACATCGATACACACTCGTTAAAGTGCGCTAAAACGATGAGCATAACTAAAAACAGCCTATGCTCATACGCTAGGCTGTAATCTCAAAGAATAGGGGGTTTTTGCGGTTGAATAGTAACTGGGGATAGATAAATTGGCGCAAATAAAACCGCCAAAACCATTTTAGGCTTAATAGCAACTGCGCTTAATGGCGCTTGTGGAAGCGCAGAAAAACAAGCAAAACAATGATGACATTGATTACATCGACTATGCACATCAACATCTTGATCAGCACTTTTGTCTTGATTGTGGCAATGTGCTGCATCTTGCGCATGATCCTGATGTTGTACAACAATACTTTCTTGTACATTTTCAAAAGGTTTAGACGACATCACACCTGCTGCATAAACAGTGTTTGTAATAAACACAGTAAGTAGCAAAAATACGAAAGCCCTTAAAAAAGGTGGTCTAAACAGTTTCATTAATATGTATGATTATCTAATATTTGAAATTCAGATATTTAAAACTTACGCTTGAATGATGTATCTAAAATAATACACTTAAGTATTACACCACTAGCATAATACGAATAAGACAAGAGAATCAAGACCAAAGTTTATGAGCCACAGATATTATCAACTACCCAACGGTCGGGTTGCCAGTATTGATGGTGATTGTGACTTTCCACCGCTCACCGAAGCACTGACAGACCCCAATGGTTTAGTCGCGATTGGCGGAGATTTATCTCTACCGCGCTTGCTCGCAGCTTATCACAAAGGCATCTTCCCATGGTTTAGTGATGGCGAACCCATTATGTGGTGGAGCCCTAACCCACGCATGGTGTTATTTCCAAACGAGCTGAAAATATCAAACTCGTTACAAAAAACATTGAAGAAAAAAGTTTTCGAAGTTCGATTCAACACTGCATTTCGCGAGGTTATCACTGCCTGCAGCGCTACCACACGGCCTCAACAAGCTGGCACTTGGATTACACAAGATATTATTGAAGCTTATAGTAGATTACATGAAACAGGGTTTGCAGTTTCAGCAGAGGCTTATTTCGATAACCAATTAGTCGGCGGTTGCTATGGGGTACGCATAGGCAATATGTTTTATGGTGAAAGCATGTTTCATCACAAAACTGATGCCTCCAAGGTCGCATTTGTAAGTCTAGTGCAGTACCTCACAGCGCAAGGCGTAGCGCTGATTGACTGCCAAATGAAAACAGCACACTTATCCAGCTTTGGCGCACTTGAAATCAACCGTGAAGAGTTTGCAACTCGACTAGAAAAATTGACCATTAGCTAATGCTTATCAATACTAAACTGACAGATAATTAAGTGTGGAAAACACCAAGCTTAGCAACCTTGATTGAAAATTAGGATTATACTTTTGCCATGAGTTTACCTAGCGATACACCACTGCAAAAACTGCAATTTTACGTCACCACAGGTTACACTTGCGGCTATTTGCCAAACAAAATGGCACAAAGTTTAATTGCAGCACCACAGCATCTGGTCGATGCAAAAGTATATAGCGGCTTGATTCAACAAGGATTTAGACGTAGCGGTAAGTTCTCGTACAGACCCCATTGTGAAAACTGTCAAGAATGCATACCAGTCAGAATCATTTTAGATCAATTCAGCCCAAACCGTAGCCAGAAACGCGCTTTTAAACAACACAACAACCTCACCACCGCCATATTACCAGTAGGCTTTCATGAAGAGCACTATGCACTGTACGCAAGCTATCAACGTGCCCGTCATAGTGAAGAAAAAATACAAGATGAAACAGCACCTCAAGAAAATGATGTTGAGCAATACCAAAGCTTTTTATGCCAATCCAACGTAGAAAGCGTCATGGTTGAGTTTCGTGAAAACGAACAACTCAAAATGGTCAGTGTTATCGATATTGTTCGGGATGGCATATCAGCGGTTTATACCTTTTATGAAACTAAAGATACCGCAACCAGCTATGGCACTTACAATGTGCTCTGGCAAACACTTTGGGCTAAAGAGCTAGGTCTGCCTTACCTTTATCTAGGCTATTGGATCAGAGACAGCAAAAAAATGGCTTATAAGCAAAATTTTAAACCGCTAGAAAAACTCATCGACGGTGAGTGGATCAAATAAACACATCCACTTTAGCTAAAGCAGAGAAGTAAAGTTCAATGCTACAATTAGGCATATTAATAAAAGAATGAATATGCTTTGAAAAGTCAGGTTCTAAAAAAACTCGTTATTTTTGGCGTAGGTCTTATCGGCGGCTCTGTTGCATCTGCACTCAAAAAAGCAGGAAGCTCGGCAGAAATTGTAGGCGTTGGTCGATCTAGCGAAAGTCTGCAAACAGCCATCGATTTAAACGTCATTGATACGGCAACCAGCAACATCGCTGAAGCACTTTTGCATGCTGACATCGTATTAATTGCCGCACCAGTGGCACAAACACCGCTGATTCTAAACGCCATTAAGCCTCACCTGCATGCAGACACTGTGGTCACTGATGCTGGCAGCACTAAAGGTGATGTCCTCGCATGCGCACAAGAAATTCTAGGTGAGCAATTTACTCAGTTTGTTGGCGGGCACCCAATCGCGGGCGCAGAAAAAAGCGGTGTGACAGCAGCTACGGCAGATTTATACATCAACAAAAACGTAGTATTAACACCGACTCTCGACACTAACCTGAACGCAGTCCAACGTGTACGTGAACTATGGCAAAATTGCGGTGCAAATGTCACTGAAATGCCAGCAGAAACACACGATGGTATCTTTGCCGCTGTCAGCCACCTTCCACATCTACTCGCTTTTGCGTTGGTAGATGACATTGCATCACGCGCTAATGCAGAGCAACTATTTGGATTTGCAGCTAGCGGTTTTAGAGACTTTACGCGTATTGCAGGTAGCCATCCTGAAATGTGGCGTGATATTAGCTTGGCCAACAAAACTGCATTAATGAATGAAATCACAGCATACCAAGATGAATTATCTCGACTAAAACAAATGCTGGAACATGATGACGGCGATTCTTTACATGCATTATTTGAGCGTGCCAGTACTGCTCGCAACAACTGGGCAAAACTTAAAGAACAATAACTTTTTAAGCACTGTGAGACCTTTGCACGAAGCAGAAAATAGCTAATTTTGTATAGTAACATCTAAATATCGTCATCCTCGCGGAAGCGGGGATCCATCTAACTGTTTGATTAAAATGGATTCCCGCTTTCGCGGGAATGACGGAGTTGTCAGCTTTTAAGTTTTAATCTACTTCGTGCAAAACTCTCTACATATATAAAAACTACAAATTAAAAAAATATAAATTTAATGCGTAATCACCTAAAGCTAAAGAATTAAACATGGAACAACTTACACTCGAAGCCAGTAGCCAAGCACAAGGCACCATTACCCTACCTGGTTCAAAAAGTATTTCTAACCGCACATTACTGCTTGCGGCACTATCTAATGGCACTACCGAAATACGCGACCTACTGGCATCAGACGACACATCACGCATGCTAGAAGCCTTGCAAATTTTAGGCGTAAAACTAGATAACTTTGCTGAAAACGCATGGCGCGTAACTGGCTGTGGCGGCAACTTTCCTAACAAAAATGCAGATTTATTTTTAGGCAATGCAGGTACTGCGTTCCGTCCGCTGACTGCTGCCTTAGCTTTCACTGGTGGGAATTATGTCCTGTCTGGTGTGCCGCGTATGCATGAGCGTCCAATTGGTGACTTAGTGGATGCCTTAAAACAGGCAGGTGCTGATATTCAATACTTAGGCAATGACGGCTTTCCGCCATTGAAAATTGCCACTCCCCAAATTAACCTATCCAAACCCATTAAAATTCGCGGTGATGTTTCCAGCCAGTTTCTAACCGCCCTACTAATGGCATTACCATTGACTAATCAACAAGCCACGATTGAAGTCGTAGGTGAGTTAATTTCCAAACCTTACATTGAGATTACACTCAACCTCATGGCAAAATTTGGCGTTCAAGTTGAGCGTAATGGTTGGCAAAGTTTCACCATTCCAGCCAATAGCCACTTCATCTCACCCAAAGAAATTTTTGTAGAGGGCGATGCGTCTAGCGCCTCATACTTTTTGGCAGCAGGTGCAATTGCAGGCAATGTAACGGTAGTAGGGTTAGGCAAAAGCAGCATTCAAGGCGATGTACGTTTTGCAGATGCACTTGCACTGATGGGCGGCAACATCAGCTACGGTGATAACCATATTACTGCAACTAAAGCAGCCAATATCAACACCATCGATATTGACTGCAATCACATTCCAGATGCAGCGATGACTCTTGCGATTATTGCCTTATTTGCAAAGGGCACAAGTACCTTACGCAACATCGCAAGTTGGCGCGTTAAAGAAACTGACCGCATTTCTGCCATGGCAACCGAGCTACGCAAAGTAGGTGCGATTGTTGAAGAAGGCGCCGATTACATTAAAATCACACCGCCAACGCAATTAATTCCAAACGCGGTAATCGACACCTATGACGACCACCGCATGGCCATGTGTTTTTCACTAGTGAGTTTAGGTGGCGTACCGATTGCCATTAACGACCCTAATTGTGTGGCTAAAACGTTCCCTAACTATTTTGCCGAATTTAAGAAATTAATCGCTTAAATCTAACTTCCAAATTAACAATGGCCTCATTGCAACTAATGTGATCGCTCACAACTCATGAATATGAAGCCAACCAGCCTTCACTGCGTTTGCATGCATTTTAGGATCAGCCTCAGAAAACTTTTTCCAAGCTTTTTCATGAAAGTGAAATACCACCGTGTTGCAAGCAGGCTCAATCACAGCAAGCATGCCACCGACCATAACACTACCTGTTAATAAATAACCTACCGTAAACGCAACGGTAAAGTGTAAAATCGCGAATGAAAATGTTTTAGCCATGTTGCTCTCCAGAAATTGCTCACTGCAATGAGGCTATCATCCACCCAAGCAACAATTAAATCTAATTGATTGTTATTAACACTACGATAAATTTTATAAATGAATAAAATGCAAGTGACCACAACACCAGCGCAACACATCCCAGTCATTACCATCGATGGTCCATCCGCTTCAGGTAAAGGTACCGTCGCACAATTGGTTGCAGATAAACTTGGGTTTGCCTATTTAGACTCTGGCGCACTTTATCGCGTTGTTGCTTTTGCTGCGCAACAAAACAACATTGCGTGGGATGATGCCAATGCCGTCGCCGAATGTGCAAAAACACTACACATTAAGTTCAAAAATGGGCAGGTGCTGTTAAACGATCATGATATATCAGAGGAAATTCGCACAGAACTGATGGGTAAAGGTGCGTCACAAGTCGCGGTACATGCACCAGTAAGAGCAGCCTTAATTGACTTACAGCATAGCTTTCATCAAGCACCTGGCTTAGTAGCTGACGGCCGCGACATGGGCACGGTGATTTTTCCATCAGCGCCACTTAAGATATTTCTTACCGCATCAACTGAAACTAGAGCAGAACGCCGTTATCAGCAACTGTTAGGCAAAAATCAGCCAGCAAACTATGAAAATATTTTGCAAGACTTACAAGAACGCGATGCAAGAGACAAAGGCCGAGCCAGCGCTCCGTTAGTAATGGCAGAAAATGCAATATTGCTGGAAACTGACTACCTAGGAATCACAGACGCCGTTAATACTGTTTTAAATGCCTATAAGAACATTAAAACTAGCTAAAAAATGCATATCTAACCTTAAGTTTAGAGAATTTGACTTAAAACTTAAGGCTATCCAAATTAAACTTAAAACTATTCATATTTCGAAATAGAATCAAGATTACAACGCAACATCTTGATTTCGCCAAAAATAGTACTTAAAAAGTATTATTTATATCAAAATTATTAGCAAAAATTTGTAAATAGTCTTTTATTTTTCAATGTTTTAGTTATAATTCCATCTTTGGGTTTCTAAAACTCGGTATCGTCCTACGCATCGCACCGATTCGTAGCTTTTTAACTACCCCACTGCTAGGTGGGATATTTTAGGTAATTTTAATTAATGGCTTCTACTTCTAATTCTACTGCTTCATCTATGGAATCTTTTGCTGCGCTTTTCGAAGAAAGCTTAGCTCGCCAAGAAATGCGTTCTGGCGAAGTGATTACTGCTGAAGTTGTTTCTGTTGATAATGATCATGTGATCGTTAACGCAGGTCTTAAATCTGAAAGCGTAATCAACGCTGATGAATTCCGTAATGCTCAAGGTGAACTTGAAGTTCAAGTGGGCGACTTTGTTAAAGTAGCAATTGAGAAGCTAGAAGACGGCTTCGGTTCAACTGTTCTTTCACGCGAAAAAGCTAAACGCATGGAAACATGGTTAGACCTAGAAGATGCAATGAACGAAGGCCGCATCATCAAAGGTTTCGTAAGCGGTAAAGTTAAAGGTGGTTTACGCGTATCTGTAAACGGCATCATGGCATTCTTACCAGGTTCATTAGTTGACGTACGTCCAGTAAAAGACACTACTCCATTCGAAAACAAAGAATGTGATTTGAAAGTGATCAAACTAGACCGTAAACGTAACAACATCGTTGTTTCACGCCGTGCTGTCATGGAAGTTTCTGCTGGTGCTGACCGCGAAGCTTTACTAGGTACATTGGCTGAAGGTGCTGTTGTTAAAGGTATCGTTAAAAATATTACTGACTACGGCGCGTTCGTAGACTTAGGTGGCATCGATGGCTTGCTACATATTACTGACTTGGCATGGCGTCGTGTAAAACACCCATCTGAAGTATTAACAGTAGGTGAAGAAGTTGAAGCTAAAGTATTGAAATTCGATCAAGAGAAAAACCGTGTTTCATTAGGTATCAAACAATTAGGTGATGACCCATGGGTTGCATTAACACGCCGTTACCCAGTAAGCACACGCTTGTTCGGTAAAGTGTCTAACTTGACTGACTACGGTGCTTTCGTTGAAATCGAGCCAGGTATCGAAGGTTTAGTTCACGTTTCAGAAATGGACTGGACAAACAAAAACATTCACCCAGGCAAAATCGCTCAATTAGGCGACGAAGTTGAAGTAATGATTCTTGAAATCGACGAAGCTCGTCGTCGTTTATCTTTAGGTATGAAACAATGCCAAGCTAACCCTTGGGATGATTTCTCTGCAACTCACGCTAAAGGCGACAAAGTTTCAGGTCAAATCAAATCTATCACTGACTTCGGCGTGTTCATTGGCTTGCCAGGCGGCATTGATGGTTTAGTTCACTTGTCAGACTTATCATGGACACAAACTGGCGAAGAAGCAATCCGTAACTTCAAAAAAGGTGACGAATTGCAAGCTGTGATCTTGGCAATCGACGTTGAAAAAGAGCGTATTTCTTTAGGCGTTAAACAATTGTCTGCTGATCCTTCAGGCGCAACTTCTGAAGAAAAATCAGATGCTAAACCTAAAGCTAAATCTGCTAAAACAAAAGAACCTGCTCCAATGCCTGATGACGGCGCGGCTGCTGGTACAACTAACTTAGGCGCATTGCTAAAAGCTAAGTTAGACAGCAAGAAATAATTAGCCCGTTATTTTAGTATCAAGAAAAAAAGGCATATAAGCATGACAAAATCTGAGCTAATCACACTACTTGCAGAACGTTTTCCGCAATTAGTGATGAAAGATGCAGAGCTTTCAGTGAAGGCAATCTTAGACGCAATGTCTGACAACCTAGCGACAGGCGAACGCATTGAAATAAGAGGCTTTGGCAGCTTTAGCTTAAATTATCGTCCACCGCGTTTGGGTCGCAACCCAAAAACTGGTAGCAAAGTGGAGGTACCTGAGAAACATGTACCTCACTTTAAAGCGGGTAAAGAATTACGTGAACGTGTGGATTTAAGCTAGCATTTGCTTTTAAGTTCCAGTCTAAACGGCAACCAAATGGTTGCCGTTTTTTTATATTGCCATATACAATTAAGGTAAAATAACGCTAATTCGTAAAATAAGGTTTAGCTTAAGTTAAACCTTATAATCAGATTTAAATATCGCACGTTAATATGTATAAGCACGCTACACACTTAACACAACAACCCTAATCAATTAATAAAGTAGAATAAAATGGAATTTGAGTTTTGGTGGCTATTGGCATTACCTTTATTCTTTAGCTTAGGCTGGATAGCTGCTCGCGTTGACCTTAAACAACTCTTAGCTGAATCAACCGCCCTGCCTGCTGCCTACTTTAAAGGCCTTAACTTCCTCATCACCAATCAGCACGATAAAGCGATTGAAGCTTTTTCAGAGGCTGTGCAAGCCAATACAGATTCGCTCGAGCTACATTTTGCATTAGGTAGCTTATTCAGAAGACGTGGTGAAGTTGACCGCGCAATTCATTTACACCTTAATTTACTCTCAAAAAAAGAACTAGAGCCACAACAAAAACTTGCCGTAACAGCAGAGCTCGCACAAGATTATCTGAAAGCTGGCTTACTTGACCGCGCTGAAGAGCTTTTTGAAACATTAGATGATGACCGCTATCGCCAACCAGCACTACGCGCTTTACTTGAAATTTATGTACGTGAACGTGAGTGGGAACGTGCAATCAAGGCTGCAACAGAACTAGAGCGTCTTTCAGGCGTGCCATTCCGTGTTGAAATCTCACACTACTATTGCGAAATGGCAGTTAAATCCAAGCTCGCTAATGACACACATAGCGCAAGATTTGAACTGGACTTAGCCCTGAGTGCTAATAAGAACTGCGTGCGGGCGAATGTACTGCTTGGGGACTTAGAAGCTGAAGCTGGTGAGCATAAAGCTGCAATCTCTACCTGGAAGCGCGTAGAGTTTCAGCAACCAGAATATTTAGGTCTTATCGCACCAAAACTACTGACAAGTTACCGCGCTTTAAATGCAACATCAGAAGGCCTTGCTTTATTAAGCACTTACTTACAAACATACCACCTCAGTTCATTACTCAACGTATTGTATGAAGCTACCTTAGTAGAAGAAGGTGCTGAAAATGCCGCTAAACTGGCACGTACTGAACTGATTAAAATGCCTAGCTTAAACACATTGGATTTACTACTACAGGCGCGAGCTATTGTTGAGACCAATCAGCCAGAGCTTAGCACTCTTCAAGATACGCAACTCATGCAACAGGCAGTACGCCATGCAATTGGCAACAAAACCGCTTACCATTGCGGACAATGCGGTTTTAAAGCTAAATACCATCACTGGCAATGCCCGGCTTGCAACGCGTGGGAAGCGCTCCCATCAGAACCGACTGCCATTTAATAAATCTACTCATACCATGACTACATCACTAAACTCACCCAAACAACCTGACCCAAAAATCATTGTCGCACTAGATTACGCTGATAGTGCAAGCGCACTAGCGCTTGTCGCACAACTAGACCCTGCGCTTTGCAGATTAAAAGTAGGCAAAGAGTTATTTACGAGTGCAGGTCCGCAATTTGTTGAGACCTTAGCTCGCTCAAATTTCGGTGTATTTTTAGATTTAAAATTCCACGACATTCCTAATACCGTTGCCAAGGCCTGCACTGCAGCAAGCAATTTAGGAGTGTGGATGCTGAACGTGCATGCAAGTGGCGGCATGGAAATGATGCAAGCAGCTAAACAGGCTGTGAATAACACGCCAAACAAGCCCTTACTGATTGCGGTGACGGTGCTCACTAGCATGAACCAGCAAGCGTTAAGTCAAATCGGCATTCAAACCGACTTAGCAACACATGTATTGAACTTAGCAACACTGACACAACAGGCTGGCCTTGATGGTGTGGTTTGCTCTGCGCTTGAAGCTGAAATACTAAGAGCGAAGTTAGGTCAGAACTTTTGCCTTGTTACCCCTGGCATTCGCCCTGCAAATGCAAGCAAAGATGACCAGTCACGCATCGTAACACCAGCTGACGCGTTAAAGCTTGGCTCAAGCTACTTAGTCATAGGTCGCCCTATTACCAAAGCAGCCAACCCGCTAGCCGCCTTAGAAGAAATACATCAAGAGTGCAAAACAGTGAGCTAACACCAAACTATGAAAACTTTTCTGCTAGCTTTATTTCTGTTGCTAAACTTTAATCTGGCAGCATTTGCGGCCATTAATCTCAACACGGCAACACAAGCGGAGCTTGAACAGATCAAAGGGATTGGCCCAGTCAAAGCAAAAGCCATTATGGAATACCGTAAGCAGCATGGTGATTTCAAAACGATCAATCAGCTAGATAATGTGCATGGTATTGGCGAGGCAACCGTTACCAAACTTAAAAAACAACTACTCGTGTCTAATGATAGAAAATTAACCAAAAATACGAAAACCAACTCCACTCAAGCATCCGCATCAAACAAGCATCTCATCGTAAAATCGATTAAAGCAGATCGCCCGGCCAAAGAGCCTAACGCTACGGTCAATATCAAATAAATGCGCTGCAATCAAACAAAAGCCCGCTTATGCGGGCTTTTGTTTATGTTTTACTTATTTCACTTTCATGCCTGCTGCCGCACCCACATCCGGGCTCAGAATAAACGGGCCGCCGCGCTCATCACTAGCAGCTAGCACCATGCCTTCGCTCATACCGAACTTCATTTTCCTTGGCGCTAAATTAGCAACCATCACAGTTAAGCGCCCGATTAAAGTCGCTGGATCATAAGCAGACTTGATACCGGCAAACACTTGACGTGGTTTATCTTCACCAATGTCTAAAGAAAGCTTAAGCAATTTCTCTGCGCCTTCCACATGCTCTGCATTGACGATTTTTGCAATGCGCAAATCTACTTTAGTAAAATCATCAATACTAATGTATTCAGCTTCCGCCACCTCTGCACTCGCTGCTTGCTGATGTTCTGCATGGCGCTGTTGAGAATGTGGCGCGGGTGTTGGCGTTGCTTGTAAATTCTCTTTATTGGCCTCAGTCATCGCTTCAATTTGCTTACCATCAACACGGGTAATCAAATGTTCATAAGCATTGATATGATGTTGCGATAATAATGAAGTAGTCACAGCATTCCAGCTAAGTGGCGCTATATTTAAGAACTGCTCAATTTCACCAGCCAATTTTGGTAATACTGGTTTCAAATACAGTGTTAATAAACGAAACATTTCCAAAGCATCAGAACATACCTCTTGTAAAGCTGCATCTTGGCCTTCTTGCTTTGCCATGACCCACGGCGCTTTATCCGCAACAAAACCATTGGCAAGATCAGCCAAACGCATAATTTCACGCAATGCTTTACCGTACTCACGCGCCGCATAACTCTCAGCAATGGCATTAGCCGATGCTTTAATTTCTGACACCACAGCGTTATTGGCAGATGGATTTAATAGGCCTTCAAAACGCTTATTAATAAAGCCAGCGGTTCTACTTGCGATATTGATGTACTTTCCAACCAAATCACTATTCACACGCGCCACAAAATCTTCTAAACTCAGGTCGATATCTTCCATCGTACTGTTTAATTTAGCCGCATAGTAATAGCGTAAATATTCTGGATTTTTAATATGATCTAAATAGCTACGTGCAGTAATAAATGTACCGCGTGACTTGCTCATTTTTTCGCCATTCACGGTTAAGAAACCATGTGCAAAAATTTGTGTAGGTTTGCGGTGACCACTAAACTCTAATGTGGCAGGCCAGAACAAAGCATGGAAATACAGAATATCTTTACCGATAAAATGATAAAGCTCAGTCTGACTATCCTTCGCCCAGTACTCATCAAAGTCCAGACTTTTATCAGCGCACAGCTTTTTAAAGCTAGCCATGTAACCAATAGGTGCATCTAACCACACATAGAAGTATTTACCTGGCGCATCAGGGATTTCAAAACCAAAGTAAGGCGCATCGCGTGAAATATCCCAATCGTTCAGGCCATTTTCAAACCACTCGCCCATCTTGTTAGCAGCTTCACCTTGCAATGTGCCTGAGCGCGTCCAATCTTTTAAGAACTGCTCACACTCAGATAATTTAAAGAAATAATGCTCAGTCTCTTTGCGCACTGGTGCAGCGCCAGAAACAGCAGAATATGCATTAATCAACTCTGTCGGGTTATAGGTTGCGCCACAAACCTCACAGCTATCACCATATTGGTCTTTAGCATGGCACTTAGGACACTCACCTTTAATAAAGCGGTCAGGCAAGAACATGTTTTTGACAGGGTCATAAAACTGCTCAATTGTTTTGGTTGAAATCTTGCCAGCAGCTTTTAGCTTCTTATAAATACTTTGAGAAAGCTCTTTGTTCTCAGGAGCATTTGTAGAATAGTAGTTATCAAACTGAACTAAGAACTCTGAAAAGTCTGCTGAATGTTCTTTATGTACATTCGCAATCAATGTTTCAGGCGTAATGCCTTCTTTTTCAGCACGCAACATAATAGGCGTACCGTGTGTGTCATCTGCACATACATAATGCACCTGATGACCTTGCATTTTATGAAAGCGCACCCAAATATCAGTTTGGATGTATTCCACTAAATGGCCTAAATGAATACTGCCATTAGCGTACGGAAGTGCTGAAGTAACAAGAATTTTACGAGGATTATTTGCTGTTGCCATGAGATAAATGAATCTATTGAGCTAAAAACCACATTCTAACAAATGCCGCATCGTTCACACAGCAATGATTACTGTTTTTAAGAATGCAGATGAAATTAACCGATATTGGTATGCAGTTTATGCAAAAGTTTGATGCAAAACATACAAGGCAACACCACAATCAGTTAAAATAACCCATTAATTTACTCAAGTTATCAACACTTGTAGCACTACCCCATATTAAATCAAGATTAAATCAGGAATTTACAACATGGCAATTTCAGAACTACTCATTCAAAGCACTTTAAAACTATGCATAGACCCTAACACTGGCAAAGACTTTGTGAGCAGTAAATCAGCAAGAAATATCAAAATAGATGGCAATGATGTCAGTTTAGATATCGTACTGGGCTACCCAGCAAAATCTGTCATGGCAGACATACAAAATCACGTAGCTCAAGCCCTGTTAAGTATTGAAGGAGTTGGCCGCGTTGCCGTGAATGTCAGCAGTAAAATCGTGGCTCATAAAGCGCAACAAGGTGTAAGCTTGCTACCGAATGTTAAAAACATTATTGCGGTAGCTTCAGGTAAAGGCGGTGTGGGTAAATCAACCACCTCCGTCAATTTAGCGTTGGCACTAGCCGCTGAAGGCGCAAGTGTTGGCTTACTCGATGCCGACATCTACGGCCCGAGCCAACCACAAATGTTAGGCATTAGCGGCCGACCAGAAAGCCATGACGGCAAAAGCATGGAGCCGATGGAAGCGCATGGTATACAAGCGATGTCTATCGGCTTTTTAATCGACACTGACACACCAATGGTATGGCGCGGCCCAATGGTGACAGGCGCGCTAGAGCAATTGTTACGTGACACTAAATGGCGTGACTTGGATTACCTAGTAATTGACTTACCACCAGGCACTGGCGACATTCAACTGACGCTGGCACAAAAGATACCTGTCACAGGCGCAATCATCGTCACAACACCACAAGACATCGCCTTACTGGACGCGCGTAAAGGCCTTAAAATGTTTGAGAAAGTCAGTATTCCTATTCTAGGCATTGTTGAAAACATGAGCACACACATCTGCTCTAACTGTGGTCACGAAGAGCATATCTTTGGTGCTGGCGGTGGTGAGTTGATGGCAAAAGACTACAACGTAGATTTATTAGGCGCATTACCATTGGATATTGATATCCGTATGCAAGCTGATAGCGGAAAACCAACTGTCATTGCAAATCCGGACTCTAAAGTGGCTAATATCTACAAGGAAATTGCACGCAAGGCCGCGATTAAAATCGCAAACTCAAGTTTAGACCACAGTGGAAAGTTCCCTAACATCGTGATCCAAAATACATAGCATCAACTTCAAAACACTTTAAGCTATTTGAAGTGTTTTGAATCTTGAAGGATAGCGCGCGATAACCTCGTGCCCTATCCTTTAGTTTTTTAGGCTCAATTATTTTAGGCGTATGATTAGATAGTTTGAATTAAAACTCAACACCAAAACTGTATACATCCACACCACAAGCCGGTGCAATCAAAGTGGCCGGAATCGCAACGCCATTCAACCAGTTATTCACTGCGTCTTGCTTACCAGCACCAGTCACCAGAAAAATCACGCCATTTGTATTATCAAGACGGTTTTGGCTAATGGTCACGCGCTCAGCAGGTGGTTTTGGTGAGTTAAATACAGGCACGGCATCAGCACTATTATCAACCGCTTGGTTTGGGAACAAACTAGCGGTGTGACCATCTTCACCCAAACCCAGAATCACCAAATCAAACGTGCGCACACCAGCCAAGGTTTGCGCATAAGCTTTCGCGCCTTCAATATTACCTAATTCTGCTGGGATATCATGAATCTGATTTTGTGGAATCGCCACATGATTTAACCAAGCATCACGCGCCATTTTGCTATTACGGTCCACATGATCGACAGGCAAACAACGGTCATCATTATGATAAACATGCCAATTGGCCCAATCTGCGTTTTCTTTAGCAAGCAGCTGATAAACGCTTTTTGGCGTACTGCCTCCAGCAAGCACAATTAAAAAACTACCGTATTTTTCAATCGCATCATCTGCTACCTGAAGAATACGCTTTAATGTCGCTTGATTGATTTCATCTTGCGAATTAAACCGATACCAACGTGTATGCTGATTGTTAGCTAAAGTGAGTGATTTAACTTCAAGTGTTTGTGTTGTTTGCATAAAACAGTGCTGCCTTTTTCGGTATAATTACGTTTATTCATTAAAGGCGCTATTTTAACCTGAGTGATTCATAAAGTTGCGAAATTATGAATCAATCTAGCAAATGTAAAATAGCCGCAGTATTTACAAAAACCTATTTAAGAAAGTTTGAAATAATGGCAAAAAAAATAGATCCTTGTACCTTGGTGCTGTTTGGCGCGAGTGGTAACTTATCTCGCATCAAACTAATGCCTGGTTTGTTTCGCCTAGATGCAGCTGGACGCCTACCTGAACACATGGTGATTCTTTCAGTTGGCCGTGGTGAAGTAACTCGCGAAGCATGGCAAGCCGATGTTAAGGGAATGTTAGATGCCAAATTCAAAAACGGTTACGATCATAAAGTGTTCGAACGCTTTATCGCACGTAACCACTACCATTCAAACCCACCTACAGACCCTGATGCTTTCAAAAAGCTTCAAGCAAAGCTGTCTGATGAATCAGTATTCCCACAAAACTTGGCTTACTTCCTATCAGTACGCCCTACTGACTTTGCACCGATTGTTGCGCAGCTTGCAGAAGTTGGCCTTGTAGATGAAAGTAACTACTGGCGCCGTGTGTTGATTGAGAAACCGTTTGGTACAGACTTGCCAAGTGCACAAGCATTGCAAGCTGAGCTCACTAAATACCTAAAAGAGAGTCAAATCTATCGTATTGACCATTACTTAGGTAAATCTGCATTGCAAAATGTAATGCTGACACGCTTTGCTAACGCAATGTTTGAGCCTCTATGGAATAACGAACACATCGACCACGTACAAATCACCAACAACGAAACACTAGGGGTTGGCGATCGTACTACATTCTACGATGCAACTGGCGCACTACGTGACATGGTACAAAGCCACTTGCTACAAACTTTGGCTCTTGTTGCAATGGAAAAACCACAAGACCTAAGCCCTGAGAGTATTCGTGCTGAAAAAATCAAGCTACTAGAGTCAATTCGTCCAATTCCTGTGAACGACCTTAACAAACACGCTTTCCGCGCACAATATAAAGCAGGCCGCGTGGAAGCTGGCGACGGGCATGGTGAGAACGTAACAGGCTACTTGGAAGAATTAGCACGTGACGGCGTGACAGAAAGTGTCACCGAAACTTATGCGGCGCTAAAATTATTCATTGATAACCCACGCTGGAAAGGCGTGCCATTCTATGTACGCACTGCAAAACGTATGCACGAAGGCAACACTGCTATTTCAATCCGCTTCAAAAAAGCACCGATGCAATTGGTAGAAGGCCAGCACCAAAACTGGTTAACACTTAACATTCAACCACGCGAATGCATCAAAATGGAAATCGAATCGAAGATTCCAGGTTTAGATATCGCAACGCGTACACTGAGCATTGATGGCCCGCAACGCCAACAAGGTGATGAAACCATTGATTCTTATGAGTCGTTAATGCTTAACTTGATGGAAGGTGACCCTTCACTCTACCTACACATCAGTGAAGTTGAAGCGCAATGGCGTTTAGTTGACCCTGTGGTAAAAGCTTGGATGTCAGATAAGTCACCTGTACACCAATATCCAGCTGGTAGCCGCGACCCTCAAGAATCAAGCGTCATTTTTGAATCTGAAGATCAATTCTGGCGTTACAGTATTGAATTAGGTGGCGATAAACACTAACTAGTTAGCTTGTAATAAACACTCTAAAATGACCTCACAGCTTAGTAATCCGCTGTGAGGTTTTTTTATGTCTAAGTACTATAAAAACTTATCATAATCAGCCATTAGGCCTTATAATTCGATTCACTTTAAACCTCTATAATTTAAATACTTATGAGCATTAAATCAGACAAATGGATTCGCCGCATGGCAGAACAACACGGCATGATAGAGCCATTTGAGCCTAATCAAGTCAAAATGAATGCGGCGGGCGAGCGCATGGTGTCTTATGGCACTTCTAGCTATGGCTACGATATTCGCTGCTCAAAAGAATTTAAGTTATTTACTAATATCAACAGCACGATTGTGGATCCAAAAAATTTCGATCCAAATTCATTTGTTGAAGTAAACGCAGACTACTGCATTATTCCACCAAACTCATTTGCATTGGCACGTACTGTTGAGTACTTCCGTATCCCGCGCAATGTGCTCACTGTTTGCTTAGGCAAATCCACTTACGCTCGCTGCGGCATTATTGTGAATGTAACGCCGTTTGAACCTGAATGGGAAGGCTATGTCACACTAGAGTTCAGCAACACGACACCATTACCAGCTAAAATTTATGCAAACGAAGGTTGTGCACAAGTGTTGTTCTTTGAAGCAGACGAAGACGATATTTGTGAAACCAGTTACAAAGATCGTGGCGGCAAGTACCAAGGTCAAGTTGGCGTGACTTTACCAAAAATCTAGTATTAGCTCTTACGCTTGTTGATAGGACTTCACAGAACTAGTAAGAAACAATCATCCTAAGAGTATTAGTTACTACAAAAACAGATTTAAGAGTAAGCGACTAGGCAATTTGCAAAGTCGCTCTCACCATAAAATTTAAAGGCATTTGAATGAAATTTCGTTTCCCTGTCATTATCATCGATGAAGACTTCCGCTCAGAGAACTCCTCAGGCTTAGGCATTCGCGTGCTTGCCAAAGCGATTGAAGAAGAAGGTACTGAAGTGCTTGGCGTTACCAGTTATGGCGACCTGACTTCATTTGCACAGCAACAAAGTCGCGCTTCGGCCTTCATTTTATCGATTGATGATGAAGAGTTTATTGAGGAAAAGCCAGAGGCGATTGAGCAGTTACGTAAGTTTGTCGCGGAAATACGCCACCGCAATGAAGAAATTCCAATTTTCTTACACGGTGAAACACGCACTTCACGCCACATCCCAAACGACGTATTACGCGAATTACATGGTTTCATTCACATGAATGAAGATACCCCAGAATTTGTTGCTCGCTTAATTATTCGTGAAGCAAAAGCCTACTTAGAAAGTCTGCCACCACCATTTTTTAAAGCACTTACGCATTATGCGGCCGATGGCTCTTACTCATGGCACTGCCCTGGCCACTCTGGTGGTGTAGCATTTTTGAAATCGCCTGTTGGACAAATGTTCCATCAGTTCTTTGGCGAGAACATGCTGCGTGCAGACGTGTGTAATGCCGTAGACGAACTTGGTCAACTACTTGATCATACTGGTCCGGTAGCGGCCTCTGAGCGTAATGCAGCGCGTATTTACAATTGCGACCACTTATACTTTGTCACTAACGGCACATCGACATCTAACAAAATGGTGTGGAACTCAACTGTAGCGCCTGGTGACGTGGTGGTGGTAGATCGCAACTGCCATAAATCAGTCTTGCACTCTATTATTATGACTGGTGCAATCCCAGTGTTCCTGATGCCTACGCGTAACCATTTTGGCATTATCGGTCCAATTCCAAAAAGCGAGTTTTCTTGGGAAAATATTCAGAAAAAAATTGATCGCAACCCATTTGCAACCGACAAAACGGTGAAACCGCGTGTGCTGACCATCACGCAATCAACCTATGACGGTGTGCTATACAACGTAGAAGAAATTAAAGAAATGCTGGATGGAAAAATTGACACCCTGCACTTTGATGAAGCTTGGCTACCACACGCTACGTTCCATGACTTCTACGGCGACTACCATGCGATTGGTGCTGACCGCCCTCGCTGTAAAGAGTCTATGGTATTTTCAACGCAATCAACCCATAAACTGCTAGCAGGGCTATCACAAGCGTCGCAGATTCTGGTGCAAGATGCGGAAAACAACAAACTAGATCGTGACGTATTTAACGAAGCATACCTCATGCACACCTCTACCAGCCCGCAATACTCAATCGTAGCGAGTATTGACGTGGCAGCTGCGATGATGGAAGCACCAGGCGGTACCGCATTGGTCGAAGAATCTATCATGGAAGCCCTAGATTTCCGTCGTGCCATGCGTAAAGTAGATGAAGAATGGGGTACGGACTGGTGGTTTAAGGTCTGGGGTCCAAACGACCTTTCAGAAGAAGGGATCGAAGAGCGTGACGCATGGATGCTAAAAGCCAATGAAAGCTGGCATGGTTTTGGTAATCTAGCAGAAGGCTTCAACATGCTAGATCCGATCAAAGCCACCATCATCACCCCTGGCCTAGATATTCACGGTGATTTCTCTGATGAGTTTGGTATTCCAGCTGCCATCGTTACTAAATACCTTGCTGAGCATGGTGTGATTGTTGAAAAAACAGGTTTGTATTCATTCTTTATCATGTTCACGATCGGCATTACTAAAGGCCGCTGGAACACCATGGTAGCGGCACTACAGCAGTTTAAAGACGATTACGACAAGAACCAACCTTTGTGGAAAGTGTTACCTGAATTTGTTCAAAAACACCCGCGATATGAACGTATGGGCTTGCGCGACCTATGTGCACAAATTCATGGTGTATACAAAGCTAACGATGTAGCACGCCTTACTACTGAAATGTACTTGTCAGACATGGTACCAGCAATGAAGCCGACTGATGCCTTCGCAAAAATGGCTCACCGTAAAATTGACCGTGTGGCGATTGATGAGCTTGAAGGCCGCATTACTGCAGTGTTGCTGACGCCTTATCCACCAGGCATTCCGTTATTGATTCCGGGTGAGCAGTTCAATAAGATTATTGTGAGCTACCTCAAGTTCGCACGTGAATTTAACGAGCGCTTTCCTGGCTTTGAAACTGATGTACATGGCCTAGTAAAAAAAGTGGAAGATGGTAAAGCAATTTATTACGTGGATTGTGTAGAACAGTAATACTAATGATTACATAGCCGAAATTTAAGCGGTCACTTTCGGCTATGTTACTTACTGATGCACATTGATTGATGCATCAGTCTCACAGAAATACTTAGCTGTACTTGCGAAAGTCACTTTCGCAAGTAAGTAACGTAACTGAATTTCAAGCCCTTTTCCGACGTATGCGCTTCACGTTCAGTTTCTTGCCATTCGGTAGAGACTAATTTGGGGAAAAACGCATCTCCCGCTACATCTAATTCAATTTCAGTGATATATAGTTTGTGTGCGAGTTTAAGGCCAGTTTGGTACAGCTCTGCACCGCCTATTAAGAACATCTCTTCGTCGTCCTCACATAAGGCAATAGCTGCTTCTAATGAATGAGCAACCAACGCACCTTCTACTTTATAACTTTCATTTCGCGTTACTATCACTGTAGTACGGCCAGGCAGCAGGCGGCCAAGCGAATCATAGGTCTTGCGACCCATAATGATATGATGCCCCATCGTTAAGGCTCTAAACCGCTTTAAATCTTCAGGCAGGTGCCAAGGTAAGGTGTTGTTGACACCAATCACGCCATCATGCGCAACTGCAACAATCATTGATAACTGCGTCATTAGACAGCCACCTGCCCTTTAATCGCTGGGTGCGGGTCATAACTTTCTAACGTAAAGTCTTCAAATTTAAAACCGAAAATATCCTTCACTTCTGGGTTGATACGCATCGTTGGCAATGGACGTGGCTCACGCTGGAGTTGTTCGTTGAGTTGATCCATATGGTTTGAGTAAATGTGCGCATCACCAAGCGTATGCACAAAATCACCCAACTGAAGGTCACACACCTGTGCCACCATCATGGTGAGCAATGCGTAGGAAGCAATATTAAAAGGTACGCCAAGAAAGATGTCAGCACTGCGCTGATACAACTGGCATGATAGTTTTGATCTTTGATTAGCCTCGACAGGCGAGGCTGGAGCCACATAAAACTGGAAAAAGGCATGACAAGGCGGTAGTTTCATTTGATCAACATCAGCAACGTTCCACGCTGAAACAATCAGGCGACGTGAGTCTGGGTTGTTTTTAATCGCATTGACTACCTGTGTAATCTGATCAATGTGCGTGCCATCAGGCTTAGGCCAATTACGCCATTGATACCCATTTTGCCATTTAACGAAAAAAAACCACAAAAGTTGTCCAAAAAATACGCCTAGCATTGAATTTAATATCCTAAAAATATACTCTTTGAATAAAAGTCTATATTACACTTGATAAGTGTCCTCTAGAACACTCATAAGATAATAGTATGAATAATCTTGGCAATATGCATGCAAAATAATTACGTTCAAAGAAAATCTGGTGATTTTTACTTTGTATATTTAATAAAAAATATGAAAATGAAATGATGAAAGAGTTTCTGTAAAAAACTCTTTATAATTCGTAGTTATAAATAATGCAAGAAATCGAATTAACCTATGACTCTGCACTATCATTTCAATTCAAATTGACTCTGCAAGTAGAGCAAAGCTAGTTATAAACTCGCCAACTGACTCAACTCTTGAGTTATTAGCTTGAATAGTTCTTTCGCGTCAGCATCATTTCTTTCAATCATATAAGTTAAAGTTATTAATGTCAGAGGATGCAATCCCATTGCACCAGACAAATCTTCAATTTTATCCAATGTTGGATTCTTAAGCCCTCGCTCAAGAGTGCTTACATAAGTGCGGCTCGAGACATTTGAAAAATCTTCTTGTGTAAATCGCTTAGCTGTTCTTGCCTGTTTTAATGCAGTTGCAAAAGCATCTTTAATACTCATAGAAAGTCCTTTAAATTAGACCTCTATCTAGTCAAAACTAACACTAAAGAACTACAATCTATAGTGTTCATTTTATTGATACTTTAGGATGTAAATATGTTTCAGACCCACGAAAGTGCAAAATTGCCTATTTTCTGGAAAGATGTAGGAGAAAGTTTATGGAGCTATACAGAATTAATGGCGAATGCCAGTTGGTTTTATGCCGATTGTCTATTAACTGATGGTGTCGATACCGTCACGTCAACATATCTTTTATCCATGTCTTCTCAGATTAACGACTTAATCAATATTCCAGAAATTACAATTAAATCAGTTTATATAGTATCGCCCCCTCACATAAATGGGACAGACTCTTGGAAAATGAATCCAGTAGCCAAAATCTGCGCTGGAAAAATTAGGTATGAAAGATATAAATCTAATATTGAAATTTATGAACTAAAGAATGGTGAAAAACTTTACTCTATCAGTGACTTTGTAAATGAAGAGCATATAGAAAATATTAAAGTTGTTTATAGATAAAATATCTAAGGAGAAAATAGATTTGCGTGCTAAGACCACAATATTTATTTAGATGAATCTAGTTTATGGGCATATACAAGTTAGGGTTATATCCGAGCGAAACTGATAATGCTTGAATGGTCAAAAAGCGGATATTAATCAACGTCTATGATATTCTGAGAAGTCCATACTGTCGCAAAACAACTATTAGAAATAATTCGAAAAACTCTAAACCATGACGAAATACCCTAGAACAAAAAGTACTTTATTGTGCAGTAGAGCTATGGAATAAGTGACATGCCGGTATTTCCAGTATTGACATAGCAAAGCAAATCAGATCATCTAATGTTAAAGTTATGGAATGCATGATTGAATTGGAGGCTGATGGCAAGTGTAGTTTGAATAAGTATGCTAAGTTTTTTACTGTAAGCATCAGTAAAAGTAAGGTGAAGTTAGCAAAGAAGGCGACAATTGCCCATGTCATCTTCCCCAGCAAAGAAGTATTGACTGACCATTTCTACAGATCTACTCTGGCTAGGCAGGGGTTGCCAATATATGTTGAAAGGCTCTGCAAAGGAGCGCATCAATATGAAATGGTATACTTTTCCGAAGAAGTGCTTTCAAAGTACCTCGACCGTCCAGATCTCTACAATGTTGAAGACTCACTTTCAGGTGGATTAATTCACTCCAGCACTGGAGAAGAGGCAACCAATATCTATGTTCAGCATGGACGACGTCAACTTGTAAATAAAAGAAGTGCGATATTAGTCCCATATAGGGATCTCGCTAGCTTAGATGAAGTCCAGCAGCGTTATTGGCATGGTTTTGAAATTTCAAACCCTACTGTAGACAGTTCAGATCAAAACTACTACAAGCTCATACAAAGAACTTTTGATGGTGCTTTTGTAGACTATGAAAATCCGCTGAAAAAGGTCTTGGATGCCCTGAAGTATGTCAATAGTAGTTTGGACTGCAATGTCCTATTTAGACACACTGTAAACCCGCACTTGTGTATTCCAGTCAAGAATACGGAGAAGGCCTTTTACGACTCATGCAGCGAACTTTTCAAAATTATCGGCACCAATAGCCTAATAGCATCGTCTATCAAAAAAATATTGGTTGAGGACTTTGGTACCAAAGAAGAAGAACTAATCCATAAGTCCGGCAGAGCCTTGAGCCCGTTCCAGCAGCTACAATTGCTTGAAACAAAATCTGAGATTGAGCCAAAGGCCACATACATCATTGATGAAGTGAAAGGTTATCGTGTTAAAGCTGATCATGCGATTGTTGAGCCTTTGTCTCCTGCAACTAATTTTGTTGAGAAGTTCTATACCTTGTGTAACGACACTGCCTACTCGCTGAGATTCTTTGCTACAAAATTGGACGAATCAAGGTCGAAAGGGGCTCCTAAACAGAAGCTTGGTTAGCATGCTCACATCAAGTCCATCAAAGGCATATAGCTAAATCGTTGTTCACAAAAACGTCAGCATTGCCTCTGGTGGCAGAAATCAGAAAACCATTACTGTAAGGCAACTTTGTCCAGCTTAATAGTCATAATGCCTCACCCTGAGTAAAGATTCAAAAAAAATCATCCAGGCGCAGATGATTTACTTAGTCCAAGTCTTCCAATTGCCTCATTATTAATAAGTTAGATCTACTTATTATACATTTGAATTTACTCATAAAAAACATATAAATCAATAACTTGAGAGTTTAGTTGAAATCCATTAATATGGAATGTTCGATATCTTTACATGAACTCAAAACTAACCAAGCTAACCCAAGTAGTTAAATATGCCAAGTCTGTTTTACATAGATAACCAATCATCATTTATAAAATATTAAGAAGATACAGTATGCTCGGATGGGAAATTTATATTCACAGATTGGATTCAGATCAATCACTTGGAGCAACCAAACTCACTCAAGACTCTATTGTTGCTCACTGGCGTGCTGGTCTTGGAGGATATGATTGGATTAAAGCACTTGTAAAAATAGATAAAGCCAAAGCGTTGGGAGGTAATGGCTATCCTTTTTTATTTTCTGCTGAGTTTCATGTATTACATTCTTCCATTCTTCATGGCACCACTCTTCACCAAGGTTCAATGGTACTGGGTGAAGATTATTTACTACCGAAGAATTATCTAGAAAGCCCCACTATCAATGAAGCTAACTTTTCAAAATGTAAGCCTAATGATGAACTATACGTTCAGGTTTGGGATATGGGTTAAACATGAGCGTAGTTAATCAATAAAGATATCTTGAATTGCTAAGATAACTGTCGCGACCTTTAATTACTGAAATAGCCGTCTGTTTCCTCCATTAGACGTTATGCGTTGAAACATATACGTACGATAGAAACAGTTCCGTTAACTGATCGTTGGCACATCCTCCCAATTGGTCGTATAACTTGGACTCTTGTTCTCCTGTTTCATTTTCCAAGGTTTTCTAAACCCTTCACTCGCCAGCTTGATTGCGTCTTTCCCCATCTTGCGATTGATTTGATCAATCGCCGCCATCAACTCATCAGACTTCAGCGTACCTTGCATCTGACTAAACAAATCGGTCTGCACCCCTTCTGCTGGCACTAATTCAGAAAGCATGACACCAGCTTTCGCATAGTTATAATTGGGTCGATAGATCTGCTTTAATCCCCATAGCACCACATTGACCAATTGCCTTGTATCATCCGTTGGGGTTGGTAGTGGGATAGTGAGTCCGTTGCTGTAGAACGGGTCGTCTGACTTAAAGGGGGATGTTCGGATATAGACATATGCACTACCTGCAAAGGATTGCTGTCTGCGTAGCTTTTCTGCTGCACGACTCATGTACAGTGTGATGGACTCAGCCAGGCTGTTGTAATCGCGCACTGGATGACCGAAGCTTCTAGAGCTGAGGATTTGCTTCTTAGGAGGTGAAATCTCTTCTAGTTCAATACATACCGTGCCATTTAATTCACGAATGGTTTTTTCCATCACGACACTGAATTGTTGCCTTAGAGCTTCTGGGCTTGCTCGTTTTAAATCTAAAGCGGATTGATAACCTAATGCCGCTAGTTTGGGTGCAAGCTTACGTCCTACTCCCCATATCTCACCTACCTCAATCTCAGATAGTAGCTGGTCTAAGTCATACGTGGTCATCGTATTGAAGTTACACACACCGTTAAACTGAGGTCGCTTCTTGGCACAATGGTTAGCCAGCTTTGCTAAGGTCTTGGTTGCACCGATACCGACACATACGGGTAAGCCAGTCCATTGCAAGATACGTTTACGCATATGCTGTGCATATTGAATCAAGTCACGACGCTTAAAACTGGTGAGATCTAGGAATGACTCGTCTATTGAATAGACTTCTTGATTAGGACTGAAGTGTCTCAGAATACTCATGACACGATTACTCATATCTGCATAGAGTGCATAGTTACTGGATAAGGCAATAATGCCATGTTGCTTGGCGAGATCTTTAAACTTAAACCAAGGCGCTCCCATGCCAACGCCAAGTGCTTTCACTTCATTACTACGTGCAACTGCACAGCCATCGTTATTGGATAGCACAACGACAGGCTTGCCAACCAGCTGAGGATTAAACACACGCTCGCAGCTGACGTAAAAGTTGTTCACGTCGATGAGTGCGATGTGTCGAACTTGGGTGGAGAGGTTTGATGCTTGCATATGATTATTGTAACAAAAATCATATGCAAATTCTCAATATTGAGACTAACTAATAAAAGTATATTGAATATTTAAACCTTAATTTACCAACTAAAAATCATGCACTGGAGTTCATCTTGATTAGGCAGATTTATCCGCAAAGCTGACTGTCGAATTTAACAGAAAAACGACTGCCATCGGCCCATATCTGACCTTCAACAGTTGAATGCAGGAGCGCCGTCAGGCGTCCCGCTAAAGGGTTAGGCTGAGCTTGCTAAACAAAATCCATTAACGCCACCAGATTCTATGTTTGAATACTTAACCGCGGAGACTTCATTTCAGCTCTCAAACGTTATAGTCAAACCAACTGCAAAGCCGCCTACGCAGATGGTAATAGCGGCTAAATTGTCAGCACAATCTTACCAATTTGTTGGTTGGATTCCATATAGCGGTGCGCCTCAACGACTTGCTCCAGCGGGAAAATCTTTGCCACGGTCGGTGTCAGCTTGCCCTCTGCCAAGCCTTGCACGATAAATTGTTTAGCGCGTGCCAGACGTTGGGGATTGGTGCTGATTTCAAACAGGGTGTAACCGCGTATGGTCAATTGCTTGGCGAGCACGGGAAATAGTGGCAGTGGCATAGGCTCGCTGCTCAGTGCGCCATACTGAAAAATAATACCGCTTTGGGCTGTAGCTTCAGCCAGCTTGTTAATAGTTGGCCCAGCCACTGGGTCAAACACGACGCGTGCGCCTTTGTTATTGGTAATGCGGTTCACTTCTGCTACCAGGTCTTGCTCCTCGGTGGCAATGACGTGCTTGGCACCAGCCTGCAGCAACGCTTCGCGCTTGTTGCTATGACGCGTGAGCGCAATCGGGATGGCACCTAGTATATTGGTGATTTGTATGGCTGCTATCCCCACGCTGCTCGAAGCTGCGGGAATCAGCACAAACTCCCCGGCTTTGGTATCGGCAAACTCCACCAGTGCGCCGTAGGCAGTCATATATTGCATCCAGATGGCGGAAGCTTCCGGCCAGGAAAGTGATGGTGGATGCTTGACCACGGCAAATGCGGGCACATTCGCCAACTCACCATACACGCCATACTGATTCTGTGAAAACGCTGGGATTGTGCTGACCGCATCACCAATTTGGAATTCGCTTACATCCTCACCTACTCCGGCTATGGTACCCGCTGCCTCATAGCCCAGCCTCGCTGGCAGTTGCGGTACTTCCAGATACTGACCATTGCGGAACATGACTTCTGCACGATTGAGTCCGATGGCATGCACTTTGATCTGCACTTCACCCTTGCCTGGTGCGGCGACTTGTTCATCTGCTAACTGTAATACTTCTGGCCCACCGGTTTGGTGGAATCTGACGACACGTGACATTTTTATCTCCTGAAAATGTAAAAAGTAGTGTGAAAATCAAGCCCAGCCGCTCAACACGATCTTGCCTATGGTGCCACCTGCTTCGAGCTGAGCGTGCGCCTTACGCAGATTGGCGGCGTTGATGGGTGATATGGTTTCATTGAGCGTGGTCTTCAGCACACCCTCATCCACCAGCTTGCCTATGCGATCCAGGATATGGTGCTGTTCTGTCATGTCGGTTGTCTGAAACATGGAGCGTGTAAACATCAGCTCCCACGCGAACGTCGCGCTTTTATTCTTGAGCAGGTTGAGGTCCACCGGCTGTGCGGTTTCGACAATCGAGCAAATCTTGCCTTGCGGCTTGATAAGTTCGGCCATGACAGCAAAATAGCCATCGGTATCATTACAGCAGAAAATATAGTCTGGTTGGGGAATGCCGATTTCGCGCATTTGCGTCACCAGGTCATGCTTATGATTGATGACGTGCTGTGCGCCTAATTCCTGCACCCATTGCACGGTCTCAGGCCGCGATGCCGTGGCTACCACGGTCAATCCCGCCAGTTTATTCGCGAGTTGGATTGCAATCGAACCCACGCCGCCTGCACCGCCTATGATGAGCAGGCTTTTATTGCGGTTCTGCGCTATATCAAGCGCAATGCCCAGGCGGTCGAACAGTGATTCCCAAGCTGTCACTGCGGTCAGCGGCAAAGCTGCCGCCTGCTCATAATTCAAGCTCTGCGGCATGTGCCCGACGATGCGCTCATCCATGAGCTGGTATTCGGCATTGCAGCCCGAGCGCGTGATGTCACCTGCATAAAACACTTTGTCGCCAGGCTTGAACAGCGCGCAATCTGGCCCGGCTTCGACGACTTCACCAGCGGCATCCCAGCCCAGTATTTTGGGCGTAGCTTCTACTTTATCCTTGGGCTTGCGCACCTTGGTATCCACCGGGTTAACGGCGATGGCATGTACACGCACCAGCAGGTCGCGACCGGTAGCGACGGGGCTGGGCAATTCGACATCTATCAGCGATTCAGGATCGCTGATAGGTAAATACTTGGTTAATGCAACGGCTTTCATGGCGGCTCCTATTTTTGTAGCGCAGGCGTCCTCGTCTGCGTTTTTTTGATAAGTTGGCAGGCGGGGTTGCCTGCGCTACAACTTCATATAAATTCCGGTAAAACAAATTCAGCCAACTCCTGCAACACCTCACAGGCCGGACGTTTGCCGTATTTGACATTGAATATCAGGTGATCCACGCCGATACGCTTGCTCGCGCGCAGATGCACCAGCAGCGCATTCCTGCCGAGACGGTGACCCAAATGAATAGGGGTTGCTGCTTCATTCGGGTTGTCGACAAGGTCAATAAAATAAGACTGTGTGAATGGTTTGTACTGCCCTGGCAATTCGGCTTCTACCGTATCGCGCCAGCGCTGGACGATCTGCTCTTGGGCCTCTATGCTGCGCGGGTAGCTCATCCAGCCGTCGGCGTTGCGCGCGATCCAGCCCAAATCCTGCTGGCTATGGCCGGTGACGAGCAAGGGCACATGCGAAGCTACCGGCTTGGGAATGACATCGGCACCTTGCAGATGGCCGAAGCCGCTACTGACTTGCGGGAAGAACTCTGACCAATAAATCTTGAGCAACTCGACCTCTTCGCGAAACATGGCACCGCGCGACTCAAAATCCACATTGAAAGCAGGGAATTCCACCAATCTATCGCCCGTAGCAATGCCCAGCAGCAAGCGTCCATTGGACAACTGGTCTATGCTGGCGGCGGCCTTGGCGATATGAATTGGGTGGCGCAATGGCAGGATGATGGATGCCGTCAGCAGCGCGATTTCTGTGGTCTGCGCGGCCATATAACCGAGATAAGCCCACGGGTCGAACACTTGACCGACATCGCCAAAATTCGGGTCGCGCAGCGGCACATCGCGAAAGCCCAAGCTGGCAAAACCGGCTTTTTCGGCAAACTGTGCCAGCGCTACCTGGTTGTGCATGGTCGGTTGGTCCCGCTCGAAGGCCTCGATTGGGAACATGATGCCCAGCGTGAGTTTGCCGCGCTGGAACACACGCTGCCAGCCACGGTTGCCTGTCGGCGATTGATTTGGATTAGGGTTATACATTCTGCTCTATAAGAAAAAAACTGGCACATCCACAAAAGGGAGGAAAGCGATGTGCCAGTGTAGGCCCGAAATAGCCAGGGGGAGGAGCTATCTACTTAGCCAAAAACTGATTTAAGCCTGGCCTTTGACTGCCAGTAAATCCACGGTTTCGATCATCGGCATCTCAGCTAGCAAGTCTGTGGCATTCGCCATTAGTGCCTCAGCGATTTTCCCGGTCAAATGTGCTTGTCGACCATGTTCATCCATAAAGGTGTCAAAAATGCCAAAGGTTGCAGGCCCGAATTTGAGTGCGTACCAGGTAGCGGTTTCCGGCTCGTTTTCCACTAGTGGCAGTGCGGATTTAAGAAATGCTTCTAGTGCTGCTTCCTTGCCTGGCTTGGCGTGCAGACGTACATACAGAGCTAACTTCTTGCTCATGATTGCTCCTAAAAAAATAAAACACGAAGATGGTGGATACGCGCTATCACGCTTATCCACCCTACTAAAAATCTAAATACTCGCTTCCAGCACTTCCCTGCTCTTATCCAGCGTCACATCCTTGTGTTCACCCAACTCGACCATGCCATGACTTTCAAGCTGCGCCAGCAGGGCAGGAATGGCATCCGCGCTAATGTTGTAGGCGGATAAGCGCGTCGGCACGCTGAGGCTTTCGAAAAAAGCGCGGGTATTTTGGATGGCCGCTTCGATGCGAGCATCCTCTGTACCTTCACTGATATGCCAGACGCGCTCGGCGTATTGCAGCAGCTTGGCGCGCTTGGATTCGCGACGAACACTCAACATGGTCGGCAGGATGATAGCCAGCGTTTGCGCGTGATCCAATCCATGGAGCGCGGTGATTTCGTGGCCTATCATGTGCGTCGCCCAATCGCTCGGTACACCGGAGCCGATCAAGCCATTCAAGGCCAGCGTGGCAACCCACATGAAATTGGCTTGCAAATCATAATCCTGCGGGTTTTGCAGAATTTTAGGGCCGATTTCAATCAGCGTTTGCAGTAGGCCTTCGGCAAAGCGGTCCTGCACGCGCGCTTCCACCGGGTAGGTCAGGTATTGCTCCATAATATGCGTGTAGGCATCCACCACGCCGTTAGCCAACTGGCGCGGCGGCAAGGTATAGGTCTTGGTCGGATCGAGTACGGAGAACTGTGGAAACACATGCTCACTGGTGAAATAGAGCTTGTCGTGTAAGCCGGATGCGGTTTCGGTGCGTGAAATCACCGAGCCGTCGTTCATCTCCGAGCCTGTTGCAGGCAAGGTCAGCACCGTGCCATAAGGCATGGCTTGTTTCACATTGGCACCGCGTTTGAGCAAAATCTCCCACGGGTCGCCCTCGGCATACACCGCCGCTGCGACAAACTTAGTGCCATCAATCACCGAGCCACCGCCAACTGCCAGTAGGTAATCCAGCTTATTGGCCTTGATTTTAGAGACGGCTTTCATGAGCGTTTCATAAGTCGGATTAGGCTCGATGCCGCTGAATTCTTCGGCATAACGCCCGCCCAGTGCGGCTTTGACTTCATCCAGCGTGCCATTCTTCTTGGCGCTAGTGCCGCCGTAAACAATCAATACGCGAGCCTCAGCAGGCACCAACTTGTCGATTTCGGCGACCTTGCCCTTGCCGAAAGCGATGCGCGTCGGGTTGTAAAAATCAAAATTCAGCATCAAAACTCCTTAAAAATTACAGTTATTAGACCAGTCGGCTAGTATTAGGCCAAATAAAAAAGATCGTACTCAATCAAGCCCCAGTCTTGCTTTCGTGGCATTCATGGCGCATTCCAGGGCTGCACGCGTGCGGCCTACCTTGGTCAAAAGCGTTGCGCCTATCCACATATAATAGATCTCTGCCGTGACAGTTTTTGCATCGAGGTTGGCAGGGAATTCACCTGTGCGTATACCTTGTTCCACGCAATGTGTGAGGCACGCTATTACCCTGTCGGTGCCATTCTTCAACGTAATACGCATGGATTCGGAAAGATCCGTCACTTCTGCGCTCAATTTAACGACCAGACATTTATCCATTGTGCCATCACTAGACTGCGTATCCAGCCAGAACTGGAAAAATCCCAGCAGTCGGCTGGAATTAGTGTTGCCGTCATCTTTAAGCATGCGCTCTAACATGTGCAGGTAACCGTCAAAGTAATCTTCGAGCAAAGCGTCGCCAAACTGCTCTTTGGATTTGAAATAGTGATAGAACGAGCCCTTGGGCACGCCGGCAGTACAAAGTATCTCGTTGAGGCCGACTGCGGCAAACCCCTTGCCGAGGATGATGTCCTTGGCTGTATCAAGGATTTGCTGACGCGTATCGCCAAACTTTGTGATTGGAAGTTCATTACCCATATGTACATTATTGCATAGATTAGACCAGTCGTCTAGATAATATCCAATAAAAAACCATCATGCTGATGGTTAGATGAGTTATCCAAGAAGTATTGATGCTTAGGAACAAATAATTATGCGTTAGCGTAACACTGTCAAGTCAGTCTTACCCGGTGAATATAAACCATTTACACAATCGTATTTTATTGATTAAATGACGACCTTAACGAAGCACCAACACCCATTCATCTAGGTCACAGATTGGGTCGAAATACTCTTCTAGTTCATTTGCGAGCATCAAGGCGCATTGGTGTAGATCATCTTATATTCAACTTCAAATATGGAAAACGCGCTGCAAATGAAGTGCTATTAGAACTAGCTGAATTTGTTTTACCTGAATTTGAATAATTCAAATATAAGAACTCCAAACAATCTTTCTCAGTGTCTGCTTTGGGCCGATTATTAAAATCAAAAACCCTAAGCTGAACGACAGCTTTGTCCCGCTAATACGCCATAGTCGTGTTAATCCGCAAAGCGGACAAACGTTTGCAACATTTAACTATTAATCAAACTTCAATTACCAAGGCATATTTTTTAGCAATTCATTTATAATTTTACTATGAATGCTAATAAGATATGGAATATTAAGTGTCTCGTAGTCGCTACAATCATTGCGCTAGTGGCATTCCTTTTCTTTAGTCATTTTCTTAATCTGCAAAAGCAGAAGTTGAAAGCAGATGAAACACTAAAGTCGTCTGTGTATGGCAACCTACTTTGGACTGAAGTAGACCGTGAATTAAATTCAATTTTGTTTATTTCCAACGGGATGGCAAGCTACATCTCAGCATATAGAGATGATCTGCGGCCCAAGAAAATTAAATTCATTCTTAAAGATTTATGGGAACGCTCCAAGCATGTCCGTAATTTAGGTGTAGCCGTTGGTTATAAATTAACATACGTATATCCAGAGGCTAATAATTTAAAAATAATTGGGACGGATTTTCGTGATGTCCCCCAGCAATGGCCTAAAGTAAAACAGGCGATAGAAACCCGCCAAGGTGTTTTTGATGGGCCTGTTGATTTGATACAAGGTGGGCAAGGCTTCATTTATCGCTATCCGATATTCCTAGATGGAGAGTATTGGGGAATCATGTCTACGGTAATCAATACCAATGAATTTTTGGATTCAGCATTCAAAAGTACGCCAAAAAATCATCAATTCGCCATCCGAACATATGATGATAAAAAAGTCTTTTATGGTGATCCAAAGTTGTTTACAGATAAAGACACCTATCAGCAAACCAGTATCGTGCCAAATGGCAAGTGGGAATGGGCGATTAAAAACCACACAAACACGTTCACAGATCAGCTAATTATTTATCAGATTATTGGATTTTTATTAAGCCTATTATTTGGAGTGACGGCTTACCGCACAATCCAAGCTGTAGGCATGTTATCTGAGCAAGCCATGCTTGATAGTCTGACCCATTTACCGAACCGTAGGCTTTTGCAAAAACGTATGGAGGTTGCCCATTACTCCTGTAAACGCTTACACAAAATGATGGCAATTCTCATCATTGATATCGATTATTTCAAAAAGATTAATGACACTTATGGTCACGATTTTGGGGATGAAGTCATTAAAATAGTTGCTAACGGAATCAAAGCCACGTTGCGTGATAGTGATACGGTCAGTCGCGTAGGGGGAGATGAGTTTATTGTATTGCTGAAAGAATTTAAAGTTTTAGATAATGTACATGCAATCGCGCACAAGCTGACACAAGTGTTCGCTAGCCCTTGGTTAGTTTTAGATAAAGAAATTACGATTCATTTAAGTATAGGAATCTCGGTTTTTAACCCTGATGATCCTGTCAGTGTTAAAGAGCTTTTAAAAGAAGCTGATATTGCTTTGTATGATTCAAAAGCCCAAGGTCGGAACAGATTTAGTTTCTATAAAAAAGGTCAATAATGGGAGGCAATATCATGGACTCTTCTAGTAGCGTTATCCTACATGTTAAAGAAATTTTAAAAGCCTAAATGAACGGCAGTTTTGTCCCGCAAAATTTGCCAAAGGTCTATTAAGTCCGCAAAGTTGGCAGCCGGAGATAACGCGTAAGCACTCAGATTTGTAGTCTACTCATAACCCTGAATAGATCATTACAAATATTGACAACTATCTTGGAATTTAATTGACTCAAGGCTTAGATCAACCACAACAACATAACCAATAAAAAAGTAATTTATGAAAAATATTGTAATTATTAATGTAATCAGTTTAGTTGCAAGTCTTTCACTTTTACCAACCGCTTATGCCAACGATAAAATTGATCGGGACACAGAAACAGCAATACCTCGCAGTAAAAACCTCTATGGGATTGGTGTTGCAGTGTTACCAAAAACATCTGGTTCAGATGAGTTCAGGGTTCTAGCACTACCTATCATTAATGCAAACTATGGTGACCGCTTTTATATAAACGCTTTGCAAGCCGGCGTTTGGTTGCTAGATTCAGATGATAAACGTCTAAGGTTTGGTATCGCCACACAAGCTAGGTTTGGATGGGATGCGGATGACGGAAAGTTAACACGTGGCATGAGAGACCGTGATTTCACTGTTGATTTAGGTCCAACAGTTCGGTGGCAAACAGATTACGGCACTTTCAACGCACAGTGGGCTTTTGACGTCGGCAGTGCCAGTAATGGACAGACGATTGAATTGCAATATATCAAAAATCTGATTCGTGATAAAAAACTCAAACTTAACGGCAGTTTAGGCGTGACTTGGAACGATCATAAGTTTAACGATTACTACTTTGGCGTAGGTTCAAACGAAACTTCACAATCTCGACCTGCTTACTCTGCAGGATCTGGCACTGAATTTAGAGTTGGTGTGAATGGTTCATATGGAGTAGGTAAAGATAGTTTTGTACTGTTTGGCACATCGGTTACTCGATTAAGTGATGAACAGGCCAATAGCCCAATTGTTGAGACTCGGATGCATCCATTCGCTTATCTTGGCTACTCAATCGCGTATTGAAAACTTATTTTATGAATTCAGTAGTTTAAATTAGCATCATTCTTTTCTAAAACAAAGACGTAAATATGAAAATGTGCTTTCTTATTTGAGAAGGAACTACTTTCAAAAGGCCCGAAATAATCGTGTAGGCTCATGAGTAGCATACTTAATCTTTCAAATGTTTCCGATAGCGTGGTACCAAAGCAAGAATAGCTAAAGTCATCAGCGTACTTAACACTGCGGTTGCCTCAAAACCCATACCAACAGTAACGCCTATAGCTGCTGTAATCCAAATGGAGGCAGCTGTAGTTAATCCTGTTTCATTTTCCTTTTGCTGACCAATCATAATTGCGCCCGCACCAAGAAAGCCAACGCCTGCAATCAGACCTTGTAGCACTCTAGAGACTTCTTCAGGTGAGACCCCTGCCTGTTGTGGCACGATGATAAAAATTGCTGCGCCTAATGCTACTAACATATGCGTTCTGATGCCAGCTGACTTCCCTTTCATCTCTCGCTCATAACCCAATAGTCCACCAAGAATAGACGCTGTAATCAACCTGAGCACGACCTTGGTGATTTGGGTGACATTAGATAAATCTGAAAACTCGGACAGCACGGTAAGCCAAATTAAATCGAGCATCTAGAAATCATCCTGCGGTTAAAGTGGAATCAAGTAGTTACGCTCTAATAATTCTAAATCCAATTTAATTAATATAAAAATATAAAATAAATCAAAAATTGTTCATAAAAATGAATGAATAATGATTAAATTTATTTTCATCAACATTTGTGTAAATGTGAACCTCGTAACTTCATGTCAAATGCATACAAAATCGGTGTCTCAAGCGTACTCATATAATTTTTAATACTGAAGAATCTTTTATATATCTCTATTGATAGGCTTCGTCTCAATATAACTGGAATGAAGTTCATCAATTAAAAAAAACAATAATTACATAACCCCCTGATCAATCATCGCATCTGCTACCTTACGGAAACCAGCAATATTGGCACCTAAGACTAAATTGTCTGGCTGACCAAACTCCTTTGCAGTTTCACTAGCACTCGTGTAGATGTTTTTCATTATATTAAATAGCTTGCTATCAACTTCTGCGAACGTCCATTGCTGCATACTTGAGTTTTGTGCCATTTCTAGCTGACTTGTGGCAACACCGCCAGCATTGGCTGCCTTACCTGGGCCATAAGAAATGGCAGCCTTAAGGATTTTCTCCACAGCATTTGATGTAGATGGCATGTTAGCTCCCTCAGATATACATAGACAGCCGTTTTTCAGCAATACTTCCGCATCAGCTTCATTAAGTTCATTTTGAGTGGCGCATGGAAAAGCTGCCTGACATGGCACCGACCATATATGGTTTCTACCTGATGGGTAATCAGCGACTGGTGTATATTTTGCGTCTGGATGATACTCAAGATACTTAGATAAACATGCGGACTCAACTTCTTTTACTTGTTTTAAGACAGCAAGATTAATCCCATTTTCATGATAGATCATGCCACGTGAATCACTGCATGCAACTGGCCTTGCGCCAAGCTGATAAAGTTTTTCTATTGTATAGATAGCAACGTTGCCAGCACCTGATACTACACAAGTCTTTCCTTCTAGACTGTCACCACGGTTTTCTAACATATTTTGCGCAAAATACACTGCTCCATAACCGGTAGCTTGTGTGCGGCCTAGTGAGCCACCCCAAGGGATCTTTTTACCCGTGAGCACGCCATCAAAACTACCTGTTATACGCTTATATTGACCGTACATATAACCGATTTCACGACCACCAACGCCAATGTCACCGGCTGGTACATCAACGGTTGGCCCGATATGACGATACAGCTCTGTCATGAAGGCCTGGCAGAAACGCATTATTTCATTGTCGGATTTGCCTTTAGGGTCAAAATCACTACCTCCCTTGCCACCACCAATTGCCAACCCTGTGAGTGAGTTTTTAAAAATCTGCTCAAACCCTAAAAACTTAACAATTCCACCATAGACACTTGGATGAAAACGAATGCCACCTTTGTAAGGCCCAAGTGCAGAATTAAACTGTACTCTATATCCTTTATTAACTTGCACATGTCCAAGATCATCAACCCATGCGATACGGAACATAATTTGACGTTCTGGTTCTACTATGCGCTCTATGATGCCATTTTTTTTATATTTTGGATTTTTATCCAACAATGGGCGTAATGAAGTTAAAACCTCGTCAACCGCCTGATAGAATTCAAATTCTGCAGGGCCAGATTTTTTCAATCGATCTATTGTCTCAGCTACGTAAGGCATCTATTATTTCCTAAATTTAAAATTGCACCAGAATGGAACCATTTTATATAGTGCACCAAAATAGAGCAAATTAACTTGTGTGAAAAATTAACAGCAATTAGTAGATTTGAGGATAAATTTACAATTAAGCTGTCAATTTTAAAATGGTAAAGAGAGAAATTAACCTTTCTTGACGTAGTAGATGGTTTTTACCTAAAAATCTAAAGTGAAAACCACATGGAATAGCTACTAAGCAAATAAAATTGCTAATCCGCTTTGTCCCGCTTAGATGTCGATTGTAGATACGATTACACAAATCGTTGATTAAATCAGAACTTAGTATTTTGATATTGGTCCATACCCAAGTAACGCTAACGTTTTATACGAATAAATAGACTAAATCACATGATGAATATCCCAAACCTTATTTCTTTAAAGACTGTGTCATCTGTTTTGTTAGTGATGCTATATTCAGTTGCTCAAGCAGATACTAGTCCATCAAAACCCGTGTTTGAGCAACTTGTTGATGCTCAAACAACTATTGCAAAGGGTCCGTACAAAGGTTTGCGTGTTAGTCACAACAAAGGAGTTCTTCTTACGGGCACATTTATTCCATCACAATCTGCTTCTAGTATTACTAAAGCTGCACACTTACAAAAAACTCCAAGCAAGCTAACCATCAGGTTTTCTAATGCAGGGGGAGTGCCCACAATAGAAGACAACAATCCAAGTGCCAATCCACGCGGGATGGCAATCAGGTTTGAATTACCCGATGGATCAATAACAGATATTGTTAGCCTATCTATCAATGCGTTTCCAGTATCAACGCCAGAGAAGTTTTTAGAGTTTCTAAATGCAATTATTGCCTCTAAGGGGGAATCAACTAAACCAAGTACCTTAGATCAATTGATTTCAGAAACACCCTCTTTGCAAAGATTTATTGCTATACCTAGGTACTTCCCAGTAAGTTTTACCACAGCAAGTTACTTTGGAATTAATGCATTTGAATTTATAAATGCAAATGGTCAAAAAAGTTATGCGCGCTATCAAATCATCCCGGTGAATGGGAAGGAAGCTTTAGGCCCTGACCAAGTAAAAAGTGCCGAACCAAATTATCTATTTGAAGAATTGCCTGAGCGCCTAAAGAAAACAAATCCAGCCTTCAAACTTTTGGCTCAGATTGCTGATAAAGATGATGTTATCAATGACCCAAGTGTAGTTTGGCCTGATGACAGAAAGTTAGTTGAACTTGGGATAATTCATGTTGAAGATATGGTTCCATATAACATTGAAGCGGAAAAATCTTTAGCATTTAACCCATTGTTATTACTAGATGGTATTGAACCTACCAATGATCCAGTGCTGTTCGCTAGACCAAGTGCATATGCAGTGAGCGTTGGGCGGAGATTAACACCATAAGCATAACAGCCCTCATTAACTTCTTAAAAACCTAAATTAACATCAAACCTAAAGTTGTTGGCATGATAAGAATTCGAACCAGAAGAGGTTGCGAATGCCAAATCAACAATGATGTTTTTTTGGGCTTTGTATCTAAGACCAAGACCTAAAGAACCAAAATCATGCGGATTGGCATTAGTAGCAAGATTGTAATTTTGACTACTCGCACCTAAATTGGAAACGTACATATTCTGACTAATATCGCCACCAAAGTTGCGTGAATATTGAATTTTGATTGAAGGCGTAAGCGTTGCTGACGCTAACTTGATATCGTAAAATGCATTTAAGCCAGTTAATACAGCTTTAGAAGTGATTTTTCTATCATCATATGTTAAAGCATTAGTCGAGCCGGTTTCTGAGTACTTATCCAGCCGAGTAGACGTAACATCAGTTCTTATATAGGGTTGCAAACTGACGCGTTGTACTTGAATGATGCTACTCAATCCAAGGCTTCCAAATGTCACATGTCCGTCACGATTTCCAGATAAGTGCAGACTATCAGTCACAGACCAACGTCTGTTATCAAATGATGTCTTGCCGTAGCCTAGCACACCATCAATATACCAATGAGTGGCTACTTGATAGCTTCCGTAAATGCTACCTGTAGTTTGATGAGATTTTGTTTCACTTCCAAAATCATCAATATCTGTCTTATCAAAACCATAACCAAGTGCACCACCAACAATTAGACTATTCGCTAATTGGTAATCAATACCCAATGTTATTCCTTGACTAGAAAATTTATTATTAGCACCTTGTCTATCAATAGCACCATAGTCCAAACTTCCAGTCGCCCATATGCCTATTGGCATATTACCAAAGACTCGCTGATTGAATGAGAGTGAATCATTCGTTTCTGTCAACATTGAATTATCAGCATCGGACATAGTTTGTGGCGGATGAGTGTTTTTATTCATATTTCCTGCAAGGATGATATGCTTTCCTATAGACTCTTTAGGTAGAAATTTGACTTGTGAAGTTTCAGTCGAGACATTACCACCTAACAATGATGTCAGCGAGCTAACAACTGGATTGGTGCTACTAAAAGAAAAACTGTTGTTCTTAACATTAAAATTTTGATGAAGTCGTTGAAAGTGTTCGGTAATGTTGTTAACTTGACTTGCAGTGAAACGCTGCACAACATAGGATTGCATGGCCTGTTGATTTTGCGTTGTCAAATCGATTGATGTGGTTGCTTGTGTACGCAATAATAATTGTAGTGTACTTTCTTTTTGGATGTTGTAATCAGAAAGTGTCCTACCATCTTCAAGCTCTTTACCTGCAAAAAGCAATCGCTGCTGGTCTGGTGAAATACCTTCTTTATCTTGAATCTTAGCTTTAACGTTATCAATAGAATCACTACTCTCGACCTCAAGCGTGATAGTTTTCCCAGTAAGCGTTTTAACAAAAATTTGCATAGCAAATGCAGCAGGAGAAAGAATAAACATTATCAAAACTAAGCCTAGCTTAGTCATACTTTTAATGAATATATTCTTTTCTGGCTTAACCATTGAGGTAAAGCTAATACCGTTTTGTTGAGAAACTAAGATCAGGGCAGGTTGATTTTTCATACTAGTTTGTTAGTAATGCTTTAATTAGTCGCGATTGTTATTTGGTTTATTATATAGGCAAAGATGATACTTAAATAAATGGCCCAATAAATATGCAGTTTACAGAGATTCTTGATAAATTTAGGGCATTAGGCGGCGTTGCTGACAATATCGAATTGCGCCATGGTCGCTATGGAAGGGGAATATTTCCAATAAACCCAAATAAACCTATCAAAATCAAAATCCCAAGCAAGCTACTAGCATCTCCAAGCTGGTTAGTTTTAGACCGTGACAATCACATTAGAATTAAGCCTAAGCTTGACTTAGAGCCTGCATGGGTTGATTTTTATGAAAGCTATCAACAGTTCTTTGGATGGAGTAATGTCGGCATCAATGAATTGAGCGAATATCATAATGAGCTGACAAAACTACCAAAGAAAATTAAACAGTTTCTATTGCTTTTTGGTTGGCATGACGAAGATTTTGATAAAAAAAGCGTTAAAGACTACTTAAAAGAGTACCTTGCTAGTCGACAGATTCGAATTGGGAATGAGTCGAAACTTATGCCTATCATCGAGCTCATTAATCATTCAGCTGATGGTAAGCAATATATTGCTGATGATGGCGTTAAGTTCGAGGGTACTTTTAAGGATGAGGCTTTGGCCTGTTACCATGGGAGTTTTGATGCATTACACTTCTTTAGAATTTATCATTTCAACTCAGAGTCAAGTACGGTTTTATCCTGTGATGTCAAAATAGAAGTGCCCAACGTAGGTTTGATTAATATTTCTAGATTTGACGCAATGGTTGAGATTGTAGATGGTGTTGTGATACCAAGGATGGTTAAGACAAAGTCTGGAATCCAGATAGATTTTATTGAGCTCGTTAACAAAAAGAATAAACAAACGCCTAGGAAAATATTCACGGATGGAATACAGCGATTTAATGTTTCATTCTTGGTAGCAAATCAAATATTTGATGGTTTAATTGAACATAACCGTAAAGCCTATTCAAACTTTGCCAGTGAATGTAGGTTATCTAACAACAAGGTAGCAAAAGAACTTGAGTCTATTGCATTAAACCAACTGAAACTTCTAAATGAATGAATAAGTAGCCAACTTAATTGGGGGCTTTATCCGCAAAGCTGACTGTCGCCAGATATCAACCTATACTTAGTAAACACAAACTTTATTGCGTCCTGTTTCCTTGGCATTATACAAGGCTTTGTCTGCTTGATTAAGTAGCGTGTCAATATTAACGTTTTTATTAATAACCGCAGCAACACCAATAGAAACTGTAAACTGTATAGGCAAACCAACGGGTATATCCACTTCCGTTTTGGCGACAGTTTCGCGCAAACGCTCAGCCACTTCTAGCGCCTCTTTAACCTCGGCTTCTGGCAAAAGGATGGCAAACTCTTCACCACCGATGCGACCTGCTATATCCACTTGACGTAATGTCTCTTGACAGATTTTACTTAGCGCTTGCAGAACGGCATCACCTACTTGATGGCCATAGGTGTCGTTCACGTTCTTAAAGAAATCAATATCTAACATCAAAACAGAAAGCTGTGTGTTGTAACGAATGGCACGTGACAACTCTATTTCAGCTTGCTCCATAAAGTGTCTGCGATTAGACAAGCCAGTGAGGTAGTCTAAATGCGCCTGTCTGGTAAGTTCTAATTCAAGATTTTTACGTTCGGTGTAATCCCTGTGCGAGCCAATCATTCGAACGGCTTTGCCTTCTGCGTCACGCTCTACAACTTTTGCACGATCTAATATCCATTTGTAGTCACCATTCTTAGTGCGCATTCTATACACCAACTCATGTACTGAGGTGCGCCCTTCAAGCACATCGTTAATAGACTTCCAGGCATTTTCGACATCATCAGGATGTACAAAGTCTGCCCACTGGTTTATGGTGTGCTTAATCTCCTCGTAAGTGTATCCAAGCATCTCAGCCCAGATATGATTCCGCTCTACTTCCCCTGAGGAGATATGCCAATCCCAGAAACCAAGACCACTAGCCTCGAGCACAAAGTTAAGTTGCTGTTGACGGCTTCTCAGCAATAACTCAGCCTGTTTGCGTTCAGCCCTACGCCGAAATAAAGAATAAGCTAAGACGCAGGTAAACAATAAAACTATGGGAATGATGTGCTTGAGTAAGTCACGTAGACCAATCTCTTTTTCTGAGTAAATGCCAAACCACTTTTCATAAATGCTGTCGAAGGTTTTGTTGGCTTTAGTGATGACAAATGCTTCGTTAATTTTGCTCAACAAATCAGACTCACCGTCATGTACAGCAAATGCAAATTTTTGCGTAAATCCCGCATTCACTTTTAAAGCTTTAATATTGTTAATCCCATTGCTGGCTAATGATTGCAAGCCAACAACTTTATTTACTAACATGGCATCATGCTTGCCAGAGGCTAACAAACGCATTCCTTCTTCCGCAGTATGAACCAATACTAATTGTTTATCCCAGCCTCTTGATGTCGCGTACGATGCCTCTACATCATCCTTAATCATGATGATAGATTTATCATTAAGGTCAGACTCTGAATTAACACTTGATTCATTCTTTCGAACAAATATTCCGCCTTTAAAAATGGCATGTGGCACAGAGAAGTCTGCATAAGCTTGAGCCTCATCTGTGATATTGAGGTTAATCAATACATCTATTTTTCCTGTTTTAAACTCCTGAAGAAGTTCAGTGAAAGGCAATACGCGTATGTGGTAGTTTAGCCCTGCCTCTGTTGCGACTGCCTTCCATAGTTCTACGGTAAAGCCACTAGCGGTTTCATCAGTCATGCCAGTGGCAAATGGCGGAAAATCTTGCTCACTACCAACAATCAGCGTGTTGGTTTGTATTTGTTTCTGCTGGGGAGTTTTTTGTACTTGAGTACTGGCCTGGCGGTCTGGAGAAAAAGCATAAACAATCTTAGCTCCAATCAATGAGAGCATTAGCGCTAGTGAGATGCAAGTGCAGATTTCAAAACTTAAGTTTTTGACAGAGCCATTCACTTTCGGCACTTTCATTCTCAGAAGTTATCGTTTCTTTCCATCTCGTTTGTAAAAACGCTTATGGAAAATAAAACGAGGCAGGGTCGAGACCTCTTTAGTATCGGCGCGTATTTTCAAGACGACCGATAAGTGTGTTGCTACTTTAGTATACCAACCTAAATTTAGATTAGGCAAAAAATTAGTATCATTTTTATAATCCTAAGGCAGGCTAATTAGTCCAGTAGATATGCCATTTTTTAAATCTGCGAAGAGGATTATCGAAATTCATACTTTGTGGACTTTTAGGAAGAGTGGACACCCTCTAATACTTTACAACTTATATAAACAGAAGAACTAAACCCGCTCAAAGATGGTCGGGTTTATCATTTTGCAGAATGCAGCACTAGTCTCTTTAGGAGTTTAATTGCCAGCGTTCCAAATGTGAGTGCGAGCTATCCATTTACCGTTTGCATTTTTCTTAAAAACACTAGTCGTGATGCCGCTGTAAGTGGCTGTTACGCCATCCTTTTCAGGACCACTAGCGCTCCACTTTGCGACCTGATAAAGCGTTTTATCATCACCATCAACGGTGACTATTTCCAATTTATGATTCTTCAAACCTGCTTCAAAAAAACTTTTAAATAAATTCTGAATCTCTGCGCGTCCAGTCAAAACTTTGCCGTTGCCTGGGGAAAGTACAGCGTTTTCTGCATATAAATTTGCAAGTGAACTGGCGTCTGCATTATTAAAGGCTTTATTCCAAGTATTGTTTAATGCCTCTACAGTTGTTTTGGCGGACATTCCTTCAGCAAATGCAATACTTGTTGTTACAAGACTAAAAGTTATTATCGCGATTGTATTTTTAATCAGTGATTTCATATAGGGTAATCCTTAATTGAAGTGTAAAAAACATGAAATAAATAATTTTTCATGTCGCTTGCAGCTAATTTGTCCAAGCATCATTAATAACAGAACTTAGCAGTCATCAGCTGAGATATGAAGATAAGCTAAACTCTAGTTAGGCTCATTATAGTTAGCTAGCTAACTAAATGCAAATTTAATCTTATGTATAAGTTTCTAAGCATTAGAAGCACTTTATCTCTTGCCATAACTTAGCTGTTAACTACTTGTTGATAACAAGCATTAAAAAATCGCCAAATTTAAACTGTGATTGAAAACCTTAGGAGACTTTAATTTGGAAAACACAATTGGCTGTAGAAATGCCTTTGAGCTTTGGAGTAAGAATGTAAGAAATGAACAAGTAACTCCTTGTTCTTGATACGACAAAGCCGGGCTTCAAGCAGAGTTTTATCATTCTAGGCGCTCAATAAAGTAAGCAAGATTTCTGAAAAACGAATGAAATAATTCACTGAATTCTGGGAAGTCCAATATGCAATCTAAGGTTGAATCCAATATTAGATTCCACAAAACAAGCCTTCAAGATTACTGATTAATAGTGGTATCGGCATTGGGCAATTAGTAGAGTGTCATCTTGAACCGAGCAAACTAAGCGATGCTCTTCATCGATGCGTCTTGACCAAAATCCAGAAAGATTATGTTTGAGAGGTTCCGGCTTTCCGATGCCCTCAAACGGGGAGCGTTGAATTTCTTTCAATAGAGTGTTGATGCGCTTTACCGTAGCTCTATCATTAGCCTGCCAGTATAGGTAGTCATCCCAAGCTTGGTCTGAGAACTTAATCGGCATCAATTAACTCTCTGGCTTTACCTCCATTTGAAGCCAGCTGCTCAATTGACTCCGTGAGTCGCTTTGCATTTTTGGGGCTGCGCATAAGGTATGCGGTTTCCTCAAGCGCATTGAAGTCTTGCAGAGACATCATGACAACTGGCTGCCCGGCTTGTCGAGTAATCAGCACTGGAGCACGATCGTCTGCAACCTTGTTCATGATTTCCGCCAAATGTTGACGAGTGTGGCTATACGTTATGGCTTCCATACTAAACTCCTTTATGTACAAATATTAGTACAATGAATAAAGGAAATCAACAGAAAGCTGTTGGTTGATTCTAACTAGATTTTGCACGTAGCGTTATCAACTATACGCAGAACATCAGCAAAGCGGACTTACTAAATACTGTAAGTCATTTATCTTAATAGGTTCTTGTTACAGCTCTTTAAATTTGAATTTTAATCTTCTTTAACATAGACTTCTAATCGATGCCTAAACGCGTTCACCATTTTATTCGACATCTCAGCGAGGTATTCCTGAACAACTTTACGCTCTACTAAATTATTTAGATCTTTAAAGTTTATAGATGGTACTGATATGAAAATCTTTTGACCGTTATTTTCCCAATTAAGAGGTGCACCAAAAACGCTTTCTATTTCTTCTTTTTCATTTAGTAAGAGTTCGAAGTATTCTTGAGCTTTTTCACATGATTTATGAAATGTAAGATAAACACCACCCGTAAAATTGCTTTGGGCTATATAGGCACTAATCCAGCACTCATTTGGCGTAGCTGATGGCATTGAGAAGTAAAAATTAGTTGATTTTGGTAATGCAGAGGGTATCGGTTGATCTAAATCATCTAAGCGCAAATATGACCTGTAACCTTCCCAAAAATCTTGGAACCACTGTCTTTGAGAAATGTTTTTATCATCCAGCACAACATCATCTTCTTTTGCAATATCTTCTAATAATATTTTGCCAGTTGATCCAACAATCACCGTTCTTTGCAGGATTTCAGTTCTTGCCAAAATACGAGGTTGAAGTAAAACATCATTATTGGGTAATTTAAACGCAGCAACTTCAATTAAGCCAAATCTGAAGTGAAGGTTTCCATATTCACTAATAAAATTTACTAGAGATTCAGTCCCAGTTCTAATGCCGTCACCAACAATTAACAATAAAAAATCCCCAGATTTAAGACTATTAGTGATGCCATCTACAAACTCAGCCTCATCAAAATTTGGGTTTACTTTTCTGACACAGCTCAATAAATAATCTGGTCCTTCTTTAGAGGCTCTTCCTGTCTCCCTTGCCAGGTCAGTAAATGACCATGAGGTCAGTTGTCTTGCGTAATCTAAAATTTGTGCTACAACAACTCTTCTTGCTTCTGGATTTCGCCATAGTTTAGTTTCAACTAGAATTAAATGCCCTGTCTCAGTCACGTAAAGAATATCAGCAGGACCCGAGCCGGTTTGAATTTCCATACAAATAGGAATAAGTGCTCCAATACGCGGGTCTATTTCTTTCGTAGGCAAGCATTGAGGATTTTTATACAGCACTTCCTGTAACCACTTTTCTGAGAAGCCATCCAAGTTAGTTGTTAGTGGGATTCGATCTAAAACGATTGAAGAACCTAGCGAATTTAAAACAATAGGATTTGCAAAAGCACTCACTTTAATCTCCACGCCAATAAATTAATTTTACATATTGATTGAAATGATAAGCTAAATTATATGTACGTTATCATTTAATATTGAGATCATATATTTTTGTGTTTAAACACTTCTGATTAACTCTGAATTTAAATATCTGATGTCTGAACATAAACTTTAGTTGAGTTCATTTGAACTATGAAAGGATGCAAGTGCGAGCACTTTCAAAATCTAAAATAATGGCATTTAGGCAATGTCCAAAACGGCTGTGGCTTGAAGTTCATAGATCAGAGTTGATTAATTACAGTACATCAACTCAGGCAAGCTTTGAAGTTGGTCATCAGGTAGGTGCTATTGCACAGTATATATATGACCCCGAAAAATCGGGGGTTGTGATTGACATTAAAGCTGAAGGTTTCAAACAAGCTTTTATAAGAACTAAGGATTCATTATCTTTAGATTTCCCTATTTTTGAGGCAGGATTCTCAATTAATGGTGCGTTGGCATTTGCGGACGTAATGCTCCCAGTAAATCAAAACGGAGTGAAGTCTTGGCGAATGATTGAAGTGAAATCATCTACAAACGCTTACGAATATCATCGTGAAGATATTGCTATACAAACTTATATTGCCCAACAATCTGGAGTAAATTTATCTTCTGTTTCATTAGCGCACATTGATAGCACTTGGACTTATCCTGGAAAACTAAACTATTTTGGACTTTTAAAAGAAGTTGATTTAACAGAAGAGTCTTTTGCTAGAGGCAATGAAGTTAAACGTTGGATTGCAGATGCTCAAAAAGTTGTGCAATCAAAAGAACCAGAAATTCAGGCTGGAGATCAATGCCATACTCCTTTCGATTGCGGATTCTATGAATATTGCACACGTCACGAGGTTAAAGCTGAGTTTCCAATAAGTTGGTTACCAAGATTTAGTAGCAAAAATACTAAAGAATTAAAGGATTCTGGCATACATGATTTAAGAGACGTTCCAGACAGTTTGCTCAACGATGTTCAAAAGCTAGTAAAAGAACATACCATTCAAAATACCGCTTATTTTGATATTGAAGGTAGTCGAAATATCATTTCAAGCTTCTCACTTCCGGCGTACTTCCTAGATTTTGAAACTATACAGTTTCCAGTTCCAATTTGGGAAGGTACGCGTCCGTACCAACAAATTACTTTTCAATTCAGCCTGCATAACTTAAAAGAAAGTGGTGAGTTATCTCATGAAGAGTTCTTAGAATTATCAGGTGACAATCCTTCTAGAAGTCTTGCAAAAGCATTAATTAATGCATGTGGTATTGATGGGCCTATATTTGTATATAACGCAGGTTTTGAGACTGCTCGTATTCGCGAATTAGGGGAAAGGCATCAAGAATATAAAGAAAAGTTGCTTGCTATTAACAATAGAGTTGTAGACTTGCTACCTATTGCTAGAAATCATTATTACCATCCAAGCCAACAAGGAAGTTGGAGCATTAAGAAAGTCTTACCAGCACTAGTTCCTGAGCTAAATTATGCAAATCTAGAAGGAGTTCAAGACGGAGGCATGGCAATGAATGCTTTTTTAGAGGCTATCAAACCTAATACAGCTCAAGTCAGAAAAGAAAAATTACAGCATCAATTACTGGAATATTGCAAATTAGATACATATGCCATGGTTAGACTTTGGGAAGCTTTACAAAATAGATCAGTAGTAAAAATAATACAAAATAATTTTTAGAGTTTTATCCCTAAAGCAAACAATGCAGGCAGCCCAGTCAAAGGATAGGTATAGTCTAGCTGCATTATTTGTAAAATTTATGGCCGAATCCACTTCATCTCGCGTAGAGCTGCCAAAAGTTCAGGGTGCATTACGAACTGGAACTGCCCTGTTTCTGGATCAACATTGCCATCCACTGAGTAAGAGAGTGTGGTCCACCACATGGTTGAACCATCTTTGCGTCTAGGTGGATTATAGCTAAGAAACACGGCTAAGTTAGAAGCTAGAGTTCCATACTGCAGATTGGCCGCATTGTAGTTTTCATAGCCAGCAGCTTCAGCTAGCTTCGTAGAAGTTATCGTGCCGTCCGGTGAGAGTCCTTGTGCACGAAGCATTGCCAAGTGTCCGTCTGGTAGGTTCCGGTCACGAAGCGACAATAGCGCCTTTTTAAATTGATCCGTTGTTGCTATTGATTTTTTTGCTGTCATAGATCTAATCCATTTTTGGGTATTTTGTGATGAGTAATGCCTACCATATATTAATAATCGCAATTCTATGTCGAATTGCTATAACTACTTTTTTATCTGTATCTATATTTAAGAATATTAGTATGGACGAAGCATTGCTAATTTTATTGTAATAGAATTTGAAAAATTATTGAATAAATGACAGTCCGCCTTGTCCCCCTATTATGCCGAACGCGCGTTAAATCCGCAAAGCTGACATTTACCTACCCATCTTTCACTGCAATATTAGCCTATAAAAGCGCAAACTATTAATCCCTGTTCATAGGAGATTAATATCATGGCAACTCAATCCTATTCAATTGGTAACCGTGAACCATGGAACAAAAATAAACTCGTTGGCCAAAAGTCGCCTCTTAAGCTAAAGGAAATCTGGGCAATACGAATTCGTTTGGAGTTGTTTCAGCGCGTTCGTGATCTTGCATTATTTAATCTAGCTATAGACTGCAAACTTCGTGGTTGTGATTTGGTTAAACTGAAAGTGCGGGATATTTCTCATGGTAATCAAATAACGGCTCGCGCTATTGTGATGCAACAAAAAACTGGTATTCCTGTGCATTTTGAAATTACTGAACAAACACGCAATTCCTTATATGCATGGATAGAATACGCACATCTGAGATCGGAAGACTTTCTATTTCCTAGTCGCATTCACGATTCACCGCACTTATCTACCAGACAATATGCCCGTATCGTTAATGCATGGGTAGAGGAAATTGGTTTAGATTCGGCGAATTACGGTACACATACAATGAGAAGAACTAAAGCGTCCCTGATCTACAAGCGCACAAAGAATCTACGTGCTATTCAATTACTCTTGGGACACACAAAACTTGATAGCACTGTGCGTTATCTTGGAATAGAAGTAGATGATGCATTAGAGTTAGCTGAACAGACTGAGGTTTAATAAATGGAATTCAGCGCAGCTATTAATATTAGCTGTGCTGATTTACAACTTCATCCGCAAAGCGGACGGATAGCATAAACATGCCATAGTCAGAAGTCGGGCTAAAGCCGACACCCAACGTTTGAGATGAGAGGCGGCGCCCGGCTTGCCGGGTGACGTCCTCTCGATTGAAGGGTTAGGGCGCATTGCGCTCAGCACCCAACCGACCAGAAGCTGACTGCTTACCGCCAGTTGCTGGCTGCAAGAAGCCAGCTTTGCCCAAGCCGAACGGCGGCATGTTTACGTAGACGCTTTCGTAGCTACCAGGCGAAGCCTTGTAGGTTTCGTGCCAGATGCCCACTGAGCCATCGGTTCCCACTGCTTTGTTGAACGAGCGCCAAGCCGGCAGATGCTCGGCCTCCTTGTTCTTTGCGTAAGCCAGAAGCTGCTCCATTGAGCGCCAGTACTGCACCAAGATGATGGTGCGAGAGAACCACATTTCGGCGTGAATGAAGCCCAGTTCTGGTTGACGGTTCAGCTCTTTGAGCATGCGAGGCATGGCCTGAGCGACAGGAAACCACTTGTGGACCAACAAAGGTTTGTTGATTCGCACTCCGATGAGAAAGACAACGAAGTCTCCCTCCAGCGTCGCTGTCACTCGTTCTCTTTGGATCATGAGATGGGCCCTAACGTTTGAATTAAGGGGCGCCGTTAGGCGTCCCGCTTGAATGATGGGTTAGGTTTGCGTGATTTTTTTGAAATTGCAACAGCGAAACACGCAAAGCCGAACAGAAGCGATATTGCAATAAGCCCCTCGTTACCAAAAGCTGCATATATTAGCTTCTCCTTACGACCCACTTCAGCGCTAGGGTTTGAATAGCGTGACCATGCATAATATAGTAGTACGCAACCCATAATAAAACCTAGAGCTTTAGTGACTATTACAGGGTCATCTATCGGTAAATCAAACTTTGATTTTGAGTTTAGTGCTAATTTTTCGATGTTTTCAGGACTTGGCCACCAATGGCCAAGTAATAAAATAATTGCTACAAATAAACAAACCATACTCAAAGAGTTATAGATATTGCCTTTAGGGTGCAAAAATTCCATGATTGCAATCATGGTAATAAGCAGACCAAAAATTATTTGAAGTATTAATCTAATAGCCTTCATGCTGCATGGAACCTAACAGTTAATATAGAGACCCATGGGTCCGTATATTAATAATTGAAAATTCGTGACACATGGCTGGGATCCCTTGTCTTTTCTTCGTTTTATTGTTTCTCGGTCTCTATATTGAAATATTAATATAGAGACGCAGCATGCCTGACTTGATTGTAATTTAATTTGAACAATTATTGAATTAAATTGAATAAATGACTGGCAGTTTTGTCCGGCATAAAAGTCATTCATATTATTTACATATCACTATATTGCTAGGTTGCTAGATGATCTAGCTGTTCATGATTTTACTGAGGGTTCAATCATGAGTACCAATAGTGCTGAATTATCAGGTGAGCGCATAATAAATTCACTCGAACAGACATCTTATCAGTTCAAAACAGATAACACTTTGGAGAATATTATGTGGACAACACCAGCAGCGACAGAAATGCGTTTTGGCTTTGAAGTAACAATGTACCTAATGAATAAATAATCATTGTTCTTAGTACGCCAAGACCCAGCTATATGCTGGGTTTTTTATTTCAGTGCTGATTAAAAATTCATACATCCCACATTGTATTGCTAGACCAAAGACTTAGTCTTGTAATCCCCACCCATTCAACAACGTTATCCACAGAAATTGTGAGCAGTTATTCGAATCTTCTGAAAGAGCCAATGACAACACCCCACACCTCAAATTGCATGTCTTCTGATATTTCAATAGGTGAATAAGCGCCAGTTGAGTTAGCCGGTAACAATCGTACAATGCCATTCTTACTACAACTGAGCGTTTTGATGGTGAACTCCCCATTCACCACAGCTAAAATAATAGAGCCATCTTTGGCGGTTTTAGAACGATCAACCACAGCTTTATCACCAGGTAGCAACCCAACATCAATCATTGATTGCCCTTGTATGGTCACAAAAAAGGTAGCCTCTTTTTGGTCAACGAGATAGTCGTTCGTATCTAATCTTTTCTCTACATGCTCTTCTGCTGGCGATGGAAAGCCTGCCGAAACTTTAGATGCATATAAACTGAGTGAAACGGGTAAAGTATCTCGCTTAGGACGTTCAAACTCAATGACTGGATCTAAATTAATGAGAAGCTTCTTGCGCGTGAAGCTGACAAGAAAGTCTTTAATGTAGGATCTTTCAACGGTTGGTGTTTGCATATTGAATGGCTGGCTTAATCATGAGTCTTAGTGGCTTTGTATTTAATATCAATTGAATCTGACATCAATAACGAACGTTCGTTCTTTTTATTGATTATACATAAAAACAGGACATCGGATGTACACAACTAACGCATGACCCATTCAAATTGTCATACACTTATACTTTATGAAACCTTACACGCTTCCATTATTTCCGCTTAATGTCGTACTTTGCCCAGCAGGATTGTTACCACTCAGAATCTTCGAGGCAAGATATCTAGACATGGTGCGCACTTGTTTAAGGAATAAATCCTCATTTGCGGTTGTTGCAGTTATGCCAGAGGGTGAAACTGATTCAGAGAGCAACTTCCCATTTGCCAACATAGGTACGTTGGTTGATATTGTGGACGCTGATGTCACGACAGTAGGCCTCATGAATATTCGTTGCGTAGGCAGACACCGAGTCAAGGTTGACTCATACATACAGCAGGCAGATGGTTTACTGGTGGGTCAGGTGAATGACATTACAAACGATCTATCGTCAGCTATCCCTGAGGATTTAGAAAGCGTAGCTAATTCACTCAAAGATTTATTAATTTCATTACCTGCCAGTGGAGTCTCGCCAGAAAATATGCCTGTGATTCAGCCGTATCAGTTTGAAAATGCCGCATGGATTGCCAATCGATGGGTGGAGCTACTTGATTTACCATTGCTGCAAAAACAACGATTGATGCAGCTAGATAGCCCTGTTTTAAGGCTGGAGCTCATCCATGATATTTTGTATGAAAACCCACGTAACAAGGTTTAAGGTTTTGCTATATGGACAAAATTAATATAGAGAATAGTTTTCAGCTTGAATTTATTGCCTATCTTTCAATGCACCTAGAAAATCTCTATTGCGAGAAAACTAAAACCAATAATACCAAGCAACGTGATCGCTATATGCAATTAATCGCCTATGTACAAGAGGCCTCGTTTGAATCAGCCTTGGAGAAGTATAAGCAGATATCTCTAGCAGATACTGAGATGGAGAATTTCACTGAATCCATGATCAAAACCGCACAGAGATTAGCTAGGATTGATATGGGGTTGCCATTAGTGATGGAGGACTGAAGTAGGCTTTGAATTTAGGTCTTCACTATTCTTACTGCATTTTCATCTTCAACAAAATCTAACATTAAATCATCGCCTATAGACCATCCAATTGATTCTAGTAGCTCATCCGGCAAGCAAAGTATTGCATCACCAGATCCATCTCCAGCATCAACTAATTTTATGGTCCATGTTGTTGATATGTCAGAGTTCATAAATATGCTATTTTCAATTTAGATGAAATTTAATTCATATTTTAATTTATATGTGAATCCTAAAACAACCTAGATTTAGAGCTAAAAAATAGCTGAGTTTGTTTGCTAAATCCGCATACCGACAAAATTCAGTTATATTCATAACTTCTAGTCTATAGCCATTCAAAAGAATTAAATCAAACAGAAAGTATTGTCCATGACTAACATGTACAGATTCAATCAATACCTGACATTAGCCAATCAACTTGCAAGTGTTGCGACTAAAGATGACTTAGCCGAATGTGCGAGGTTGCTTGCGATTAATGTTGCGCACTACCAGTCAGTGTATGGATCGCTTCCTTTAGATGAAACCCTTGAAATGGCATACGCGGAAAGCCCCAATAAGGCACAGATTGATATGATATCAAATGGCTTAGCGACAATGGTGGGGGTATTGGGCAGCATAGTGCAAGGATTTGAAGATAAACCCTCGCACTGATATAAATCATAGACTTTAAGAGAACAATAATGGCTAGACATCATATCCCTCAATTATTGCTCAGTGTAGCTTTATCACTTTCGACTATGGTTTATGCGGAAACTATCGCAGGACGTATAGTTGGCGTGTCTGATGGTGATACTCTTACTATTCTTGATTCAACCAATACCCAATTTAAAATAAGATTAGCCGCTATCGATGCGCCAGAGAAAGCACAGCCGTTTGGTCAGCGAGGTAGGCAAAAGCTATCTAACATTTGCTATGGCAAAACTGCTAATGTCATAGTCATTAGTATAGACAGATTTGAACGTCCCGTAGGTGATGTTGATTGCGCTGGCGTTAATGCAAATGAAGTGATGGTTCAATCTGGATTAGCATGGGTTGATCCGAGGTATGCCAAAAGACATGGTCATTTGTTCGCAATAGAAGAAGACGCTAGAAATACTAGGCGTGGTCTATGGGCAGACGACAACCCCATGCCTCCATGGGAATGGAGAAAATCTAAGCGCAATAAATGAACTGATCATAATTAACTTAACTTTCAAACTGAGCTATTTACATAATTCTAATTTGATATACAAAGACCTGTATGCGCATATTATTGAGCAATAACCAACTGGCTGTAATAAACCAAATAATGGTTGAAATTAACCATAAGTTGAAAATTCAATACTACAAGTGTTTAATTACTATAGTAAATACAAATGGTCTATATTTTGCTTTTTTTAAGCGCTTAGCACATAACTACAAAACTTAAGTCCTACAATAAATCCAGTGGTTATGATTGCACATACAACAATGAATAGGTTTACAGATGGCAAAGTTTCTGAATACGACAGCGACCAATTATTTTTTAGAAGAAATCATTAAAGACGCAAAAGATAGACTTGTTTTAATAAGTCCATATCTGAAATTAAATGATCGAATTAAAGAGTTACTTGCTGATAAAGATCGTTTGAAAATCGATATCCGGATTATTTATGGTAAGAACGAGTTGCATCCATCCGAAATCAACTGGTTAAATGAATTGACATATGTCAGAACCAGTTTTTGCAAGAATCTTCATGCTAAATGTTACCTTAATGATAATAAATGTATTATCACCAGCATGAATCTGTATGAGTTTAGCCAAATCAATAATAATGAAATGGGTATTTTGTTAGATAAAAATGAAGACAAAGATGCTTATGGTGAAGCTTATGAGGAAGTGCTAAGAATTATCCGTATTAGTGAAGAGGTAAGAATTTCGTTAGAACGTGTTGATCAAACTGAAACTGACAGCGAAGAGACAGAAGATAGCCCTGGGAAAGTCAGTTCATCAAAAATAGCACAAAAACATAAATTAAAGACTCAGGACTTTATCGATAAAATGTTGGCATTAGGCTTCTTGACAATGAAAGACAATAAACCGCATTTGACAGAGCTTGGAAAGAGTAATGGTGGAGAGTTTAAATTTAGCTCGCGTTTTGGACCTTACTTTGTTTGGCCAGAGAATTTAGAGTTTTAATGCTGGTAGGTGTCATTTCAACACTTCTTTCATGAACATTTCGCAACCGATAAGATGGCAGCCAACCACTGTAGGCAAAGTATTTACAGGTTCTAAAAAGTGGGTGTTTCATCTTGGTGCAAACGAGTACAGAATTGTATCCGAGCTCTATGATTACTCTGGAACGCTAAATGATTTAGAGGCTTTAATTGTTGATACAGGGTATTTTTGGGCAACAATAGAAATACCCCTTCAAGGTAACCACAAAATAACCTTGGATGGCATCCCGAACCAAAAGGCACTTGAGTTAAATTCAAACGTAAAGTTTAGAATTAAAAAAGAAGCTGCCAGACTTAAAGCTCAAGTTGAAGCCACCATTAAAGCGTTCAATGCTAATATTCAACCGATTCTGGCATGGGCTAATAAATCCAACCTGCAAATTGAACAACATCTAGCGTCTAAGGGTTGGTTGTCTCATGAGTTAATTTCAGATGTTACTCAATCAAAACCAACATGCAATATCGACTTTGATTTTCCCGCTATCAGAGAACACATTGACACCTTACCAAACATTCAAATTGAAGCAATCAAGCTGTGGCAATCCTCTATTATCCGTTTGTGCAATATTCTTAATGAAGAGCAATTTAAAAGCGCTCTTGATCACAGCAAAGTATTTTTCAACACAATAGAAAAATCACCTTTAACACAAGAGCAGATCAGGGCGGCGGTCTGTTTTGATAACCGAAATTTATTAGTCGCATCAGCTGGCTCTGGTAAAACATCGACTATGGTCGCTAAGTGTGGTTTTGCGATCAAGCAAGGATATTTCAAGCCAGAAGAAATTCTCTTGTTAGCATTCAATAATGATGCTGCAGAGGAGCTGAGAAATCGCATTAAAGTTCGTTTCGAACAGCAGCAAATTCCATACGAACAAGTGACAGCTAAAACATTTCATGCTTTTGGATTAGATGTGATTGGTACTGCATTAGGTAAGCGTCCATCTATACCAGCTTGGATTGAGTCTGGTAAAGATATTGATACCTTAATGGAGCTGGTAGATGAAATCAAAGATCTTGACATTAACTTCAGAATACATTGGGATTTATTTCGTTTAGTAATTGGACAGGATTTACCAAAGTTTGGTGATGAAGAAAAGAATCCTGATTCATGGAACTTTCAGAATCAAAGCAAAGGATTTTGGACATTTAACAATGAGTATGTCAAAAGCAGAGGTGAGTTATTAATTGCGAATTGGCTTTTCTATAACGGCATAAACTATCAATATGAAGCACCATACAAGCATGACACGGCAGACGCAAGGTATAGTCAGTACAAACCAGACTTTTACTTTCCTGATATAGATGTCTATCTCGAACACTGGGCCCTCGATGCTAACGGGGAGCCTCCTGTGAGTTTTGCAAACTATAAAGAAAGTATGCTTTGGAAAAAAGAATTACATGCCAAACATGGAACCCATTTACTTGAAACAACTATGGCTGAATTATGGTCTGGTAGGGCATTCACTTACTTATCAGCTTCACTTAGTAAGTTAGGATTAACGCTTGACCCAAATCCAGATAGAGCTATTCCTGGTAGGCGTCCAATTGAAAATGAACGATTAATTAAAACATTTAGAACATTTTTAACCCATGTTAAGAATAACCGCTTAACTATGGCCGAGTTAGAGAGGCGCTTGAACTCTGGGATGCTCGGAAATTTTAGGTATCGTCATACTATTTTCTTAATGTTGTTTGAAGCGATATGGCAAGCATGGGATGCCAAATTGAGATCTACAAACTGTATTGATTTTGATGATATGCTTAATCAAGCTACAGATCTAATTGAAGAGGGGCGTTGGAAAAATCATTATCAATTAGTTATGGTTGATGAATTCCAAGATTTAAGCCAATCCAGAACGCGTCTTTTGCATGCGTTGTTAAAGCAACCAAACCAATATCTTTTTGCTGTTGGAGATGATTGGCAGAGTATTAATAGATTTGCTGGAGCTCATTTAGGCGTCATGACGGATTTTGAAACAACATTCGGAAAGTCCACGCTTCTCAAACTCGAGAGCACATTCCGTTGCCCTCAGTCGTTATGTGACATTAGTACTACGTTTATTCAGAAAAATCCTAAACAATTAAAAAAACACGTTCGTTCTGAGGTTGAAAATATACGTGACCCATTAACAATTATCCGTGTACAAGATGAGTCACAAATACAGTCAGTTATTCAGAAAAGATTAGATCAATTAGGATGCACTCTACCCGAGAAATCCGGTAAAACTTCAATATATATTTTAGGGCGCTATAACAACGATCGAGCCTATATGCCTTTTAAGTTTGATAAAACAAAATTTATCGTTCAGTTTATTACTGTTCACTCATCTAAAGGGCTCGAAGCTGATCACATAATCATTCCAAAGCTGAGTTCCGAAAGCCTTGGTTTTCCGAGTCAAATTGAAGATGATCCAGTATTGCAATTAGCTATGCCTAAGGGAGATGCATATCCATTTTCTGAAGAGAGAAGACTATTTTACGTCGCGTTAACAAGATCACGCGCAACTGTTACGTTAATTACACTGGAAAAAAAAGAGTCACCGTTTATTTTAGAACTTGTTGAACAACTCAATATTTCTGTTCAAGATATCAAAGGTGAAAAACAACCTCTAGAGGTTTGCCCAAAATGCAAGACCTCATTTGTTACAGAAAAATCAGGAAAGTTTGGGTTGTTCTATTCCTGTAGTGGATATCCATTCTGTGATTATAAGCCTCCAAAAACTCGTAGGTAGTCCAAAAAACGGATGATATGTGTCTACAAAACTAGTGGCGATTCACAAACTGCAAAAAACAAAAACAGGAGTAAGTAAAATGATTACTGAGATGACGGTTAAAAATATAGCCACATACACAGCACCAGTTACTCTTAGTGATATTAGAAAAATAAATTACATATTTGGCCCCAATGGGAGTGGTAAAACCACAATTGGGCGTGCTATCGAGCAAGCTGAAGGTCACTCCGATTGTCAATTGAGTTGGACAGGAGGGGCGCCCTTAGAAGTAATGGTATATAACCGTGACTTTGTTGATAGAAACTTCAATCTTACTAGCCCCGTTCGGGGTGTATTTACCCTTGGTGAAAATCAAGTTCAGGCCGAAACGCAAATTGCAACTCTAAGACCGCAAGTCGAGCAGCAGTCATCAAGAGTTATTGGGTTAAACAATCAACTAGATGGAGACTCTGAACAAATAGGTAAGAGGCAGGAGTTAAATAATCTTGAAAACTCATTTCGTGACAAAGCTTGGAAGCAAAAGCAAAAACATGATGATTATTTTCAGGTAGCTTTTACAGGAGCCAGAAATAGTGCCGAAAAATTTAAAGATAAAGTGTTACAAGAAGTTGCAACCAATCGCGCTGAATTACTTGATTTGGTCTTTTTAAAAGAAAAAGCTACAACTGTCTTTGCCACAATCTTGCAACGTGCGGAATTACTTCCTCTAATTTCATTTGATAATCTGCTTGCATATGAGTCGCAAGCGATATTGCAAAAGCCGATTATCGGAAGCCAAGATGTAAATATTGCTGCGTTAATTAACCAACTAGGAAATGCAGATTGGATTAAACAAGGTCTGCATTTTCACTCACAAGCAAATAACACTTGCCCTTTTTGCCAGCAAAAAACAACACCTGAATTTGCTCAAGAATTGAATCAATTCTTCAATCAAGCATATCAAAATGACATTCAGGAAATTACTAAACTAAAAACAAATTACGAGTCAGCGGCAAACACTGCTAAGGCGATCATTTCATCTATCAAGCAAATAAACTCACAATTTATTGATAATGCACTGTTTGTTGCAGAGGCCGGTTTGTTTGAAGATTTGCTCGATCGCAATCTAGGGCTTATTTTGAATAAAATTCAAGAGCCAAGCAGAAGATTGACGCTTGAGTCAGTGAGCGATCTTGCAGAAAAAGTTGCTGGCCATATTAGACAAGCAAATATAAAAATTACAGAACATAACCAAATTGAAGCGAATATAGGCCAAGAAAAAACGCTACTGACAGCTCAGATATGGCGTTTTGTTATTGTAGAGTTAAATGCCGATATTACGGAGTATCAAGCAAATAAAACTCGCTTGGAAAATACAATTCGCGGGATGCAGCAAGGCTTAGAGGCAGCTGGAAATAGAAAACGTGAGCTTGAGGAGCAGATTAAAGTTTTAGAGAGACAATCTACTTCTGTTTATCCTACAAAAGATGAAATCAATTCTTTGTTGAGGACCTTTGGTTTCACATCCTTTACGATCGAAATTGCAAATGATCTAGGACAATATAAGATCTGCAGGGCTGATGGTGCTGACGCACGTAAGTCTCTCAGTGAAGGTGAGAAAACGTTTATTACTTTTTTATATTTCTACTCCTTGATAAAAGGCGCACAAACAGCTGAAGGCACCACAACCAACCGAATCGTTGTTTTTGATGACCCAATCTCAAGTCTTGATAGTGATGTTTTGTATATCGTTAGCAGTTTGATAAAAGGAGTATTTGAAGAGGTTAAATCTCAATCTGGAAATATCAAGCAAGTATTTGTGTTAACGCATAATGTTTATTTCCATAAAGAAATTAGCTTTAACCCTCGTCGTTCAGGGAGTACACCTCTAACTGACGAGTCATTCTGGATGGTTAAAAAACTTTCTACTGGCACCATGGTTGAAAGATGTAATGAAAATCCAATTAAGTCAGCGTATGAACTGCTTTGGGGTGAGGTTAAGTCAGCGAATATATTTAGTCTGACAATACAGAACACCTTGCGTAGAATTCTAGAAAACTACTTCACTATGTGGGGTGGTAAAGGCAAGGATGAAATTTGTGATATGTTTGATGGCCGAGAAAAACTAATATGCCAGTCCCTATTCTCATGGGTTAACGATGGCTCACATTCGGTACATGATGATCTTTACGTAAACCATGGCTCTCAAACAAATGAAAGTTACTTGCAGGTATTTAAGAAAATATTTGTACATTCTGGGCAGGAAGGTCATTACAACATGATGATGGGAGTTGATAGCAGTAACTCAGGCAATCAATAGAGCGAAAGCATGGCTAGTTAGGGATATGTTTGAATAAAGTTTATTTTTCATCAGTTAAAGAAGCTCGTGATAGATACTTTGTTGAGTACCGCCCACCTTTACATGGCTATACTTTTGCCACGTTAAGCATCACTTTTCTAGCAACCGGCTTGCAGCATGAAGTTGTTGCAGTCATGGAGCAAGAGGCGGTCACATGGGTTAAAAGATATCCAATTGCTTTGATGATTTCATCATTTGATGATGCTGGAGATTTGATTTATTTAAATGATTTAAAGCCGGAAAGTCATCTGATATGTTTTTATGACAGTACTAAAACCAATATTGAATTTCATTGGGCGCTGCTCCAAAACGAGCAAATGCCACAAGATGCTTTAGATACTGATTATATTCTTGAGATATACAAATCCTTTAATAGGAAGACCTCTACTGAACTCAAGCTGGAAGCGGAAAAGCATCATAGGCAAATGCGATTAGGTACCAAGATTATTGTTTTTTGGGCTGTCGGGCTACCTGCTTTAGTGCTTGTGATTGAATTTTTTATTCCTCAGTGGCTAGCAGCGTTGGTACTGATGTATGGCTTATGCAAAGCATTGGTTCTGTGGCTTAAAATGACTGGAAGATGGCGTAAAACAGCGTCTGAAATTGCACGAGAAGCTGAGGATCTGCAAATAAGGCACCATCAGTATCATTGCAAGAAGAATCCAGATGGGTTCTTACGCTTAAAGCAGGAGAATTTTGAAAATGAAAGTAAAGCCCAAATTAAAAATGAAGTTGAAGCCATAACACTTAATGAAAAATCAAAAAAACACTAAGGTGTGTATCCCTATTAAATCAGCCATTAACGCTTAGTTAAAACTAACATTACATTCAGGTTAGTAAATTTCTTGCCCCGATAAGGCTATTATTTACATTTAAGCCTCCCTCAACACACTACCATCGTACCTATAAAAAGTGTATTTTTTTAGTTAAATTGCTTTTTATAGGTACATCATGTCTAAACGAATACCCCAAACCACCCCAATTAGCATTGATGCTTTAAACACTATTAGCTACTGGGGGAAGGTAATATCAGCTTAACGCAAACTAAGAGGTATTTCCATGCGTGATTTTGCGTATAGAGCATGCATTAGTTTAAACACGTTACAAAGAATTGAGCGTGGTGAACATTCAGTGCTTGCGAGTAATTACCTGAATGCTCTGGCTGTGCTAAGAGTCATGGATAAACTTTTTAAAAGACCTGATGAATCGTTGCTAAAAACCAAGGACGATATTCTACGTAATCTTCCGTCTATAGATGATGAGTATTTCTAAGTCGACCATACGGTTTGTTGGGTTGAGGATGACAGCTATCTGCGAGCACCTCTAAAATTTCAATGGAGAATAAAGCTTTCATGTTGCCAAAAACCATCTATGGAAAAACTTCTTGAGGTGTAGAATCCTTCTCATCCTTACTTGTTTACGTCCCGCACCTGGTCTTCAGCGTCGGCTAATGCTTTGTAAATAGGTGGCTTTTTTATGTAAAAATGCAACTTTATCTGTTGTAAATGATTTCTCAGTGGCTAGCTCCGGCCCGAAGTCGAAGCCCAACGTTTGACATAAGGGGACGTTTTAGCCCGCCCTGCTTGATGGATCGGTTAGGAGTTGTTACCTACCATTAGGATTTTATTTACCCACAATATATCACCATTCCGTGCAATGGCTACCTGATACAGGTTAGTTTGATTTTCGAATGAGAAAAGTAAAGTTGGGTATTTATCAAGGTCAGGGTTTTCTTCTGGGAGCGAGGTAAAACCTAAGAAAACTAACTCGTTAGAGCTTGTTTGTGACACAACTTGGTTTAATGCGATTAGAAATAAATACTGGTTCGGATATAGCGCTATTTTTTTAGGTATTATCGATGAGTAGAGTGATTTAAGTTCTTTGAAAATATGTTGCCACTCTTCATAGGACTCCCTCACTTTTTTATGAGCTTCTGGTATGGCCAGAAATATACCAGTAATTGTCAAGACGATAACTGACCAATCTGCGCCTTTGCCGATGTTTCGCACAGATACCGAGCCATCAACTGAGCCTGATGAATAGTTTTCTATTAAATTTGAATATTTTGAAACAGCAGCCGACTCGACTCTAGAAACGGCAGTGTCTTCAATTTCACCAAACTCAAAAACTAATGTTTCCATAGCTTGCATATATTTATGCCTAACGATTAACGTAAGAGGCTTGCTGTAGCAAGTCCCGCTTGATTGATTGGTTATGCATGGCTACCTCCAAGCCTAGAAACAACCTCGTTCATTGTGTAGTGAACGAATTGCTTTCCTAGCTCCGTAAGCACATATGGTTTCGTATCCTCAAAAGCGGACTCCATGGTGTTCGATGAGGAGCCGGAACTTCGCCCGGCGGGACGCTTCTTCAGAAAGCGACCATCGTAGGTGGTTTCTCTGTCTTGCCGGATTACTCCGCCGGTGCTGAGATCTCGAATAAGAAGACGATAAAGATCCGCCTCGGCTGAGTCCTCTCTCGGAGAGTCGCCGTAGATTTCGGACCAAATATGGTACCGTGTGGCCCCAGGGTTCTTGAAGATGACACGGATTACCGCAAAGTGTGACTCGTGATAAAGCTCAAGCCAGTCGATGAATTGGCGAACAACGTCGTCCGAGCAAAGGGTAGTTCCTGCTGCATTCGAAATTAGATTGGCAATAAATTTTCTCTTCTCGTCTGTATCCGCATCGTCCCATGCGCGAAACGCCTTGCGGACTACATCAAGGTACTCATCGCTCGTAATTCGCTCCTCAATCGCAGGGCCAACTGTGTCAAAGCGTTCCCCAATCTCGGTGAGGGTGCCATTAAGGCGCTGCATCTTGTGTTCATGCTCTTCGAGCCATTTGGTTTGAAGGCTGTCGGTCTTCAATGACCCTTCTTCGGTCTTAAGGTTGACCGCAGCACTAATGAAACCACCAACCCACGGAATACTGCCGAGAGCGGCAAGCGCAAACTTTTCCAGCGCCCTTTTCTTTAGGTCGGGGTTCAACTTCTTCAACTCACCGCGAATTTCGGCCACGGAAATGTCGCCGGCTGCAGGAGCTTGTGAGTTGTGGTCATTAGTGGTCATGTGGTCTCGCTATGTCTAACGTTTGAATTAAGGCGCGCCGCTAGGCGTCCCGTTGAACGATGGGTTAGAGCCTGCTGATTCAATAGAGAAGTTGCTCCTCGGATCAACGACTACGCTAGCAATCGCACCAATCGCGTGGATGAGTTTTATTCGAAATGTGTGCCGCTGAAATTTGATGCCTGGAAAGTCAGATAGAACGGCTTGAGACCATTGATCCAAGGAATCCTTTCCGCCCGTAAATTGGAATTCATGCGCGAGACGATTTCGAATGCGATTGAGTGCGTGCAAATGTTCGATGGCTTTAGCCATGTTTGAAGGGCTTTGTGTTTGAAGGGAACTGAGCGCTTGCAGTTTTTTGTGGAATGAGAGCTCGCTGAAGTTCTCATATTTTTCTTTGTCGAGAAATTGTTTAGCGGCGTTTTCAATCGCCACCTCAAGAAGAAGGTGCCCCTTCAAAAGTACAAGTTCGGTACTTTTGTGGTCATCAAGATGGGCGCTTACAACCCACTGGAATATTTGCGGTAGCGACATATGTTGGGCTTTAACGCTTGAATGAAGGGTTAGCACTTATGCTAGTGAAATGTATTGTAAACAATGTTTACACCCTCCGATGTTTTTTCGTTGTGAAAAATACGAGCAAGCTCATGATATTGAATGTCAAGATTTACATCAGAGACCCAGTTGATTTGCACTTCTGGGCCACCGCCCTCACCATCAGGAGCTTTGCCACCATTGCTATCGGCGGCAAAAAAGCTTTTAGTATTGCTAGATGGTGAAACATTACTTGGCATTATAGCCACATGACTATTGAATCCATTAGTAGCGCCACAGTCAATTTGGAAAAGAACAGCTTTTAGCTTTCCATTAGGTGATGGTGTTTCTCGCAGTAAATTAACCCCACACATATCAGAAAAGGATTGCCCTAAGAAATATAGCCCGCCGATAGCGGTGGCAACTAACAGTAACAAGACTGTTACTAAACCTATAACTATCTTCTTCCAAGGCAACATGTTTTGAAAGTGCTAACGTTTGAATTAAGGGGCGCCGTCAGGCGTCCCGCTTGAATGATGGGTTAGGCTCTTGATTCATTGTTGCTAATATTGCAAGAGCACGAGATGACCACTCAGGGAGTGGATTGTTGTTATTTTTGAGAAAAATATCTTCTTCCTCAATAGACATATTTTTGGTGAACTCATTTATTTCTAGATATAAACCACGAATGGCTCTCGAAATATCTTCAGATAGAACTCCATCGCCAACCAAGGCTGGAAGCCAATCAAGTGGCTCGTTATCAAACACATCATCAACTGCAAGAGTGGAATTGTAATTAATGAATTGCTTGTTTTCAGGTGAAGCAGCAATTGCTGATAATCCATCTATCACAATCTGAAGTATATGGTTTTTTGTATTCATAGGCCTAACAGTAATTATAGAGACCCATGGGTCTCTATATTAATAATTGAATGTTCGTGGCACATGGTTGGAATCCTTTGTCTTTTATTACTTCAATTGTTTCTGCATTTATATATTGAAATATTAATATAGAGACAGAGCATAGATTAATTTAATTGTAATTGAAGAGTTAAATTTATAGGTAATTAACAATAAATGAATGCTTGGGGCCGGAGTTTTTCACAGTTTTTGAGTAACCAGATACGGTTGGTTATTTTAAAGTTGTCATGCGTGGAGAAATTGGCGCTTACATGAATCTCAAGATAAGGATTTAGATATATTGATGAAAAAATTATAACGTCAAAATTGGAATGTAGAAATTTAAGTGAAGTTATAAGATGCGAACCTATCTAAACCGAGAATGGATAAGAAATTGGATCATGAAATTCATATCCTTCTACCTCAAAATCGTTAATTGTCACCCAAGTTTCCAAGTCTTCCAAGGTTTTGATATCAGGATTAATTTTCAAAGTCGGAGACTCGAAAGGTTCTCGTTTTAGCTGAACGTTTTTCATCAAGTCTAGTTGGTCTTCGTAAATATGTGCGTTAACGATTTTGTGATAAGCTTTACCTGGCTCGTGACCAGTTATTTGAGCCATTATTGCAAGTAAAAAGTAGACTTGTACCATATTGAAATTTAATCCTAGAGGTACGTCACAGCTTCTTTGTGTGCTATTTAAATAAAGTCTCCCACCAAGTAAAGAGAAGTGGTGACTATACATACATGGCCGTAAACATCCCATGTGGAATGCGCCAGGGTGATAAAAAGTATAAATTTCTCCTCGGTCATCGATTCCGTTTTTAAGATCATTATAAATTTTACGAAGTAGATCTACACTTCCACCATCAGGCTTAGGGAAATTTCTGGCGATTTTTCCGTAAATTAACCCGCAATCATCCTCACCTTTTCTAAAAGGGGAAGAGAGCCAAGCTTGATTGAGGTTTGCGTTAGCATCCCAAGTTTTTGTACCAATTTGACGAAACTGAGCAGCGCTATCATAACCACGCATATAACCAATCATTTCAGCTATTGCTGACTTGAAGTAACTTTTGCGTGTAGTTATTAATGGAAACTTGCATTCGTCAACATCATATGTCAAATCTGCATTAATTACCGTTAGGCATCTTTTGCCTGTTCTTTCATTATCAACCCAAGTACCATCAGTAATTATTCTATTTGCTAACTCTAGGTACTGTTTCATTTTGGTAGGCCTTAATGCTATATGAGTATGAGGTTAAATAATTTAGTTCACATGCTTTTTAAAAGCATAATTGAATGGATAAATATAATTAAAAATTAAGATTATACCTAGAATTTTCTTTCAAATTATTGGTTAAATATCTTGAGAAAATTTGGTGTGATAATTCCGTATTTTTTTAATCATGAGTGAGAATGAATGCCTTTGAGGCAGAGTATTATCGACATCTCTGTCAGATTTATTGTGCATTTATGTCTTATGGGTTTTAATCAGCTTGAATTATGTGCTTCAGCGTATGCTCTACAACTCATCAACTTAAATCTTATTGTTGCACATCAAGTCGCATCATATCAGTTGTTCTTAGTTTAAGTAATTCTTGATACTTTTTAATATATATCTTAACTGGAAGGCCGTTCATAAGTTCTGTTTGAAGAAACTCCACATTAATATCAAACGATTCACAAGCTTCTTGCAATCTTATTGTGCTGATCACAACTCCAAGATTTGCAACCTCATCAAAGGCTAAATCGATATAGGTATCAAGAGATGCAACATTAGCGTGTCCTGTGTATTGTTGTACTTGTTGTTTAAGGGTATTGGCATCCAATAGTGCCCTTCTGAATTCGTCTTTATTTTCAAAATCATATTGGTTGATTAGCCGGACAAATAGCTTTGTAATGAATCGATTACGAAACATATGAGCGCATACTTGGCTTGTAATACCTGCTGTTCGCCTCAGAAGACCAACCTCATTTGACATGTACCTGCTTGAAAGTTGCTTACCTGTAATCTCACTAATAAATAGATATCCGTGATCGTTAGTTGTTCCTATCGTTCTTTTAATCACTATTGGGCGAATGACTCTTGAATAGGCTTTAAAAGCTGCCAGATCCTGATGCAATACGGGCACGAGACGTTCTTCCCTCCTTCTTTTCTTTAGAGTTTCAAGTCGCAGTTTTGGGTCGTCTTGCTCGCTGCTGATTTCAATATCTTTTACCTTAATTCTCGCAACCTCTTCAATACGTGCCCCAGTCATTTCAAGAAGGCGAAGCATAATTGTTCTTCTTCTATCAATAAACCTCTTACTCTGCGGATCTAGGTTAATCGAACTAAGAATTGGAATTGCATCATACAACCTCTGAATAGACTTACTGGATATTGCTGATCGATTTTTTCTTGGATTTGGAGTATCAAAGGATTCATGAAACCACCCAAACTTTTCTATCCCGCCTGGTTTCGAATTCTTAGTACTGATCAAATATTTCTTCTGTTGAGCATTTACAGTATCAATAACAAATCGCTCGTCACCGTTTAACCTTCCTATAAAATCCAAGAAATCTATACACTTTCTTCCGATCGCTATGAGTGTATTGGAGTCCCGCTTTCTTACCATTGGATTGAGTGAGTCTTTCTCACTTCTAATTTTCGCAATAAAATCGGTAAATCGATCACTATTTACCTGAATGAAATCGATATTTTTTTCAAAGCAATAGCGAATCAGATGGCTAATATCCATAGCGAATTGACGTAAGGTTCCTCCATTGTTGTTTCTACTTAAGTTTCTCTTGAAAAGATGCACCATGTATGCATTGGCAGCCACACATGGCTCACCAGATGGCCAGCAAATAAATGGTAAGTTGTTTGCTTCTCGAAGCTTGACCTCACTCCTAATCGCGTCAAAGTAATGAACTAACTCCATCTCAGGAACGATCTTGAAAAGTTGATGACTGGCCAAGTTCAAACTTTCTAACTCTATGGATTTAGGGGAATAACATTAGATCGGTCTGGATCCAATATTGGCATTATGTACTTTACAGACATCAGTGCAGTAAGTTTTTTTATTGCCTCTTGTGAACGACGACTACGTGAGATATTGTCTTCAATATTTGCCACTGATTTGATATCCGAGATTACTTCAGATAAAGCCTGAGTTAGAAGATAGTTTGATTGCTTAAGTACTAAGATTTGTTGTTCAAGCTCTTCCACTCGCATTAAAAGTCCTGTACGAGTCCTCTTGTTGGAAGCTTTTTCTCGATGTTCATAATCTTCAATGCGTTCGAGAGCACCTTTTCTTAAATCATCTAATGACTTAAACCCACCATCAATAACCTCAGCACATACTCTCTTGAGAGTATTGATTGAAGTGGAATGGATATCCAATTCGGCATTCATGTATTTGGCCAAGCCACCTTGAGACTTGAACGCATGACGTAGGGATATATCATTCGCGAATGACTGCGGACTCTGACAAACAGCCTTTAGAAAGTCACGGAGTGCAATAGTTGATTTTATAGTCTGCTCAACTCGTTTATCAGACATGATAATTTTCCCGAATAATTACCAACAACCGATAGGATTGCCCTCTATCATCTTCTATGAACTCTGGTTCCAAATCTACCTCCTCTGAAAGGATTAATTCATTAATATACACCTCCAGCTCGCTTGTTCTCAGAAGGGTAAAATCAACTGTACCGTACTTATCAGAAATTAACTGTCTTAGTTCAGTATGCTCATTCAGCGTTTCTGCTAAAAATTGGGATTTGACATTTCGAAGAACCTCACCGGGTGTACTCTCCGTTATGTAGTGATATAAATGCTGAAGATCAGTATGCCCCATGAACCAGCGTAGAGTATCCATTCCACCAAATCCACTACCCCAGAAAAAGCTCAATGCGAAGAATCGCCTTAACTGATGTGTTCTAATATAAAAACGTTTCCCATCAAGTAATGTGGTTTCAAAATAGTCACAAAAAAGATCAAGGTTTTGAGCGTAGGCGTGATGACAAGCTAGAACCGAAAGCATCTTGGTTGGGTTATGAAGCGACATAACGTCAAAGAGTTCTCCTTTTTTTTTGATAAAGCCCATCTCAAAGTAAATCTCGTGAATTTCTATTAACTTCTCAATCATCTCGACTGCAACTTCATCGATGGGCCGAGCAATCTGAACTCTGCGACCTTCCAAAAGTCTTGTACTTTTGGCCTTTCTGAATATCAAATATCTCTTGGTATCATCGAGACAACTATCTACCTTTAAACTGACAATCTCAGCCTGCCTCCGCGCCATAAGAGTACAGAGCACAATTTGCACAGAACCATAATAAATTCGTATTAATTCTCCTAAGCCTTTATTGCTACGTAGTGCACCGAAGTAATTTTTTTCTTTACTTATAGTCCATTTTTCAACCCCAATTTGCTGCAGTTGAGGGTGCAAGAGAGCTAAAAACTCTTTCGTGGAGATGAGCTTTGCTAAAGAAGTGCGTCCGTTTTCGTTTGTTAAATGTAATTTTTCTTGGATTTTGAGCAGGAGGTTCCTTAGACTAAAAACTAGACTTTCGGCATATTGAAGATGAAATTCAATTGCATTTTTTACTGAATCAAGAACAACTTGGCTAGGAAGGGTTGCGAATCGATTGGAAGCAACATTGTCTGGAAAATGACCGAGATGGGCAATTATTATATCTACTGGTGGGAGTAATAGGCTTTCGTCGCGCAAAGCTTCATCCCACAATAGTATTAGGGCTTTAAGAGCCATTTTATAGACCTGAATTCCAGTGAAGCTAATTATTTCATCATCCTCCCCTTTTACAGGTACTCTCGGGTATTCATTTAAAGTAACTAGCTCACAATCACCTAGATTAAGTATGGCAGGACATGTTTTGACTGATACTGCCCCCCTAAGAGTAATTGAGCCATATATCAGTTTGGATAGTCTTGTCGTATTAACTACATATTTATACTGACCTTTAGAGGTTTTACGATATAGACTGTTTTCCCAAAGCCAAAATCTAACAGAAGGTATTAACTTATTTGGAATTGAAAGAGTATCTTGCTCTAACTGATTCTCCGAAATTGCAAAAAAATCAATTCCATCGCATTTATAAGAGTTCATCCGTTCATCATCATAATTAAAACCATCCACTTGGCTAATTAGGAACTTAGATAATCTATCTGTCCACCCATAAACATGCTCTGCAATTCGCTTGGAATTAGCTTGTTCATCAGAAAATTGCTTAAGATGGTCCTCTGTAATTGCTTGAAGACCGCAACTGGATATGTTCAGATACTTGTCATTAAGGAGAAAGTAGTCGATTAGATTTATTACCTTGATAATAATATTTCTAGCGGTAACATCAGCATAAGAAAATCCCCGACCTCTTGTATTATCAGGATGTACACTTGCATTGATCCAGTATTTAAAAGTATTTAGCAACCTTCTATTTATTTTATCCGTTAAAAAACTCCCATTTAACAATTTCAAATTGAAATCAATACAAAATTCGCCGGTGTTGGGTGACTTCATTTTAAAGCGCCAAACATCCTCATTAAAGTCTGAGATTAGCCATTTAGACTCACGATATAAGCAACTTCTTGGCCCCAACACTTGGTCTAGAAATGCTAAACTCTCGTGCTGCATTTATATAATCCCTATTGAAGAATGCGACATATTTTCTTGATAAACCATGCTTTTCATTAAATTTGGATTGACTTTACTTCGGGCACTATTAAGAGCCTGAGACAGGTCAGGGTCATACATATTATTCTCTATTTCAATTTCAAGCAGAGAAGAAAATTTAGACCAGTAACATGCCTTTGGGTTGACAAGTTGTGGCTCCAATAATTGAACTGCAGACCTGATTGATAGAAGCGCTACCAGAATATTTTCATCCACAGAAATGTAAATCTGCTTAGAAGCATTCCCTTGTTTTTTGACCGCCTTATCTGGATCAACTGGTAAGCTAAACACATGCTTATTTAGAAACTTATCCAACTCCTCAAAAGAGTCAAAATTACTTGCACGAAGTAACATTGAGCTATTTTTCATAGACTCACAGATAATTCCTTTTTGAAAAATTCTAACCCATCTCGACTGAAAGAATGAAAGAATTGGCTCAGGCAAATAATGAGAAAGTAGCTCGGGCTTATATTTCGCATGACCTAAAGCTTCAGACATGGCTTTAGCGCTACCTGTTTCTAGATAAACTTGAAGACCAACAGTAGCCCGAAACCTTGTCGGTGTTAGATTGCAAACAAGTTGCTTTACAATTTGTTCATCAGTATCACTCATTAAATGCTGAAATTGTTTGACCCTGATATTGAATGCAGCGGTTTGACCCAAGGTGAGAACAGAAGAAATTGGAGTAGGATAAGAGAATCCTGAGCGGCAACTCAAGAACATGAATCTATAATTGTCGTCATTTTTGACTTTTAGATAATTTCTTAACGGCTGGGTAAGCTGCATTACTTGCTCTACATAGCTTAAAGACTTTTCGTTAAGAGCAACCCTCTGAAGTCCCATTTCCCCACCCTTGCGTCTTTTATACCCAATCAAGTAGACGCACCTGTCTGTTCTTTCCAGACCAACGAATTTCCCATGCTTGTCATATAATTTTAGATTAAAGAGAAAACTTTCAGTAATAAGAGGATGCTCTTTAATCAGCATAAATATGAATGGTTCTAATGAATAAGATGTTGGCAGTCCCAAACGATATGAAACTTCGCCAATTGTTGCAAGCCTCAATTGAGTTTTGCGGTATTTAGATTTTATTTGAACAGAGCCGAAATCAAAGTCCATAAACTCGAATTGGTCTCTGTTGGCAATAAATCGACCATAAATGTCTTTAGCTTGGATATCCGCCCATATAAGCACTTTATTCACAGCATTTGAAATTTGTTGGAAGAGTAATTTTATAACTTCGTCATCTGTCAGACTAATAGGTACCTCAACAATTAATTTGTCTTTAACTATAAGTCCCTCATCATTTATGGTCACCTTCATTTCAGACCCTACTTTACGACTTGGCTCTATGTAAGGAAATTTTCGATTCGGCCTTGCAAAAACCTTAGAATCAAGGAGTACCGACTCCATAAACGGTAGTGCATCGTTCCAACGCTTTATTGTAGTCTGAAGGCAGTTACCCAAACCCACTTTACTTTCAAAGAAGTCTCGGCAAAAACCCTCTATTATCTTTATAGTGAAGTCAGGATGGCTAAGTTGAACCCTGTCTAAATCAGGATGAGTTTTTTCAATATAATCAACTAGATAGTTTAGAAATGGTATAAAATTTCCTTTACTTCTTATTGCATATCGTTCAGAAAATCTACATGTCGCTTGATGCAAGGCTCTCGCTACGTCTGGTCCTATAGTGTTCCAAATCCAAGCAAGTTTGAGAAATCCGGCTTGCTCCCCATTTTTTCCCAGAGCGTGCCAACCATGGTAATACTCTTGCTGAAAATGATCTACTTTCATCAGACTCCATAACCGCGAAGCAATCTCCAGATTTTCTTCGAAGGCTAATCTTGGAATTTCTAAAGCCATTGATTTAAGTGTGGCTATAAAAGTTCTTCTGTATATGTCTTTTGTATTTTCAGACGCATTTATAAAAGTTGGGGAGATTATGGCACCAATAAACCCATGCAGTAAGGGAATCGCGGACTTTTTGGAAAGAGATAGGTAAGTTATTGACTGACTCGTAAGGCCAAGATAACAATCCAACAAGTTGATTAATGGATTACGAAGATCTGACTTGGGGTTGCTTACTGGAATAGATCGATAGAAGATGCTAATTGACAGAGCATCCATATTCTTTCGCGGAAAAAATCTAAGTTCCCATGTTGAACTGACAATTGTCAGTTTAATTTTTTTAGTCATATAACCCCACAACTGTATGGTTTTATTGACTAGTATAACCTACGGATAAAATTTAGGTTATGGGAAAATTGCCGTACACAGGCCCTAAGTTGCCATTTTCATCGGCCCACTCATCCCAGATGCGTACGCCGTTTTCTTTTAAATATGCGATATTGGTACTGCCTTGCAAGAACCAAAGTAACTCGTGAATAATCGATTTTAGATGTACTTTTTTAGTGGTCAGTAATGGAAAACCATCTGCTAAATTAAATCGCATTTGGTAACCAAATACAGAAACCGTACCGGTGCCAGTACGGTCTTCTTTTTTATTACCATGCTCAAGCACGTGTTGCACTAAGTCGATGTATTGTTTCATTCTTAACTTACCACCCAAGCTATCGTCATGTTTGTCCCAATTAAAAACCTATTACTATTATTGCCCTTAACCGCATAGCGGTTACCAGCATTATTAATTTAATAAGCTGTACACTCATACATATTGAGCGTGGCAGCTTATTAAGTGTTTTTAGCGATAAAGGCTTTGATGTCTTCTGCCCTTGCATCCATCACAGTAAACTTCTGTGGTAATGACTCAATACCGTTAAGCGCAGCAGGACGCTCTGGTGTTTGGCCTAAAGCCTCTACAATAGAGTCTTCAAATTTAGCTGGCAATGCAGTTTCAAGTACCACCATTGGTGTTTCTTGATTTAAATAGGCTAACGCAACTTTAAGGCCATCTGCAGTATGCGTATCAATCACCACATCATATTTAGCTTTAGTCTCACGGATGGTTTGCATACGATGCGCATGGTTGCTGCTACCTGACACAAATCCATAATCTGCGATCTTTGTAAAATAGCCATCTGCATTTAAATCAAAGCTGTTGCCACTATCCACGTTGCTCCAGAGCGCGCGTGTCTTATCACTATCACGGCCTACCAAATCAAACACAAATCGCTCAAAATTAGAAGCTTTGCTGATATCCATTGACGGGCTTGAAGTGTGGTAGGTGTTAGCAGAACCGCGTGGGCTATAAACACCTGTTTTGAAGAACTCATCGAGCACATCATTCTCGTTGGTGGCAACAACGAGCTTATCAATCGGCAAGCCCATCATGCGTGCAATATGACCCGCACATACGTTACCAAAATTACCTGATGGCACAGAAAATCTAACCTTTTGGCTATTATTCTGCGTAACAGCAAAGTAACCTTTAAAGTAGTAAACGACCTGTGCGACGATACGGCCCCAGTTGATGGAATTAACTGCACCAATTTTATACTGTGCTTTAAATTCCGCATCATTAGACACGGCTTTCACCATATCTTGGCAATCATCAAACACACCATTTACGGCAATATTGAAAATATTGTCATCTTGCAAGCTGAACATCTGTGCCGTTTGAAAGCGGCTCATTTTTTTATGTGGGGATAACATAAATACACGAATACCTTTTTTACCGCGCATCGCATATTCAGCTGCTGAACCTGTGTCACCAGACGTCGCACCTAAAATATTGGTGGTCTTACCTTCTTTAGTTAACACATACTCAAACAGGTTACCTAACAACTGCATTGCCATGTCTTTAAACGCTAAAGTAGGCCCATTAGAAAGACTGAGCAAATATAGGTTTTCTTCCAGCTTTAAAGTTGGCGTAATGTCTTTAGCATCCTGACCAGCACGAGTAAAAGCATACACGTCAGCACGGTAAGTTTTATCGATAATCGCTTTTAAATCAGAGGCAGGAATATCATCGACAAAACGCGACAAAATTGCAAACGCCAAGTCCGCATATGACATGCCCCGCATGGCGGATAAATCAGCATCAGTGAATTGCGGATAGCGCTCTGGCAGATATAAACCGCCATCTGGTGCTAAACCACCCAATAAAATTTGGCTAAAACTTAATGCAGGCGATTGCCCACGAGTTGATATGTATTTCATTTAATCTCTCATACGTCCGTGATTTCAGCTTGTGAGGGAATCACGGCTTAGTCATTATTTTGCAAGTTCTTCCATACGAATACGCACTACTTTAGTGGTAATCGCATCAAGTGCTTCGATAGCGGCAATCGCTGCATTCATATTTTTCTCAACAGTGATATGCGTCAAAATCACGATATCTGCTTCCGTTTCGTTTTCGTCAGGCTCTTTTTGCAGCATTGCATCAATGGAAATACTACGATCCCCTAAAATCTTCGTGACATCAGCAAGCACGCCTGGTTTATCGCTGGCGCGTAAACGTAAATAATAAGCACTTTGTACATCGTCGATTGGTAAAATCGCTAAATCCTGCACTTGCTCTGGTTGGAAAGCCAAATATGGTACACGTTGTGCATTTGTAGCATCGATCAAACGTGCGACATCCATCAAGTCAGCGACGACTGCGCTTGCCGTAGGCTCTGCACCAGCGCCAGCACCGTAGTAAAGTGTTGGACCAACCGCATCACCCTTCACCACCACTGCGTTCATCGCGCCATTGACATTAGCCACCAAACGTTTCTCTGGGATTAACGTTGGGTGTACACGCAACTCAACACCTTGATCGGTACGCTTAGTAATACCAAGCAACTTAACACGATAACCTAATTCCTCAGCGTATTTGATATCTACCTGTTCTAATTTGGTAATACCCTCGGTATAAGCCTGTTCAAACTTCATTGGCATGCCAAAAGCGATCGCAGACATAATAGTCAACTTATGTGCGGCATCAATACCTTCTACGTCAAAAGTAGGGTCAGCTTCTGCATAGCCTAAACGCTGTGCTTCGCCTAACACATCAGCAAAGTTCAGACCTTTTTCACGCATTTCAGTCAGAATAAAGTTAGTCGTGCCATTGATGATACCTGCCACCCATTCAATACGATTCGCGCCAAGACCTTCACGCAACGCTTTAATAATCGGGATACCCCCAGCAACCGCAGCCTCAAAAGCCACAATGACATTATTTGCTTTTGCCGCTGCAAAAATTTCATTACCGTGCAAAGCAATCAGTGCTTTATTGGCTGTCACCACGTGTTTCTTATTAGCAATCGCTTTTAGCACAAGTTCACGGCTTAATGTGTAACCACCAATCAACTCTACCACCACATCTACCGCTGGGTTATTTACCACAGCAAATGCATCATCAGTGACATCAGTATCTACCGCCAATGCTTTTGCATGGGGCAGATTTCTATCTGCTACCTGTAAAACGTTAATTGCTACGCCAGTACGACGTGTAATTTCAGTTGCATTACGTTTTAAAACTGTATAGGTACCACCGCCTACTGTGCCTAAGCCCAATATTCCAACATTCAACTGTTTCAAGCTTTTGCTCCATCTAATTTTGATTCATGCTTTTTTCTATAATTCTCTAAGAACCGAGCAATACGTTTAATCGCTTCAGTTAGGTCATCCACATTTGGTAAGAACACAACACGGAAATGATCTGGCGTTTTCCAATTAAACCCAGTGCCTTGCACTAGTAATACTTTCTCTTCCAACAGCAAATCGAGGATGAACTTTTGGTCATCTTCAATTGGGTAGACTTTTGGATCTAACTTCGGAAACAGATACATCGCAGCCTGCGGTTTAGTACAGGTCACACCTGGAATTGCAGTAAGCAGTTCATAGGCAATGTCACGCTGCTTACACAAACGACCTTCTGGAGCGACTAAATCTTCAATACTTTGATAACCGCCTAAAGCGGTTTGAATGGCCAACTGACCTGGCACATTGGCACATAAACGCATGGAGGCCAGCATGTTTAGACCTTCAATGTAGTCTTTTGCATGCTTCTTCTCACCGCTTAGAATCATCCAACCTGCGCGATAACCACAAGTACGATAGTTTTTTGATAAGCCGTTAAATGTAACAAACAAAACGTCATCTGCAAGTGATGCAATCGACGTATGCTCGTTACCATCGTATAAAACTTTATCGTAAATTTCATCTGCAAAAATCACTAAACCATGATGGCGTGCAATTTCTACAATGCCCTCTAAAATCTCACGTGGGTATAGCGCACCAGTAGGATTGTTAGGATTAATCACCACAATGCCGCGTGTATTGGCAGTGATTTTTGACTCAATATCTTTAAGATTTGGCATCCAGCCAGATTCTTCATCACATAGATAGTGGCGCGCAGTACCGCCTGCTAATGTCACCGCGGCGGTCCACAAAGGATAATCTGGCATTGGCACCAATATTTGGTCGCCATTATTCAACAAGCCTTGCATCGACATCACAATCAACTCAGATACGCCATTGCCAATAAAGATATCGTCAACGGTAACGCCTTTGATATGTTTACTTTGCGTGTAATGCATAATGGATTTACGCGGCTCGAATAGACCTTTACTATCGGTATAACCACCCGCTTTAGCCATATTACGAATCACATCCTGTTGAATCTCTTCAGGCACTTCAAACCCGAATGAGGCAGGATTGCCAATATTAAGCTTGATGATGTGATGGCCGTCTTCTTCCATCTCGCGTGCGCGCTGCAACACAGGGCCACGAATGTCATAACAGACATTGTTAAGTTTATTAGATTTATGTAAAGGCTGCATAATGCGTGAATTCGCGCTTAAAAAAAGCTTATTAGTGAAAGGCATTAGTTTACATTAGAATGAGGCTTTGATTCAATTAAGCCTCAGAGAATAAAGGCAAATTAGACAATGAAACTACATTTAACTACCGCTGAAAACAACAACTTAATCACGGCCTATAGCGAAAGCTATATTGAGATCAATAAACAGCGATATGCACGAAACTTAATTGTCATGCCAGAGAGTATCACCCTTGATTGGAATGCAGAAAATGTAAGCACGTTAAATAATGATCATTTTCAAGAAATATCTAAATTAAAGCCAGAAGTAGTGCTACTAGGAACGGGCAAAACACATTTGTTTTTACACCCTAAAAACTATCAAATACTGACTGAAAACGGTATTGCGCTTGAGTGTATGACAACAGCTGCAGCTTGCCGTACTTATAATATATTGATGAGCGAGGGCAGAATTGTCGCTGCGGCATTGATACTTGAATAGCAATAAATATCAGCACTGAATAACTTAATATGGAATTAAGTCAATTGCTTGCGTCGCTACTCACTCAATTGGTCAACTTTCATTCTTTCTCCGCCACTAACGAGAAAAATCTAAATTGATTGCGTCCTTCATTTTTTGCTGCATACATAGCCTGATCTGCATTACTGATTAAGTCCTCGGGATTTACTGCATCTTGTGGAATGAGCGATATACCAATACTTCCCGATATACTCACTTTGTTACCATATACTTGGAATGGTTTAGCTAACTCTTTAATCATCTTATTAGCGATTCTTTTCACATGCGAGATTTGATCAAACTCAGTCAAAATCACTGTAAATTCATCGCCTCCAATTCTTGCGACGGTATCATTTTGACGTACGCATGAGCTTATTCGGGTTGCTGCTTGTTGCAATAGGTTATCTCCAGCTTCATGCCCAAGGCTATCATTCGCTTCTTTAAATTTGTCTAAATCGATAAAAAATAGTGCTACTAGCTTACCTGTACGTTCAGCATTCTTGATTTGTTGCTCCAATCTATCCCGGAATAGACTTCGATTGGGCAATTCAGTTAGATGGTCATAGTTAGCCCGATGCCATACAGCATCCTCCCAAGACTTTCGTTCTGTGACATCACGCTCAGTCCCAGCAATCGCCTCTACCTTTCCTTCAAGATCAAGTATTGGCGTTAATATATACTCATAAAAATTAGTTTTTCCTACTTGTGACCGATATCTAACCTCTCCACGAACTGCAACTTTCTCTTGAATAACTTTATCAATAGCTTGCTCCATTTCTGCAACTTCAACCAAACCAAACTCAATGATTTTTTTGCCTAACATCTGTTGCGCTTCATTACCACATTGGTCGGCCAGTGCTTTATTGGCATATAAAAACTTACCTTCTAAATCAAGTATATAGTTGTGATCTGGTGAAGATAACAAAACGGTCTCGAACAACCTTATATTCCGCTCTTTTTGATTAGCATACACATCTACAGACTCTGCCAGAGCTTGATCGATAGCTTCATTGAATCGACTTATTTCATTAAGATCAGACAACTGTGCATCTTGTGGATTTTTCTCCCAAAGCCTCAATACACTAGCTCTAAGCGCTCTAAATTCCGAGACTAAGTTTTGAATACTAAAACCCGAATCGAACCGACCAATTGCATGCTGACCAGCTGTTTCGTCTAACACCTTGGAGTATTTTCCAAGATATTCAACCTGCCCTTTAGATTTATTGACTTCTTGCATAACTGATTGTGGCGCCATTAAGTCCTTAACAATCGACTGCATCATAACTTTTGCATGATCCCGCAATTCAGTTTTATTCATACGCTTGCCAGGAGGAAGAGAGTTTGCATACTCCTGCCAATCCTGAAGAATAGATTCCATGTTATCAATAATAAAATCAGCAAGGTTCATTTTATCCTAATTTTTTTTACAAAGACTTACTGAAGAGTGAAGAGGATTCATCAACTTGAGTGATTGCTGAAGAGTTGCTTAATTTTCAGAAAGTACTAAGCAATAAAATACGGTAAAGTTCGAGAGCATTAACTTCATCACGCTTTGAATATCAAAAATATTGATGAGACTACTGGGATTGTCGTGTGATGAAATGTCTCTAATTAATTGCGCTTCATCAGGCACTACCAAGCGATGTTAATTATGTCGCAATTAGGCGGAGCACTTCATCCAAATCAAAAGTTTACTTATCTTATGCAAATAAAGTTTACGTTACCGCAAGTAGATATATTTGTGCGATAGCGCACATATAAGCGTAATAATTAGAAAATGATTATCCCCTGAATGTAGCTCACTTATTGAGTTTCTACTTCATGGCGTTATATTCTTGATAAACATCATGAAGATGTGATGGGGTAATTGGATAATATTGAATGGAATAAATGAATGAAGACCTTGCTACGATGATTGCTAAGAAATACTTAAAAGCGTTTATGAAGATGCCAATTATTCACCACAAGCAAACATTTCAATGTTAAATCAAGTACATAAGGTTTTTCTAACTTCATTAATGACAGTGATGACAGAAAGTTAGCAATGTATTAGCGCTAGTGATATGGACTTAATGTCACTACCAAGCCACGGTCAGTCACTTTCATTTCCTTTGGATAATATTGGGTTTTACCAACTTTAAGTGAGTCAGCTTTTACCGTATAAAGATTAAGACCATTTAGCAATTGACTGCCAAGCATCTTAGCTATACCGGTCATTGCATCTGCATACTTTGGCTCAACACCATCAATCACAAAATCATCAACTTCCGCATCGTTCAAAATCACAGAATTGGTAGATGGATCTAAATGCAAGTTGCCAGATACCGCCAACTTGCCGGCCATCTTTTTGCCAGTGAGTTGATTCATTAACTGCGTATCAAATTTTGTATGCATCCTACCTGTTGCATGGTCAAACTTAACATTTGCACTACTTAGGCTAAGGTCAAACACTTTGAGCAAAGATAAGGGAATCACCAGCTTTTCATTCAGCTTAGTTTGAATTTGTTGCTCGGAGATATAGACTGTGTGGTCAGAAAAACCAGCACAGCCTATCATAAAGAATATCGGAAATATGAGGCTTAAGAATTTAGCTTTAGTACTCATATTTCCGCAACTGTAATCACTACAAAGTTAATTACAAAAGTTATTTACAGATTTTTTGTTGATAGCAACAATGTGGCATTAGTGCCGCCAAAACCGAAACTGTTGGATAGTGCTGTTTCAATTTTAACGTTTTCTATTGCAGTGCGAACGATATTTAAACCCTCTGCTGCTGGGTCTAAAGTGTCGATATTGGCTGAGGCTGCAATAAAGTTATTTTCCATCATTAACAAGGTGTAAATCGCCTCATTAACCCCCGCAGCACCTAAAGCGTGACCAGATAAAGACTTAGTGGAAGCAATAGCCGGATTTTGGTTTAAGCCATTTTCACCAAACACTTCACGAATCGCCTCAAGCTCTTTCACATCGCCAACTGGTGTACTTGTACCATGCGTATTGATGTAATCAATTTTCGCATCTACGCCTTCTAGTGCTAAGCGCATACAGCGAATAGCGCCCTCTCCACTTGGTGCAACCATGTCATAACCATCAGAGGTAGCGCCATAGCCTACGACTTCTGCATAGATTTTTGCGCCACGTGCCTTGGCATGTTCATACTCTTCTAGCACGACAATACCGCCGCCACCAGAAATCACAAAACCATCACGGTCAGCATCATAAGTGCGTGATGCTTTATCAGGTGTGTCATTATATTTGCTGCTTAATGCGCCCATGGCATCAAACATAAACGACAATGTCCAGTGCTCTTCTTCTGCGCCACCTGCAAAAATAATATCTTGCTTACCCAATTGAATTTGTTCTACGCCTGCACCGATACAATGCGCACTGGTTGAACAGGCTGAGCTAATCCCGTAATTAATACCCTTGATTTTTGCACCCGTAGCAAGACATGCAGATACTCCGCTCGCCATCGCTTTTGTCACCATATATGGGCCTACGCGACGCACACCTTTTTCACGTAGCGTATCAACACCTTCTAAGATGCTTTCATGTGATGCGCCACCTGCACCAACGATTAAACCGGTACGAACATTAGACACCATTTCTTCAGGTAACTTTGAATCTGCAATCGCTTCTTGCATAGCAAGCCATGCATAAGCATGACCTTTAGCCATAAAACGCATCAATTTTCGATCTATTAGCTCTTCAACTTTGAGATTCTTGATAGATCCAGCCACGTGTGAGCGCAAGCCCATGGCAGCGTATTCTGGTTGATAAGTAATCCCTGACTGTCCAGACTTTAAACTCGCCAACACCTCTGCTTTATTGTTGCCTAAGCTGGAAACAATTCCAAACCCCGTAATAACGACACGACGCATTTCGTGCTCCTTAAAAACTTTTTTTATTCTACTTAAAAACTACAAATGATCTAAAAACTAAAAATTATCCGTGCGTGTAAATAAACCTACACGTAAATCTGTTGCTGCATAAATCTCACGGCCATCGATCTGCATAGTTGCATCTGCAATCCCCATGACTAACTTACGCATAATCACGCGTTTCAAGTCAATGGTGTAGGTTGCTTTTTTAGCAGTTGGTAACACTTGGCCTGTAAACTTCACTTCCCCTGCCCCTAATGCACGGCCACGGCCAGGACCGCCCATCCAACCTAGATAAAAGCCAACTAACTGCCACATCGCGTCCAAACCTAGACAACCTGGCATGACAGGGTCGCCTGTAAAGTGACATTCAAAGAACCATAAATCAGGGGTGATATCCAATTCTGCAATGATTTGGCCATTGCCGTATTTACCACCTTCTTCAGTAATTGAAACAATACGATCAAACATCAACATTGGCGGTAAAGGCAACTGTGCATTACCCTCACCAAACATTTCACCACGACCACATTTGAGTAATTCTTCTTTTGTGAAACTATTTTGTCTTTGCATAATTTTGACTTTGTAAATAAGTTTTTAACGTCTATTTGAACCCAATCAAGCGATGATTAATCAAAGCACTTGATTTAACTTTCGCTATTTTCGCTGGAAAACCATTTTTACGAAAGCGATATTCATCTTTTATTAATACTTTTATTCACTTTTTAGCGATTTAATTCAATATTTAGGATATATTTAGCAAAGGGGTATACAGATCTGTTTACCCCTTCGATAAAAACGTTTACTATGTATTTAAGTTCTATTACAACCATTTCAAAAAATACAGGAATTCTCGATGAGTGATGTTCAACTAGCTGATTGGCGCAATCATGCGCTTACCTTAGAGTCTGAAGTCAATAAAGTTGTGGTTGGCCAACAAACGCCAATTAGACTGATTACCACTTCAATTTTTGCGCGTGGCCACGTATTGCTTGAAGGTGATGTAGGGGTAGGAAAAACCACACTATTACGCGCCTTTACACGCGGCATCGGTGGTGGCTACCAGCGCATCGAAGGCACCATTGATTTAATGCCTAATGATCTGGTTTACCACACCTATCTTGGTGAAGACGGCAAACCTCATGTGAGCCCAGGCCCACTGCTGATGTCTGGGGAAAATTTATCTGTGTTCTTCTTCAACGAGATCAACCGCGCTCGTCCCCAGGTGCATTCATTATTACTTCGCGTCATGGCTGAGCGTAGCTTGTCAGCGTTTAATACAGAACACTACTTCCCGCACATGATTGTTTTTGCTGACCGTAATCAAGTTGAGAAAGAAGAAACTTTTGAAATTCCATCCGCGGCACGTGACCGCTTTATGATGGAAATTCCAATTGTGGTACCAAATGATGATGCCATCATGGAAGCATTAGTGTTTGACACTAAATTCCATAACGTAGATGCGTTAGTTGATACAGTTAAACCGGATGTGCTGCAGTTTGACGAACTTAACGCGTTTTCGAGCGTGATTCAAAGCAGCATTGAAGCCAGCGATACACTTAAAAAATATGCACTTAACTTGTGGAAAGCAACCAAAACACCACTTGATTATGGTGTAAAAGTATCTGGTGTTGACATGAACCGTCTTGTGCTTTCAGGTGCCAGTCCTCGTGGCATGAGCATGATGTTGCGTGCAGCACGTGTCAATGCTTGGTTAAACAATCGCAATGCAGTGCTACCTGACGATATTCATGCGGTATTTCACTCAACGATTGCCCATCGCTTGGTCTTTAGCCCAGTGTATGAAATGCGTCGTACTGAAATTGCACGTGAAATGTTATCGGGTATCGTCAATGCAGTTTCTGCACCTTAAATTCTAGGTATTAGATTTTAAGTATGAAATTTAAGATGTGATTAAGAAGTTAAGTCGCAATCTAGCAGGTAGTAGTGCCGTTACTAAAGGCCTGCTGGATTTTTGATACTGAACGATCAAATCAATAGAAAATTGATGTTGAAAGTTATCCATCCATTGGACTTTTATGTTGGATTTTTATGATTGAAAATATTAAATCTTTTGACTACCACGTTAGCTGGAGATCACGCGGACGCCATCCAGGGAGGCACGCAAGTACGCAACGTGGTATGGGCATGGAGTTTCGTGGACACACCACGTTGCTATCTTACCCAGATCCACGCCGTATCGATATACGTCAAACCATACGTGATCCACTTGAGCAAGTATATGTACGATTATTTAACCAAAAGAGTGCCACCCCTGTTTATGTCATCTGTGACCTATCAGGCAGCATGAACTTTGGTGCTAAAAAAAGAAAAATTAAATTAGCCGCTGAAATATCAGAATCAATTGCACAATCAGCAAGCGAGCATCATGATCCGTTTGGCTTTATCGGTTTCGATGAAAAAGTACGTGAGGACTGGATCAGTACGACCTCGTTCAAATCTCATCATGCAATTTCGATGGCTGAGTCACTAAAAGACTTCCATCCAGCACAGGTCAATTGCAATGGCATTACTGAAGTTTATCGTTATTTACCGCGTGAACGTTCTTTAGTGTTCTTAATTTCAGACTTTCACATGCCTAACACCTTATTGGAAGAGGCATTGTCCAACCTGTTACGCCACCATATCGTGCCAATTGTATTATGGGATTCCGCCGAATACAAAAACTTGCCAGAGTTTGGTTTAGTCAATGTAGATGATGCGGAAACTGGAGAAAAACGTACTTTATTTTTACGAAAAGAATTGCGTGAAAAGATCGTGCAGTCGTTTGAAGATAGACGCAATCAAATTTATGAGCTATTTATGCGCTTTGATATGCCACCATTTTATGTAGAAGGTGAGTTTGATGCTGACTCACTAACTGAATACTTTCACCAATTTGTAGCTGCCTAAACCAATTAAAAACTAATCATGACAAAATACTTTAGAGTCCTACTACTTACAGCCATTCTGAGCGTTAGCTCAATGCAGGCGCTGGCGATTGATAGTCAAACCCTTCCAGACGTTGATGAAGGTGTTGTCAGCATTAACACCATAGATCCTTACAAACGTGTCGGCTATACCGTTGGTGACGTGATTGAAAGGGAAGTCACGTTAACAATTAAAGCCCCATACAAACTGATTGAAACTTCTTTACCAATTGTCGGCTACGAGAAGCGCTACAGAGGCAAAGTGATTGGTATTGAGTTAAAAAATATCGAGCACAGTAAAGTTGAGCAAAAAGACTATACAACGCATCAAATTAAACTTGCTTATCAGGTATTCACTAATAGTGTTGTCGCAAAAAATGTTGCGTTAGGTCCTGAGTATTTAAATTTAATTAATACAAAAAACAAAAAGCAATTAGTCAAATACCGCATCCCTAGTTTAGATATCGCAGTCTCGCCACTCTCAATTTTTGGGCAAGTTAAAGTAGAAAACAATATGAGCCAGTTTCTTGAACCTTTGTTAATCAAAGATGATCAGGAGAGAAAATGGCTCAAAGTGGCGATTAGCGCACTTGCAGTAAGTTTACTAGGATTACTCTACATATTTGGAAAGCATGCATGGCTACCGCGCATGGGTGGAAGCTTTGCAAAAGCTTATCGCACGATTAAGAAACTACCAAATAATGAAACTGGTCTTAAACAGGCAATTTCTGCAGTACATCTATCGTTTAACCAAACGGCAAAGATGAGTGTTTTTAATGACAATTTAGACGAGTTTATTCAGAACAATCCTAACTTCTCACATCTAAAATCTGAGATATCCCAATTTTTCGGGCTATCACGTCAAGTTTACTTTGAGCCTAATGCCCAACATAGCGTAGGTAATAATCCATCACAATGGCTATTGCAGTTCACAAAACAATGCCGCGATTGCGAACGTGGATTAATTCCAACAACCATCAAGGCTGGAGTCTAGACCATGGTTTTTTCTCACCCATGGGTATTATGGCTACTACCATTAGCATTTTTACCCTTGCTACTACAACGAGCTCACGCCAAGCACTACTCTTGGGTAGAAATGCTCCCTATCGACCCATTATCTAATTTAATTAGTCTCATTCTAAAAATATTGGCTGTATTAACCCTGATTTTTATCATATTAGGATTAGCAGCGCCACATACCACTGAGCAAAAAGTAGAACGTATTGGTATTGGTGCACAAATCGCGCTAGTACTAGATCGAAGCGCTAGTATGGACGACCCGTTCTCAGGTTCTACAGATAGCACAGGCAATGTAACCGTAGGTGAAACAAAATCAGTGGCAGCAGCAAGGCTGATTACTGCTTTTGTAAAATCTCGTCAGCAAGACATGTTTGGCATGATCACATTTAGCAACTCTGCCATGTATGTGTTGCCGCTCAGCGAGAACAAAAAAGCCGTGATTGCTGCCGTGCAAGCAACAGCAGGTAACGCGCTGTTTCAAACCAACATCGGTAGTGGATTAACCAGCAGCGCTGGATTATTCGACAAGATTCCAGACTCTGGCTCACGTGCAGTTATTTTACTTTCCGATGGTGCTGGCCGGATAGATGCCAACACACAACAAAAAATCAAAGACTGGTTTGAGCGTTTAAATATCAGCTTATATTGGATTGTGTTACGTCAGCCTGGCGGACTTAGTATTTTTGATACGAGCTATGTGCCTGTTGAAGACCAGCCATTGCCAGCACAAATTGAGCTTCATGAGTTCTTTCAGAAATTCAAAACGCCATTTAGAGCTTATGAGGCAGAAGACCCGAAATCGCTTCAACTTGCGATGAACGATATTAATAATCGTGAAAAGAAACCCATTAAATATTTCGAAAAAATACCGGGACGAGAGTATTCAAACATATGCTTCATGATTGCAGCCATCATGATTGCACTCCTACTGGGCGTTAAAAGAATTGAGGTGACAACATGGCATTAAGCATCAAAAATACAACACTGAATTTATTATCAGCAAAAAAATTAACCCACTTTTTTAATGTGAAAGTCTTGTCATGGCTATTCATAATGACAGCACTGCTTGCAGCGGTTGCTAGCATTTACTACTTTAATCGTATTCAGCAGATTGAAGCATTTAATACAGCCGTTAGCACAGGCAAACAACCTAAAACTGATTTACAAAGCTTTGAGGCTAAATTCTCAACGGCTTACTGGTTAGCTAAGAATGAACGCTATAAAGAAGCAACACTGTTATTCAACAAAGCACTCAATGGTGCTACGGTTGAGCAAAAAGCGGCGATTCAATATAACTTAGGCAATATCTTTTTTAGACGTGGCCTTGCGATTGCAGGTACCAATATGACCGTACGCGATGAAGCTGAATATTTGCTGATGCAAGCTAAAACAGCCTATCAGCTCTCATTAAGACAAGATAGTAGTAACTGGAGAGCGCGTCATAACTTAGATCGTTTATTGACAATGTTGCCAGAAAATCCAACGCCTGGTGTTGGCGACAGTGACTCACCTGGCTTAATCATGGGTAACATCCCTGTTGGCTTACCTTAAATCAAAGAGTGAAATCCAACTAAAAACTAAGACTGATTGATTCATTATGCATCCAATTTATAATTATTTACGTCATCGCAAAGATGTAAGTCTGTTGCTCGCCGCATTTACACTGTTAGTCATCGCATTATTTAACCCGACGATTCCAGTGAAGCGCAACATCTACAGCTACATATTTGCTGTGGATATTTCACAAAGCATGAATGTAGTAGATAAAACACTCAACGGGAAACCAGTTTCACGCTTAGTGTACATACAAGATACATTACATAAACTGGTAAGCGAGTTGCCATGCGGCACTAACGTCAGCATTGGTTTATTCGCAGGGGTCAGCGTTGCCGCACTCTATACACCGATTGAGGTGTGCGAGAACTTTGACGCCATTAACGACACCATTGATCATTTTGACTGGCGCACTGGCTGGTCTGGTAATAGTAGAATCAGAGGTAGCATGCCCGTACTTGCTAAAACCATCCGCTCGTTCCCAGCACCAGCGCAAGTCGTGTTTTTCACAGATGGTGAAGAGGCGCCTAAGTTACATGTTTTTAACCGAGAAGACTTAAGCGCTTTTCAAGGTGGTGATGACTGGTTGCTGGTCGGTGTAGGTTCTGACAAAGGCACGCCTATCCCCAAATTTGATGAACATAACCAACTGATTGGTTATTGGGCAAATGAAAGCTTTGCGATGCAGCCTGGTATTGCACAGATATCCGAAGCAAACATAGGCTCCAGAAACGATAGTGTAGCCAATGGTGAGAGTGACCGCTACTTATCTAAACTAGACGAAACATACCTACAAGACTTAGCCAAAGAAATTAATGGTATGTATGTGCGTGCTGATAGCGTTTCATCAATACTTGATGCAATGAAAAAACAAAAACCTGTACGCCGCGATAATGCTAAATTTGAGTTGCGTTGGGTGTTGGCTGCATTGGCTGGCGTATTGTTTATATTCGCTTATTTGCCAAAACATCCAGTCAACGAGTTAAAAATACAGTTTCGTAATTTAACTAGCCGCAAACAAGCGATAAAAAAAGAAACATAAAAAACTGTAAGAAGTTACTTAATCTAAGCAATTACTCTAAGTAATCACCCGAAAAATAAAGTTTCAAAACAAATAGCAAGCAGCGTTAGATAAATTATTTAACGCTGTTTGCTCTTCTTCCCCCAAAGCATCCACACTCTAAGCTGCCTAAATTCTTCTGCCTCTACACTATCAGGCAAAATGACAAGTCGCTGGCAAAATAATTGTTGAAACCATGACCTGTGTGTAAGTCGAAAATGAACAATCGTTAGCAAAGGCGTGACTATACTGTCATCTTTTAATGATAATTCATTCAATACTTGGCCATCTTTTTGTATCACACTCAACTGGTTCTTAGCGTTAACATGAAGCTTCACTAATGACCACGGGAACAAAAGTAATCCATCTTTAATAATCGCATAAGTAGCCGCTAACCAAATTAGCAACAGAGAAAAACACTGTATAAATAAAGATAGATTAACCACATAAACAATCCAGCTACTCATCATACTCATCAGAAATATCGCGGCAGATAAAATAAATGAGGGCTTGAAATTCAGGTCGAGAGGCTTCACGTTATAATCAGCAGTAAGTTTTAAATGGTCTATTGATACTAAGTAATAATACAAAAGGTTAACATGAGCAATCAACAATGGCAGCAATTTATTCAAACATCAGCTTCCCCAAAAAATACGGGAGAGATTTCACCATTATTAGATCATGAAACCGTTATGTGTGACCTCTCGCATTTAGGTCTATTACAAATCGATGGTGCTGATGCATTTAGTTTTCTGCAAGGTCAAGTTACTAACGACATCAAACTATTAAGCGGTAGTTCAGCGCATTACACTGGCTACTGCACTCCCAAAGGTCGTATGCTCGCGCTGTTTTTAGCATTCTCGCATCATGACCACATTCATTTACAAATGCCTGCAGAATTAGTTGCAGCAGTCGCCAAACGGCTAAAAATGTATGTGATGCGCAGTAAGGTAGAGATACAAGATGTAAGCGATTCAATGATTAAAATAGGATTGAGCGGCCCTAAAGCTAGCGAGCTACTAAACACCTTATTTTCTAAAGTGCCTCAAAATGACTACGAGTCAGTATCACATGAAAACGGCGCACTACTTAAACTACCAAGCAAGCATGGACGATTTGAAATTTTCACGGACATCAATCATGCACAAACTATTTGGGGCGCTTTATCATCGCATGCCACAGTGGCTGATGCCTCACATTGGGAGTGGCTAGAGATACAAGCAGGTATTCCTGATGTAGTACTTGCTACACAAGAAGAGTTTGTTCCACAAATGTTAAATCTGGATTTAATTGGCGGCATTAATTTTAAAAAGGGCTGTTACACAGGCCAAGAAATTGTCGCTCGTACGCATTACTTAGGTAGCATCAAACGCCGTACCTACTTAGCACATTTAGATCACGCTACAAAACCCGCCCCTGGTGACAATGTTTTAAATGCTGCTAATGAAGCTGTAGGCAAGATAGTACGAAGCGCAGCATCCCCTAACGGCGGTTACGACTTACTTGCTGAAATCAGATGTGAAAATGTTGATAGTAATCAACTATCAGTTGGTGGGAATGCACTATCAATTCAATCATTACCCTATCTACTTTAGTATTAAGCTAAACAGCTACTCATCAATGACACCATCTGTCATTGATGGAAATGCGTAGCGTTAAGAAAATTAGAATAAATACGATTACGGAGTGATTGGTGTGGACTGTCCAGCCGGAGGTGTTGGTGTAGGAACTGGCAGTGCTTGAGGCAACGGTTGGTCGATCACTTGATAAAATACTTCATCTTGTTTAATCATACCAAGCTCACTACGCGCACGTTCTTCGATTGCGGCCTGCCCACTCTTAAGATCTCGCACTTCAGCCTCTAGCGTGTCATTACGTGCTTTTAAAGTGGTATTTTTCTCTTGCTGTAGTGCTACTTGACGATTTAAGTCCCACACGCGTAACCAGCTACCTTTCCCAAGCCACAATGGATATTGTAGCAAGGCAATCAGAATCACAAAAATTAGCGTGAGGGCTTTCAATTTTAATTATTCAAACTCAAATGACTGGCTATCGAACGAAAACCTGACGCATAAGTGAGCGCTACGTAAGAAACATAGCGCTTAAATGCAATCAGGTATCGATTCGAAGGCATATCAGAATTATTTAAATAGTTGATAAAAAGCTGACTTACCAGCGTAGCTAGTTGCATCGCCCAACTCTTCTTCAATGCGTAGCAATTGATTGTACTTAGCAATACGCTCTGAACGGCAAAGTGAGCCTGTTTTGATTTGCAATGCATTGGTTGCCACAGCAATGTCAGCAATCGTACTATCTTCTGTTTCGCCTGAGCGATGTGAAACAACCGCTGTGTAACCAGCGCGTTTAGCCATTTCGATGGTTTGGAATGTTTCAGTCAATGTACCGATTTGGTTTACTTTAATCAGTACAGAGTTGGCAACACCGCGTTGAATACCTTCACGCAAGATCTTTGTGTTAGTCACAAATAAATCATCACCCACCAACTGCGTTGTTTTACCTAAACGTTTAGTCAATGTATCCCAACCATCCCAATCGAACTCAGCCATACCATCTTCAATGCTGATGATTGGGTATTTATCACACCACGTTGCCAAGTAGTCAGTAAATTGACCTGAAGTCAATGCCAAACCTTCTGACTCTAGGTGATAACGGCCATCTTTATAAAACTCAGTACTTGCACAATCTAAACCTAGATAAACATCACGACCTGGCTCGTAGCCTGCATCTGAAATTGCTTCTAAGATATATTGAATTGCAGATTCATTAGAGGGTAAATTAGGTGCAAATCCACCTTCATCGCCCACTGTAGTCGCAAGGCCTTTTTTATGTAATGTCTTTTTCAATGCATGAAATACTTCAGCACCGCAGCGAATCGCTTCGCGGAATGATGGCAAACCTGCTGGAATAATCATGAATTCCTGCATATCCACACTGTTATCTGCGTGAGCGCCACCGTTAATGATATTCATCATCGGTGTTGGCAATTGCATAGAGCCTGAACCACCCAAGTAACGGTAAAGCGGCAGACCTGACTCTTCAGCTGCTGCACGTGCACAAGCCATTGATACAGCCAAAATTGCATTTGCGCCTAAACGGTCTTTATTTTCAGTGCCGTCTAATTCAATCAGCGTTTTATCAATAAAGCTTTGCTCTTCAGCATCTAAGCCAATAATCGCTTCTGTAATTTCAGTATTTACATTTTCAACAGCCTGCAAAACACCTTTACCTAAATAACGATTTTTATCGCCATCACGTAGCTCAACCGCTTCTTTAGCACCAGTAGATGCTCCTGAAGGCACTGCTGCACGGCCGATTACACCACTTTCAAGTAGCACATCTGCTTCAACAGTTGGGTTACCGCGTGAGTCTAAAATTTCGCGGGCGATAATATCTACAATTGCGCTCATTACTTTCTCCTAAGTTCTAAATCGTTTGGCCACAGTTAAACAAAATTCACACTCAATTTAGCGCAATTAAACGCATCAATAATGGCTTGGTGTGAAGTAGCCTAATTATTATTTACCCTAATTATTACTTATAACGTACTCTCAATAAAACCTGCTTTTTTAACTAACCTATCTAAATCCACCAACACCTCTAATAAATCTCTCATTTTGTGCAATGGCCACGCATTTGGTCCATCAGATAACGCTTTTGATGGATCAGGATGGGTTTCCATAAAGATACCAGCAATGCCGCTAGCGACAGCAGCGCGCGCCAAAACTGGCACATGTTCACGTTGACCACCGCTTTTATCGCCTTGACCACCTGGTTGTTGCACAGAGTGCGTTGCATCAAATACCACCGGGCAATGCGTTTCACGCATAATTGCCAGACCACGCATATCTGAAACTAGTGTGTTATAACCAAAGGATGCGCCACGTTCACACACCATAATATTATCTGCACCACCGTTAGCCTCTTTCGCTTTTTGCACGACATTTCTCATATCACCAGGCGCCATAAATTGGCCTTTTTTGATATTCACAGGCTTCCCTGAACGCGCACAGGCAGTGATAAAGTCTGTTTGACGACACAAAAAGGCTGGCGTCTGCAAAACATCCACAACAGCAGCCACATGCGGTACCTGTTCTTCTGTATGCACATCGGTCAAAATAGGCACGCCTATCTGGCTACGTACATGATCTAAGATTTTCAAACCTTCATCCATGCCAAAACCACGAAACGTTTTGTTTGAGCTACGGTTAGCTTTATCGTAAGAAGACTTGTAAATAAATGGAATATTTAGCGCTGTCGCAATTTCTTTTAGTTGGCCAGCTGTATCAATCGCCATCTGTTGCGATTCAATCACACATGGGCCAGCGATTAAAAATAGCGGATGCTCTAGACCCACATCAAAGTTACATAATTTCATACGATTAACACCTTAAAAATTAGCGCCTACCAAGTACAGATAACAACTGATTGAACTAAAAACCAGGCACCTTGAGTTATCTATACTTTTACTGGACTTGACTAGTGGCTAGATTATTTTTTATTGTTCAACGCTGCTTTCACATAAGCTGTAAACAACGGATGCCCAGCACGTGGGTTAGAAGTAAATTCTGGGTGGAATTGGCAAGCGACAAACCAAGGATGCACGTTCTGTGGCAATTCAATCATTTCACATAAGTCTTCAGTTGGTGTTCTCGCAGAAACCACTAGCCCAGATGCCTTCAACTGATCTACATAATGGTTATTCACCTCATAGCGATGACGGTGACGCTCATTCACCGCTGCGCCATAGATACTTGCTGCTAATGTATTAGGCACCACTGGGCAACTTTGTGCACCAAGTCGCATCGTGCCACCTAAATCTGAGTTTTCATCACGTTTTTCAATATTACCTGATGCATCTTGCCACTCATCAATGAGGCCAATCAATTTATGCTGTGCCTGCGGATTAAACTCTGTACTGTTAGCGTCGGTTAAGCCTGCTACATGGCGTGCAAATTCAATCACAGCCAACTGCATACCTAAACAAATCCCCAAATAAGGCACTTTATTCTCACGTGCATATTGAATAGCTGCGATTTTACCTTCTGTACCGCGCACACCAAAGCCGCCTGGCACTAAAATCGCATCCATCCCTTGCAGGGCAGCCGTACCTTTTTGCTCGATATCTTCAGAATCAATATAGTGAATTTTTACTTTTGACTCAGTGTGAATACCAGCATGAATCAATGCTTCTGTTAGTGATTTATAAGATTCAGTTAAATCAACATACTTACCAACAAAAGCTACATTCACTAAATGTTTCGGATTGGCTAATGCTGTGGCAATACGCTCCCACTCAGAAAGATCGGCTGGTTTTACCTTAAGCTCTAACTTGTCGCAAACGATGCCATCTAAATTTTGCTCGTGCAATAAACCTGGAATTTTATAAATAGAGTCCGCATCAATCGCACTAATTACAGCCTCAGAAGCTACATTGGTAAATAATGCGATTTTTCTACGCTCATCATCAGGGATATTACGATCAGCACGACATAACAATACATCTGGCTGGATACCAATTTCACGCAACTCTTTCACAGAGTGTTGTGTAGGCTTGGTTTTTAATTCACCCGCAGTTGGAATCCATGGTAATAGCGTCAAATGGATGTAGCAGGTGTTGTTTCTGCCTTCTTCAAAACCCATCTGACGGATGGCTTCTAAAAACGGTAGTGACTCAATATCACCTACTGTGCCACCAACTTCAACAATAGCAACGTCAGCACCCTCAGCACCACGTTTTACGTGCGCTTTTATTTCATCGGTAATATGTGGAATCACCTGTACCGTTTTACCTAAATACTCACCGCGACGCTCTTTTTTAATCACAGTTTCGTAAATTTGGCCAGTAGTGAAGTTATTGCGTTTACCCATGCGCTGGCTAATAAAGCGCTCGTAGTGACCTAAGTCCAAGTCAGTTTCAGCACCGTCATCAGTGACAAATACTTCACCATGCTGAAATGGGCTCATGGTGCCTGGGTCAACGTTAATATAGGGGTCTAGCTTGAGCATCGTCACTTTGATACCACGTGACTCTAAAATTGCGCCTAGACTGGCGGCAGCGATGCCTTTACCAAGAGAGGAAACAACACCGCCGGTTACGAATACATATTTGGTCATGGAGAAGGCACTTAAATTATTATTACAGACGGGAGTCTATTTTACTTTAAAGCCCCAACGCCTACAAATAAAAACTCTTAATTCTGCGTTTATTTTACCGCACTTACTTTCACTAAGCTTTTCAAAGCTAATCTTGAACAACGTCATTCTTATCTGAAGCAAATAACGTAATTTTGATATAAATCAATCAAATGAATTCTCATCCGAATAAAATTACCAATGAAATAATCAAGGTGATTATATTTTATTGAGGAGATTAAAAATGTACGCAAATTTGTTTGGCACGTTTACAGGGTTATTAAGTTTAGGTGTGATTGTATTTGTGCTGTTAATGGCTGCATTTTTCATCCGCTTATTCATGACTGCAAAGCCACAAGACCAAGAGTAAACCTAAGCACTATTTTAAACACACTGTGAACATTAAGGGTTCGTGGCCCAAGCACCATACCCCTTAAACTGTTCATACACCTCTGCCATCTCTTGCTGGGTCAGAACGTACGGCTCACCTACCTGTAGCGCTCTTAAATACTGTTCACATAAGGTTTCCACTTCCACAGTAATACTTAGCGCTTTTTCAGCAGTCTCTCCAATTGCAATCATGCCATGGTTCGCTAACAAGCATGCTTTTCTTTGTTTCAACGCAAGCAAGGCATTATCTGATAACTGCTGGCTGCCAAAGAGCGCATATGGTGCGCAGCGGATGCTATCACCTCCAGCCATTGCGATCATGTAATGAAATGCAGGAATATCTCGCCTTAACGTACTTAATGTAGTGGCAAACACGCTATGCGTATGAATCACCGCATTGACCTCTGGTCTTTGCCGCAAAATATCTGCATGAAATCGCCACTCACTTGATGGCGCCCGATTCCCTTGCGCATTACCAGAAAAATCCATCCACACTAAATCATCTAGCGTCATTTTATCGACAGCCATACCCGAAGGAGTAATGAGCAAACCTAACTGCCCTTGCGCATCATTGACTCTGATACTTGCATTACCTGATGTGCCACGATTGAGACCCTGCGCACAAAGCTGCTGACTGATTAACAGCAGCTGCTCACGTGCATGTTGTAAATTCTCAGTCATTGCAATACCCATCCCGTTATCGTTGCATTGTGTTTAATTGTTGTGGTGAAAAAACACCCTGCTCAGTGATAATGCCTGTTACCAACCTTGCAGGCGTCACATCAAATGCAGGATTCGCCACTTGAGTACCATGTGGCAATATATTCACTGTGGCTATCGTACCATCAGCAAGTTTGCCACTCATCCAAGACAACTCTTCAGCACCGCGCTCTTCTATTTCAATCGCTTTTACGCCATCTTCAATCGTCCAATCAATGGTGGGTGATGGAACAGCAGCATAAAAAGGCACATGATGCCCCAAAGCAACGCTATCATAGGCAGCCAGCGCTTTTAAATAGGTACCAATTTTATTGCATACATCGCCTGTGGCTGTCACACGATCCGCACCAACAATGACCATATCCACTCGGCCCTGTTGCATCAAATGCCCACCCGCATTATCACTAATAACAGTATGTGGCACGCCATGCTGACCAAGCTCCCAAGCCGTTAAACTGGCACCTTGGTTACGAGGACGAGTTTCTCCCACCCACACATGCACATCAATTCCAGCATTATGCGCTGCATAAATAGGTGCCAATGCTGTACCAAAATCAACTGTTGCCAACCACCCTGCATTGCAGTGCGTGAGAATATTAATGGTACGTGCTTTTTTCTGATACTGCTCACTAATTAATGTGAGGCCATGCGTACCAATCGCCTGATTAAGTTGCACATCTTCATCACATATCTGCGCGGCTTCTGACCACGCTGCCGAGCGTCTATCAGCTATTGGTAACGCCAATAACACATCCAACATACGCTGTACTGCCCACTTTAAATTCACCGCTGTTGGGCGACTGGCGATTAACTGTACAGCAGACTGCTGCAAGTGCTGATCAGAACAGCTCTCTAGTACTGAAAGTGCAAGTCCATAAGCAGCAGCAGCGCCAATTAAAGGTGCGCCACGCACTTGCATAGTTTTAATGGCAACAATCATTTGCGCCAATGTTGCTACTTTAGCAATTTCAAAAACATGCGGCAGCTTAGTCTGATCTATGATTTCAACACAAGGCTGTTCATGGTCAAAATTAGGCCAAATTGTGCGGTATTGCTGATGGTTGACTAGCATAGAAATTCCAGCGTTTAACACGCTTTTTTGTAAAAATTAATAAATTTAAAAGTTGACTTTTAAAAAGTTCCGTCAAACTTAAAATACTCTCCACAATATCTGTGGATAACTTTGTGAATTGTTGTGACTTAAAAATGTAACATGCCATTTTATAAGGGTTTTTTCAAATCGCTTATTTTTTAATCTATTATTTAATCTTTAAAAATCAATAACTTAAAAAACAGCCCTTGATTGTTAACGGTTTTTTGGCTTTCTTAATGTAGTGCATTAACTGGTGTGCATAAGTCAGCTAATTTTGGCATGATTTTTATGGCGTTGGCACTAGTAATATCAAGCACTTGAGACACATTAACCTGTCTTAAATCTGCTAAAACCTGCGCAATTTTAGGTAATTCCACAGGGCTATTTCTACCCGCCGATCCAACCCATTCAGGTGGAATATCTGGTGCATCTGTTTCAAGCACAATTGCCTCTAAAGGCAACTGTACAGCCAGCGCACGAATCCGTAACGCACGTGTATAAGTCATTGCGCCGCCAAAGCCAAGCTTAAAGCCTAATGCTAACAATTGCTCAGCCTGTTGCATACTCCCATTAAACGCATGCGCAATCCCTCCATTAACTTCATATTTGCGCAATTGCTTTAATATCTCATCTATCGCATGCCGTACATGCAAAATAACAGGTAAGTCGTACTGCTGTGCAATTTTAAGCTGCTCAACAAAAAAGTGAGTTTGTTGCTTAATGTTTTCAGGGTGATCTTTGGGATTCGTTAAAAAATAATCCAACCCAATTTCACCAATGGCAATAGGATTGTGGTTTTGTACATAGGTGCGCAGTGTGTCAAGGTCATCTAATGAAGAACGCTCAACATACATAGGATGAACACCAAGCGCGTAAGCGCAGTTTTGATAACGCTGACATAGGCTAATGACATCATCAAAATAAGGACGCGCCACCGCGGGAACCACAATAGCGGATACGCCATGATTCAATGCAGAGGTCACAACTTCGTCACGGTCAGCATTAAACTCGGCTGCATCAAGATGGCAGTGAGTATCAATCAACATGATGATTCCATTTCTACTTAATCGTTACCACTAAGCTCACGTGATGATGACCATACATCAACAGGTGTTAATTCTGCACTACCTAAAGTTGAACTAATAAAAACTGAGCAAACAACAAAGAGCAATCAATAGAGTCCAGCACTAAGCTCTATGCACAACAGGTTTTGCACGTACACGTATATCAACTCCCATTTGGCGCACATCTAATATATGCAATTCTGGCACCTGTTGCATTGCGGTAAACTCAGGCATCGCAAACATACCGTGCGCTGCACTTCCCATTAATTTCGGGGCGTAATAAAAAACAAACTCATCAATCAAATTTGCATTTAATAATGCGCCATTGAGACCTTGCCCAGCCTCAACCAGCACCTCATTCACTCCGCGCTGCGCTAACTCAAGCAATAACTTTTGCAAATCAACTCGGCACTCATTATTGGGCAAACAAATGAGCTCGGCACCTTGATTCATCAAAGCAGCAGAGTGCTGTTGTGCATCTTCAGCATAAGCAATTAACACAGGGCTTTGCTCCAGTAGGGGAGGCGCTAGCATTTTACAATCTAACGGCATTTGTAAATGACTATCTACAGCCACGCGCAATGGCTGACGTGTAGTTGGGTCTAAACGCACGGTCATGCTAGGATTATCAGCCAATACTGTGCCGATGCCAGTTAAAATCGCACAAGACTGTGCACGCCAGTGTTGCACATCCTGCCGCGCAGCCTCTCCAGTAATCCACTGGCTTTTACCATTACTGAGTGCGGTGCGGCCATCTAAACTGGCCCCAATTTTACTGCGCACATAAGGCATACCATGCATCATACGCGAAACAAACCCTGCATTAAGCACAGACGCCTCTTGCCCCAACAAACCCACGACAACCTCAATCCCTTGCGCGCGCAAGGCATCAACCCCACGACCAGCTACCAATGGGTTTGGATCCTGCATGGCAATAATCACACGTTTAGGCTTTGCCGCAATCACGGCTTGTACGCAGGGCGGTGTTTTCCCAAAATGACTGCATGGCTCTAACGTCACATAAATATCGGCATCATGCGCCAACTCGCCCGCTTGCCGTAATGCAAATACTTCTGCATGCGGTTCACCTGCTTTCAAATGAGCGCCCTGCCCTACAATTTGATGATCTCGAACGATGACGCAACCTACTCTTGGGTTGGGCTGCGTTGTGTATAAACCTTGCGCGGCCAAGCGTAGCGCAAGATTCATATAGGTATAGTCAGTAGTGGAGAGGTTGGACAAAAGACTTTAGTAATATATTAAGTTGTGATGGTTGGAGCCATGACTTAACTATCGGTAGAGCGGCGCTTTACCAACACAGTTTGCTTATCTAAATCACGGATAACATCGTTAAAGTCATCGACATCAGAAAAACTCCGGTACACAGAAGCAAAACGAATATAAGCGACTTTATCCATCATCTTAAGCTCATGCATGACCATTTCACCCAAATCCCTAGCAGGGACTTCACGCTCGCCGCGCGCAAGTATTTTTTGGGTGATATGGTCAAGTGCTTTATCAACGTATTCTGTCGGTACAGGACGCTTATGTAGCGCACGCGTAAACGACAATCTTAATTTCTCACGCTTAAACTCTTCTCGCGTGCCATTTTGCTTCACAACTTGTGGTAAGTGCAAATCCGCCGTTTCATAGGTCGTAAAGCGCTTATCACATACACCACACTTACGGCGGCGTCTAATTGAGTCACCCTCGTCATTCACCCTAGAGTCAATGACTTGGGTGTCATCTGTTCCACAAAAAGGACACTTCACAATTAGCCTTGATACACTGGGAATTGTGCAGTTAAAGCATGTACTTTCACTTTCGTTGCCGCTATCACAGCTTCATCTGTTGGGTTATCTAAAACATCAGCAATTAAATTAGCCACTAATCTAGCTTCTTCTTCCTTAAACCCACGCGTGGTAATTGCAGGAGCACCAATACGAATACCAGAGGTCACGAATGGGCTTTCTGGATCGTTTGGAATCGCATTTTTGTTCACTGTAATATGTGCTAAACCAAGTGCAGCATCTGCCGCTTTGCCGGTTAAACCTTTTGGACGTAAATCCACCATAAACATATGTGATTCAGTACGGCCTGAAATGATACGCAGCCCACGCGCAGCCAAGGTTTCCGCCATGACTTGTGCATTTTTAATGACTTGTGCTTGGTAAGTTTTGAACTCTGGCTGTGCTGCTTCCAAAAATGCTGTCGCTTTTGCTGCGATTACGTGCATCAGTGGACCACCTTGCAAGCTCGGGAAAACGCTAGAATTCAATGATTTTTCGAATTCAGCTTTCGCCATAATGATACCGCCACGTGGTCCGCGCAAAGTTTTGTGCGTCGTTGACGTAACAAAATCAGCATGTGGTACTGGGTTAGGATACACCCCTGCAGCAATCAATCCTGAGTAGTGCGCCATGTCCACCATAAAGTAGGCGCCTACTTTTTTAGCTATTTCAGCCATACGTGCCCAGTCAAAACGCAGAGCATAAGCTGACGCACCACCAATCAATAATTTTGGTTTGCACTCAACAGCAATGCGCTCCATCTCGTCATAATCAATTTCTTCTTTGTCATTCAAGCCGTAAGGCACGATGTTAAATAACTTACCAGACAAGTTTGCTGGCGAACCATGTGTCAAATGGCCACCATGGCCCAAGTTCATCCCCATCACAGTGTCACCAGGCTTCAAAATAGAGAAGTAAACCGCTTGGTTAGCTTGTGAACCAGAATGAGGCTGTACATTAGCGTACTCTGCACCGTATAAAGCTTTCAAACGGTCAATCGCAAGCTGCTCCACTTGGTCAACAAATTCGCAACCACCGTAGAAACGCTTTCCTGGGTAGCCTTCTGCATACTTATTAGTTAGCTGTGAGCCTTGCGCCTGCATTACTGCTGGGCTAGTATAGTTTTCAGAGGCGATAAGTTCGATGTGTTCATGCTGACGCACAACCTCTTGCTCAATCATGCCCCACAATGCAGGATCAGCTTGATTTAAAGTATTAGCGTAGTTAAATGGTGCTTGCGACATGGTGTTTAGTTTTCCAAATATTTGAATAAAAGGGATTAGTCAGCATTTTAACATGCCAACTCTTCATCGTTAAAGTGAAGTATTCAACTTACAAAATTTAATCTAGATGTATTTTACAAACCAATATGGTTGATATTAGCCAAATTGGTTCAATTTGGTGCATCAAGCACCAACTTAAATAATTCAACTTATTGAATAATAACAACATTATTATTGGCATTTTAATTGCTTTTGTAGAACCAAGCGCATATCTCCAAAATCGCTCCCCTTGCCCGTACACCTCTTGAGGTGCTACGGGATTTTTTTATCTAGATAAATTCCACCTGTGATTTTTATAGCTGAGAAGGCTATAATCAAAAAAACTAGAGGAGAGAGATATGAAATGGACAGACAGCCAATCAATTGCAGAAGCGCTTTATGATAAGCACCCGGATATCGATCCTAAAACAATTCGCTTTACAGACTTGATGGATTGGGTATTAAACCTTGAAGGCTTTAGCGATAGCGCAGATAAATGCGGCGAAAGAATTCTAGAAGCAATCCAACTGGCGTGGATTGACGAGGCAGACTAGCATCGGAGCTTGCACCAATGCTTGAAACCTCGATGCTGGAAGCGCTGTTGTGCCTACTTATCAAGCACTTCATTTGCGACTTCCCACTACAAGCATCCCCTTGGATGTACAAAAACAAGGGTACTTATGGGCATGCTGGTGGTTTAGTCCATGCAGCTATACATGGTGCAGGCACTTTTGTAGCGCTAATCTATTGGTTTGGTTTATCCGCATGGCTGTTTGCAATTGTCGACATGATTATCCACTACCATATCGACTGGGCCAAAATGAATATCAGTATGAAGTTTGATCTAAAAGCAAACAATAGTGAATGGTTTTGGATATTACTAGGCTTTGACCAACTCCTTCATCACCTCACTTACTTTGCAATCATTGCCATTGCATTCAACCTTGCATAACCTGTATGTCAAGAAACACATTCATCTCCATTTTGGTTTGGTTAGCATTAGCTGGCACGATTTACTACCTAGCAGATAGCATCCAGAATCCTAACAAGATATACAAACTCGGTAACGCTAGCTCCGTTGTACTTAAACGCGGATTAGATGGACATTACCGTACAGAGGCACTCATTAATGGTGAAAAAGTGAATGTGCTGGTTGATACTGGCGCTACCGGCGTAGCAATATCACAATCAGTCGCAGACAAACTTAACCTAAAAAGCATTAACGCAGTAAGAACCAACACTGCAAATGGTGAAAGCATAGGCTACATGGTAAGGTTAGGCTCAGTACAGATTGGGGGCGTACATGCTAACAATGTAGCAGCAATGATCGCTCCCGGCTTGGATGGTGACATATTACTGGGCATGTCATTTTTAGGAAGAATGGACATCCGACTTTACAAAGGTGAAATGACCATCACGCAAGTTGATTAAGCCGTTACTTGTGAAAATAAGCTCACTAAAATAACGGCTTAGTTTTTCAAGAAGCTTGAATATCTAGCAACTCAAATTTTAAAACACACCAACTCCTAACATCAGAATCTAGGTAATGACAGTAGGTGCAACACGTCCAGTTTTTTCAACAAGTTGTGAAATCTGCAAAGCGATTTGTATCATTTCTGCCAACGCAACCTGTGCATCCAGATGATGCTTGGTACTATCTGGCTCATATGCTTCAAGATAAATACGCAAAGTGGCGCCCTCAGTACCTGTACCAGAAAGCCTAAATACAATACGCGACCCGTCCGTAAACAAAATACGAATCCCCTGATTGTTACTCACGGATCCATCAATTGAATCATGGTAACTAAAGTCATCACACAGCTTGACGGTATAGTGTCCAAACTTCTGATTTGGCAAACTAGAAAACTGAGACTTAATATGCGCAATGACACTATTGGCAGCCTCAGTTGGAATTGCCTCATAATCATGGCGTGAGTAAACGTTACGTCCATATTCCAGCCAATGAGCTTTTAAAATGGCCTCTACCCCCATCTTTTTTGCTGCAATGATATTAAGCCAGAACAGCACAGCCCATAAACCATCTTTTTCACGCACATGATTAGAACTGGTACCAAAGCTCTCTTCACCACATAAAGTCACTTTACCTGCATCCATCAAGTTACCAAAAAACTTCCAACCAGTCGGCGTTTCAAAACACGGAACGTTGAATTTTGCAGCCACACGATCTACAGCACCGCTAGTCGGCATAGAACGAGCAACACCCGCTATACCGGTTGCGTAAGCCGGCACTAAGGTTGCGTTAGCGGCTAAGACCGCCAAACTATCCGATGGAGTCACAAAAAAGTTTTGACCTAGAATCATATTGCGATCACCGTCGCCATCAGATGCGGCACCAAAATCAAGCGCATCTTCTCCAGCAAACATGATATTCACCAAATCTTCTGCGTAAGTTAGATTAGGATCAGGATGTCCTCCGCCAAAATCCTCCGAAGGCTCACAATTCATCAAGCTCTCAATCGGTGCATTTAGTCGATTCACAAAAATCTCTTTAGCATAGGGCCCTGTCACTGCATGCATCGCGTCAAACTTCATCTCAAAACCACTAGCAAGCAATTGTTTAATTGCCTTAAAATCAAATAGACTCTGCATTAAATCAGCGTAATCCTGAACAGCGTCAATCACTTGCACCGTAAAAGAATGTCCAGCGACCATGCCTTCAAAATTTTTCTCACCTATCGTATCAATATCAACCGTTGGTAAGTCTGATACTTTGTACTCAGAAATTACCTTACTTTTTGCAAACACTTCGTCTGTAATCTTTTCAGGTGCTGGGCCACCATTACTAATATTGTACTTAATACCAAAGTCACCATTAACCCCACCCTGATTATGGCTTGCTGATAATACCATCCCGCCAAAGGACTTATATTTGCGAATAACATGAGAGGCAGCTGGGGTTGATAAGATGCCACCTTGCCCAATTAACACACGAGCAAAACCATTTGCTGCAGCCATGCTAATGATTGTCTGAATCGCTTGCCTATTATGATAGCGCCCGTCTCCACCTATCACCAATACAGCATCGTTTGGAACAGTTAATGTATCAAACAAACTTTGTACGAAATTTTCAAGATAATGTGCTTGCTGAAATACCTTCACTTTTTTGCGTAGCCCTGACGTCCCTGGCTTCTGGTCATTAAATGGTTGCGTAGGCGTTACAATAACTCTCATAGAATTCACTCTTTTCTTAAATCACATCACACAATATAAAGTATGTTGCCCAACTCAACAACAATTCTGAGTATCAGACCAAATATTTTACAAATACATCACCTAGTAAGCTTTAGTCAGGTAGAATTTATAATCTGCATTTAGCATCAAGCAAAGCTACCATGCTTAATGTTATCTCTACAATTTAGCACCTGACTATAAGAACACTTTAAGGCTAGAAAATGGAAGATCAAGTATTTATTGGACGCCAACCAATTATGGATGTGAAACAACACATCATCGGCTATGAACTACTTTTCAGACACAGTGCTGATGCCGATAAAGCAGTTTTTGAAGACGAACTGAAGGCTTGCTCTAGCGTACTCGTCAACACGATGGGTGATATGGATGTGCAATGGTTATTAGGTGACAAACTCGCTTTTATCAACGTGAATGAAGCAATGCTCATGAGCGAATTTATCGAACTGATGCCTCCGCAACGTACGGCCCTAGAAATTCTACGCTCAGTAGTTGCTGGCGAAGCTGTACTTGAACGGTGCAAGGAATTGCACAAACTTGGATTTAAAATCGCATTAGATAATCCCCAACTAAGCACTCAATTAGAACCTCTTGTCGAACTTGCCGACTTTATTAAAATTGACTCACTAAGCGTCAGCACTCAAGAAGCTTATAAACTATTCCAAAAATACTCCGCACCTAACGTGCAAATGATTGCCGAAAAAATTGAAACATCAGACCAGTTCAATGCTTACAAAGAAATTGGATTCAGACGCTTTCAAGGCTTCTATTTTGCAAGACCCGAAACATTCACAGCTAAAGTCATCAATCCATCATTTGATAGCGTATTAAATCTACTGAATCTAGTAACACAAGATTCAGACAACATAGAAATCGAAAACGGATTTAAACGTGATGCAGCACTTTCATTTAAGTTACTGCGCTACATTAACTCTGTCGGCTTTGGACTTTCATGTGAGATTCAATCCATTCAGCATGCTCTCACTATTTTAGGTAGAAAGCAGCTTTATCGCTGGCTAACACTACTAATGGTCACTGCAGGAGAAAACTCAACTCCTCCTGCCTTAATGAAAACCTCTATCACACGTGGACGGCTTACCGAACTCCTAGGTGAGGACTATTTTGACAAACATGATAGGGATAATTTATTTATTGTTGGCGTGTTCTCGTTGCTGGATGCCATACTTAAAATGCCTATGGATCAGGTACTGGAAAAAATTCAATTACCGGAAAATGTATCAGAGGCTCTACTTAACCGCGAAGGGATATATGGACCGTTCTTGCAGTTAACAGAAGCTTGTGAAGGTGCTGATAGCAAGCGCATATTAGAACTTGCAGAGCTTTTACAGTACGATGCAGCCAAAGTAAATGAATGTCACATTGCTGCTTTAGCTTGGGCGGAATCATTAGGTATTTAACCAGTTAAGTTCTCAACCAACTTAAGCTCATCGTATGTGAAAATCAGCGCGCATGCTAATTTCCATGTGCTAACGCTATTGCTTGTCGCTCTAAAATATAGACGTAGCGATTAATCAATCCCTCATTACCGCGTGATGGATCTACATACACAAAACCAATACGGTATTTAGTTATCCCCTCTTTTGTGTGGGACTCGGTAATATTTTTAACCATTAAAGTGAGATTTGTTTCGCCGACATCCGGAAAACCAATCTTACAACCACTAAATGTTTTACCAACTTCGATTGCAGGGTTTAATGGGGAAGACACAAAAGCACCTACCCCCCCTAAACTGACATCAACTAATGTCAATTCTAGAATACTTTCAATCTCAGGATCTAATACATCCGGCACTGGAATTCGACACATCACTGGATTAGCAACAGGAGTAGCAAAACGATAAAAGTCTCTACGCTGAAGGCGAATCAAGTCTTTAGGTAGGGCAATCTTAATGGCCTTACCGTCTTTCAAACTTACTTCAGTCACTTGCGTACTAGTCCATTTTATTTTAACGCCGTCTTCTTTTAAGAAAACCACATGACTACTTGCAAGTAATCGTCGATTAAATTCCTCATCGACACCAATATCCAAGTAGACCGCACCAATTTTAGGGTCAATACTGATAATATTTGTTAGATAATCGTCTGCTCCATGGTTAAACGACACCTTGAGCATAGCTTTATGCTTAATCAAATCGTTCAGAATCTGCATAACCTCTTTCGAGTTATGAACAATATACTGCTCTTCATTATGGTCAAATGTAGCGTGTTCCATGAATTTCCTATTAAGCCATGAATTCTTATCAAAACTTGATGCTTAAGCTAGATTACCTACCAACAAAAACAGACAATCAAACTATTGCGATAGCGCAAAATATACATCATATTGAAATATTTAATTGCAAGAAATCACCGCAATATTCGCGCCTATTTAAGCGTTAAATCTACATACAAAAAAGCCAGCGCTTGGCTGACTATTTTGAAAGTTATATTTTTTTGGTCGGGACGGTGTGATTCGAACACACGACCCCTTGCACCCCATGCAAGTACGCTACCAGGCTGCGCTACGCCCCGAACCTTTGTTACTTACCGCATGTAACAAGGTTTGCATTATATCGCAAAAGCCATTCAACTAACTGAGCGTATAAACAATTAATGTGCTGCCTTTACAACAGAAAAATCAGCACGTAGTAGAGTTAATATCTCACGCAACTCTGACTTAATCTTCGCATAATCGAAAGAACTATTGTCTCCCTGAGCAGAAACAGCAATATCTGACCCTAGATTTGTTGATGAATGACTACCATCATCGAGCTTTACTGTGGCTGGCTTATCATGTTGACTAGACTTAGCATTAAACTCAACATCATCAAGCCTATTACGAGCACCACTAATGGTAAATCCTTGCTCATATAACAACTCGCGAATACGACGAATCAGTAGCACTTCATGATGTTGATAATAACGGCGATTACCACGGCGCTTAACTGGCTTAAGTTGGGTAAACTCCTGTTCCCAGTATCTTAATACGTGTGGTTTTACACCACAAAGCTCACTAACCTCACCAATTGTAAAGTAACGCTTTGCTGGAATTGGTGGCAATTGCACCTTGGCGATCTGCTCACTCATACTTTCGGCTTTCTCACTCATATTGCTATTACATTAAGAAAACTACTCACTAATACTTTCTAACCAACGCTAGACTGAGCTTTAAAAAAAGCAGTCGTCTCAAGAGAGGTTATTTATACAGCGAAATTTGCATCAACCTTGCTTTTTAATTTCTGGCTAGCGTGGAAAGTAACAACGCGACGTGCAGTAATTGGTATTTCTTCACCGGTTTTTGGGTTGCGGCCTGGCCGCTCTGATTTTTGACGCAGCTCGAAATTACCAAAGCCAGATAATTTAACACTATCACCAGCTTCTAACGCAGTACGCACTTCTTCAAAAAATGCTTCCACCATATCCTTGGCTTCACGCTTATTCAACCCAACTTGCTCATACAGTAAATCAGCAAGCTCAGCTTTTGTTAAAGTCATAAACACTCCCGTTTTTTTAATGCTTTGTATCGCTATTTAATATTATTGATTGAAGCACAACAAAAAAATAAACTCTTCCATACAGCGGCGTGGAAAAGTTAGTTTCTTAATACTGCATCAAATTTTATTTGCAACAATTGTAGCAGATTTGCAATTGCTGTATCAGCATCACCATCTGTTAATGTTTTTTGAGTATCGTGCATAAGTACTGATAATGCAAGGCTTTTTTTATTTTCTGGTACGCCTTTACCTTGATACAAATCGAACAATGCAACATCAGCAATCAATGGAATATTTTCTTCATTAATTGCACTCAACACACTTTGTACAGCAACACGCTCATCTAAAACAATCGCTAAATCACGACGCACAGGTAATAACTTTGAAACTTCTTGGTATGCGGGCAACATGCGATTTACCAAGGCATCTGCATCAAGCTCGAAAAGGTAAGTACTTTTAGCAAAGCCATAATGCTGTTGCCATTTAGGATGCAATTTGCCTAACCAACCCACTACTTTTCCGTTTAACAAAACTCGTGCCGTCTGACCTGGATGAAGCGCTGAATGCTCTGCTTTTTCATAAACAACATGCTTAGTTGAGCTGTCTGCACCAAGCAAACTATCAACATTTGCCTTAACATCAAAGAAATCAATATCAGCAGTAGCTGTAGCCCATTGCTCAGGCATTGCACTACCGTAAGCCAGGCCTGAAATACGCGTAGTTTCATGGTAAGCACCGGCCTGTTGATGATACACAGCACCAATTTCAAATAAATAAGCACGCTCTTGTTTGCGATTCAAATTATAAGTAAGCGTGTCCAACAGTCCGCCCCACAAACTTGTACGCATCACACTTAAATTGCTTGCAATCGGATTTTTAAGTTTAATTGGCGAATGATTACTCAGTAAATCGCGCTCCCAGCTTTCATCCACAAAGCTATAAGTCACGACTTCTTGATATCCTGCTGCCACTAACCCATCACGTAGCCGATTCAAATGTAAATGTTGTTCTGGTGCTGCTAGCATATTTAATGCAGCCACTGGTGGTGTCGCAGGAATATGGTCGTAACCATGCAAGCGCGCAACTTCTTCAATCAAATCTTCTTCGATTGTAATATCAAAACGATAGCTAGGAGGCGCCACTGTGAATACGTCATCAGCAGATTCAAATGCGAAACCAAGTTGCGTTAATAGCTGTGCAACACTCTGCTGATCGAGGCTAATACCTAACACAGAGACCAAGCGCGACATTCTCAGTTTAACTGGGTCACGTGCAGGCAATACGGCTATTACTTCAGTGATAGGGCCAACCTGTCCACCGCATAATGTTTTCACTAGTGACGTTGCATACTCAATTGCGTTGCGTGTATTACCAAAGTCAACACCACGCTCGAAACGGTAAGATGAATCGGTACTAAACCCTAACCTCCGTGCTTTACCAGCAATCACGGCTGGCGTGAAGAAAGCACTTTCTAAGAAAATATCAGTCGTTGTTTCGCTCACAGCACTGGCCTGACCACCCATTACACCAGCAAGTGCAAGTGCACCACTTTTATCAGCAATCACCAAATCATCCGCTTTTAATTCTATGGTTTGCTCATTGAGTAAGGCAAGAGATTCACCAGATTTAGCAAAACGCACACTAATATCGCCATCTAACTTAGCTGCATCAAACGCATGCATAGGTTGACCTAGCTCCAGTAACACGTAGTTGGTAATATCAACCACCACACTAATACTACGTAAGCCGCTACGCTCTAAACGCTTTACCATCCAAGCAGGCGTAGTAGCCTGAGCGTTAATACCAGTAATCAATCGACCACAATATCGAGGGCAAGCAACAGATTCATTCACCATCACTTGTTTGACGTCTGAATGTTCAGTAGCTAGAGATGGAATAGCTGCAAATTGGGTAGTTGCGCCAGTAATGGCTGCAACGTCACGTGCGATACCAGTCAAACTTAAACAATCGCTACGATTTGGGGTCAACTTTAGGGTAAAAAGATGGTCGTTTAGATCTAGATGCTCACGAATATCTTGCCCAACGACAGCATCACTATCCAACTCTAACAAACCTGATGCTTCAGCGGTAATACCAAGCTCTTTAGATGAACACATCATCCCGAATGATTCTACCCCACGTACTTTTGCTTGTTTGATAGAAATACCTGGTAACTCTGCTCCCACTAAAGCGCATGGTGCAATGAGGCCAGCACGTGCGTTAGCTGCACCGCATACAATCTGCAATGGTGCAGAAAGCCCTACATCCACCTGACAAACTTGCAGACGGTCTGCATCAGGATGCTTCTCGGCAGAAATAATTTTAGCCACAACCACTTTGCTAAATGATGCAGCAACAGGCTGCATTTCTTCAACTTCAAGCCCTGCCATTGTTAAGGCATGACTCAGTGCCTGACTATCCAAGTCAGTATTCACTAAACTACGTAACCAATTTTCTGAAAATTGCATAATGCTTTTACAACCTTAAATTAAGGATTAAATATCTAAGTACTCAGTGTGCGTTTTGCAAACTGTCGAGTTATTTAAACTGACTTAAAAAACGCAAGTCATTATTAAAGAAATGACGTAAATCGTTTACACCATAGCGAAGCATGGTCAAACGCTCAATGCCTAAACCAAAAGCAAAACCACGATATTTTTCACTATCAATATTCACGTGCTTAAATACTTCAGGATGTACCATGCCACATCCACCAATCTCTAACCAACCGCCGTTCCAGCTCATGTCCATTTCAGCTGATGGCTCGGTAAAGGGAAAGAATGAAGGTCTAAAACGCACAGTTAGGTCATCGCGTTCAAAGAACTTTTGTAAGAAATCTTGAACGACGCCTTTTAAATTTGCAAAGCTAATATCCTCATCAACCCACAAACCCTCTACTTGATGGAACATAGGCGAATGGGTTGCATCTGAATCCACACGGTACACACGACCGGGTGCAATAATTTTAAATGGTGGCGTTTGATTATTTTTTAATGCATTTTCCATATAACGTGCTTGCACTGGTGACGTATGTGTTCTCAGTACATTGGCTTCATCAATATAGAACGTATCATGCATGGCTCGCGCAGGATGATCTTCAGGAATATTTAATGCGGTGAAGTTATAAAAATCCGTTTCAATTTCAGGGCCTGTCGCGACCTCAAAACCGATAGAGTGAAACAACTCTTCAACGCGCTTTAAAGTTAAGGTCACAGGATGTAAGCCACCTTGGGACTGTGCTCTTGCTGGCAGCGTCACGTCAATAGACTCCTGCGCTAACTGCTTCGCCTGTTCGGCATTTAAGATTGACTCTCTACGTGCAGTTAACGCCGCCTCAATCGCCTGTTTTACCACATTAATTGCAGCACCAGCAGCCGGACGCTCTTCTGCGCTTAACTTACCTAAACCTTTTAAAGCATCTGTAAGTGACCCTGATTTACCTAAATACTTTGCTTTAGCAATTTCCAAATCATTCATTGAAGCACTGTTAATAAAGTCTGCTTCTGCTTCTGCAATTAAATGCGTTAAGTCTGCCATGTTATTTCGATCTTTAGTTATGGTTAATGCTATTAGCGTTTGACGTCAAAGTGATGCTAACAATAGATCACGATAACTTTTTGTAATACATTGATTTGCATGTAAAAAATGCAAGGTAGGATTTTACAACAAAAAAAAGAGGCCGAAGCCTCTTTTTTTAATCAAACTTAAATTAAGTTTGAAAAGTACTAACCTATCGGTTAAGCCGCTAAACCTGCTTTTGCTAATTCAACGAATTTTGCAAATGCAGCTTTATCGAACACAGCCAAGTCAGCCAAAACTTTACGATCCACTTCAATCGCAGCTTTTTTCAAGCCATTCATGAAGCGGCTGTATGTCAAACCGAACTCACGTGAACCCGCGTTAATACGTGCGATCCACAATGTACGGAATTGGCGTTTCTTTTGACGACGGTCACGGTAAGCGTATTGACCCGCTTTCATTACCGCCTGTTTAGCTACGCGGTAAACGTTTTTACGACGACCACGGTAGCCTTTAGCTGCTTTTAATACTTTTTTGTGTCTAGCGCGAGCGATGACACCACGTTTTACTCTAGGCATGTTCTACTCCTATTGTGTTGGCATCATAGCGCGGACGCGCTTGACATCAGTTGAAGAAATGATCGCCGTGCCGCGTAATTTACGCTTTTGCTTGGTGGTCTTTTTCGTTAGGATATGGCGCAAGTGAGAGTGTGTACGCTTCACTTTACCATTACCCAAGAATTTAAAGCGCTTTTTGGCGCCGCTCTTGGTTTTCATCTTTGGCATTTTGTTCTCCTTAGAGTGGTTAAGAGTGCTTAGGCATGCCGTTTAGCCGTATCACTCAGGGTTACTACTTACTACTTCTTTAGTGCAATTACTCTAGAATCAACCTAAGTAACTACTTAACTTTCTTAATCGGACCCAATACCATCACCATTTGGCGACCTTCCATTTTTGGGTATTGTTCAACGATTGCGTATTCTTTCAAATCTGCTTCAACACGTTTCAATAAAGCCATACCAAACTCTTGGTGCGTAATTTCACGGCCTCTAAAGCGCAAAGTAATTTTTGCTTTATCACCTTCTTGAATGAATCGAATGATATTGCGCACTTTAATGTTGTAATCGCCATCATCAGTTCCTGGACGGAACTTGATTTCTTTCACAACCACTTGTTTTTGCTTAAGCTTAACTTCGTGCTGTCTTTTACTCTCGGCATATTTAAACTTGCCGTAGTCCATCAATCTGCAAACAGGCGGCGCCGCGTTTGGCGCTATCTCTACAAGATCAATGTCAGCTTCCTCTGCTTTTGCAAAAGCTTCCGCTAAACTCACAATACCTAAGGGTTCACCCTCAACACCCACCAAACGAACCTGTGACGCTGTAATGTCGCCATTGATTCGGGTTTCTTTTTCCTGTGCTATATCAAATTCTCCAAATAGTTAAGCCGTGCACCTGTTTGCTCAAACCTTAGCTTCAATCTCTGCTTTTAGGCGCTCAATTAACGCGCCAATTGGCATAGATCCTAGGTCTTCACCTTTTCTGGTACGCACGGCTAAATGTCCTGCTTGCATTTCGCGCTCACCTGCAACGAGCAAATAAGGCATTTTCTGCATGCTATGTTCGCGTATTTTATAGGTAATCTTCTCATTTCTCAAGTCAAATTCGCATCGAATGCCATTTTGTTTCAAAGTTTCAACTACTTGGCGTACATAATCCGCCTGACTTTCTGAAATATTCAGCACCATCACCTGTACTGGTGCTAACCACAATGGCATTGCACCTGCATAGTTCTCAATCAGGATGCCGAGAAAGCGCTCCATTGAACCTACAATCGCACGATGCAACATGACTGGTCGCTGGCGTGTGTTATCTTCTGCCACATACTCGGCACCTAAGCGCTCTGGTAAGTTAAAGTCGAGCTGGATGGTACCGCACTGCCAGAGGCGGCCTAAGCTGTCTTTTAATGTAAATTCAATTTTAGGGCCGTAAAATGCACCTTCTCCGGGTTGCAAATCAAAAACTTGCTTGTTTTTATTTAAAGCATTGGCCAATGCAGCTTCAGCCTTATCCCAAGTTTCATCAGCGCCTACACGTTTTTCTGGGCGTGTAGACAGCTTAACCAATACATCATGAAAGCCGAAATCACCGTAAGCCTTATAAAGCATCTGGATAAAGTCAGCCACCTCTGCTTCAACCTGATCTTCAGTACAAAAGATATGTGCGTCATCTTGCGTAAAACCACGCACACGCATTAAACCATGCAATGAACCTGATGGCTCATTACGATGACAAGAGCCAAATTCAGCCAATCGTAAAGGTAAGTCGCGGTAACTATGCAACTGGTTATTAAAAATCTGTACATGGCCAGGACAGTTCATCGGCTTCACCGCGTACTCACGATTTTCAGATGAAGTCACGAACATATTGTCACGGTAATTTTGCCAGTGACCAGACTGCTCCCAAAGCGTCTTATCCATCACGGTTGGCGTGCGGACTTCTTGATAGCCAAAGTCTTTAAACATTTGACGCATGTATTGCTCAATCTCTTGCCACATGCTCCAGCCACGAGGATGCCAAAACACCATACCCGGGGCATTGTCTTGCATATGGAAGTAATCCAACTGTTTACCCAATTTGCGGTGGTCGCGTTTCTCAGCCTCTTCAAGCTGGAACAAATAAGCCTCTAGCTCTTCTTTATTACGCCAAGCAGTACCATACACACGCTGCAACATCTCATTATTGCTATCACCGCGCCAGTATGCACCAGCTAACTTCATCAGCTTGAATGATTTAAGCTTACCTGTACTTGGCACGTGTGGACCACGGCATAAGTCAGTAAAGCTACCCTCCGTGTACAGAGAGACATCTTCACCGGCAGGAATAGACTCGATAATTTCAGCTTTATATTGCTCGCCTATGCTTTTGAAGTAAGCCACAGCTTCATCGCGTGGTAATACTTTTCTCGTAACCGGCTCGTCTTTTTTCGCAAGCTCCGCCATTTTTTTCTCAATGGCGATTAAATCTTCTGGCGTAAATGGGCGTTTATATGAAAAATCATAATAGAAGCCATTGTCAATCACAGGACCAATGGTCACTTGTGCATCAGGGAATAACTCTTTCACTGCATACGCCAACAAATGGGCAGCTGAGTGACGAATCACCTCCAACCCTTCAGGGTTTTTGTCAGTGATAATCGCTAAGTCACTATCAGTCTCAATTAAATAACTTGTATCTACTAGTTTATCATTCACTTTACCAGCTAGCGCTGCTTTGGCTAAGCCAGCACCGATATTCATGGCGACTTCGGCCACAGTTACTGGCTGATCAAAACTACGTTGCGACCCATCGGGCAGACGAATGACTGGCATACAATTTCTTTCTAAAACATAAAAGCCGCAAGCGGCTTTAAATGACATAAGGCACAAAGATAAGAATTATCTCACAGCAAGATAAAAGACGGCAATTTATCGATTATCTAATCGAATAATCAATAAAAGTTGATGTCACTCCGTGATACATAACAAAAAACCACTTCAAATTTGAAGTGGTTTTAAATTTGGTAGGCAGTAGCAGATTCGAACTGCTGACCTCTTGGATGTCGACCAAGCGCTCTAACCAACTGAGCTAACCGCCTGTATTTATATTAGCTAATGCCTAAAAATATAAAAAGTGCTTCACGTTTTCAGCAAATCTAGACAGGGCATGATTTTAGCCGATTGTGACATCAGGCGCAAACATAAATAATGACTCAAATGCAAAAGACTATAAATAAGATTGGTGAAATCGAGTTATCTGAACTTTAATCAGTGCAGTAGCAATCTTTGATAGAAACTAGGACTTGCGTAACCATCAGCAGGTAATTGTTGCTGCAATTGATATGAACGCACAGCGGCCTGCGTTTGCAAACCAGGTAAACCATCTGCAACGCCAGCATCAAAACCAAGATCATTAAGTCTATTTTGTAACTCCAACATTTGTTGATAAGTAAGCGCTCCACTCTCTGCAAAGCCACCGCCCAAGATACTAGGTTCTAGATTTAATAGTTTGGCCAACTGCGCGACTGATAATGCATAGTTAACTGACCTATTCCACTGCATGATAATGTCAAAATTATCAAACACCATAAAGGCTGGACCCTGCCAACCTTGTGGCAAGAGAATAGAGGCCATTCCTGATACGTTTGGAAAGGCTCCAGATGATTTGATGTTTAGGGTTGTCTCTGTTTGTTCTTGGTCACACACTTGCCGCTTTGTTTTTTGATTATCACCACCTAAGGGAGTATCAACATTCATAGACGTAAGATTATCAGTAGTATCTGTTTCAATCACGCAAACTTGCACACCCAACTTAGACCACTCTTCAGGTGCCTTCCTTACAGCCAACTGTGCGCTTTGCCAATCAAAATCATTTGGCAATTTAACTTCCACCATGACAGGCTCATTCTGCTTCCACCCTATACTAGCAAGGTAATGTGCAGCAGAAGCAAATGCATCAGGTAGAGAGTTAACAACATCAATAACACCATCAGCATCGCCATCTACAGCATAAAGCATAAATGTAGTTGGCATAAACTGCATATTTCCAAAAGCACCTGCCCATGATCCTTTAAAACGCTCAATATCAACATACCCAAGCTCAATCATGAGTATCGCATCTAGCAGTTGTGCTCGAAAAAAATCAGATCGACGTCCCTCATATGCCAATGTAGCTAAAGCGGACAACACATCGATATTTCCTTTAACATTGCCGTACTGAGTTTCCATTCCCCAAAACGCAATTAGTACCTGCTTAGGTACACCGTATTTCGATTCTATCTGAGTAAGCAACTCATGATGCTTAAGCATAAGCGCGCGCCCATAAGCTACTTTTTTGTCGTCAACACGTTTTGAAAAGTAATCTAGGAATGGAGTGATGAACTCTGGTTGCGCACGATCTTGCTTAATAACATTAGGCAAAAAAATTGTGTGGCTAGTAAAATCAGCGGTAGTGTCATCAGAGATACCTAGCGACTTAGCCTCATACTTTACATTCTCTAGCCATACTGAGAAGTCTTCTTTGGCCAAAAGCGTATTGGGGAACAACATCGCAAACAGAATAAATACTGAATGTAAATGCAAGCACCTAGTCAACGGAGAGTTCCTGCAGTAAGGCATGATAGCCAGCTTGATAATCAGGATATTGCAACTGAAATCCAGATGACATCATTAATTGATTACTTAACCGCTTACCACCAACTACCGGCATTTGCTCAGGGTGCCCCAATGCTAATTCCGATGCAATCCAAATAAGCACCTCATACTGACTCACTGGCTTAGCATCTGTTACGATATAACAAGGACTAATGGTTTTGCCTGCTAATAATTTTTGAATTAAAAATACGACAAACGAAGCCGCATCGCCCCGATGTATTCGATTGCTCCAGTTATTGTGTTGAGGCCAACGCTCAGTTGCTTTTGCTAATTGAATCATACGTAAACGACCTGGTCCATAAATACCAGATAATCGCAATATGGTAGTACCACATGTCAACTGTTGTAGTAAAGATTCAGCCTCCAACAAACGTTCACCACCAAAATCACTGGCTATCGGCGTGATTGTTTCATCTAGAATATCGTCGGTTTGCTGTCCATAAACACGTGTGCTTGAGACAAAAAACACATGTTTTAATTGGTGATTACCTGCCTGAGTCATTAAGACATTACTTAATCCATCAACATAGGCTAGCTTATATTCAGCATCAGTTTGCCCACTAGCTGCAACACAATACACGATTATGTCGGGCTGAATTGCTCGCAGCCTAACAAGTGATTCAGGCGCGGTAACATCAGCCCGAATCATATCAACCTCAGCAGTTGCTCTTGGGCCCCTAGCAACACCAAAAACATGCACACCCAAACGTGATAGCTTACCCGCAATATCGCTGCCAAGATCACCATATCCAACAATTAATACTTTCAATTTGGGCATGCTATCCATTTTGTTTGATATATTTTTCAGTTAAAAACAATGCGACGATGGTTTTACTATCGGTGATTTCACCCTGCTGTATTAACGTGATGGCATCTGTTAGCGCGAGTTGAAATACCTCTAAAGATTCATCATCATCTCGATGACAAAGCCCTGCCGTCAAATCTCTTGCCAAGTAAATATGAATCACTTCATTAGAGTATCCAATACATGGGTGTTGCTCGCCTAGTTTTACCCAATCTTTGGCTTGATAACCCGTTTCTTCCAGTAACTCTCTTTGTCCAGTTTGCAATGTGCTTTCATTAGTATCAATCTTCCCAGCTGGTAGCTCGATAAATACTTGATGTAAAGGATACCTGAACTGACGCTCCAGTACGATATTGCCATTACTTAACAATGGAACGATTACCACTGCGCCCGGATGCGTGACATATTCACGCTGACTTACATTCCCATTGGGCAAGCGCACTTGATCTCGTTTAACACAGAGAAAATCACCTATAGCTAAATCTTCGGTGCTAATGCAATGCTCTGTCAAATCCATCAAAAATCCTTTTGGTTACAGATATGGAAAAGTAGTGAGAATATACCTCAAGAAAAGGCCGGGAACGTTATCTATGATAGAAGATAATTGAAAAAGACCAAAAATTCAACGGAGGACAAATAGCCAATGTTGGCAGACTAAATTTAATATCTAGTCCACCAATTGATTTGAGTATCAGATTGCTTTTTTCCAGAGCACTTTATAAACGAACCCTGGGAAAGCAAATACTAAGAATAGGAAACTTGTAACCGCATAAAACTCCCAGCCTTGCGGCGACACTTGTCCAAAAGTTGCATGCTCTGCGTATACAGCCAAAGCACCAACTAGAAAGTAAAGAATCACTACCTCTAACAAGCACCAACCTAAACTCTTGGTTTTGTTGGTAGTCTTTAGCGGAACCATATAAAAGAGTTTATCTGAAAACCAAGGTAAGTTTGCAGCTAAAAACATAATGCCGAGTAACACCCAATTTGTCATTAGCTTAGACTTCTGCTAATCGCATAAAAACATACACTCATTAGACCTTGCGGCATAATACCTATTGCAAGCAAAGCCAAAGCGTTCATGCTTAAAATAACACGCATATCAAATGGAGCAACAATCGGACTATTATCTTGTGGCTCATCAAAGTACATCAACTTGATGACGCGCAGATAATAAAACGCGCCAATCACTGCCATCAATACTGCAAATACAACCACCCACAAGAAGCCTGCTTGTAATGCAGCTTGCAACACTGCGAATTTAGCGTAGAAACCTAAGGTTGGTGGAACGCCAGCCATACTAAACATCACGATTAACATTAAAAAAGCAATCCAAGGACTACGTTGGTTCAGACCTTTTAAATCACTTAAGTTCTCTGCTTCAAAGCCCTTACGTGATAACAAAAGAATAATGCCGAAGCCTGCAAGTGTCATCACCACATAGCTAGCAATATAAAACAACGCTGAAACATAGCCATTACCACTAGCACTCATCAAACCTAGCAACACAAAGCCAACATGAGAGATAGTTGAGTATGCCAACATCCGTTTAAGATTCGTTTGTGCAATTGCAGTCACGTTACCAAGCACAATCGACAGCACCGCCATAATTAACAACATTTGCTGCCAATCAACTGCCAATGTTGGTAAGGCCTGAGCTAAAAGACGGATCACAAAAGCAAACGCGGCTAGTTTAGGCACAGAGCTAATCAGCATTGTCATGGCCGTTGGCGATCCTTCATAGACATCAGGCACCCACATTTGAAATGGCACAGCACCTAATTTAAACGCTAGACCAGCTACAATAAACACCAAACCTAATACCAAGACTGAATGTATTCTGGCACCACTCATTAACGCATGATTAATGTCAGAGATATTTAAGCTACCTGTCATACCATAGATCATGCTCATACCGTATAGCAACATGCCCGATGCTAAAGCACCTAACACAAAATATTTCATCGCTGCTTCTGTCGCACGATGATTATCGCGATCTAATGCAACTAAAGCGTAGAGGCTGAGAGACAGCAACTCCAAACCAATATACAGCGTCAACATACTTTGGCCTGACACCATAATCATCATGCCGACTACTGAGAATAAAACTAGCGCATAAAACTCACCACGGAACATATTACGTAGTTGAATATATTGTCTAGTGTAGACAAAGATTAATGACGTCCCTACATAAATCATCAGCTTCAACACATCAGCCAAAGTATCATCAACAAATGTGCCCGTAAAAGCATAACCAACGCTTGGCACGTGTGTTGTCACCGTAAAATAAGCGGCTAAAAGCAAACCTAGTTGTGACAAGCCATAAATTGCAATCCGATTAGACTGTTTTAAAAACAGATCCGCAATTAATACAAGCATTGCCATCCCTAAAAGGATGATTTCAGGTAAGGCGGTAATGAGGTCGTAACGTATATTTTCCATGACTTATAAGCCTACTGGCAGCTTGCTATTTGCTAGATGTGAAAGAAGTTGAGTAACCGTTGCATTGGTCATATCAGTAAGCGGTTCTGGGTAAACACCTAACGCTAATACTAATATTGCCAATATCGCCAATATTAAAAACTCACGTTTATTTAAGTCTTTAAGTGCTGCAACATTAGCATTGGCGACTTCACCGTAAAATACGCGCTTTACCATCCATAAGGTATAAGCAGCGCCAAATATTAATGTAAATGATGCAAGGAACGCATACCAGAAGTTAACTTGAATAGCCCCTAAGATCACCATGAACTCACCCACAAAACCAGAAGTGCCAGGTAAACCACTGTTTGCCATTGCAAACAATACTGCGAAAGCAGCAAACACTGGCATCGTATTTGCCACACCACCATAAGCTTCTATTTGACGACTATGTACACGGTCATACAGCACACCTACGCACAAGAACATGGCGGCAGAAATGAAGCCATGTGAAACCATTTGTACAACTGCGCCTTCTAAGCCCAAGTTATTAAAGATAAAGAACCCTAATGTCACAAAGCCCATATGTGAAATTGAAGAGTAAGCAATAAGCTTTTTCATATCTTTTTGCACCAATGCGACTAATGCAATATATACAATGGCAATCAGTGATAACGCGATCATGAAACCTGATAGATGATGCGCAGCATCAGGTGCGATAGGCATTGCAAAACGTAAGAAGCTATATCCACCTAACTTCAGTGCAATCGCAGCCAACACCACGGAACCGCCTGTTGGTGCTTCAACGTGCGCATCTGGCAACCATGTGTGCACAGGCCACATTGGAATTTTTACTGCAAATGCCGCAAAGAATGCCAAGAAAATAAGCACTTGTACATTTAAAGACATTGGCAATTGGTAGTAATCAGTAATCGCAAAGCTACCTGTTTGATGGAACATGTAGATAAACGCTACCAACATAAGCAACGAGCCCAGTAGCGTATATAGGAAGAACTTAACAGTCGCATAAACACGGTTAGGGCCACCCCAAATACCAATCACCAAGAACATTGGAATTAGCATCGCTTCCCAAAACACGTAGTACAGAATTGCATCTAGTGCACTGAATACGCCAATCATCAGGCCACTCATAATCAAGAAAGAGGCCATGTATTGGGCAACGCGCTTTTCAATCACTTCCCATGCTGAAATCACAACAATCACAGTCGTGAAGCTAGTCAGTAAAATCAATGGAATCGCAATACCATCAGCACCTAAATGGTAATGAATGTTAAAAGACATAATCCAAAGGAAGTTCTCTTGGAACTGAAATCCACCATCAGCAAAGTTAAAGTGAGTATAGAGTGGAATAGTCACTAAAAAGCTGACCAAACTACCAAACAAGGCAGCCCAGCGAGTTAAGTTAGGTTTATTGTCATTCGCAGTAAACAATACCAAACCGCCTGCCAATATTGGTAGCCAGATGGAGAAACTAAGGATATGTTGCAAAAAGTAATCAAGCATTTTTTATACTTTAGAAAAGAATTAAATCTTTAAAAGACCAAGAGATAGCATTAAAAACACGCCAATAATCATCGCAAACGCGTAGTGGTAAATCAAACCCGTTTGTAGTTTGCGAATAACACCAGACAACTTACCAATAAGATTAGCGGTGCCATTCACCATAGCACCATCAATGATTTTAACGTCGCCAATTTGCCATAGTTTATTACCTAAAAAGCGTGAACCAGCTGCAAAGAACCGATCATTAAAGCTATCAAAACCATATTTGTTTTCTAACACTTTATTGATCAAGCTAAATCTAGCTTGAATTGCTGCTGGGATATCAGGACGTTTCATATAGAAGAACCACGCTAAAACAACACCTGATGCAGCTAATGCAAATGGCAATGTCATTAAACCATGTATCGCCATGCCCAACGAAGAGTGGAATATCGTGTGCCAATGATGTGTTAGCTCGTGCATGGCTGGGTGAGCGTGAGCATCTACATAGATGATGCCTTTAAAGAAATCACCAAATAGCATTGGTTCGATTGCTAAATAGCCAATCGCCAATGATGGAATTGCTAATAGAATCAATGGCAACTTCACAACCCATCCTGGCTCGTGCGGATCATCCGTTGGACTTAAACCATGATGATGATCTTCATCGTGATGGTCTTCGTCATGATGCGCGTCATGTCTCACTTCACGCCATTTCTCTTTACCGTGGAACACCAAGAAATACATACGGAAGCTATAAAACGCAGTAACAAAGACACCAGTTAATACTGCGAAGTACGCAAACCCACTGCCTGTTACCGTAGAGAATTTAGCTGCTTCAATAATACTGTCTTTAGAATAGAAACCTGAAAGTAACGGCGTACCAATCAAAGCAAGTGATCCAATTAATGAAGTAATCCATGTCACTGGCATGTACTTTTTAAGGTTGCCCATGTTACGAATATCTTGATCATGATGCATACCCATAATCACTGCACCAGCACCCAAAAATAACAAGGCTTTAAAGAAGGCATGTGTCATTAAATGGAAGATAGCCACAGAATATGCAGAAGCACCTAATGCAACCGTCATATACCCTAATTGTGACAATGTAGAGTAAGCAACCACGCGCTTAATGTCGTTCTGGATAATACCCAAAAAGCCCATAAACAGTGCAGTGATACTACCAATAATAATCACAAATGATAATGCTGTTGATGACAACTCAAACAATGGTGACATACGTGCCACCATGAATATGCCTGCCGTCACCATCGTAGCCGCATGGATTAATGCTGAAATAGGCGTTGGGCCTTCCATTGAGTCTGGCAACCATACATGCAATGGCACCTGTGCTGATTTACCCATTGCACCAATAAATAACAAAATACAGGTAACGGTCATCAGTGACCAAGACGCATTACCTATTAAATTAATCTTGGTATCTGCCATTTCTGGGGCAACTGAAAATACAGCCGCGTAATCAAGGCTACCAAAATGATACAAGACCAAGCCAATACCTAGGAGAAAACCAAAGTCACCAACACGGTTTACTAAAAATGCTTTCAAATTAGCGTAAATCGCTGTTGGGCGTGTGTACCAGAAACCAATCAACAGATAAGAAACCAAACCTACTGCTTCCCAACCGAAAAACAACTGCATGAAATTATTGCTCATCACCAACATCAACATAGAGAAGGTGAACAGAGAGATATAACTAAAGAAACGCGCATAGCCTTTGTCTTCATGCATATAACCAATAGTGTAAATATGCACCATCAATGAAACAAAGGTGACCACTACCATCATCATGGCACTGAGCCTGTCAATTAAAAAGCCAATCTCAAATGAGAAATTTCCACTTTTTAACCAAGAATACACTGTCTCATTATAAGGTTGGCTAACCATGGCATCTTTTAGCACATACACTGACAAAGCAAAAGAAAGTGCCACGCCAGCGATGGTGACTACATGCGCGGCAGCTCTAGGCAGATGCTTACCAAATAGACCGATAATAATCGCGGCCAATAAAGGTAGCAGAGGGATTGCAAGATAAATTTGTTGCATAGTCATGCTAAACACTTAGCCTTTCAAACTGTCTAAATCGTCAACATTAATTGTGCGTAAATTTCTAAACAACACGACCAATATCGCTAAGCCGATGGCTGACTCTGCAGCTGCCACCGTTAAAATAAAAAACACAAAAACCTGCCCTGCGATATCGTTAAGATAATGAGAGAAGGCAATAAAGTTAAGGTTAACTGCCAATAGCATTAATTCGATGGCCATCAATAAAATAATGACGTTTTTTCTGTTCAGAAAAATACCAATCACACTGATGGCAAACAACAATGCCCCTAAAATGAGGTAATGAGATAATCCGACCATTATTTAGCCCCTTTATCATCAGCTTGCGCTGATGTATCTAC